>Ga0179593_1433984_pt1 | contig 10364 bp, 7 predicted proteins | sample CZODoug2_1_08_16_FD_185931 | JGI IMG/M metagenome (GOLD analysis project Ga0179593, IMG submission 185931) | Vadose zone soil fungal communities from Angelo Coast Range Reserve, California, USA - CZODoug2_1_08_16fungal (PacBio error correction) | ecosystem: Environmental > Terrestrial > Soil >...
AAGGGATATCCTATCATGTTTTAGGAAGTCATGAACGTAGACGCGTTGTGAGGAGAGGTTAAGAGCCCCAAGAGGTGGTTAAAGAAAAAGGGAGCCCCCACCCCCAATCCGAACCGGCTCGAATGGGCGTTTAAAAGGAAAGAGTTGAGAGAAGGACTTTGGGACCTCGCATATAGACGTCATGAGGCGGCAAACCGCCTGAATTTTGGTGGTTCGGAAGCCAAGATCAATGAACGGCCATAAATAAAGCAGGGGAAAGTGGAAAGATAGGTCGCCTCCAAAGAGGGAATTAGACCTACGAAGGTAACACAATTCATTCGGACGTTTCCCCTTGTAAAAAGAAAATGAGGTTTATATAAGCAGAGGGGGGACGAGGGACTAAAAACAAGAATTATCCTTTTGCCTCAGAAAATTGCAGATGTTTGTAAAGGACGGCGATCGCCATCTCTTTGAGAAAGGAGAGACTGGGCATGAACGAGATGATCGACCGTCAGTAAATGTGTAGTTGAGGGCTGGGTCATTGAAGGAAAGACAAAAGTTGGGGGGGGTCGAAACCCTCGCCCAAACCGGAGGGAGGTACCAGGGACAAAAAAAACGACAGAAGGGCCTCCAGATACAGGGGGGATACAACTGGTGCAGAGCAAGGTTCAGATGGTGTGATGTCGGAGAGCAACAATGAAAAAGAGGGATCCCAGGGGGGGGGGGGGGGGTTTCGGGGGTAAAAAAAAAGAATTGGATCGCACTCTCGCCCTTCCTGGCGAGGGGAAAAAAAAAAGGAGGGGGGGGGGAAGTGGATCATTTCAAGGAGGCCTATTAAGAGTAGAGAGTCGGAATGTGCTAGGTTTAACTTCGGGAACGGGAAGAGGGCCATCGTTACAGAAATCTTTATTAGCTGCACAGGGGAAGACGACTTCAAAATGGGGGGGAACTGCCAAAACAAGTGAGCTTTCAAACTAGGCGAAGACTTAAGGATAAGTCAAATGGGGGAGTTAAAAGGAGCAAGAAGACAGGTGTACGCGCGTTCGGGTGGTAGCACTGATATGAATGGAAAGCCGATTAATCAGGTGATCATTGGAACTACCAAAGAGGTGACAAGATAAGAATGACCAGCAAGAGACCATCCTTTATTGCCGCGATAACTGACTCTGGCTGCTTAGGCCGAGGGTGGGAAAGTTTTGTACCGATGACCAGAAAGGCGTGGGGAATCGGGCGGGTAAGGCAAGAAGAGCCCCTCCTCCTTTAAGAAAGGAAAGAGGAGGGCTAACTACCGTTGACTGTTGGCGCCAAAAACCCTACAGGGAAACGGAAATGTGTGGAGAGGCATCCAAGAAATCCCCCCGGGGTAGGAGGAAGGAAGCAATGCGTCCGAGCGGTGTTACAAGCATTAGAATCACGAAGGCCCACCGGAAACCGGGGGAACTTAGGGGACCTAAAGTTAATCGGGAAGGGGGGGGGGGGGTGGGAAGGAGGGGGACGAGGGGAGAGGGGGGGGGGTGGGGAGAGGAGGGGGGGGGGTGGGGGGTGAGGGGGGGGGAGTTGGGTAGGGGTGGGGGGGAAGATGGGGGTGGTAGGGAGGGGGGGAATGGTGAAGACGGGGGGGGGAGGGGGATAGAGGGGAATGGAAAAGGGAAGGGGGGGGGGGGAGGGGGAGGGAGAGGGGGGGTAGGGAGGGCGGCGGGGTCGAGGAGAGAAGGTCTAGGTGGGAGGGAGAGGGGGGGGGGGGGGTGGGGGGGGGGTAGGAAGAGGGAGGGAAGGGATGGAAGTGAAAGGGGGGGGGGGGAGGGGTGGGAGGAGGGGGTTGGAAGGGGGGGATGTGGGTCCGAGTCAGCCAATGGTATCAGTCTCGATTGAAAAGCAGTGTGGAAAGGAAGAGAGGTCCATAGGTAGAGGGGGAACCTTGGTGTGGAGAAGGTAAGCAATAGGAATTTGGAAAATAGAGTCCACATAAAGATGGACCGAAGAAAGAACTGCGCTAACAGGGAAGAGGATTCAAGGCTTGGGTCTACCGTTAAACGACCGCAACTTAAAGGGGAGAATTAAAAGTTGAAAAGGACGGGGGAGAAAATTCGACCGAGTCCTTTTACAACGATCAGGATTGAGGTGGTTAGGGTGAGGAAGGGCAAGGAGCCCTCTAACCGATAGAGAAACGGGGTAATTCCACTAGAGGTCTCCGGAGGGGAGTGGGCCTGACTTTGGGGGGGGGCGAAGTCACAACAGCACTCGAAAGATAATGTTTTGATTAAGGCTCCGCGCAGAAAAAAAAAAGTAGGGTAGGAAAAAGAACTAGGGAAGAACAGGAAGGAGAATGGAAGGGTCCGGGAAATAAACCAACCATACAGGAAATCAAAAAAGCGCATTCTAGGGGTGGCACCTCAAGGCTGGAGACAGGGTTGTCTCGAAGCAAATTAAAAAACCACCCACACAGCTTCCGGGGCTCAAATAGGGGGGAGGGGGGGGTCAAAGGAGGGGGGTACGGGAGAAATGGAGAGGAAAGGAGGCTCAAAAAGGTGTGCGTGTAGAAATGGTCAGAAACTTCCCAACTCTCATAGCGGGGAAAGAGAGAACATCTACGCGGTCTGGAAGAAGAAGCCACTCGGCATGGAACGGTTACGATATCAAAGAGAGGAAGAAAAGTCTCCAAAAAGAAAGTGAAACATTTTAACACAAGGAGCCTTGAAAAAGTAGTCGCGAAATGACATAGTCCAAAAATTTTGGAAGAAATGAAAACGGGAAGTCAACGATTCCCCAAAAACGGTTAAAGGGGATGGATGGGGGTTGGACCATCTAAAGCGACTAGTTGACAAGAGGCGGACTTGTTGGGTGGACTTAATGAAGCGACAACGGCCTCTCTGCTTCAAGTCCAGCTAACACTCAAAGACTTAGGCAGACATGTAGAGGTTCAAAGCAAAAAAAGAAAGAGGAAACAGCCGGGTAAGGAGGAAACGATGTTCTAGGAAATGATCACCGAAGCGCTACTAAAAAAAAGGGGGATTATCTGTAAAAAACCACCCAACCGAGAAGACGGGAATTCATAGAAGTCGAATTCTTCTTTGGGGTCAAATTATAAGGCAAGACGATGGTAGGTGAGTTTTCCGAGAAATAGTGCAGGTGGGTTCAGGGACTTCGATCGATTTTCCGAGCTTTTGACCGCATTCTCGGCGTACTTAAGACAAAAAAGAAACAAAAAAGAAAAAGGAAGCTAAAAAAAAGGGGGACGAGTCAAGTTCCTGAAATACGGGGGTCGTGGGATCGGCACTCACGAGGGGGAGACAAGATCAAGACGTTCTGTGGGGAATTAATTGCGGACAGTGAGGCCCAACGGGGAAACGCGGCCCTGGGGAGAAGACCGATTCAACAGGCCTAAGGGGGAAAAGGGAAGAGGGGGGAAAAAGTACGAAAGGGTCAACGGCCGGCCAAAATGTGGGGAAAGGCCTCAAGACCCAAAAGGGAATTGGGGGGGTGTTTTCTATGAACGAGACCCAAAGAGCTGCGCCGAGCAAGATCTGAAAAACGACCCACACAACTTGGATCAACCAAATAACCATGGAAGGCAACTACGCAAGAACAAATGGAGGAACGTGGATCCTGCACAGAGTTGGTAGAAAACTATTCCGAGGTCAGGAGAAAAATCCGGGGCGGGACGAATGGGACCGTGATTTTTTAAAATCCAGATACCTACCAACTTCTGGGGTTAGGGCTTGAAATGACCAGTAAAATTTACTCCACACAACAACTTGGAAAGGGGGGTAATCAAGACTCGCGTAGGAAGAAGATATTTAGAAAAAGAAAAGAGTCTCAGTCGAAGAGACCAAAAACAAGAAAGAGGATTTTATTAGGACGAAAGCCTCATAGGAATGAGTTAGGAAGAAGAACGACGCTAACCAATGGTCAGTGCAAGGGAGCAACCCGGGACGTCCGAGTCATTGTTGAGCGATATTGTTCCAGAATCCAGGGGAAGGAAAATAAAGATGCTGAACAGCGCGGAAAACATAGGGGGGGATAAACGGGGAAGGACTTTTGAGTGGCATTGTAAGGGGGAGGGAACTCAAAAAAAATTGCGGCGGCTCCCTGCGACATACAGGAGGAACGATATGCCATAGTGAAGGTGGGGATCAAGGCGGTAGAAGTGCCACGCCAGTTGTGCAAGACGCCAGGTCGCTAACGGGGGTCCCGGGTCCGAAGCGAAATCAATGGGGGGGAGCTGGCCGGTGAAATAAGTAAGAGAAATGCTTGAGCCAACAGAAAGAACATTTCAATAATAGGAAAAAACCCATTCCTCGGTCTCTAAGAAGCGAAGCGGAAAACAAAAACGGGATGGGGGGGAAAATGAAGAAGAAAATTAATCGACCAAAGCGTGGTTCGAACGAAGTTCGGGAAAACCATGGTACGGCACGAAGTCAGGCGCAAAAGGATTCTGATAATTCAGGGGAGGGGAGGGAGTAAACCGGAGAAAAAGGGGGATGGGGACTGAACCGGCACGAAGAGCCCTAAGTGAATGGGCATAAGATAAGTATTGAGAACAACCAGAAGACGGACAGTATGGAAGTCTCCATCACATGACATAATAAGGCAGCGGTCGAGTGCTCCGCCGCGGAAGATCCGAGGCCGGAACGATCGCGGAAAAAGGGGCGGAAATCAAAGGTTCCCCGGTGTGTCGGTCACCCGAGAAAAGCAGGGGTTTGGTATATAGAGTCAAGGGGGGCCGGGGGAAAAACCCGAACCGTCTTCCGACTGGGGATAGCAACATCCAAGACAATGCGATGTTGTGGGGAGAGAAGAAGATCTCAGAATTTGAGACATGATCAGGGGATAAGTAAAGGACGAGAGTGAGCCGGACCTGGCGAAAATCGGGTGACGGGTCCCTGGGCTGGGCGACCAGACTCTCCACTGGAGTAGATGGATGAAGGAAAAGGTCAACCAAGAGTCCACCACGGAGGAGAAAAAATCAATAGACATCGGGAAAAAAAAATAAAATCGGTTCAAACCAAGGTTAAAAAAGGATTTGTTCTGCGCGGCGAGCCATTCCCATGAACGGGAGACGAAGATGTTGGGGGGTGGGGGGTCGGGTTGAAAAGAACTGCTGCTCTTCGCAATCGCGCGGCCTAGAGAGAGCATGGCTTCTAGAACAAAAACCCCTTCGTTGGGGATTGGGGAAGTGGAAGGGATAAAGGAGGACGGCTCACCCGTCGTCGGGAGGAGGGGAACAACCTCGGACCGAAAAAAAAGGTCAATAAACGGGGTCCTTGCCTCTGGGAGATCGTCGAAGTTAGCGCGGCCATCCCGCGCGAACTAAGGGGAAACGCCGCGTATGGTAAGGGCACACCAAAAAGCGGAGATTAAGAAGCTGCGGCCTAAAGAGGTGCTGCCCAAAAAACTGAAAGGGACTGGAATAGTGGTCGATGCTTAGGGGTTTTGTGCTTCAGGCACTCGGGACCTTGCTGTGAAATGCTAAGGAAAAATTCGAGGATTCCTTCCCTACCTAAAACGTAAAGGGGAGTCTCCGCCCATCAGAGACAAAAGTCCGTTTATTGCCGGAGATCACCTGGAAAGCCAACTAGGGGGGATCGACTGAGGAAAGGGACCTGGGGGGGGGGGGTTAAGCTAAACAACCAGAAAGGAGGGTATTCAAAACTAGATTGGGAGGGCGAAGCCGGACAAGACGCCTGTAGAGGAAACTTCCTTAGATGAACTGCAGTCAATTTGGAAATCCTAAAGGATCGTCTGATTGATAGGTTCATAACAAACTCCAAAGTGGGGGAGGTAAGGCGGCCTTCCAAGCAAATCACTCGGGGTCAGAACTATTTGTAATCTAGAACACGAGAGCCCACAGGGCAAAGGGGGGGTTTGCGGACCGAGGGATCGTGGGAATCCGAAAGTGGGAGTTCAAAGAGGTGGCTGAGGTAAAGTTCGCGAATGACGACAGTTTGATCCTGAGGTAAAGAGGTGTTTAAAATATTGGGGACAAAGTTGGACATAATGGCAAATTCTATAGGGTGGAACGAAGGAGTCCCATAAAGCCGAGACGGTGGCTACGGCAGACCGCGCTACCTCTTATAAATCACAAGAAAAACATCTTCGCTGGTTGTGTGGACCGGGGTTGGAAACGACATCCGCAACTGGCTAAGGGTAGAAAGAATGACGAAGAGTCAAATTATGGGATACTCGACCATTGATGGGGAACCAAAATCCGATATGAAAGGAATCTGTTGGTGTGAACTTCAGTGAAGAGGGAATCGCGGAACCTGATATCACCTTCGTCAAAATAAGGGGATGGAACGGCGAAAGGTTCCCAAAACGATGGGGTTGTGTACGTTAAGCAAGGAAAACGTCCCATTACCAGCCTAACCAAAAGGAACATCATGTTGGATTACATCTCATCACACAATGTAGGGGGGGGGGAGAAGATAAGGAAGTTAGAAAATAGGAAGGGGAAGGAGGGAAATGGAGGATTCAGAGTCCAACAAAACTCCGTCAATACCACTTGAGCAGTCGCAGTTGCCAAAGGGGGATATAGGAGGGTGAGGAGATACGTGGCCGGCGTCAACCACATCTAAAACACGTCATCTACGAGTGATCCACCAGTCTGGAGACGGAGAAAGAAGGTCAGAGCGGATCGAAAAAAGCGCCGGTTCTGATCGGCGTGGGGAAAGAAAGGCGCAAAACTAAATGATGAACGAAGAGTAGATTCGCGTCGTTGAATATATCGAAACGCTCGCAAATGTAGGGGCGCTTAGCGGAGAAAAGATCTCTTACAAGGCGGGTCCCAAAGGAAAAAGGTTACCCTAGGACTCGCAAAAAGGGAACCGAGTCATCGCACTGAACTAGCCACCTTGGGGCCTGAACATAAAACGAGACATGAGGGGAAAGGGCAGAAGGACGGATCCGGGGTGGGGGGTCTGCCGGTCCCTAATCAATGTCCAAAGGGGAATTTTTTCGGGTTACACACACTGGAAAACTCACTCGCATGTCTTCACATCTAACAATCCTAAGCTAAGGTGGGAGTTCACAGAAAACTGTCACGGAAGATACACCGTGTGAAAAAATCGTCAATAAGTCGGGTCTCAATAAGGAGTCGAAGTAAAGAGAAGATGTACTGAGAAAAGGTTAGCGTTACCCCCTCCATCTTCCAAGATAGGTTATAGAGGTGACTTTTTTCAGTCGTCAAGAAAATGATGGATATGAAATTTAAATAAAAGACGGGCATGGTGGGGGGGTGGAAAGCTGAAGAAGATAAGATAGTTACCAGCAAGACTCAGACGGGGTTGAAAGACCCAACGACTCAAGGATACAATAGGGGCTAGGGTCAGGTAAGGAAATCCACGGAAAAAAGCTCGCCGTATCATCGAGAAATTGTCTACAAAATAACAGTTCTGGGACGTTCAGGAGAAAAATGGGATCCGCCTGACAGAAAGGGGGGAATATAAATAATCGAAAAGGAAGGACCTATTCCTCTAAGCGAAGGGTTCATAGTCTCGCAAATGAACTAAGGGGTCTGAAACGCAAAAGGGCAGCGGATCGTGGAGAAATCAATCCAATGAGGGGTGTGTCTATAATCATTCTCCGAGTGACCCGAGACATCTGGCGGGGATACTGATAGAGGGAAAAAAGGGGAACCAAACAACAATATTTGCACCTCTCCATTTAATGGGAGCTGCCAGCAAACATCTATGATGCCGGGTCTCGGAAAAGAGGGTTTTAAAGGAAATTGTCCCATAGGGGAGATTCCGCAAAGTGAAAGGGGCGCATAGGTACCGTGGGGCAGAAGACAGAGACAGAAAAAAGATTAGGTGCGGACAGGCCCTAACCCTTCAAACCCGAGCCGCAATTGCCCCTCAGAAGCAACTCTCGATTGAAGGTAGAGAGAATTGAGAAAGAGGGAATCGGGGAAGTAGAGTAACTCGTGGGCAGTTCATTGATGAGGGGGGAAGCTCAGTAAAATGGAGTGGTTATTGTAACATATCCAGTGCCGCCTATATACAAGAAAATATGTCATTGGAAAGAAAAAGTGGGGGGGGGGGGGGACTATCAAGTAAGGAGGGTGCTCTATCGGTGACACCTAAAGATTCTGTTCGAAGAATATTAGGATACCAGGTAGGGAATTTCCCTTGAATGGGAAAAAGGTTGGGGGGGGGGGGGGTTATCCCCCCCCCCGCCAAAATGCGTGTACTCTTCTCAAGAAATTAACGGGGGTCTAGTACATGATTCAAGGAGAGAAAACGCGGTAGAACCTCCCATCCCATTTCCTCGATTGGTAGAGATAGGCACTTACATGGGACTAGAGGTCCTCAGGGGGAAGATGACCACGGCGCTGGAGGCCTTCAATCTGGTTCTAAAACTTCGAATCGTTCGAGAAACATATAGCACTCTCCTCAAATTATATAGAGAAAAAAACGGCTTAGGATGGCTATGCCCGAGTGGGGGTTTTACTAACAAGAATGCTAGACAAGGATTTACTTCCAGGAAAACATACCCCACAGATGCTTAAGACAAAGTTATGCCGATCAGACAATGAGGGGGAGGAAAAAAACGGGGAGGTGGAGTGCCAAGGCGGACCCTCGGCTTTCTAATTTTTCCCGCATGGAGAGTCTCATTCATGGGGCTGCACCTCCGAGCCCGTGGTTCGGCTCCTCCTCCCGGAAATCAAAGGAAGACTTGTATAAAAAGCGAGGGATTTCGAGGGGCCGAGATTGGAGAACTGAACTGAACCGTCTGAGAAAAAGGCAGGCTTATCGGGCACGGGTTCTCATTGAAATACCATATCTGGTGGAGTGCGCGAAGGATTCTTGTTCCTCCCCCCAACAAAAAAGGAAAACCTCACGTAGAAGTATGAATATCGCATCGCAGAGATTTGGGGGCTGAACAGGCGAGCACTCGCTTGAAGTAATGTGCCTTACCGGAGTGTGGAGACCCGCCCTTTAAGTTGCTCTTGTTTGGAAAGGGGAATTGTGGAAGCCGAAAAGGTCGCAAATTGGAGGGAGAGGGTTCGAACTCGGTTTCAACTAAGTAGTCCCACCAGAATTCTGAAAGGCCCGATCAAGAGTGACTCCCCCATCGGGCACGGTTTTTCAGATAGAGTTTGTTTCGTGAAAAAAACACATTCCCAGGGGGCATGGAGACCTTGGGGTGGGGTTTTTGGGGAGGGGGGTTGTCGCAAGAAAGGGCTCGCAGCTGCGAGATTAACGGCCCAATGCTTATCTCCCCTGGACATTTGGGGTGTAGAAGTAAATCCGCTTTCGCAGAGGAACTCTTCTTCATTTCAGGGGGAAGATCTGTGAACCCTTCGAACCTGAATCCTAGGGAACAGGAACGCGAGGATATTCACTGTGGAAGAACACTGAGGAAACGGACCAACAAACCGAACTTATAGTTCGCCAGTAGGGAATTAGCGGTACGAGATTCTAACGAGGGCAATGTTAACTTGAATGAGCCAAAGAGGGTACATCGGGAGTGGGGAGGGGCTTCCAAGCTTCAATGCCGCTGAAATGGCCTGGAAGGCCGATGGATAGGAATCTGATTAAAAATAGGAAATATAGGGGAGGAAGGGCCCAGAAGAAAATCATTTTTGGTTACTCATCACTGGTAAAACGGGGCCTCTCGAAGAGGGAGAAATATGTGGAATTGGTAAAAGACTTAACGAGTAAAGGGAGAACAAGTGGACGCGCAGCGGCATACCCGCCTCTGTCGGAACGGCGTAATAGGGAAGGACGTTTCGGGGGGCTTAAAAGAACATACAGGACCGTCGGAGTGTTGTAAAAGGTTCAAGAGAGAGGGAGGGGAGGCGGGGGGTCAAGAAAAAAGGGGGAACTTCCCTCCTAATGGACAAATAACATGAAATCTGGAAAAGAAAATGGGAAAAGTCCCTTGGGGAGGAGAGGAATCAAAAACACTAACCTGGTCAGGCCAAAGTTGGGAGAAATTCAGTCGAGTATGAGCATGTTCAAGGGCACGTAGGAAGGGTACCAGAGGGAAGATTTGAGGGGTACACTAAAGGGGGCTCGAAGCGGGGAACTAGGTAAACCAGACCAGGCAGGTGAGTCCACAGTCGCTCGGGCGGAGACGAAGCCCTCAAAGAGAGGGGGGGATACGAGGGGGTGTAGACACTCAGAAAAAATCCGTTTTTATAGGAAGACTATGAAAGTGTTCTAGTAGACCGATGGCTTTGAAAAAAAAAGCCTAAGATGATTACTTAAGAGGGGTGGTTATGTGGGGACAGTGGACAACCGGATCGCGAAAAAGGGTCTAAGCCCTTTCGGCAACTAGCTAGCCTCCTGAATTTGGGAGATGGGAACGAAGGATGAGTGGGAAGGGAAGGAAGGGGAACCCGCACATGAAAAGCCGTGCCGTTCAATAATGTGTGGTATTAC
>Ga0179593_1514426_pt1 | contig 10364 bp, 15 predicted proteins | sample CZODoug2_1_08_16_FD_185931 | JGI IMG/M metagenome (GOLD analysis project Ga0179593, IMG submission 185931) | Vadose zone soil fungal communities from Angelo Coast Range Reserve, California, USA - CZODoug2_1_08_16fungal (PacBio error correction) | ecosystem: Environmental > Terrestrial > Soil >...
TACACTAACTGTTTCTCGCTTAAAAAAGGAGGGGGGAACCAATCTTGAGCTTTCCTTATACCGGAATAAGGAGCTAAGGTGCTGGGAAAAGTCGAAGTCGGGGGCCACCAACCCTTAAAGTCCAGGAAGAATGATTGGTAAAGACACCGCACCGTTGATAATTTTGGGTCTCCACAGGAGATGAGTCAAGAGGGGGAGGAGGAAGGAAAACACCCTTAGTGGGGGAGTAATACGCCTCTATCTCGTGGACGTCCTGAGTAATGAGGGGCGAAATCAACTACAAAACTTGAGGAGCTAAAAAAACTTAAAGAAAGGGGTTGGGGGGAAAAATGTTGCCCCCCCGAAAGAAATGGGACGACGGGCTTAAAAAAGGGACAAGGGACTGAGAGTAAATGTAGCTCGTTCTGGACGGGAAGACCGCCAGAAAAAAAAACCGTCATGCCCGGCCTTTCGAGTACGTGGAAATGGGGCTCCAAGGGGGGGAGCCGTAAAATGGCGAAGGGAGAAAAAGCGAGCTAGGGGGGGGCCAAATCCGCCGTGCAGGCCAAAAGCTTCATCCAAAAGGCCCATCAGGAAAGAAGGTCGCTCCAACAAGAGAAAGAACTAAAAAGAAAAAAGCCGGGCATCGGGTAGATGCCGGGCCGCAGGACTCTCCGTTAAACGAAAGATTTTTGGGGGTCCGTGCAATGCGCACGTAAAAAACCTGCCGCGCGCCAAGAAGCGTTAGCGGCGGGAAAGAACCTTCTACAAACTTTACGGCACGCTCTTCGGGTCGCCGAAAAAATCCCATGCCAATTCATACGCGGCTATCGATTGGGTGCAATACAGAGGGAAATCCCCGCCTAAGGGGCCCCGAAATGGGCTGGTCGAGACGCAGCCAAAGTCAAATCAAGGATAAGGGAGAGCGGGGACTCGAAGGAAAAAAAAAAGAACGCGGAATGCCGCGGGAAAAGAAAAACCATCAAAAGGTCTTCGCAGGCACAGTCATTGAACCTAAGTTTTATTGTGGGATGCAGATATATGACGAAGAAAATGAAAAAGGTCCGCCCTTGGGACCGGTGAGAGAAAAAACTAGTGCAAGGTATCCAAAAACGGTGACCGGAGACGCGGGAAGTCCGCGTATCTAAAAGGGGGTGAAAAAAATCCAGTAGACAAGGGCCGTCAAGGGGAAAAAGCAGGAGAAGGAACTTCTCTCAGGTCGACATCGTCTTCTTCGAAAAAAAAGGGTAAAACGAATCCGTTAACGGGGGGAGGGGTGAGGGAAAAAAATAAAAAGAACAGCGAAAGACCAGCAACCCTGGGAAGAAGAGCACACGCAGACTGAGGGGGGGGGGCGGAGCGGGCCGATTGAAGGAGGAGCAAAGCGAGAAAAAAAGAGGAAAAGCCCGGTAGTCATGGGGGGAGGTGGAAGGGGGAAAAGACGTCACATTCAAATGGGAAACAAAAAGAGCGGGGGGCTCAATACTCTGCGGAAAATGCCCTGCACTTTGGGGGCAAACCCTGTGGGGAGGAGGAGTCCGACAGGTTAAACAAGCTTTTTTCCAAAACGCATATGTGGGTGGGGGGATACATCCGCCGACGCCCCGAAAGGGGAAGCAGATCAAAAACGGGCAAGGACCGCAGGGACGCTAACATCACGAGAGCAAGAGAAAAACAACACGGATTAGGAGGAAGAGAGAGAGCTTCGCTTCGCTGATGTTCAAGCGTCAGCGACTCCAGTGAGTATGGGGGGGAATTCTGGGGGGGAAAATGGGCGGCTTAAAGCGAAGAAAAGAAAAAAGCGCCAATATTCCGAGGCCACAAGAAGGGGGAAGACCTCACTACAACGGGGGGCACAGGAAGAGGTCAGGTTGGGGCAAAGGAAGGGGAGCCACAAGGGGAGAGCAAGGTGAAGGGTTGGAAGCGGAAGAAAAAAGCTCCCCGGACTAAGCAGAATTCCGGAAAGATCGAATCAGGAGACAATAGAGGAAGAAAACCGTCCAAAGACAAAGTCACGCATGCTTCTGGGGCTTCCGAAAAAGTGATCAACTCGCCTAGTGATGAGCAAAGTCTAACCAAATAAAAGGGGGCGCGAAGGAGAAAACAAGAAGGGAAGAACGAGTCTACGTAGAATTAACAGGCTGAAAAAGGCAGGGGAACAGGAAGGCCGGTGTAGGATGGGGAGGGGGAGGGGGCGGGGGGGATGGATGAGGGGCAGGGAAGCAATTGGGAGAGAAAGGGAGGGTGAAAGACGGTGAAGGGAGGGGGGAGATGGGGAGTGAAAAGGGAGGGGTGGCAAGGAAAGGGGGGATGGGGAGTTGAAGGGTTAGGGGGGATGGGGAGAAATGGGGAAATGAGATGGGTGTGGAAGAGAAAAACAACTAGGCAAGGGAGGGAAATAGGGGGGGGGAGGAATAAAGGCGGGGGGCGGAGGGGGACGGGAGAGGAGGGAGGGGGCAAGCGGGGTGGGAGCATAAGGAGGGGAAGAGGAAGACGGGGGGGAGCAAGGGCGGGGGACGAAAAGTGGGGGCGGAAAAGGGGAACTGAAGGAGAGGGACGTGATAGGTAAGATAAAAAAGAAAGAATCGTGGGGAGGCTGGGGTTGGTGGAGAGGGGGGGCGGGGTGAAGGTGAGACGGAAGAATTGGGATAAAGGTGATGGAGGAGGAGAGGGGGATGGAAAAGGGATGTAAGAAGGAGAGAATGGCGAGGGACGGAGAGGGGAAGAAAGAGGAAGGGAAAAAGGTAGGGCGACGAGAGAAAGGAAGGGGATGATAGGGAATACAAGATAGAGAATCGAGGGAGAGGAAGAGAGAGAGAAATGGGGGAGAGGAGTTGAGGTAGGGGGAATGGAGACCGGGGGCGGGGGGAAAGAGGACGGGGAAAAAGGGATTAGGTAAGGCGAGGGATTTGGGTTTGAGAATAGGTGGAAGAGGTAGAGCGATGGTGGTGGAAAGAAATTACGGGAGAGTGTGGGAAAGGGTTAGCGCGGGGGGCGTATGAGAGGGGGGAGAGGGAGGAAGGATGGAGGATATGTGGGGGGGGGGATAGAGTACCGAAGGAGGGTGGAGGGAGGGGGATGAGTGGGGGGGGGGGCGGAGAGGGGAAAGGATGGGGGAATAGATTAGGGGGAGGGAAGACAAGGAAGGAAGATTGGGAGTGGAGTAGAGAGGGTGGGGGGGCGGAGGGGAGGAGTGAGAGAGGAAGAGGGAAGAGAGGGAAGGAAAAGGGTGAGAGGGGAGGTTAACGAGGGAGCGAGGGGTAGTAGGGAGGGGGGGGGGGACGGACGTGGCATCACGGGGGAGATTTGCAGAGAACTTCGGTCCTCCTCTTCCTTTAAAGAACGGGTATCCAGACAAGTCAACGGAGGGTTGACGAGATCAGGGAAAAATCAAGACCGTGGAACCAAGGAAAGTCCAGAAAAGGGAAACTCGAGGCCCCCACATCAAACGGAAGGGGTCTGCAAGGAGAAGAAAAGGTGGTGTTTATGGCGGAATCCGTGAGGGGAATACGGCGGGGAGGGGGGGGGGAGCGGGGAAACGCGCTCCGTGGGATAAAAAACTTTGAATGGGGGGAGACTAGCGGACTGAGGCATGTCCTACGGCGAGGGCGAGGGATGGTCCAAAAAGAAGAGGGTGCGGCAACCCCAGGCAAAAAACAACGAGGTGCGAAGAAAAATAGGGTGTCTTGGGTCGGCAAAAGATCGTGGGAGGAGGGACGTCGATGTGCAAATAAGCGAGGGAAAATTAGGGCGAGCGGGTGCCGCGGCGCATGCCGAAGAAAAATGGCGACGGTGCAGTCTGCGCCGGGGATGGCAATCAGGGAACGAGCGGAATCGGCAGGAATGGGGGGGCTGGAAGAAAGACGCGCGCGCGCTGCGAAGGGGATGAAGCCGAAGCATCGGCGATTTAGATAGGGATAGACGTGTCGAATTGGGCCGGGAAGGTCAACCTTGGAAAAGGGAATTACAAAGAAGGCTTCGGGCTAAACGGGAGGAAAGACGTGTTGAACGGGGCGGGGAGCAGCCAGCAACGAATTGAATCGGAACAAAGGAATAAAAGCGCCGTCCCCTTGAAGGCTGCCCGAGATGGGCAACAGGTGAAAAAACCGCGTGTGCTGCATTGGAGGAAAGTCAAATTGGTTGAAAAAGCGAACCCTCACCGCATAGACAAGGATGACTGTTAACGTGAAATTAAAAGAGCCAAAAAATAACAAAAGATGGGGAGGAGTCGCGGGATCCGCCAGCTTGGCCCTTGGGCTGAAAAGGGAAAAGTAGCCAGCGCATGAACGGTGAGTTCATAAAGAATGGCCCGGGGGGGGGGCCGCGCAAATTCAGAAAAGGGGTTTATATCCTCCTTAGGGCGGATCCGGAAAGAAGAGAAGGGAAAAAAACTCCGAACGGGGGACGAAAGAGAAAAAGGAAAAACAGTCAAAAAGTAAAAACTATAAATGAAAGGGGAATAAACTACCGTTCACGCACACGAGGTTCCAAAGATTCGTCACTCAAGACTCAAGAAGGAAAAGAAGAGCGACTTTGGGAAAAAAATAAAGGGTGCGGGGCCAACAGAGCCGCGGAGTGGCCAGCACCGGTGGGAAAGGGGGAAGGGGAGAACGTCAAGGTAAGCAGAGAAGATCGACAACTAAGGGGATCGGAGCCTTTTTTTGCGCCACGAAAAGAGAGTGGGAAGAGAAAACAACAACGGGAAAGAAAAGGAGAAAATCACTCGGGGGATCGGCAACCACAACCTGGAATAGACAAAAAAGAGAAGAGTAAGCCGTAACAGGCTCGTGGAAAAATCTCCAATAAAGAATAGTGCTGCGGCCACGAAGGCGCGCCAAGGAAACCTGAGGGACAAAAAAAATGGGTCTTGAATCGGCTATCGCTGGGGGAAATGACCTGCGTGAACGAAAAAAGGAACACAAAAGTAACCTTGTGAGTGAAGTAGGTCCAAGATTTATAGATTTTTAAAACGCGGACAATTGGCAAGGGGGGAAGCGTCAAAATCGTCGGCGAACCATAGGGGAAGCTTGCCGACCGCCTGAGGGGGAGAGGAGGGGAAATCGGACCGGACAACCCTCAAGGAAACCGGATGAGACAATACACCCTCACGGTCATAAAAACGAGGGTAGCTTTTGAGCAGGGAGCTGAAAATTGGGGCGGAGTCCGGAGACCCGGCGAAAAATTAGGTAAGGAGTGGCGCAGCTATCCGTCCACGGCTGCAGCGTGTCATCCTGGAAGGGCGGGTGCGCGAGCCTCAAAGAGGGGGAGGACAACCAACCGACAACAATGCGACAAAATTGAAGAAACCAATGTTTGGCCCGATCTTTGAGGGAAAGGACGGCGCTTGCTCCAAACCTTGGAGGATTGGGTGGCGCCTCGCTCACGTTGGCGGGAGGAAACGCAACCACGTCGCGGAGCAAGGTACCTCCGCCTTTCGAGACGTCGACAAAAAGGAGGCCAAAAAGGTCCCGAAAAGAGAAGAAGTAAGAACTACGGCGTGCCATCAGAGAATGAAGGAGCTAACACCTTCGCCAAGGTTCGCCCAAGGGCGAGAATCGGAAAGAAGAGGAACGAAATGGGAGCCCGACACGCTGGGAGTCGGATGCACGGGGAACGCCATAGAGGAAAAGATGGCGCCGCGGCACCGCGCCATTTTTTCCGGAACAAAGCGATACGCACAAAGCGCGCCGATGCGCGCTAAAAGGGAGGGGAAGAATCGCGAGGCCTACGGCAACTATAAGGAGGTGAAAAAAAAAACATCAAAAACGGAACGACAAGGTCAGTCCAAGGGAGGAGGATTCGGCTACGGGGGGCCAAAAGACGCTCCTGTCGAAGAAAAGAGGCCATCGAGGAAAGATGCAAATCTAAGAGGACCCGCGCAAAGAAAGGGAACGATCCAGCCGCAGCGCAGAAGCTCAAAAAAGCTCCGCTGACCGCGCAACTCCGAGAAAGGTTTGTCTTCAAGAACGTCAGACAGAAACCAGTTTATGGTGGGGCCGCTGGGGAAAGTACAAAGGAACCAAAGGACCGGTAAGCCTGGGGCGCCAAAACATCGTCCCAAGATCGCGTCAACCAAAACGTAGGCTGCTTCCAGGGGGGGGAAGAGACAGCCTAGACATTCAGATTAAGGGGGGACACCGGGAAAAAGTCCTTCAAATGTCGCAAACTGGGATCCCTCACAAGAAGGGTCGTAAGGAAAAGACGAGGTGGGCGAATCCGGAAGCCGTGTAGGGGTAGGATCGCTAAACTAGTGGACCGCGAGGAACTAACTCAGGGCGACCCACTCAAAGGAGGCCGGGGGGAAAGGGGTAGCGGGCCGGGAAAGGGAGGGAAGGCTAGGTGAACCGAGATCAGAAAAAACGTGGAAAGACCGGCTTGTAAGGATGGAGCGGTGCCCTGGAAAAAGGACGCGGCACAAAGCAAAAACGCCGCAAGTGAAAAGGGGAGGATAAGGGGAATGACTGACAATACTCAAGGTGGCCACCCGTGTAAGGAGGGCAGAGGAAAGGGCTTTTTCAGAACCGCATTTGCGTAGGGTTTCGCGGAAAGAGAAAAGGAAGAAAATTCAATCTCCATAAGCCAAGCAAGGGGAGACTGCCAATGACGCAAAAAGCGAAGCCAGAGGGCAAGCAAAAAAAAAAAGAGTCAAAAAACAAACGTAGGAGAAGGAAAGATCGCTGGTGGGCGAGATCATCGGAACAGGCGCAGGCCTCCGTGAGTAAGGGAAGACTAGCGGAGGAGGTCAGCCTTAAGCGGGAATGAAAACGCCAATATGCAAAGCCACGCTGACCCCCCCCCCACGGAACTCCGCATTCAAGGGGACCCTTCAACTTGGAGCATTGTTCTCGAAGGATCCCATCTAAAGGCTTCCGGCATGGTGCCGGGGGACGGAAAGAAATGACCTCACCCGAAAGCTCACCAAAAAGGGAAAGATCCTCAGCCAACAGAGCCGTCCTACTGTTTGCCAAAAGGGCGCAGGGCCGGAGGGTGGGAGAAGGGGGGGGGGTGCTCACCGAGCGACGATGGAGATGTATGCGAATAAAAACAAAACCTATGAGGGGGCGACGGATTCAAAAAAAACAGCGAGATGGAAAACGAGAGAAGTCAAAATCTGAAAAGGCACGGCCTAGACAAGGAAATAAAGACGAAATCTGGGCTACCGTAATCCAGGAGCAACAGGAAAGGGGGGGCGAAGATCTTCAGATTGTAAAAACGAGGAACCCAGCGAAAGAGGGATGGGGCTCCCTCGAGGAAAAAGAGGAAAATGGGCTGCACGGAAGGAAGAAGGTTTTGGTTGAGAAAAGGGGGGTGAGGGAGAGAAGGACAGAACGCGGCGTGGAGGGGAAGCGTGAAGCAAAAAAAATTGGATCGTAGACTTTTGATTGGGAGGAGCGGAAGCAGGAAGATAGAAACGCCTCGGGGCCTCACACGAGGCGGAGGGATGGGAAAAGGAAGGGAGGGTGCGGAACAAACGATCAGCTAAGTGGCAGGAATGGGGAACCTTATGGATCTTGAACGACAGGGGACGTAACGTCGGTAGGTGGCAGAGATTCGAAAAAATGGGCGCCGGTGCGTAAATTCGCTGTGAGGAAGAAGCAGGGGGAAAAAATGGCGACGGCCGGCGAAGAAGGAAAAAGAAACGGGATGGGGAGGCTCCGGCAGACAGTCAGAGTAGGGGAAGGGGCGCAAGGAGGTCAATCTTTCAGAAAGGATAGAAAGGACCGGCGAAAATTTGGTTGTATGAAGAGCGAGAGGTCAATGACTCGGGAATGCCAAGCCCCGGGAGGGAGTGGGGCAAAAAGTCAACCGTGTTGAAAACAAGGTGGACGACTCGAAATCGTCGGTGGAAGGGTGGGTTCAGCGGGGCTGAGAACACCAGAACGGAGCGAAAAAGTAAAAATCGGAGCGACAAAGCGCCTTCTGGAAAAAGACGACCTCAAATATTAAAACGGGGGCAATGATTTCCACGAAGGAGAGTGGAAAAGGCCCTAAGTCAGGGACGAGACGAATCCTCACCGCATACTCAGATGGGCCCGGGGGGGGAGTGATGCGAAAGGAAGCAAGACAATAAGAAAAAAGGGGGAGCGCCTGTACGTACAAAAAGAATGGAAGCTCCTGGAAGCATCAATGTAATGAAGGACGGTGAGGTGTCTGTAAATAAAAAAGAAAAGGCTGTTCTTGAGGGTTGGCAACGAGCGAGGGAAAAAAAGCAGGGGGTGAGAGTCCCAAAAAGAAAGGGGTCGGTATCCGGAAGAGGGTCCCGCCTAAAAGGCAGAGAGAAACCGATTGGAAAAAAAAGGGAAACGGAAAATCAAAATGTGATGGGGGAAAATGGGACTACGTTGACCGCACAGGGGGACTTTTAACAGCGATCGCCAGCGACAAGGAGAGAAGCAGAGAGGAAGAAATCATACTTGGTCGGATCTCGGGTGGGGGGCAAGGAGAGCTCTTCGTTAAGCACTGTGGGGATAAAAGGTAGGGAGGATCTCCCCGATCGGGGAACAAAAAGCAGTGGAAGAAGTGGATCGGATATCCAGGTGTGGTGACGAAGAAAGGAGAGTAAAACAACAACACCGGAGGAAAGAGGATCATCGATTTGGCATCGGGAGGAAAAAATCACGGTACCAACCTGGACCGAGTTGGTAGGGGACCCATGCGGAGATCGCCAACTCCGATGCTTCCGTGAATGAACAAAGGAAGAGAAAGACGGGTGGCCGCAAAGAGAATCGACAACGAAGGGATTCAAAAGGGAACGGGTCACGTATCGCCGTGCCGAAAAAGGAAGGAACCGGAACGGGAACTTGTGAGGACACATCCAAATTTTTAGATGGTGTAAAGGGGGAAAGGGAAACAATATCCGAGAGTCAAATCGGAAAAAAGGAACAGTAGGGTAGAACTTCCGTACCGCAAGAAAGGAGGAGACTAAATTTTCTTGAAAGCTGCGCGGAAAAACAAAGGAAACGGCGACTTCACTGATGGGAAAGATCCGGCGGGGGAAAATATACAAACAGAAAGGCAAAGCTTGGCGGAGAACAAAGACAAGAGGGCCTTATGGGGGGGAGAGTAAGAGAGGGACTCGACACGCTGGCACGCTGTAGAGGGAAGGAAGCGGGAAAAAAATTGGGAAGCGCAAGCCAATTCAGGAAGGGGACCACTGGGGGGTGGGGCCCCAGGGAAGAATTAGTGAAAGCATGGACGTCGCTACTCTGCAACTTTCTTGAAGGATTTTACGCAGTCGTTGCGGGGGGCTGAAGGCGAAAGGTCTCTGAACGCCAGCAAAGGTCAGAGTTCACTGAGACAACAGCCCACTGTGACGGCCAAGGCCAATTAGGGGGGGAAAGAGCCATAGCAAGAGAGTTCCATCAAACATCGCCGGAAGGTCGAAAGTGCCCAGCGGGCGAGAGCTGCTAAGAAAAAGGGAAAGAACGAACTGGAATGCCCGGCATAAAAAGAGCCGTCCGAAATAAAAAAAAAAATTCGCCGAGGAATAAACAGCGCGTTCGTTCCGACGGAGGAGAGGGAATAAAAAGGGGAGGCGCACTACGAGTTCGCAGAAACCGAAGTCTACGCTTAGGCAAAGGGGAGGAAATCCAAGGATTACGCAAATTCAGGGAGCTGACGGCTCACCTGGGGTGGGTGCGCAAAAAGAAGAATAAAAACCCGAAGAGTATCCCCGGAAGGGATCAAAGAAGTGAAGCGCCGCAGGGGGAATCTAAAGAACCACCTGATCTCCGAAAGAGCACGAAAAAAAAATCCCCGCTGAATGCCCGGGAGCAAAAAGCTTGACGCCGTCAGTGAAAAAAAAATCTTTTTGGCGCGAGGGCGCAAAGTGCAGTCATGGGTTCCCGGTGGACGGCTCAAAAAGAGGGGGGAGAGAGGACAACCCGAAGGTGACCGCGCTCGGAAAAAAAGAACGGGTCAGATGTCGCTGAAACCGTCATTGGGGCCTGGCAGGCAGGCTTTAAGCCTGTGCAAGGGAAGTAGGAAGTCATTACGGGTTAGAAATCCGTGCGAAGGGGGGAGGAGTTAGAGCACACGCTAGGACCGCGGGGAGGACTGTAAATCATGGCGAGCCCACGAGCCAATTTTTGGCCTAGTAGAGTAAAGGAAGGGGAGTCAGGGATATTGAAAACGCGATCGCGCAACAGGAGGTTAGACAAGGGGTTCAGCTGTGCGGAGCACCGAGAAAAGAAAGAGGGGACAAAGGGGCTTAGCATGTGGGGGTCATAATTGGCAACTTGAAGGGTGCACCCGGGGAATGGCGGAAGTCCGAGGCACGGTGGCTGTGAAACACCTATTGGGGGTTGGCTTCAGCCCTGAAAACCGAACCAATGGGAACCCCATACTCCCGAAAGGGAGGCGGCAAACGCGGCAACAGAAACCGA
>Ga0179593_1567550_pt1 | contig 10364 bp, 12 predicted proteins | sample CZODoug2_1_08_16_FD_185931 | JGI IMG/M metagenome (GOLD analysis project Ga0179593, IMG submission 185931) | Vadose zone soil fungal communities from Angelo Coast Range Reserve, California, USA - CZODoug2_1_08_16fungal (PacBio error correction) | ecosystem: Environmental > Terrestrial > Soil >...
TGGCGACAGGTTTTTTCGGCCCGTTTTCCAGCAGGGGGGGGGGGGATTTCACAGTCTCGCCGAGGCGTGACGATAGAAAGGTCCGCTCTCGGATGAGCTCTGTCCGGGGGGGCCATAAATCTGTGAGAACACCGAGTTGGTCCGAAAAAAGGGGATCCCGCCGAAATACTTTCTTTCCCGGGAAGTTTCCCTGCAAATAAGCGCGTCCAGGTGAAAAAGCGGCATCATCCGAGAAGGCTCCTTTCGTAAACGATCTCCCTCTTTTCTCTTTTAAGGGTAGGCCCTAAATAGAGACAAGTCATCTTAAGGCTCTTGCGGGGGGGTACACATTAAAACCCCACTAACTCGTAAGCCAATCAGATTTGAAATAGAGCACAGGTCCACCGTGAGAGTGGAATGTCGAAAAAAGGCAGTACCTGGCGATCTTCCTCAGGAAGGGAAACTATTGGGGGCCATCTAAAGGTTTCGCACACATCAGGGGGCTTCGTCTGAAAAAAAAAATTCATAGAGAAGCTGGAAACAGCCACAAGAACCTGACATGCCTAATCGCGTCCCAAAGGGGCATTTAAAAGGGATGGGGGGCAAAAACAACCAGACTGGGGTAAGTAATCGAGGGGGGAAGGGAGAACGACGGACGTATGTGCAACAGGGATAAAATGGGAGGGATTCAAGTCTCTTTGTTCCTTCGTCAAGTGGTCAACAGAAGGCCAAATGATAGCTCTTCGTGAAAGGCCGCATGTCCCCTTCCGGTAACGGGGAGCATCTTAACTTTGGCAGAAACTTGCAGCAGGCGCTCTGTCCAAAGGCCAAAGTTCTCTTCGGAAAAAGGGGGAGGGGTTTTTCCTCACCGAACGGTAATTCTCCCATGTCCTCCGGGCAAGGGGTACAAAGCCTTTGGGGGAAGCCCATTCGGCCAATCTGTTCAATTAGGGAAGGGCCGACCGATGATTAGTTGCGTCCCGAACACACAATTTTTGACACTCAATCTCACCTAGGGGAGTTGAGTAACTTCTAGAGAAACTCTACTTAGAGGCTTGTTTCTTCTCCAGAAAAAGGTGGTCTGAGTACAAGTCCTTCCGGAAATGGAAAACGGAACTTTCTTGGTAACGCAAATCCTTATAGTCTCAATGCGGGGAATCCAGTGGTCTCACCTTGGGGAAAAAGATCAAAGATGGAAGAACTTCTAGCCACTTTGTGCCTATTGCAGGGGGAAAGGAGAAAAAAGCAATCTGGGGCATGTAGGGGGGCTTGCTTGCTGGAAAGTTCGGAACAGATTGGGGGCAGATTGGAAAATGTACAAGGACGGCTTTGGGGTAACAAAAGGACATGGAGGGGGCTGGAGATTTACGACCGGAGTGAAGGTTCGCGGGGAGCGTGAGGAATGAAGCTTTCGTCGTTGTCTTCCAAGAACAGGGATGAGGTCGACTGCCATCAAAAGGGAGTGCCGAAACATCAAGTATGTACGACAAAAGGGGAAACGGAATCCGTCGACAAATCAGGAGCGAATTTGATGTAGGGCCTGCTTCAAGGTCTGCAGATCCTATAAACATTATTAGTGTTTAAGGGTGTGGGGATTTATCATCGCCTTCCTAAGGGTGTCAGTTCTCTGCGGAAGTCTCAAAGGAAGAGGAGGAGGAGAACTGCTGCAACATTAGGAACGAAGGGAGAAATCACAATGCTGACAATCAGAAAGGTCGTCAGGGGATCGTCGCCCGAAACTCATTGGACCCCTCCCAGGTAAGGGCGGTCTTCCGACGGCTGAGTTCTGAAAGGCTTAGGACAGCTGTGGCGGGTTGGCATATTGCCATCGACGAAAAAGCACAGAGCTGATAAAAGGACCTCAAGAAGCAGCGAAAACGCCTTCAAAATTCAGGTGCCGGGGATGCATCGCCAACAGGTAGAAAGGGATCGGGGGGAACCAAAGCAGGCATGTACGACTCGGGAAAAAGTCATAAGAGAATGACAAACGGCAAATAATCGTCTAGCACCAGAATCAAGATGGGAAAAAAAAAAAGCTTGAGACCGAGGAGGCCGTGTTGCTAGAGTCCTACAAGGACTTAAACGGCCTACTGGGCCATTGCGCCGGGGTTAGGAAGGCGACGATCCTGAATTCGATCCAATGACCAGCTCGGGGAGGGGGGTCTAAGGGGAAGCGGCCGACAAATCTCAGGAAAACGAAAAAATGGGGCCCTACAGGCGGGAACAGCACGGAAGGGACCGAGGAAGGCTTGTCGTGAACCTCCCCATGCATGCGGGGGGGGGGGGGGGGGGGGGGGGGGGGGGGGGGGGGGGGGGGGGGGGGGGGGGGGGGGGGGGGGGGGGGGGGGGGGGGGGGGGGGGGGGGGGGTGGGGGGGGGGGGGGGGGGGGGGGGGGGGGGGGGGGGGGGGGGGGGGGGGGGGGGGGGGGGGGGGGGGGTCTCTTATCGGAGATTTTTGGGGGAGAAACCTCTTTCAAATATTCGACGGGGTCTGCTACCAGGTGACAGACCGGCCCGTCATCGGGAACAATAAAGAGACATTTTGATCATAACGCTTCGGGGAGGTCTTAACACCAGAGAAAAGGTCCGGGGGCAAGGCCGATTCTCTAAATAAGAACGGGTGGGAAATCACGCCGTGACGTAATGCGGCATTGTGCCTTCTTTCCTAAAGAATTAAACACGATGGGACCATGTGCCATTAGTAATCCCCCGGAGCCTGGGAAGAAAAAAATTTGACAGGCAAAACCCGGAAGAGAGAAAGTCCACTGGTCGAGTGGCGAACCCTAATTCAATGTCGCCGCTAGGGAGCTGGTATGTATTTTGGAAGATGAGTGTGACATTCTTGCCCACCACCGGTTCTTTGGGGGGACGCAAAAAGAAAGTTCAGCTCCGGCCTAAGAGGTGCTCAACCTAGGTTCTGCGTATAGGAAGGGAATTGCGGCAGTCCGAGGGAAAAGAGGGCAAATGCATCGGAAGGTCACGACATTTGGGGGGGCTTCAAACAGGGGATCCTGGAGGCCCCGACAAAATCTTAGATATGATGGCTTTTTTAAGGGGATGCCATGGAGCCTAAGCAAAGGGGATTTCTGGGCTCTAATTGCTGGGTTAAGGAGTCAAAGTAAGATGTGAGAAAACGCTTGGGGGCTTCGGGCAGATTTCCATGGGAGATCCATTATAGAAAAGGAAGCGTGGCCCTCCGGGGGGAGGGGTTTGAAAGTAACGGAAAAAGCTTGACTCGGGAACCGTGAATATGCCAAAAATACGCGCATCTAAGGGAGGGAAACTGATCCTTCAGCATTCAACGGATCAATAAATAAAGTACAAAGTCCCTTTCAAGGAAAAACACTATAGACCTTGAATAAAAAAACAACGGAGGATGGGGAGGGAAGTACTTTGAAGAGGGGGTTTCACCGAGAGGGGCCAGTCTCCTGGGGGGGGGGCTTCTTATAGGTCGAAGCCTAATCCGGTGGAAGATTAGAAGGGAGAGGATTGTTCAGGAAAATAAGTCCCTTTCTCTTTCCAGAGGGGACGGACGAGACCAAAAGGGGGGGATCGGCGGGCAGCGGTCCTTTTCCAAAAGATTGAAGGAAAGGTAACCGGAGAACAGAAAGCATAACTGGGAAAAAATCCATCTCATTACCTTAAGAGGTAGGGAGAAACCCAACGACGCATAAAAACTGCACGTGTAATGGTCATGAAACAGGCCCCAGAAAAATCGATCTCAAGAAAAAAAGTGATGCGGAGGGACAGACAGTGGGAAGGAAACCAGGTGTTCTGGAGAAATGGCACCCGGGGTCGAATAACCTCGGGAAGGGAACAGGAAAACATATTGCCATCCAAAAACAGAAGGGGGTGCGACACCGAGGAAAAAGGTCAGAAAATTTGGGTACACCAAAGCCGAAAGGAACCGGGGCACACCGCGACAAAAATGCGCTGGCCCCCCCGCGTGGGGGGGGAACCCCGGGGGCCGCAAACACAGAAGGGAGTGCGGATTAGCATCGATTGTCCTAGGAAGAAAAAAAGGAATGGAAGGCAAAAGGGTCTCCTTAAACGGGAGGCAAAGGACATTGTCAAAAGTTTGTACAGCTCCTCCCACAAAAACGAGACGGGGCCGGGAAGCGTTAAAGGGACTCTTACGTAAGTCCTTCGGGACTATCACCCGTTACTAAAAGTCTTAAGAAAGACGACCGGGTCTTAGGAAAAAATCATCAGGAGGGTTTTCCGAACCGGGGCGGTAAATTACTCAATAAGCTAGACTTTCCTGCCGTGTCTCCTATTGCCGGAATCTGGGGAAAGAGCATGACAAGTGAAGATTAGGGTTCGATACACACAATTTTTGAAAGTATCACCAAAGAGAATGGTATTTAATAAAGGTCTCAGAAAAAAATGAGGTCGCGTTGGCCAGGCGGGCCACATAAGGGGACCGCTGGACGAAAGACCTGGTGTCGGGAAAGGGACGCCCGAGCTGGGTAGTTTGGAGCAAAAGCAGGGGGGCATTCGACCCACAGGGGAAGGGGTTACTTCTCTCAAGAGGAAGACGACTTGCCTTGCACACGGGTTAAAGGGGGCGTCCTGCAAAACACCCATCTGCAAAAGGGAATTGCCCACTCTTGAGGGGGCGGAAGGCCGTTAAGCTTGAGGGGGGAAAAAAGGAACCGGTGTCGTACAAGACGCGGGAACAAGATGAATTGAGAAAAGGGATAGGGGACCTGCACAGAAATTTTCCGGGGAACGTTCGCTTCAAAAGTGGAGGAGGAAAAAGATAAGTGCTGAAGGCAGAAATCCAAAGGACTTAGAAATCGGGAAGAGGGATAAATAAAGGGGTTAGAGAGATAAGATGGGTTCCCTCTTTCTGGGGGGTGAGAGTCTCCTTTTTTCGCCCTCAACTTCGGCCAAAAACCAGTGTGCACGCTCTCCTTTAAGGGAGAGAAAGTCTTCCCCTGCCTTTAGTTGACGACCTGCTGGAATACCTGTCAGTCTCGATGATAGACGATCTTTTCATGGAAAAGGGAGGGACGATTGAATCATCGGCCGTTCCTAATGGTACAATTGCTAAACCCTAGAACCAACGGAGGGAAGAATGACAAGAGAGACCTAGGGCAACTGAGAACTGCTGGGGGCCGGGGCTCCAGAGGGAAAAGAGGACGGACAATCAGAGGGGTTAAAGCAGATAGTTCTCCAGGACTCTGCAAGGCTGGCAAAGACCGGGGAAAGTTCGTAAGGGTCGGGAAAAAAAAAAAAACACTTACTAAGGGTGGGGACGGGACCAGATCTGTGGAAAGGCCTCCCATTCTCATCTGTCAAACGGTTGGGGGAGCGTCACTCCGCCTGAAGATTTAAAAACTCGATGCCGAAGAACGCCGCATTTGAAGCCGACTAAGAAAAGTCATGAAAAAGTCTTCAGCCATCCCTCTGCGAAGGTAATAGGTTTGGGAAATCAAACAGGGGCGGGGTTAAAGGATCTCAGAACGGCGCAAATTAACAACTACTTTCTGGAAAGACCAGAATCAATGGGGGGTCGGCCGAGGGGAACGTGGAGGCCATCAGGGGGCTATCGAAATCAATGTCTAGTGATAAAAAATGAGGGGGAAGGGGTTAGGATTAGAATAAGGACGAAAGAGTACCAGAATTTCGTTCTTCGGAGGAGGCCGCACTCGGTAGCGCCAAAGGGGGGGGCCGTCAGCAGCTAAAAACTTTAAAAAAAGAAAAGGTTTATTTCTTGAGCAAAAAGATTCTTGATTCAGGAAGGTAAGGAAAAAAAACAGTTTGGGGGGACCGGGACACGCCATCGGCGAAAGGGGGTTCGGCGAAAGCTTATTGACCGACAGGAAAGGGGCAGAGGCAATGGTAACACAACTGAGAACTTTGGATGAAAAAGATGTCGGGGAAACAACCGGGGTTTACGGGAAGGGTTCGCGTTAATGGCAAGTCGAAGCGAGGAAAAAAGTGGGTGGAACGGAAAGGGAATCTGAAATCCATTTCTTTAAAGGAAACCTGAAGAAAAAAGGAGGGGTACCAAAGTTTGTAAAAAATAAAGGCCAGTCCGCAAAAGCGGATGAAAGTTTTTGTCTACATAAAAAAAGCCGTCGTCGAGCCACTAGTATGAGGGTGGCTGAAAGGAAAGTCTGTAAAGGAGCAGGGGGGGGGGGTCGGGAATATTTGAGGACGATAGCATGTCCATCTTTCACGGGAGGGGGGGACCGCAAAATAGCTTTCAATCCGAGGGGCGAACCGAGTTTCTGCGGGCAATATGGGGCCGGAATCCGGAGGGGCCGCGAGTGGCTCAGAACATTACAAGGAGATGGGCGAAAAGGGGTAATGCTGGGAAACTTCGGTTTAAGGAGTTTCGTTTGGAAAGGAGTACCCGACTATCAGTGTACTCGATTTGGAGAAGCGTTGAAAAGCAAGGTCATTGCTCGGGGGGATACCGGAAAGCGTTGGGAGGCAAAGATTTCCATGGCATCTCAAGGGGGGACGGCCAAAAAAAAGAAAATGTGTCTGGAAAAAAGGATTCAAAGAACGATACCTTGAATGCAAAGGCCCACCGACTGGCGCCTGTGTGGGAGTAGAGCTGGGAAGAAACCAAATGCCAATCTATAAAAAAAAGGAGAAAACGGAAAGGGAGACAACATCAAGGGGAAAACGTTAATCATCTCTAAAAAAAAAAACAACGGGGAAGGGGGGGAAAAAATATAGGACGGGGAGCCAGGAGGGTGCGAGGGGGGGGAACTCCTTTTAATGGAAATCAAGGAATTCATGAGTGGTCAGCCGGAGGGGCTATGCTCATTTTAGTTTGGCATATGACACTTGCTCGGGGAAGGGGTTACTTGAGGAAACGAAGGGGGGGATCTTCGGGCAAAGTTCCTTTGACCAATCGAAGGGGGAGCATGGGAAAATACGGCCCTCAGGGGAAAAAACGAGGTTCTCAAAGGAAAACGACATGGACCTTAAGCGGTAGGTAAGGCATCACAATAGTCGTAGAAAAAGAGCTTTAATGGCGGTCCCGAACCACGAACTCGTAACGAGAGCAGGTTGGCGGGAAAGACGTGACGTCACATCTCTAATGGACCTGTCAAAATTGAGACTGAAACTGAAAGCGGCGACTTCATGAACATTACACCCATATTTCAAAATCTCCACGCAGAAGGGGGGACAGAATGGGAGGAATGGGAAGGTCATAGATCTTCTCCCCCGGCGAGGGTCTCTTGGCAAGGTACTCAGGGGTGGCTAAGTTCCTGAAGCTGTGGTCTGGCTCCGCTGGTGAAACGGTCCCATATAAGGCCGAAGGGGGGGAGAACAATATGAAAATTGAATTGGGGCTCAAAAAAACAGAGGGGGGGATTCGTCCACTCTATTTGAAAATAGGGGGGGCGGCGACGGTGGAGTGAAAGGGGGAAAAAACTTGTTCGCGAGGGCTGCGACACATGAAAAATTTGTGGGAAATGCCTGCATCGGCGCTCCTTCCTGAGAGGACGGCTATAGTACGTCGAGGGAGGCCGTATCAGGGGGAGACGAGCAAAGTTCAAAACCGACATGAAAAACAGGGAATTCTTGAACTCCACGTAGGGGTCAGAAAAATAGGGTTATCAAGGGAAGAATCTCTTGTGAACGGGAACGAGTTTAAAGTGAAAAGAGTCATCCATAGAATTTCTCCAGGCCGTCTCTAAGGCCGAGTTGAATGCGACGACCCCAGGGAAAGAATCAAAGGTTTCGTTCCTCAAACTTCTCTCAAGCCACGAGAAGGGGCCCTTGATTGATTAGTAAACGGTAAGGGAGGGTCCCCCTCCTTGTCAACTTGGTTTTCGAGAACCGGAGTTTCTTCAAAAGACTAAGAGTGTCCTACGTAAAAACCTATCTGGGGTGGTGTCTCAAAGGCTAAGGAAACAAAAGTTAAGGGGGCTAAATCAATTAAAACTATTTAACGCAAATGGCGTGCGGGGGGGCCCTCACGAGGTCCAGTCTTATTCTTTATTAGAGTTAGAGTGAAGGGGGGAAATGAGAAGAGGAGGGGGAGATGGAACCGATGCGGGGGTGACACAGGAGCTTTGGGAACCTACAGGCATATTGGATGAGATTTTCATAGAAGAAAGGGAGGGAATGAATTCTGGGGAGAGGAAGGAGGCGCTTTCCGGAAAGAAATTCTTACCGTGGAACTTTCTTTCGTAGGATGAAAATCGCCACTGTGCATGGGGAACTCTATCTCCCGTGGAAGGGACAGAACAAGGTTAAAGAGAAACATTCACCTCGAGCCTTGGAAAGAGGGGAATAAAAATTCCAGTTGCCTGTCGGGGGGGGGTATGCGGGGGAGCCCATACTGGGATTCTCACTGACTCTCCTTAAGTTACGTAAGACGTCTGGGGGGGTGCAAGGGGTTCTCATCGAGGAGAAAAAAGGCCTTTAATTTGCAAGAAGTGGGGAGGAAAAATGCTAAGGGCAACAAATTATTAGTAGGTACAATATATATATCAGAAAGTCTAAAAGAAAGTAAGGGTAAATCCGAGCGAGAATTCCGGTAGGTCCAAGGGATCTTAGGGGGACTCCTACGGGAAGTTGCCTAATTCAACACACAAATTCAGGAGGGGATTGACAGTTCGTAGGGCTTCGTTCAGAAAGTATCTTTTACATAAGATTGGGTATGGCTGGAGGAAAGGGGGGAGGGAAATCTGCGCCTAAGAACTTAGGGGAAAGAAATAAAGGCCTCAAAGAGTTCCCCCTGACCGGGGTATCTAACGAGGTCTGACTGAGTGTACTGCAAGAAAAAAAGAAAATCTTGGAGGGAATCTGGTTTGTACCAAAAGGGAATGTCGTAAGAGGGACAACCGAACGAGGGAACGGCAGCAATAAAGAAAATGTCGAAAAATCATGTTTCGGTCCTGTCTTAAGCGCCAGCAACTGTTTCAGGTCGACTGAAAAAAAGATTCCGGAGGTATCAAGGTGGGAAGGTTATGGCTTACTTCTCGTCCGGAGTGGAAAGAAACAATTAACGGGGGGCAAAGTCTAAAAGTACGCGAAGAACAAAAGGTCTCCGAAATAGGAAAACGGCTGGGCCGGGCTAGAGGGCCGGTTCCGGATTCTGAAAGTCGTGGCTTCACAAAGCACTTAGTTTGAGGAACCGTTTATTGGTAAAAGTCCTCCATCGGCTCCTTTAAAGGTGAAGCCTATAGCAGGAACTGGGGGGCTGGGAGAAAATTCATGTACACATCTAAACAGTTTGGATAACGTGGGTTGGGAAAAAAATTAGGGGGGGGCTAGAACGTCTTTCCGACAGGGACATGCGGTAGGCGGTTAAGGTGGTACGGGGAATCCTCAAAGGGACTTAATCGGAGTGGCACGTAGGGTCAAGGAAGAGAAGAAGGAAGGGAGAAACTGGGGGAAGGGACTATCCCGTAACGCCCAATCTCCCGGAACGATACAAGGGGGGTCAACTTGGGAAATTAGAGAAAAGGGGGAAGAGTATTAACGAGAAGTTGTGTTTGTTGGGTTGGCTCATCCGGACGAGATACTGTGTCAGGCGTATTCAAAGAATTGGGAAAAGGACACGTGGGGGCCCGTTGCCTGGGGGGCGGGGGGGAGGGGGGGGGGACCGCAAAAGGGCGGAAAAAAAAACCTTTGCTACTCAGAAAGGGGGAAAGCGCGGAGAGGGGGGAGGGGGTAAGGGAAAAAAGAAGCGGCTCCGCTCTCAGGACGCACATGCGAGAGGTGGGCTTCGTAACTAAAGAAACTGCTGAAAATGGGGAGACGAGGCGGGGGAGGGACATAAGACCGAAGCCTTTCATAAGACAATGGGTCTCGATGTAAAAAAAAACAGAAAAACTTAGCGAAAAGGGGAAGGCGGATTCGGGGGGGAGTCGCCTCTGAGAGAGGGGGCCAGGCAAAGATCAGGAAAAACGGGGGGAAAAGGGGCTGGAGGGAAAAAAAAGGTCAAATCTGGAGGAAAACGTTAATCTCTCAAAAGAAACAAAATGACATGGGTCGGGACGGAAGGAGGCATCAAGAGGAAAGGAATATATAGCCCTTCATAATGGCTAAGTGCCTTGCTACAACAGGAACAGGAAAGCTGGCTGAAACAAACTGAATGGGAGGGGATGGGAAAAAGAAAAGGGGGGGCTCCGTGGGGGCACGGGGAAGACATTTGACTTGAGTTACAAGGCTTGGCATTCTTAAGGAAATTCCGCTGGACTAGTCAGGTGAGGGAGAAGGAAACTCATTTTCATTTACGGTTGTTACAGGAAAGCTAAATTTAAGACGGGGGTTGATAGGGAGAAAGAGTCATACTGGAGAAGGGGGTTCCTCTACGAAAACTCTTCGACGTGAAACGAGCGCCTGGGGGGTGAAGGTACAGAAAGAAGTATCTCAGGAAATCTCTTAATGGGGGGATGTGTCCCA
>Ga0179593_1575843_pt1 | contig 10364 bp, 10 predicted proteins | sample CZODoug2_1_08_16_FD_185931 | JGI IMG/M metagenome (GOLD analysis project Ga0179593, IMG submission 185931) | Vadose zone soil fungal communities from Angelo Coast Range Reserve, California, USA - CZODoug2_1_08_16fungal (PacBio error correction) | ecosystem: Environmental > Terrestrial > Soil >...
AGGGAGACCTTTCAGGGGAGAGGGAAAAAGACCTGGAGGCCTCAAGAATTGAAAATCATTGAGAAAACTTCATGGAAAGAGACTATAAGGGAAAAGAAAAAAGACAGCAGCGTCTGTCCAGGATAGGTCGTATGGGAGAGGACTATCATTGGTTAACACCATTCCTGGGGAAAGGACAAAAGAAACAACCAATACAAGGAGTAACGCTAATATTATCAGCAATGTGCAAGGGTACGCTAATAGGGACTTACTTTCAAGGAAAAAAGGGGAGTGGATAAATTGTAATGAGAGGAGAGAAAAATGGTGAGGGGGGGGGGAACAAGGTAAGGCCGCTGGTCCTCGTCCCATGTGTTCCGATCAGGTGGAAATCATCGCAACGAAAAGAAAAGCGAAGGGAGACAGGGAAGCCACTTGGTGGGAGACAGCTAAGGCAAGGGAAGAGTTAGAAACGATACGCCATAAAAGAAATAGAACCCGGCCGGAACGAATTTCTAACTTGGAAATAGGTGAGACAAATCCGGATGGTGAAAAAAAGGAATTGAATGATCTGGTCGAGAAAACAAAATCCGGAAATAGTTTGTGGAACCCTCGGGCGGGAAGAAGACTGAACTTGGCGCGGAAAAAAAGACACACTGGTTCGAAGACCGCCAAAGACGGGTCAGCAGAGAGGGGAGGGGGAAAGACGCGGCAAGTAGGGGGTGTTAAGATCGTCATGAGGAAAAAGAACCCCAGCAAGCCGAACTAAATCCTGCAGGAAGGTGGAAAACCAAGAATGAGAAACAAAGGACCGACCTTTTCTGACACTACTAACTTAGAGGAGGATTCAGGCTTAACAGAGCAAATGAAAGTTTGGAAAGTTTTGGTTCATAAGCCGAGGGGCATAAGAAAAAGGAAGACCTGCCCTCGCCCTCTCTCATCAAAGAAAAAGTCTTCTACATGAGAGAAAGGACCCACCCGGCAGTCCGGGGGAGAGAAAGATTGCAGCAAAAGGAAATGGGGAGGTCTCGCCAAAGTAATTTTCCGTAACCGAAACCATCCGCAAAATCAAGAAAATGGAGATCGGCGGCGGACATGGCCTGACCACAGGACAAGTAGTTTCCGGCACGAAGTCGTCCCTGAGCGGAAGGGGAAAAAATCATCTAAAGAAGGGTTCTGTTACTCAGGGGACGAAAAAATTATCGGAAACGATCCCAAAGCCGCGCAAGAAGCTAACTTCTCGATAAGTGGGGGGCACCGCGAGCCAGGCTAGAGGGGAAAGAGGCGCTTTGACCTCGGAGCCGAAACATGGGGATTTGGTCGGGGGAGAAACAGGGGGTTGGGAAGACGTGTACAACGAGAGGGTGGCTTACTCTCTCTAGAGGGTTCGCCCAGAACCCCGGAAAGACGACAGGCTCAAACTAAGACTAGATAAATAAAAAGAAGGAGAGAAAGGAATAGGGGACGAGCACGCGGTGCAAAAAACTTTCCTAACTGACCCCGAATTTTAGTCAATACAACGATTCTACTCATAGAGCGTGCCTGGGGAAAGAACTTTAAAAAAAAGCAGAGATCTACGCCGCGCGAGGGATTTCCTGAATCTGGCTTGTCGTTCAGAAGAATGACAAACCAGAACTACTGGAAAAGAGTGTTATCCTAAGGCCGCCACGAGGAAAGTTTGTGGGCACCGTTCTGAGAGACCGCTGACTCCGACGCAAGTGGGAAGCAGTCAGTTTTTTGTTGAATGGGGAGGTAAGTGGTGAGAAGCGTCGCACGCTTGTCAGAAGACGAATCCCAGGACGTCCCCGTATCGCTCCTCCCATGAACTCATACCTACAAGAGGGGGGCAATCGTCGTAATACGGTATTCGCGATAGCAAAAGAGGTTGAAAGATTGGGGGAAAAAAGTGCTTTCGTGAGCAATGCCCTTATTGGAGGGCTTTGGATCCGAGCTGAAAACTTCGGCAACGAAGGAAATGGTTCTCTAAGCTAGAGGGGGAGGGAGGGAAGGGGGGTGAAACCCAATTGCCACTTGGACCTGTCTTGCACGATGAGAAAAAGAGAAAGCCGGGAAGGTCGGAGCCAACAACCCATCGAAGGAAAAGTTGAAATTACCGGAGGACGTATAGAGGCGACGGGCAAGGGCTGCCAGGAAAGAAAGGGACCGCAGGAAAGTGCAAGAGCACACTGAAAGCGGAAAATCCAAGGGGGGCTGCCGATTTCTTGCTCAGGGCGCGCCAAACGAGAAAAGCGAATTCTGAAGGCTTTCCGCAGAGAAGACGCAAGGTTTAAGAAAAGAGCGGAGACAAAAAGGCAGGGAGACAAAGAACCACAGGAGATCCAGCCCCCCCCCCAAAATTTTGCTACTGGGGCAGCTAGTTTTGAACATGAGAATTGTGGGGTAGAAACAATGGGCCAGCACAAGATTTTTTCAAGACCCTGACCGGGGGGGGAAGTACCAATTTTTACCAAGAAAGATTGGCCTAAAACATTATACGGTTTCTTCACGCGGGAGCTACAAAGGAGGGGACATTCCCGAGAGCCGTATCCGTGGTGAGGGGGTCTAAAAGAGAAAACGTATTATGAAGGAAGAGATAAAGCCACGCGATCTCAGAGAATTCAGAGTAGCAGCGTTGACTTTCAATGCAAGAGGGAAGGCCCGCGGAAATGAAGTTAGTAAGGCTGTGTGCGTGAGGAAGGATTAAAAAAGGAAAGGGTAGTCGGGCTGACAGGTTTCTATCAAGAGGCACTTTTTAAAAAGCTGCCACAAATTAGGGAAGAGGAACTGGGGTGGGGCTCAATACTCTCTCAGAAATATAGGAGGAGAGTAGACATCCGCGCAAAAAAAAAAAATACAAGAGGGAACCATGAGAGGTCGAGTACCTAGCTTTTCTCGTTGGGACTGTCAAGGATGCAAGCCATCGCTCAGCAGACCCGTGGAGGGGAGATGGAAGGGACCTCGTGACGAGAAAAAAGGGAACAGTGGGGATGCGGGCCAGAATGTAAAAAGCGGCCAGCGTCGCGGGCGCCCCGTCGGGGTGGGGAGGACCGCCTTACGACCAAAAGGCCTGGCGACGTCGTTGTACGGAGAGTGTATCTTGCGACTGTGCGTGTAAAGGAAAAAGGGTAAGTGGGGGTGTCTAAGTGGTAATAGGAAAGGAAAGAGCAAAAGAAAGATATGCCAGTTTGTAACACCGTCGAGGAAGGGCACGTGAAACAAAAGAAGGATCGAGCTGGCGTCATCATGAGCCGTCGCGGGGAGTAACCCATGCACGAAAAGGATCGTCGAGAGGACAGGTTGCAAAAGTCTGGTAAAATGCGGAAAGAAAGATTTTAAAAAACCAATAATTACCGCGCGATTGGCGAAATAAGATTCGAGCATACAGAGCACCCCAGCACTCGGGAACAAGGAGGAAGAACGCCCGAGCAAAAAAGCGGGGAACGATGGGAGGTAGGGGAGGGAGAAGGGGGCGATGCGAAGAACGAGAAAGAATGGTGGGAACGGGCGGCGTGCAGGGGGAGGCACGGGAAAAAAATGCAAAAATCGAAATTCGAGGAAAACGAGCGGTGTGAGTCGGAGTGGGGGACGTAGCACGAATCTGCTGAAACGTAGGGGAAAAACAAAGGAACAACAAAACACAAAGACCACAAAAAAAAAACCACAACCACCCAAAAAAAAAAAAAAACACACAACACAACCCAAAAGCAAAAGTCCCCGTCAGGAGACCCTTGCGGACTGCCACAAGCCGTTCAGAAGGCCGTTGAAGAGCCTGGTGGAAGGAGACACACAATAACACAGATGAAGGAAAGGTGGCCGATCAGTGGGGAAATCCTGATTCCTCTGTCAGCGCGGGACAAAGAGTGCACGGGGAAAAGACAGCAACGGCGAATGAGAATACGAAGGCGCCTAATATTGTTGGTAAACGTTAATAAAAGGAGGGGGGGTCGTCAGGCGTGCTGTAATTACGGTTCATGCAGAGGGGGAGGTTTAGTGGGAAGCCTGTCAGTTTTCGTTGTTAGGGGCTGAAAATTTCGCCAAAGCTTAAGGGCGCTGTGGTACACGCGGAGAAGAGGATTGCTGATAGCGAAAAATAAGAGGGCGCGCATAGAGTAAGAGGGAAACTTACTCATATCATGGGAGCGAGGTCTTACCCCAGTCAGAGTAGAAAGATAAATGCATCGTCGAGAAAAATCTGCACATGAGGCACACGCGAGAGGCTGTAGGTGGAAAAAGGATCGTCGTAGGAAGGGTTGCATGCAATAAGGAGTGGAGAGGTTCTTTCACGTCTCTAGGGCGAAGATGGGACCTACTTGACCGGGATGGAGTGAGTAATGTTGCAGAAAACAAGTGATGAAAGATGAAGAGGGAAGGAACAAGGACGTGATCGACAGATCACCGGTGCGGCAAGATTAGCTGGTGCCAGTCGTCAAACTGCTAGTTGTAGAAGCTGTACAACAAGAATCTGTTGGGAAAAAAAAAACAGAGGAAGGATAGATGGGGGGCGCAAACAAGAGGAGAAGAGTGGAGAGAGGAATTTTCTTGCAGTTGGATGACGTGGTCTGGATTGTTCGGCGGAAGAAGAAGAAAACGTGAGAAAAACTTGGAGTGCCTAAGCCTTATTAGAGGACTGAAAAAAAAGTCCGTATTGGGGGGCTGTGGGAAAAAAGATCGTCTTGGAGGGGTGACTTGGAACACTTGAAACTAAGGAGTTCGGAGTTCTCATCATGAAAATCCGACAGACCGGGAGAGGTCCGACATCACCGAGCGCTGGAGTTAAGGAAAGAGGTTGGGGGTGACAACAGGAACTGCATCCGGGAAGCCAGTTCCATATTGGGCGCCCGCGGGGAGGTACTTCTTGGAAAGAGACTCAGGTGGAAAGAAAGAGAAGACCCACCGAATGGGGGCAGTTTCGGGGGGGTGTCTGGCCGGGATGTAGAATGAAGGAAGGTCTTTGAAAGGGAGAGAACAGGATTTGAAAACGGGAAGGGGCGAATCGAGTCAGGTTGGGAACGGGGGCAGGAAAGGCCCTGCGTTAAGTATGTATGGCCACCCTGCTAGGCAACATGGGACTCGCTCGATTACCGCAAAGGCAACGGGGTTAAAACCGATGATCAAGGGCTAATTGGGGAAAAGTGGAAGGGGACCAACGTCGATATCGGCGACCTGAAATTGCGGAGATCATCTTCGGCTGAGGAAGGGAAAGGGAAGTCTTGGGGGGGGGCGTACGCGGAAGCGGTGGGCAGACTGAGAGAAAGGGACCGCAAGGAGGGAGAAAATTAAGGGGTAGTAGAAATGGAAGAGCGATCAGGACTTCAAGGGAGCATCAATGAATAGCGATGGACGAGATTCTGAGTGACAGAGGGGAAATCGGCTGGATCGAACGCCAGTCGCAATAGACAACACAACAAAGGAGGAGACCTGTCAGGAGAGACATCGAAGAAAGGCCCTCAGAATGCGCGTCCATCAGAGAAAGGATGCTCAAAAAGGAACCTGATCGCCGACATATAAAAAAGCAGAACAGCGGACCGGCTACGGAGAGAATCGGGGGAAAGGCCGTGCTAAGAGGGGCCAACGCATGGTATTGTCTGCGGAAGCGCACAAAAAAACACCAAGACATTAAAGGAGAAGGAGAAGAGATCTAATGTTAGGACCTCTAAATCGAAGAGAGAAAGGAAGGTAAGGGGGGTCGAGAACGGGAGTATTGGTGATCGGGTTTGGGGGGCAACCGTTGCTGTACAATACATTCATCCAGAGAAAATATTGCCGAGTTCCAGATCATCGAAAACGAAAATGCGTAAAAGGGGAACCAAGGATTGCGACGCTATTCACTAATAAATCAGATAAAAATCCTGGCGAGTCAGGAAAAATACCCGAAAGCAAGGCCGGTCGAACGGGGGCTTGAGAACGCCAGAGGGGCTAATTTCAAAAGGCACAGAGCAACATTGTAGGGTTCTTTCTGAAAAAGAAGGGGACTAGTGGGGTGATCTGAAGCACATACTGGTAACGGAGCAGGACGGTGTTCACACTGCACAACGTGAGGCTTGAACCTGAGAAAGTATCAGCGGGATTGAGGAAAGCGCTGTATGGTCGAATGTAAACAGAGAAAAACATTCAGCCTAAAAGTCCAAAAACCAGAAAGATCGGTCAACACAAGGTAGACCGGACCTGGCCTGGACACCGCGAAAAATCTCTAAGTGTTAGAACCGGGGGAAGTCAAAGAAGTGGTAATACTGCTCAAAGAGAAGCGGAGAAGAACAGGGCAAGAAAACTTAAGGAAAAAGAAACGCAATCCCTCATCGAAGCACGAAAAATGGTTCGTCTACATGATCTCAGTAAACAACAAGGAAACCTCGCGGGAGGGCAGAAGGAAGGGGTCTTTGACAGAAAATTCGAAAAAACAGGGGGGGGTCCACAGTCGTCCGCCCCGAGAAGTGGGAATTGATCGGAAGCTGCTGACATTTACATCACTACAATAAGGGAAGTTCCGGAATCTCAGAAGAAAAACAGCGGCCGGAGACCACGACAAGGATTTGCCAATACTCGAAACGAAGAGAGAGAAGGCGTTTTCTCGGTCCCCAAAACGATTCCCCAGGCGACCTCAAAAAAGAGGAAAAACTTAAGAAGGCCACAGGAGCTCCATTCGATTGAGGAAAGAGAGAGGTGCAAAGTTTGTCTGGAGCGGGAGTATCTCAGCAATATATGGGGGAAACGAGTTACAAGAGCTATTGACCAGGGAGCGAAGATTTAAAGCCCAGAAAAAGGGGAGCAGCAGGTAGAAGGAGCAAAGGGAGGGCAGGACTGACAAAACGCTATCACTCTGTGGTCAAAGAAGTACGATACCCAAGGGGTAGGAACAGGGGATGAACACGCCCGCGAATATCGTCTCTATCCAATTTGAAAAACTAACGCGAAAGCGTAGAGACTAGAATCGCCTAGATATCTTGAAGACGGAGATTGCTGGCGTCCAAGAAGGGAGTTCCCTTAATGCAGAAGACCATGAAGGCCGATACCGAGGGAGACCTTGTCTGTCCCTTCCTGGAAGAACCCTTGGACGCCGACTCCGTGGGGGGGACCTGGTTGTGGGGGGGTGGCGTTAAACCAGGGAGTTGAGAAAGTCCGCTGAATGCTCATATCTTGGCAGGTAGGTGCTCGGAAGAATCGTTTACCGGGGGGGAAAGCCAATGAACTTGCAAGAGAACTCTTGTCACTCTGATAGAAGGGTTCTATCGCAAATCTAGAAGGTCGAAACGTTTTCCACGGTTCTTAGCCTAGGAAAAAAAGAAGCCTTTTTGACTAAAGACGCGTTTAACTCAAAGGTTTCAACGGCGCACTGTGGAAGGAGTCTCAGAGGCTATGGGGCTTTTCAACGGGGTGAAACCAAGGACTGGTCCTATCTTCAACAACTGCTTCTTCTACGGAAGGAAACCGAAAAAGCAAGGTAAAAATAAACCCTCGGGAAGGCTGAGGGTGAAGCTTATCTCACGAGAGCCTATCAGACGGGCAAATGAAGGCGAAAGAAGAACTATGCAAAGGGGGCCTCTTGAGAAAGATCGAACATAGAGAACCCCTCCAAGGGAGCTGTCTCGAGATCTTGCAGACCTGAGAAAAAAAGAACCTTGGAGAGGAGGGGTACCTGGGGATGCGGGAGGGACACTTTTGGAACGGACACCACACACCGGAAGGAAGAGCAAAACGAACAGAACCACGCCAGATCCTACTCGCGAAATTGGGGGGAAATAGTTTGTGAGATGGTGTCTTGATAGAACAATAGCAGGACTAATGGGTGGTCCCCATAAAGGGGCTTCGGATCGTGGAAGCATTGCGTGACTCAGGAGTCAGAAAGAAAAGATCGACAAGTCCAGTTCTCTCTTGGAAAGGGTAGATCCCAGGTCAGGCTATCTACAAAAAACAAGGATATATGAATTGGCAAAAGGTGACTTCCACCGGAAAGGGGAGAATCGTGGAATTCAGGACATAGGGAAAGGCGTTGAAGACACTGTTAATGTCTTCTCTTTTCTAGGAGGGGGGTTGCTCAAAGGGGGATGTGTGTCTATCAAGAACACTCGCATAAACTAGCTGCCTCCGCAGAAGGCTAGAGGAAAGGTGTTTCTTCCAGCATGCGTCCGGGAGTAGGGCCAAGAAGCTCCAGAGTCCATGAGGGAAATTCAGATTCAACATGGAACTTGGAGCGGGGGGGAATGAGGAAAGAAGAGGCCAGAAGGAGGGGGGTGTAGAAGGTGTCGATTGGAATTTCGTTGTCGCCGAGGAACCCGGAAGGGGCGGGAGCGGAGTTGTGAGGTCAGAAGAGATAGGATGGATATGAAAGCGGAGCCGTGTCGCAGCTGGAGATTGGTTGCTGGGTCGGAATCTAGATTTGTTTCGGGTTTTAAACAAGAACGGCAAAGGCCTGGGGAAAAACCCCTGCCCGTTGGCAATAACAATCTGCTCTTGAGAAAAAAACAAGGGGGGCCCAGACGCGTTACAACTGGAGGGGAAGGAATTGGACGAAAGCCGTTTCACACATCCATTCCGACCACGATGGGGAATTACGATTCAGCGATTGCCACGGGGAAGTTCGGGGCAGGAGAACGAACGAGTAGATGAATTGTCATACAAAAAAGGTGACATTTCAGCGCCCAGGCAGGGACGTCGGAAGTAACGCGACCGGAAACTCCAACGGGGGGGAAAAGGGGGGGTGCGAGTATATCGCTATCACTAGAGTGCCGTCGGAAGCGCACGGGGTGGATCGCAGGGCCTTGGGGGACACGAGGATGCTGGGGGCAGGGGGGTTCGTGTGGCCTCCACAGGCGCGCCAAGAGTACGTGCGCTCGCCTGTAAGGGTTCGGGGGGGTTGGGGGGAAGCCATCCAAGGGTGCAAGATAGCGCTGAGGCGAGATCGGAGGGCCTGACAGCGAGTGTCATCTGGAAAGAAGAAGGGACAAAAAATCTCGAAAGGGCGGGAAGGAGGGGGACAGGAAGGTAAGTTCTGAAATTGAAAAGCCGCGTGAGACTATCCCGTGTTGTAGTCTTCTGCGGAAAGAACGTTTTATAGTAGATGAGCTTTTCGGGCTGGAAAATGTGAAAGGAGAGAAGCGAGAAGGGGTACACGGGGTCAGAACTCCACAGGGTTCTGCGCTACTCGAAAAGAAAACAATGGTCGCGAGCAGCAGCAGGTAACAGTCACAAAAAGTCTCAAAGGGGAAGTAAGAACAAAAAATAGATGGGGCCGCAGAGGGGAAGCGATGAAAAGAAGTCGAGAGTGGAAGGAAGAGAACGCCGAATCAAAACGGTATCAAGGGATGGAAAATAATGAGATATTGCGTCACACGGCGATACTTTCGTACGCGAAGGGGAAGAAAAAAACCCTTATGGTGTGTAAGGAGTGAGAAGAGCCGGCTACAAAAAAAAGTTTCGGGAAGCGGGGGGGAAAAGGAACGTGGCCTCGACGCCCAAAAGTTCGCGAGCTGCTTCAGGACGCGCTGTAGATGGGGAGCCCTCAAAGGGTGGTACTCGGAGCGCAGTTGCGAGATGATTGTGCGCTTTTGAGGACGTTTTCGGGGCCCCTTTTTCGGCGAGAGCAAAAAAAGTGAGCAAAAAAAGGAGGGGAGTTCAGAAAGGCGGGTTAGTGGAGTCCAAGTGAAACCGTGGGGGTCGAGATATGGGGGTGGTGTTTACGTGGAACCTTCCTGAAGGAATTGTCGGCTTACGGAGAGAAGACGCTAAAACAGTAGAGTTTCTAGCCAAGATATCGGAAAGGAAGGAAGGGGTGAATGGAGTGACCAATCTTTCATCCGTGAATTGTTTCCGTTGGAGAACTCTTGTCCAACAGGGGACGAAAAGAGATCAGTTGCTGATTCATGAAATCAGCGTCCGGGCGGTAATGATCACCATCAGTTTCAAGTACGGGCGTGATCTCGGGCCTATGCTTATGATATCTTTTACTGAAGAGCGGGAATCGACGTCAGAAAGAAGTGTTTAAGGTTTTCTTGAAGCACGTCCGCGGTAAGTAGTGCCTATGAATTTCCACATAGGGCTCGGCAATGATGCAGGATGGACCTGAAGCGGGGAGGCCAAAAAGACAAAAGAAGTTCAGAGGGTCAGAGAAGATTTCAATTAACCTTTTGCCCGTCCTTGTCAGGGGATATCGGGCGAACCGTCCCAATTATTGTTTGGCATTTCGTAAGCATAGAGAGTCCGGGGGAAGTTTGTGTCCCATAAAGCGTTTTCAATCGGGGCACACGTGGAAGGACCGCCCATAAAGGAAAGAACCTGGGAAAAAGTGAGGCTGGTCGTCTCCGAAGATTAATAGGAGTTCCAGAGATAAGAAAAAAGTTCATGGAGGGAAGAACTCTGTTGCTGGATCGATAATCGAAAATGACCATTCATCC
>Ga0179593_1669119_pt1 | contig 10364 bp, 8 predicted proteins | sample CZODoug2_1_08_16_FD_185931 | JGI IMG/M metagenome (GOLD analysis project Ga0179593, IMG submission 185931) | Vadose zone soil fungal communities from Angelo Coast Range Reserve, California, USA - CZODoug2_1_08_16fungal (PacBio error correction) | ecosystem: Environmental > Terrestrial > Soil >...
CAAACGACAAAAAGAGGCCCTCGGTGAAAGAAGCGAGATCTGCGACACATGGTCGAAGGAAAAAAACGAAACAACCTCTGAAAGCGACGGTAGGCGCGCCAAGCGATCAGGAAGAAAAAAAATATTTCGCGATCCTGTGAAGAAGGCGATTCGACTTCTTTCGCCGAGGAAGAGGGCACCGAGGAGGGGAAAGAGCCACAATCGAGAGGAGAGGACAGGCTCAATGCGAGAAGGGTCTCCGCCAGAAGAGGGGGAGAAAAAGGCGAGTGCGCTTTCCGATATTCAGGGAGAGGGCGATCAGACCAAAAAGAAAAGAGTCTGCCAAGACGAAATAGGAGTATCACGGAGCTAGGCTTAAAGGGCGTCACAGAAGGGGGAAAGGCCAATCCCGAATACCAGGATATCGAGGGGACCACAGAGAAAAGGAGGCCGAAGGGGGGGATCGGTAGAAGAGAGCGTAGCTGGGGGTAAGAATGCGCGTCTGTCGAGCAGAGTTGGCAATGTGTTGCAAAAAAGGACCATGGAAAAACGAGAAAAACGTCCTGTAAAACTGACCAGAGTGTCTCAGGAAAACGTCCCAATTCAGAGGCAAGTTCGAATCGCCTAGGACAAATCAAGAGCAACCAGAGGACAAAAAGGGAAGAAAAAAGGCAGTCACAATCAAAAGTGCGATAGGCAGAAAAAACAGTCGACCCATCGTGACAAAGGCGCATCTTTATGGTAAAAAGGAAGCCCTTGGAAGAAAGGACGAGTGAAAAGAATAGAAGAGAAAAACCGCATACAAAGAAAGTTTGGAACCTAGAAGGCCCTACGTTATCTCCTCAAGAGAGGGGCACATCGAAAAAAGCCACTGGAAGAAGGCCGCGGCGAGGGACTGAAAGGTACTGAAGTCAAGCCGGAGAGATGTTGTACCTTCTCCAGGGAATCGAGAAGGAAAAGACGGGAGATATCGGCGTGGAGGGTATTGGGGGGAGGCGCAAGTGGGCGAAACCCGTAGGGAAGAAAAGAGCGAAAAAGCGCGCATTCTAGTCCAAGGGACACCTGCTGTTGGTCTCGGAAGAAGAGAGGGGGTACTTCCAGAGGAGAAGGAAGTCAAAAAACACCGATTAGAGGAAAACGTGACCTGGAATGCAGAGGAGAGAGACGACCCTGCATATTTCTTACCAGGACTTGAACGTTTCAACCGCAGTGGCAAGGAAGAAAATGACAAGGGGGTGGGGGAGACTCGAAGAAAGAAAGAAGAGCTGTGCATCGAGGGGAGAGAAATCCGCCCGCGCAGAAAGGCCTCGGAAATTTTTAAAGGGACCACAGGAAGCCTGAAGGGGTCATAAAGAAGAGCGCCTCTTAATACGGTAGGGAAAAGGAAGAAAGGTTGCGGAGAATCGGAAAGAGAATGGGAGAAGAAAGGTCGAGGAAGGGACACGAGAAGATTCAAATCTTTTGAAGATTCGAGCGGAGAGACATCGGGCCCGGAAACCTCCTGAAGAAGGTGGGCCTTAAAAAGAAAAAACGCGAGGAAGAAACTGGGGCCGACGAGAAGCGAAAAAAAAGAGATGCTTTGCAGGAGTGTTCATATTTTCCGAGAAACAAGGGAGAGGGGTTGCCGCATCTCCGAATCGGAGGAAGGAAAGGAGGAAGAGGCCACGCTGGGACGAGAAGAGGCACCCAGTGACTTCGGAAAAAAGGGGTTTGCTCGCGTTAAAAAGACCCGTAAGCAGGGCCGTGAACGAGCAAGCATCACTGATCCAGGAAAAAAAAAACGCGTCTGCGGAGAGGAGAGAAAAAACAGCGACGCGCTGCGCAGCTGGAAGATGTAGAAAAGTATTAGAGAGGCGATGCCAGAACGACTTCTGTGGTTGGGTGAAGGGAAAAAGGAACGCTGAAATGCGCGATGGCAGTCGCATCGGGGTGGTTCAGGTATTGAAAAAAAAAAGGATCGCCAGGAATAAGCGCACAGAGAAGGATTCTGGGCGGACTAAGACCGAGTCATCGGGCTTTCTCCGAAAAAAAAAGCGGAGGGAAAAAATGAAACGTTCCAAGGAGATTGTAACAATCCGGGGTAACCTGACGGGGCTGGCGAACGCGCCCGTGCATACATGATCGAGAAAAAGACGGCATTGGTTTAAAAGGACCTCATACATACGTACGAAAAGGGAACTGTTGGAGGGAAGGCCGATGCCGGGGGAGAGACCGTCGCAGATCCGCTAAAGTGGAAACGAGGCCTCCGCTTCGAACGTCGAAAAATGTGGAACGACTCGTGAAGGGACTCGCTGATGGAATCGCAGATGATTCGTTGACAGGGGGATCCAGCGATCTGTGGGGGAAAATGCTAAAGGGCGCAGGACCACTGCAGGGAACTGGCCGTCAAGAAAGTGTGGGGGAGAGCGGACGTGGCGCAGAGTAATGCAAACGGGAACCAAATCCGGCCACGGGCGCGATGGGACAGGATCGCCGCTTCGACAGGCCCGATTGTTATCGCGAAAAAAGGTCAGGAAACTCGATTGGCGAGAGAAAAGCTACGGGGGAGGAAAGGAGTTACGCGTATGGTCCACGATGGCGGGTCAGCGGAGCGCACAGCGAAACTCGCCAAAACCATGGGCGGAGGGCTGGACCGAGTGGGCGGAGTAATGGGACATGCAGGGGAGAGGGAACCCAATCGGCCTTTACGGCTCTAGAACCATAAAAAAGGAGACTATGATTGGTTGGGGGCTGCTCGGTCAAAGCATACGCGGGAAAAAGAATCCATTTTGCAAACTACCAACCTCTGGGCCTGTGATGTGTGAAGGGAAGTACACGAGATGTCAAAAAAAAGAAGGTGCCATCTATAAAAAAACCAAGCTTCGTTAAGAGGGGCTAAGAAATGAAACCGTGCTGCCTGCGAGTGGGCTGATGAGTGTAAAGCTAGAGAACACACAAAAGGAAAATAGCGGAACCACGCAACACTAAGTGCCACAGGGAAAAAATCCGGCGTTAATCTTCGCCTCCCGGCTCATACTCAGGCACGAAGGTCCAATGAAGGTTGGTGGATAGGGGATACCGCCTTCTGCTGCAACTGCGTTTTGAAAAAGGGGGCAGTGAAGTGTCTCATCCCGAGGAGGATCTCCAGAGACAGCCCCAACAACGTTTGAACGGCATCGATGGTGGGGACTCCATGGGAAAGAGAGGTCCTTCATAAGAGAGTCAAGGGAGTCGCTGCAAAAACAGAAAAAAAAAACATTAACTCAGGGGGATCGCCAAGGGGAGGCGGGGAGGAGGAACATACAATTCAGGAAAAATGAGATTACAAGGCGATTTATCAGGAGCGGTATCGTTGAGGGGGGGAGCCAATCGATGCGTTTCTCAAAAAAAGAGCGCGGGAAGGGAACGAAGAACGGGAATCCGTTCCACCGTATAAGAAAAATAAGGAGTCGCTGCAACTGAAGGGACCGGAAAAAAGGGAGGAGAGAGACACTGAGGGTAAAAAGACCACACGACGCGCGCGGAGGACGGCATCTGAAAACCTGCCCGTGTAAAACGAAAAAGAGACTGACTCGCTCGAGGGCCCTGATGAAAGAATTTTAAAGAAACGAAAGGGAAAACGGCCGCGAGACGATATCGGCGCGGAGGGGGTCGCGGTCGCAAAAGATGCCATTGTAGAAAAAAGAATCAAACTCAATCGGGTCGGCCCTCGGGTGCTGAAAGGGAACTCGGCATCGGCAAAAGACAATCGAACAAAACCCGGCGAAAAAAGGGCGTAACGTGGGAGAGCCGTTCTTAAACCAATCGATCAAGGACCAAAGATTCGAGGGGGGAGAGACGCCTGCGTAGGAAAAAGGTTATCGGCACCGGGGAGGAGGTCGGCAATCTTATTTCAGGCTCAAAGGGAAAGAGCCACCTAATTTCAGAGGACTGCGGACCCCTATTGAGAAGGGAAGAAGCCAGAACGACTGGCGAAAAAGCGCTTGGGAGCTATCAGACCAGATATAGGAGAAAACATCGGGAGACCCAAAAAAAAACTTCTAGATCCGCGGAGGCGCCAGTCTCTTAATCAAAAAAGGATGATGAGCGTGGGGGAAAGCCTCGAATACCAGTATGAGAACCCCTCGAGAAGGAAAGAAGTCAACTCGTTCAGAGGGCGGTCGCCGAAAGCTATAGCGCGAGCTAACTTTACACTCCAGCCACGGCAGTGGCAGGAAAAAAAATTGTAAAAAGGGAGACCGTCATGGAGGTGGCCGGTTAAATGTCATTGGGAAATCGTTCCCAGCGGGACCGGGGATCGATCTCCTCCTGGTCATAAGGAAAATCCGATGAAAAAAAAGAGTTCAATACAAAGAACCGCATGCACATCAGAAAGGAATGAGATGCTAATATGCAGAAAAGTGTCGTCGACCAGCGGAAACACTGCCTCTCTGCGCGGGATTGGAAAAATTCCAAAAAAAGGGCCTTAGGAGAACGATCGCCGGCTAGAATCCATTAAAACCCGCTAAATTTGAAGCGGAAGGTGGGAAACTCTATCGCGCAACAGAGGAGAGGGGCAGTCATCTAATCGGGTCCTCCGAGAGAGTGAATCTTCCGCCGTAGGCTCCCAGGCGAAGGTTCTGGGGAAACTAAAATTCTCCGTGTTGGGAACAGAGGGCAGCTGAGCCGACCGGAAACTCGAAGCGGGATTGTCGCTCAGCAAGCGGAAAGGAAAAAAAATGGATGGCGTAGGGAGAATTCGAAGAAGAAAAAAGAGCGCATTCGTAACAAGGCACTGAAACAAATGGTATGACGTTCCCGAAAGGGACAGGATTATGCATGTAGGAAGGGGGGGAGGGGGGCCGCGCATTCCAGGTCCAGCGGGAGAAAAACAAAAAGAGGAGGGAAAAAGAAATGGGTGGGAACAACAATACTACATGCAGAAGGGACCGACGACGGACTTAACGTTCATAACCGCATGTTTCCAGGAAGCCTTGTTAAATTTGGACCAGAGGTGTTTGGGAACTGGGTTCGAGAAAAATGCTGCTGCAGAATGATTGTCTAACGGCGACAAATCCGCAGAAAAAAACGTGCCTCGTAAAAGGAAGGAAGTTTCATCAGGCGCCTGTCAGAACAGTCAACGGAGTGTGAACGAATCAGAAAAAGAGGAGAGGACCAGCGGCGCTTCACTGGCGCGCGGCTAGGGCAAAGAAAGGAGCGTGCTATTCGCAGTGTAAAACTAAGGATCAACTTCTTGGGAGGGGGAAATCCCGAGAGAGGATCGCTCAAGAGCCGTCACGGGCTGGAAAAAAGTGGACGAATTGTCCCACAAGATAAAATCAACGCTGTAGACAGGGAAGAGCGCCGCTATTCGCCACGAAAGGGGGCTGATGTGCCTGCAGGAGGAAAGAAACTGGGAGGATCGGGGGGACAAGCAGCCCAATCGGATTTAAAAAAGGATCGAAAACCCGGATGAGGATCGAAGGGAAACACTCTTTTACGCAGAAGGGGGGGGGAGGGGACACCCCCCTAAAAGATGAAAGTGAAAAGGAGACTGGGCGAAGGATCCCGTCCCATGATCCGTACTCATAACGTGTGATAGAGAAAAGTCGCATCTCAGAGCAAAAAAGCGTCGGCTTTCGTGCTTCAAGGAGAAGGTACGAAGGAGGGGAAATGCTTTTAGTGGATCGCCTGGTATTCTATCGTCTGAGGTTTGCGACAAGAAAAATTCAACATAGGGTTGGTGAGGACTGGCTACCGAACGCGGAGCAAGTCAACGAGAAATCCGGGGGGGGTTTCCGCCCTCTCTTGGGGGGGGAGTACATCAAGGACCCCTGATCTCGGAAAAGAGAAATAAAAAGCTTCGTTCTGGCGCTACTAAGACATCGGTTCTTCGCAAGAAGGAAGGGAACCATTCGGTTGGGAAAGGAGGTGAAACCTCCAGAGTGGAAAAGGCCGATACCTGCGGGCTGCGCCGCGCCGTGCATACAGGATCGCGAAGGGGGAAAAAAACCGGCCGAGAACGACGCTTTGTGGTAAAAAGGAGACAGACACGACGTAAAATGTTCGAAGGGGGGTGTGTCCGAATAATAAAAAAACTGACCATTTGGTCGCAACTTTCAAAGAGGACCACGATTGAGGAGGAAAAGTTAAAAGAGGGGCCCTAAGGGGGGAAACTACTGCGGTCTCTGACTCGGCGACCATCGTGTCAGTGAATTCTTTTCTGTGAAAGTCGGGAAAGAAAAGAGAATGTGAGGTGGCAGACTCCTTCGACCTGGGTCGCAGGACACGGGCAGAGGGAAAAGGTCAGAAAAGCGGAAGAGGTCCTTTTGAAAAGGCGGCGACGTTCAAAAGGAAAACGTTGCCCTTGCCGCGTAGAGAAGATCTCGCGTAGTGAAATGGGGCGAAGAGGGAAAGCTAGACCTATCGTCAGATTCGAGGCCGAGTATTTTAGCGCAAAGGCGCGGGGGGGGGGGTCTCGAGTCGACGGACTGGAGGTGGGGAGGGATCAGGTACGCTGTTTGAATGTGGGCGTTGCGGGAGGGGGGCACCGGCTGCAGGGACAGGGGGACAGAGGGGGTGTTCCGTGGGGAGAAGCCGTGCACGGGGGGGGGTGAGGGGAGAAAGAAAGAATGGGGAAAGGAGGGGGCCTCGGAGTACGGTAGAGCTGAGGCCCTAGGGCGAAGTGGGGATACGGTGGCAAGGGAGTCTGTGGCCCGGCGTGAGAAAGATAAAATGGGTGAAAAGCACGTTGAGTGCAAGGGAATGGGTGGGGGAGGTGAGGAGTGGGGGGGGAAAAAAGAAAAAGAGAAGGGGGGGGGGAGGGGAGGGGGGAGAGAGAATGGAAGGGGGGAGGGAGGGGGAAGGAGGAAAAAAAGGAGGAGGAGGAGGGGGAAAAGAGGGGAATCACCCACCCATCTTCAGCCGAAATCTATTCACACAGCGGAGGTTACTTCCATGATAGGACCGTCTTTCGTCATCGAGAATGTCCTCGCTGTTATCCGAAGTTAAGATTGTCGCTACGAACTATCCAGGACCCCTCTTCCTTTCCATAACATCCATCAGTTGCTTTTTTCACAGCCCTTTCTGAGCCTTCTAAGACTCCATAGATCTAAAACTCTCCCATTGCGGCGAGAATAGCAATTGGAAGGGAGAGAGAAGGCTTCTGCGTCGTCTTAAACGTAAATGTCTATTGAAGGAGGAGGCATTCTCGTGGAATGGATCAACGATTAAGACCTGGTCACTGGATCTAGAACGGCCGGACTCCAAAGCTTCTAAAAAAAAGAGAAAGGGGGCGGACAAATGGGGGGCAAAACTGTGGTGGAAAGGAATGTCCTGGCAGATCTAAAAAGGTTGTTGGCTAGTACGAGGGGGAGAAGAAGGAGACATACATCGGCGACAGGCGTTCAAGGGGGGAAAAAAAAGCTACAACGGTCACTGGCGGAACGCACCCGAGACGCCCGGTGCCGCCGGGGGGGCAGCGCCGAGACAGGCCCGGAGGGAGGGGGAAGAGAACTATCAAACTGCAGGCGCCATCACCGAGGACATAATGTACCGCAGGGAAGGAGCCTGCTCTGTCGTGCGGACCGAAGGGTTAACTAAAGGCGCGCAAAGGGAGCAAAGGGTACGCAACGGCTTGGGGAAGGGGCGATGGGGTGGCAAGGAGAGTGCTCGTCGGGAAATCTACCGAAGCTAGGATGAAGAAGTGCAAAAGGAAAAGGAAAGAGCACAGCAAAAGAAAAGGCAGCGCAAGAAAAAAATGACTATCTAGAATCAGAAGGGCCTTCAAGAGAGTCTCCACAGAAAAATGACGTCTCTCGAGAACGACCGAAGCGCACATAAAAAAAGGGGCGCGGGTCACGAAGGTCGCGTACCTAGACGGGAAAGGGAGACTATCGAATACCTACGGTCACGGCGATGCCGCAAAAAAGAGCAAAAAAACTGCCAAAGAATCAAAGGCCGGGGGCTCGCAAAATGCTCCGAAGCACATGTGTCTCACCGGCAGCGAAGAAAAGGCTGCGCATGATAACGGGGAGGAACAGCATCCCAAGGGGGGTCATTGATGAAGGAAATCTGCAGAGGAAAAAGAAAGAAAAGGAGGTGAATTGCCATAGACGTCAGCCAGAACAAGGAAAGAGGGAAGGCCGCGAGGAGCCGCAATTCAGGTAATCAGAAAAAAAGCAAAAATAGCTGAGGAAGGAGGAAAGAAAAAATCCTGTCAGAGCGCGAAACATGGCAGAAGAGCCATGTAAGAAAAAGAGAAAGGGGCATGCGCCTGCCGAATCGAAAAGGGTGCCTCTCGCCCACTAAAAAAAGCTGGGAAACGCGAATGAAGAGCCGACCATTTAGCGAGTGGTCAAGAAGAGAAAAAGTAGCGCCTCAACGATGTGCGGGAATGAACACATGGCAGAGAGAGGGGGATAAACGCTCGCAAAAAGGGATTAGGGAAGGAAAAAGCGAGAACGTTGCTCGGGGGAAGGGGGCTCCCGAGATAAAAAGCATCGTTCGTCTGTGAAGAGCATTCGCAAATCAGGACAAGACTGTTCCGGGACACGGATAGATACAAGTCGCGGGGGGCGCAAGAGAGGCAAAATACGGAAGAGACAGTCTATCGTCTGGTTCCGGCAGGGATAAAGGGAACAAGAGCTCTTCTAGAAGAGAACATATATCTCGGACGCGGCAACGGGTCAGAGAGAGGGTTCATAAATGAGAAAGCTCTAGCGTACTCAATGCATACAAAAGAAGCTGAAGGAGCAGAATCCGCTCACGCACAACCTGCTCCGCCAGGAGAGGAACCCATCTGCTATCGCCCAAAGAGCCGAAAACAAGGAGAAAGACTGCCTGCCAATTGCCACTGCGCGGCGGAAAAGGCGTTTCTAGAAAAAAAAGGTCCAACGGAAAAAACGAAAAAAGCCAGGGAAGGCTATGCCAAAGAAGTCCACGGAGGGAACATAAAGGAAAGAGAATTAATCGGGCGAGCAGGGCTGGGAAGAACGAGGGCCATCAAGTCGTAGTGGGGGGCGAGGATCTAAATTCAGCGTTAGTTTTTCAAATAATTTGGACTCATGCGGTCAAAAAAAAGAAAAAGAAAGACAGGAACGCAGATAAAACGGCTGGGCGCCTCGCCGAGAGAGGGGAACAACGCTCGTAACTATCAGGGGGGGGGGAGGCAATAGCTTGAAAAAGAGGCGTCGGGCTCGTGCTATCGTCCTAGGCGCCGCAATAATGGCATCACGCTCGTGCGCAAACGTAGCGGCAGACTCTTAGGAAAAGGTATACAAGGGGCGTACGATCGAAGAAGCGCGCCGGAGAGTCGTACACCAGCGGATGGCCTCGGGCTGATGGGGAACTAAGTCGGAAGGGGGACTTTGCGTATCCCATGTATCTACTCGGACGAGGGGAGAGGAGAAGGACTCTGCACGTGCGTTCCTGCCCGGGAAAGTAGGGGGAGGCTGAACAAAGGGCTCCTTTCGAGCGTGTCAGACCGCCTCGGAAGGGGGGTTGACCCGCGCGGAAAAGGCTTCTAGAGAGGCGAAAAGGGAAAAATTGCAAGTCAAGGAGGACCAGGTACCCCTCAAGGAAAAAGTCACTCCAGGATCGAACAAGCGGGGGGATAGCCCGCCAGGAGAGTACTGCGAAAAAAAAGGGCGAGCTGGGAACTCTCTAACCAAACTAGGAGCGCGACACCCAGCGGGAAAGCAGTCATAACGCAGAGAGGAGATTTTGCGCGAAATATTAACAAAAGCGCGTTCTACTCGGGAAAAAAAACCAGAAAAAGGATGCGCAAGAAAAAGAAAAAAAAGGGAACACTTTCGCGGCATAGTGCCCCTGGAATAAAAAGCCTCGCTAGGAAAACTTTCCCCTAACCCAAAAGAGAAGAAGGGTGCTGAGGCGGAAGAGGAGAGCAGGCTCCGCTACCAGACACCATATCCAGGAAAGATTGACTGCAAAAAAAGAATTGGGAAGAGAGAAAACCGTACAGAGAAAAAAGCAGGTACGAACCCGCCTAGCGAAGGACGGAAGCCGCTGCTCGAGACGGCGGGAAAACAGGAAGGGCTCGCGTGAAAACGAAGGATTGACGTCGTCGCGGCGAGCGGAGACAGGATCCATGACGGGAGGCCCTGTGGCGGAGAAAGGAAGGCAGAGGAAAAGACGGCGGTACCTCAGAGACTGGCATCTGGAAAAGGGGCCACGTCGCGCTGCAAGTGCATCCCGTCGAAGAAGGGCATAGAAGAAACTAAAAAGGAACCTTGGCGCTAAGGCATGGTGCATGTCGCGGAATCGAAGAAAAAGCCTTCCAGGCCGCATAATGAGATGCAAGAGCGCGCAAATTCCGTCATCCGTGACCCGGAGCGGCGTCCTGGGGAAAAAAGGGCGCTCAGTACCGGAGTCTGCCAAGGCCCACGGCAGTGATAGGAGAAGATTTT
>Ga0179593_1368577_pt1 | contig 10363 bp, 8 predicted proteins | sample CZODoug2_1_08_16_FD_185931 | JGI IMG/M metagenome (GOLD analysis project Ga0179593, IMG submission 185931) | Vadose zone soil fungal communities from Angelo Coast Range Reserve, California, USA - CZODoug2_1_08_16fungal (PacBio error correction) | ecosystem: Environmental > Terrestrial > Soil >...
CTCCAAAAACACCCCTGATCGGGGGACGTGTCCGGAGTTGGGGAGAAGAGGGGAGGGGGGGGGTTAAGCATGATGGATGGAAAAGAGGCTTTGAAAAGGGACAGAATCGAGGGGGGTGAGGGGGGCAGACCTTCTGTAGTCTAAAGACCAAGGAAGTTTGTGAAAGGCCACCCCTAGCCAGAAACCACCAGAATGGGGAGGGGGAAGCAGGAGGCCCCTAAGTTTTTCACGCCAAGAGAAGAAACTTTTCGAGTCAAAAATACTGAGGAGCGGAGGCTACCTCGCAAACGTCCCGGGAACACTCAGGTACTAGCCCCGAATGGGACTCGCGAGATGCTGGGGAAGCGGGGGCACCGGAGAGATTCGAAAAAAAAAAGGAGGGTGCGAGATTAGGCTGACCGACTGAATTGGGGTCGGCTCCGCTCCCAGCATTGACAATTCTGGCCCGGGCTAGGGGAATAGCCAAAGGTCCACTGCTGCTGAAAGGAGTCAATCTGGGAGATAGATCTGAATGTAAGAACGACTTGACAAAAAGCCAAGAGAGGTAATTTCATGGTTCAGAGATTGATCAGAGGCGCCCCGCGCCGACTTTTAATGGGTTACTGGTACGTAGACCGACAAGAAGTGGCCAGGCATAAGAGGCTTAAAAGGTAGATCTCGGGTGTTATCTAGAGGGAGTCGGGCACGATCAGTCTATTTTGATCGAAGGGGCTTCGGAAGGAAAGGTCGCGTCCGTCTTTATCGAGACGTGCTGCTTAAACTCGGAAGAGTGGGGACTATCTTGAAATTTTTAAAAGAATTGCATAAGTAACCCCGCCAGGGGGACTGCTCAGACAGCTAATCAATTATCCCACCCAAACACGTCATCATAGAACTTATAACCCGGAGTTAGATCTCTTTCGTCTCGCCTGTGGAATGATGAAACCGATTCAAGGTCTGCACAACGCAAACCTAATCCCAAGCTCCCTGTCTTTGGATTTGGAACTTGGTCGTAGGATTGTCAAAAGAAAAAAGCATTTCGTGTATCTCCGCCTCTACGGTCACGGGGGTCCCTCGGATCTCAAGCCTCTAAGAGACCAAGACTTAAGGGGGGGAGGGGATAACAATTTACGAGAAGAGGGCGATTAAACCCGCAAGCTCCCAGAACTGGAAAAAAGTTACTTGCTTAAGGATGGAGGGGAGGAAAAAAGTTCAAAAGGATAAACAACAAAAGTTGAATGAGGAGTTCGGTCTCTAGAACTTTCCAAAAAAAAAAGTGATGGGGAAGGAAATGAACATCGGAAAGGAACCTCGACCCGATATCTGGGGCACGGAGAAAATTCTTGTCTTTATGGTAAGTAACATGAAGTCAGCGGGAGCGGGGGTCCTATAGCGCGAATCCGAAGGGGTAAGACCACATGTGGCATATACTTGAGGGAGGATGTTCCGTGGAAAAGGCAACCTTAAAGACATGGGACCTACGGCCCTACTGCGACGAAAACTCAGGGTGTGCGCTTAGAGGATTCCAGCGGAGACCCACTGAAGGACAGGGGGTCAGGGAATTCTTTCATGAGCACGGGAAAGGGCCCACTGCATAATAAGGGAGGTACCGGCGGGCGAAGAGGGGGTTCATGGAGGCATAACCCTAGGGAAAGCTACAAAAAAATGGAAAGACCCAAAAAGCAGGGTTGTGTCACCTAGGGCTAGACACAAGAGGGGACGGTACAATGGGACTAGTGGCTGAAGACCGAATGCTTTCCTACTAAATCAAGATATTAGTGGGTCAAAAATGATGGAGATAAAAATCCTCGGTAAGGCGAGAAGGGTGTCCAATCAACTGTCTATAGAGGTAGCCGCCAGTTTAAATCATTCAAGGTCTGATTACACGTAGGGAGGTAAGGGAGGGATCATCGGTCTTCTCACGCATTTTGAAATGCGCGGCATCATCACGATGCTTTGGTTTGAAAAGGGCTGTCTCAAAGCCGGGTGGAAAGCAACTCGTGACTATCGCTTACCGATGTCCTCCAATGCGACTTTTTCTTGTTCAATTCATCTCGCAGCCAATAGGGATATCAACAAAAGATGCCTCTCCTCACGGATCTTCAAAACAGGCAAGAAATCGCTTTCCTAGGAAATCACGTGGAAGTAGTCTCCCATCCACCCGTAAGAGAATCAGCGGGGGGTTTGCTGGAAAAGGCGAAATGTCCCTATAGTAGAGAACCCCGAGAAGGTCGGATGGTGATAAAAAGCGAAAAAGCCTAAAGCGAAATGGGGAAAGTTAATGTGATAAGCTAATACCCTCTTTCCTGTGAACCGGATCAGGCTGAACAAAAAGTTCCGGGAACAAAGAAAGAAAGGGATTTCATGTCGGTCTAAAGGCAAAGGTGTATAACGCGGAAGGCCCTAGGGTGGAGCGTGCGCTGCCACGGGACCCTCACGGGGAGAAAGAGCGACGAATGAAAAGGTCACGAACCCAACCGCAGAGTAGCCCAGAAGAGAAAAATCTCTTTCCCAGAGCTTCGATGAAAAGGATAAGACCCTGGAAGGGGGCGAGTTGCCACAATGTTGCAGGCTCGGGCAGCCACGCCATGCGGAATCGGGCATGGGCGCGAAAACACTCCTATACAGTGGGCGGGGATCCTCTTGCCGGGGGAAAGAGCCTGGGAAGGGGGCGGAAAAAGAAGGAAACAAACTGGTGAGCCGGGGATCAAGAACGGAAGGTGGTCAAGGAGGATCGGGATTTCTTACCGACGGAGAAGTTGGTCGGTAAATGAAGGAAAAAGTAGTCGAGAGGTGATGGGCGGGGGCACCCGGACTAATACGATCAAACGCACGGGGAAGGCTGCCGTCCCAGGCTGGAAATATCAAATTGAAATTAAGAAGACGGCTTCCAGGGGATCGGAGTGCACTCTCATCGCTAGCAAAACCGGGCTAGAAGGGGTGTATTCTTCGAAAAGGCTCACTCCCATCTCGGGTAAGAAATTGGGTGCCGGTGGAAGCGACAGCAGGGCCAGGAATTCTTTCATATTTCTAATGTCAACGTCCCGAATGGAGTCTTAACTGCCGAGGGGGGTCGAGGTAAGCATCACTTAAAATGTGAGGGGGCCGACACAAAAAGACGTGCATCATGTAGGATCAACAGTTAAGGGAGGGCTGGTGCGGGGGTCTGGGGGGACGGAAAGTGAATTCCCTACTCCAACCGACTCCCATAGAAAGGCGTGCGTCGTAAATGTGGAAAAATCCACCGGTAGGTCTCTTAGGTCGGGGTACAAAATGCCAAGTGCTTAAACGAGACCAGGGAGGAAAAGGGATGAAGAGGATAGGGTCTTTGATCGCAAACATGAGCCGAGCGCACAAGATGAATGCCCATGGGGTACGTCGCGCGGTGGGGGATCTTTTACGGGAGGTCTCTTACGGCAAACCATCAACGGGTAGTAAAGGCGAGTGGCCGAGGACTTGGGGCCGGGGGGACAGTGTATTCCTATATGTTGTAAAAAGCCTGCAGCCAAAATGTAATTAGTGCGGAAATTGACCATGAGAAAACTCGAGTATTCAGCACCTAACAGGATCGGCTGTCAAACAGGACGGAAGAAATGCAAGCCGCGCATCTAAAGAAACTTGAGGAAAGAAGTTAGGGATGCAATTGGAAGAAGATACCGGGAGTTAGTCTACTTCAAAAGGGAGGGGTGAAGAGAGGGACAACATGTTACCTGCGAATTCGTAAGTTTGCATTAGGGGAGAAGAAATCAGGGAAAAGGGAGGGGAACGCGGCAGGACGAATCTGAGTAGGGGGGGAGCGGCCCTACAAATGGGGGGGGCAAAAAATAGATAGAAGATAGGCTAAGACCCCGATAAGGGCCTCTTCAATCGCAAAAGAGCAGTCGACCCATGTTGGTTCGACAGCAAAGTGCATACACAGCAGGACCTCACAAGCAGACGGACGTGGACAGGCGGAAAAAAGTCTAAAGGTGAACCCCCCAATGTATCGGTCGCAGGGATGACCCTGCTTGGCCCAAAACAGCCATTTGAGCGTTCCTTCCAGGAAGAAGGTAAAATCACAGGAGGGGGGGGGGCATATTCATCCTTTTCAAATTCATAGGGAGAAATGAAGCGGTTGCTCGGTAGGGGGCTAACGACGGGGCTTCGGAATAGCCTTAAGGACGAGGTGAGACAAAAAAGGTTTTTGGAACGGGTGGAGAAAGAAAGGGTGGCGAACGGCATAGGGCTCCCCTAGGAATGGGTCGAACAAGAGAGCCCAGCCCTAGTACGTGACGGGTGAGTGAGATGGTCTATGGGGAATGAAGCCGGAAAGGGCGAAACAGGCCCAGAGGAGGGTACGGATGCTACGAAATTACGCGAAACTTTTGGCGGGGGGAGGTGAGAGATTGAATAATAAAATCAGGGTGGTTGCTCCTTCAACTGATCGTGACCCGGGGAATGAACAACGCGCCACGCTTAGGCAACGGGCTTGTAAAGGGACGATCGTCGAAGAGATATTAGAAAGACTATGTCTTTGGGCATAGAAGAAGGAAGCATAATAAGCTCACGTCGAACTGAACTTAAAGGCACATTATCTTTAATGGAGGTCAGACGAGTTAAATCTCGTAAGCAGTGAAACCGGGCAGACACGCACATCTACTCGGGGGGCCTGGCTCAGCAAATGCAGTTCTAGCCCAAGAAGGGAAGAGAACGAAATCGCTTCCCAGGACGAAAGAAAGGGGAAACAGATTTAACGGTGGCAGCGTCGTATGCTTCTGGTAACAAGAGAAGGAAAGGAGAGGGGCACTACCGGTGAGGGCAAAAACGACGCTGGATGTGTTGTCCGTGCAAACGACCAGGGCAAGTAATTGGCAGAATGACATATTGGGTTAGTTAAGGTCTCAGTAAAAAAAGAAAAGACAGGAAGTGTCTTGTGCAAAGTGGTTTTGATGTAATTTGTTCTCGGACCTTCCAGATCTAACGCCGTTAAGAGGCGGCACGGGGATGCAGGTCAGATGCAACACCTGTCTTGAGAACGAGGCGCTGGTAGGGGGATTCAAGAAGGATCCTCTAATCGCAAAGGGTTCTACTAAAGGTGTAAAGGGGCAGGCCAGGGCAAGGTAGAAAAGAAGGTGACGTAAATGATGGAGGCCTTAGAAGGAAACGGGAATAACGTTGGGGCGTGGAGTGGCTAGGGAACCTAGCGAAGGGAAGCGGGACCTGGAGGGACAGTGAACCGAGAACCAGTGATAGAAGTGCCGGGGAGAGAGGGGGCGGTAAAAGGTGACAAAGTACCTTTCGCTACCCTAAGGGGTCAACCCAGACAGGAAAGAAGTAATAAAAAGAATGGTGCCTAATTGGTCAAGACAGAGGGGAACACTTCAAGCCTCTAGAAGGTGAAGTGGGGAGGAAGGGTTCCTCTTAGAGAAATCCCAGTGTTTGACTCGAAAAACGAGATTATTTGAAGGAGCTAGGGGGGGGGGCAAAAATAGGGGCCCCCAGGTCCACGGGGAGGGAAGGGCAAAAATGGGGGAATCCCATGTCGGTGCAGTGTTGGAGGTGTCATGGGTCATCTGTACCAACAGGGGGGATCAAGGGGCTATAACTTCTCATCAAGGGAGAAAAAAGGTACAACTGGCTTGTGGGGGGAAAGTGGGATGGGAGATCTTAACTAGCAAGAATTCGAGTTTCTATTCATAGGGGGGCTAACTATCTCGAGAAAGCTAAGCGTGCACAAAATGGACGATACACTCCCGAACAGACTGTCAAGGGCCGTCAATAGACGTAGAAACCGGTTTGAGCCCGGGGTATTTGATACAATATAGGGGGGAAAAGAGGCGCCTTTACGAAGAACATCGTAAAAGGTGAGAGGACTAGAAGGGATGTAGAAGTAAACCCATAGAGATGTTGAGCGAATGCGAGAGCGGACACTGACCGGAGCTTAACCGCCGATGGTAATGGGCGAGGGAAGATCCAGGAACCACCTGGTATGCATGACAGCTGGGGGAAATCTCTGCGTAGTCGAACAGAGGTAACACAACGCAGTCGGACCGCCCTTTCGAACTGGACAAAGACATTGGGACGCTGGGGCCGAGCAACGCCAAGATCTGGAACGGGCTAAGTCCTCTCAGAAATCCAAAAGATAGGGGCATAATTGTGTGTCATAATGTACCGTAAGAGAGGGAGGAGGACCTCCTCGCCCCTATCCTTAGGAAAGAAGCAAAGATAAAGGGGAGGTACATCCGGGAAACCTTCGGAACTGGACGGGGATGTACTCGTGCGAGAGGGGTTTCCCGAAATCCGGCAGAAGAGAAGAATCTTAGCGGCTCGAATAACATAATGAGAGCAAACTAAGCGCAGAAAGAGGGGGGTGGGGGGCAGGTGGGGGGGGGGCTGTCATGTGCTGTTTAAAAGAAATGAAAGCGATCAAACTTTAAGGCGAAGAGGGGTTGTTGGGGTGGCATGTCGGGAGGGGGGAGGGGGGGGGGGGGGGGGGGCTGACTAAGCGAAGCTTCAAAATGAAAAATTCTACTGTGGGGCGAAAAAGGTGCTCGTCTGACCAAAAGGAAACTGGAGAGGAAGAGGTTTTGGGAGGGATTACTATTTGAATTTATTTCACTCGTAAAAAAATGGGGTTGTTTTCCAAAAAAACAAATAGGATGCCTTGTCGGAAAAAATGGGAAGAGGTCAATTGAAAAAAACGTAACTCCCGGGAAACTCGACTCTCAACAAAAAAATGATGCGGAGGAAACATATCTATTTAATGGAAGGTGGGGGGCGGAAGGAAAGCCCAGGACGTGACTGCAATGGGGGAAAAAAGCGACATCGTTTTTCCGAGACAATTCAGATCGGGATCCGCGGGCGGGGGCAAACCGAAGTTTAAACGTTTCTATCGTCGTTGCAAATTGAAAAAAGAAGCGATTTTTACAACTATCTCGTCTTGGGAAGGGGTGAAACGACGGTGATACGATTGAGGACAATCTGACAAAAAAACGAATAGGCGCCTTGAAAAAAGTAACGTTTTACAATGGTAAAAAGAATGGCCGTAAACCGCTCTTCCTTTTTAGTGGTTATGAGAAGGCGGAAATAGGAAGCCGCAGTGACGCCAGGTCTAGAGTCTGTGCAGGTTGCTGAAAAAAAACAGCGCGGAGAACGGCACAGAAAAATAATTTCTGTCACAACATTCTGTGAAATACGGGGAGGGGTACACCATCCTCGACGCAAAGGTGAAAGAGGCATGGGAGGAGCGGGCTCCCTCAAGAGGGGGGACACAAAAGCGAGAGCAAAGAGATCGGGAGCGAGTGAAGAGAGGGTGCGCCGGAGCGAGAGAGTTTACATTCAGGATAGGGAAAAGCGTGAAGTGTAGGGGCAGGACTTGGGACGCAGGGGGCGACGTCTAAATAGTAGCAGGCAAGACCTAACAGGGGGAGGGGGGAAGAGGACATAAGACGACGCTTCTTAGTAGTGCGAGACATGAACCATGTTCTGGAGGTGATCGTGGAAGGGGGTCCGCGATCTGCTTCAGGAGGGCACCAAGTTCGGGTTGGGAAACGGAATCGGGACCGACGGGCGACTCATCACACGAGAGTGAAAGTCTTAAGAATGGGTCGATCAGCGGGTTTCGATTAAGGGCGGTGCGGGGAAGATCAAACGTTATCATAATTTTGCAATACTGCTTCATGTGGACGGGCATGCTCTATCCGTTGGGTAGGTGCTAACTCTGAACTAAATACACCAGAGGGGGAGATCGTATATTCCTCAGTTTGAAACAGAAGTTCACACCTGGGAAATGCACGGTAGGGAACGGACTCAATGGATCACCAAACAAAAGTCGAGTAACAGGACAGTGATGAGATTTAATCGCATAATGTTCTCAAAGGAACTATTATAGGCTCAAAAACAAAGAAGCAAAACCTCATGAATCCCCAGAGTCGGAGCCCTCTCCTCCTCCTCATGTGTCCGAGATAAAAAAACTGAACTAATGACGGGGAACGATTAGAAAATATTTAAAAGGTGGCTTCGGAAACAAAAGTCCCTAAAACTGAAAAAGGGGGCTCTGCATTTTCGATGATAAAGAATGTTTTGGAGCGATATCACAAACTATGGTAAATTGTGTTGGTGGAGAGGGCAACACACTCGGTGGAAAAATTTCCTACCATGACCTTATGTCGAACAGGGACCGAATAAATTATAAGGGGGGGGATCGGGTCAAAAAATGGGACAACAGTTTCAAAAGAAAAAAAAAAAAGTAGCGGGACCGGGGGAAGTCTTGTCACGATATCATACGGGCCGGCCTTGATTTCAATTACCTCCCCTTGGAAATAAGGTACTCACAGTGGTCAAAAAGTAGAGACATTAAACATTGTCAAAAGGAAGAACGAAGACGAAACAATACGTCTAGGGGCGATTCTCTTACCGTACAATAAAAGTGAAAATCGCTTCTCAACCGAAAAGGAAGGACACGCATGAGAAACGGAACTCTGAACCGAGGAAGGAAATTCGTAGAGTGGGGTCTTGTCATAAAAGTATAAAACTAAAAAACCATGGTGACAAGAACCCAACATCAAAGATTAAAAGGCCTGATGGAAAATACATATGGGAAAGCAAGGACCTCTTTCTACGGGATAAGGTTTGGGTGAAGACTCACATCACTGGGCGTGGGAGGGCATACGTCATTCAGGGGCTTATCTCGGCTTAACATCAAGGGAGATCGAAAGGCACCCTCAGTTCAAGGGATTATCTCTCGAGGTAAAAGTGAAGGGAAATTAAGGGGAGTGTCGAAAATCTGGGGGGAATACTAACCAGGTTGCAGTGACTGGGACTACAATCTCAAAAAATGACGGTCATACCTTCAATTTTTCCGAAGGATGCAAAAGGAGGAGAGGTAGAGCGGGCTTGAAAAATGCATTCGATATGTTCGAAAGTCACAGACTGACAGACAGAGGCGAGGGACTCGAAGGGGAGGAAAGGGCACCGGACACTATAGATCTGGAGGGAAATAAAAGTTCAAGTATAAAGCATAAACAGAGGGACGCGGGGGGAGAGGGGCGCGGGGTCCCATATCGTGGGTACGAGAAAAAAAACCAAGCGAAAGAGCGTTCTGAAGAGAATAGGGCCAACCTCATAACGACAGCCGTTGCACGGGGTAGGACGGCCCATCTTAATTTTACCCGGCAAGGATACTAAATGTCAACGGCAAAAACCTGAAGTAAACAACAAGAAAATCGTAAAATTCTTCATATACTTGAGAAAAAGTCAATGGTAACTCGTGAAGTCTCATAGGGGGTAGGTGTCGAAAAAAAGACATCCATCACTTTTTGTAAAATGAGAGCGAAGAAAGGAGATCCGACACACCCTATTAGCAATAGCATAAAAACGCGCGGCATGAACTTCTTCCTTACAATGATTAAGAAAGAAACTGATAGGTTCTCCCTGTTGCATAAAAAGGCCCGTATAATGAGGGGGAGGAAAAGCCGGCAGGTTCTGGGGAAGACAAGGCATTTCCATTTTCGGAAGACCTGTGTAGCGGAGAGAGTCAAGTGGGTATAAGAGCTCTGAATCAACGGAATGGCCGTATGAAATGTTATAAAGAAACTTAAGGTGGGGTAGAAAAACGGGCTCGCATTCAATTTACTCGGGGGTGAACGGAAATATCCGCAGATATATCCAAGGTGGACAAAGGCTAAGAGAATCGTACTTGCGACAAGCCTGAATTCCGGCTCAAATGCTCAACTGGCTACAATCATTGCTAGGTAACAGATTGGAAGCTCTGGGATCCTATTGGAAAACAGATCAACAAGATCGAGTCTCCGAAAGGGGGGAATTCTGCAGGGAGACCCTCTCCCTCTCGGACTTTACTAAAAGGGAAAGAGGGGAGCGGAGGGGGACGAAAGGAAGGGTCATTCGACCCTATTTAGGGTGACTTAAGGACTTCAAACGGGGGAAGAAAAGAGATAAAGGGGGAAAAGGCTCTGAAAACCAGGGGATACCAATGCACCTTATCGGAAATCCGGAGGGGGAACGAAATGTAAGTGTTTAAAATGCATGGAGCCGGGGACGCCCAGAGAAGAAAAATAGCAGGAATAGGAACGCGAGGGGCATCATTCCGTTAAGCTAAAAAGGAAGGAGGTGGTCGGCTAATCCAATCTCGACTCAAACACAAAGAGTGAGAAGTGGCATGGTTTTTTTGTGTGGTCTTGGGAAAGACACCACAGAGCTCAAAGGAAGGCATGCAAGAGAGGACGAATCCTTGAATCTCCTTGCTGGGGAGGCGGTTGAGCCGGGGGAGGAAGGGGCGCCATCACGTAGGGGGAGTACCAGGAAGCTCGAAGGGGAAAAGTACCATTGGAACCGTATATGGGGGGTTCCGGATCCTCTCCAGGTAGCGTTCTCGAGACCAGTAAAG
>Ga0179593_1423716_pt1 | contig 10363 bp, 14 predicted proteins | sample CZODoug2_1_08_16_FD_185931 | JGI IMG/M metagenome (GOLD analysis project Ga0179593, IMG submission 185931) | Vadose zone soil fungal communities from Angelo Coast Range Reserve, California, USA - CZODoug2_1_08_16fungal (PacBio error correction) | ecosystem: Environmental > Terrestrial > Soil >...
GAAAAAAAAGCACAGCCCCAGGTTCGAAAAGGACAGGGTAGTTGTTGTGTGGAAAAGAAACCGCCAGACGATGACGTAGGTAAAGACAGACGAACAGAAAACAGGGAATGAACGGAAGTGGCATAGGGCCTAATATGGTGCGTTTATCTGGAGCAAATGCGTGGGGCTTACATAAAAATAAGACCTGAGGTGAGAAAAATACCACCCACTAAGACTTAAAAAAACCAGCCAATCCGCGGAGAAGGGTAATTCAGGGCAAAATTTTAAAAGGACTTAAACCAAGAATTATTAGGACACTAGCAGTAAAATTCAGATAGGGAAAAAGAAAAAAAGGGTCAGAAGAGGTATCATTTTGGAGGGGAAAGGGTGACAGACGGCGGGGGGAAAATCTTCTCGTGGGGGGGGGGGGAAAGGGAAGGAAGTAAAAAAAAAAAAAAGGCCAAGGTATTGTCAGCGGATGGGTCTTTCAAACATTAAAAAAAAGGGCTAACACCAGTTAAGGTGTGGTAACCAAAAAAAAAAAGTGGCTGGGCTGTCAGGGTGCAAGGAAAGGGTTCTGGGGGTGAAGTCCCTACACCCGTGCGGGGGAAAGTGGAAAAGTGGGAGAAAAAAAAAAGGTAAAGAGCCGGTAATTTCTAGGTGTAGAAAATGCGATCGAAGTTGCCAGAGGCAATGGAGAGGATCAAAGGGGGGACTTAGGGAGCTGAAAATAAAGGACACAAGCACCGGACAGTACACGAGGGGAAATGCAGAAGCCGAAGAAGTTTTGTTTTCGAAAAAAAGGAGGAATAACTCTGGGAATTAAAGACGCGCGGGCCAAGCTCAGGGGAAAAAGGTCAAGCACGGGGCAATGGGAAAAGGATGCAATGCGTGTTCTGGAGGGTGGGGGTACGCAAGCACCAAAAACAGGTGGCACGAAAAGACCCTGCTGCGCAATTTAAAAACCTAATACAACGAAAGTTCGGGGAGAGGTCCGGGGAGGGTCCTGCGACAGAGGAGCCGGGGAGGGGGGTGGCCAGTCATTCAGAGGAAAAGTTCAAGAAGGGGAAAAACAAAGAGGGAAATGTGCTTGTTTGGCAGCGAGGAGGGATCCTGGGGCTATGACAAGGGGCCTCAAGACGGGGTACTGCGAACCGAGGTAGCCCCATCGTCCATAGAAAACGGGCAGAGATCGGGAAAAAAAGCGGCGAAAGGCGCCCAGGCTGCCTTCAACGAGAAATAAGAGGCAGTAAAAAAGGAGAAATGGGAAGGTATGCGGTTTGGAGCGCACGGACGGACATCAGCAATTGGGGGAGACAGGTTCCGGCAACGGAGAAAGAGAGGGAGAAATCGAGAAGGTTCATCAGGGGACGTTTGCAAGGCGGGGAGGACAAGTCTCTTTGGAAGGGAACTATGCAGGGAACGGACATCAGGGGTTATCAGAAAAAAACTTAACTTGCTTCGGTTGCGCCAGGAAAGATTTTGTGGAAAAAGTGCGCCAGGTGCCCACTGGTTCCTACCCGTTTACAAGGAAAAAAAAAAGAAGGAAGAAGAAGGACGGAATCACCGAGAAACTCGGGGGAAAAGGAAGAACCCAGAAACAAGCTACGGGGGAAGTGACTTCGCACTTACTTTAAAGGGTGTGATTTGGCAACTTAGAAGGAAAAAAGGGGAGGGGCGAAGGGCGAAGGGAGCCAAACGCCCCGCTGGCCTGGGAACCAACGGTCCTTATAATACAAAAATAAACAAAACGGGCGGGGGGTTCAGACGAGGAAGGGGGAAAACACAAGGAAAGAGAGAAGAGACAACAAAAACAACAACGGAGAGGAGGGAAAAAAAAATAGAGAAAAAAGGTTGGTGTCCCATGCCCCTGGGGATAGGCCAAGGAAAGGTGGGGATGTTTGAGGTGATACGGCAACATGAAGTGATCGAAGCCCAAGTGGAAATGGTCACTCGCCCGGTGAAAAAAATTTTGCCGGACGCATCCCAAGACAAATCGGAAAGTAAGGCGGAAAGAAGGATCCTGACACAGCTTGGGAAAAAGGAGTGTCGGATTTGGGGTTCCAAATCACCGATATTAAAGAATAAAAAACCCGAAGGCCCAGAAAGGGGGCCGGAACAGGCGGCCAAACCCAGCACGCAGGGGACAGATCAGAGACTTGTTGGAAGGAATCAACGAAATTGAACGGTTCCTTGGCTGTAAGGAAAAAAAAGAGAGGAGTGTGGGGGACGGAACAGTAATTCATAATAACTCCTAAAGAGGGAAACAGAAGAGGAAAAAGTGAAGTCAATTCAGGGGCTTACTTATGGCGTTTCGACTGGGTTCGGTGAGACAAAGTGAGAAAAAAAAAAGGGGGGCAAATGAGGGACGGCGAGAGACCCCAGACTAAGAAGAAGATGCTAATGTCAGTAGAACTAGTTAATACGCGATAGGGGGGAACGTAGGGCTAAAACGCGTGCCTGAAGGACAAAGGTCAGTGGGCCATGGAAAAAAAAGGCAAAAAGTTGGAGGATTGGGAAGAGAAAGTGCGCATCGGGGAGGGGTTAGAGATGGTCAAGGGGGCACATTCCAGAACCCGCAGACTAGGGGGAGACCCCACCCCAAGCCCAAAGACCGGTGACGGTCACATTCGTGTGTTGAAAAATGAAAGGTGACGTGGAGGACGGCTGTCGTAACCTCCGGGGCTTGTCGAAAACCGCAAAGGGAGAGTCCATCTTGGATAACACCGAATCGCGCAAGGGAAATAACCGGGGTTATGGCTTTTGCAACTTTCATCCCAGCAGGGCCAGAGAAAAACCGAGGGGCGAGGCCCAAGCCTAAAAAAAAAAAAAGTCGGTCGAAAAATACGGAAAAACACAATCCTTTGGTCCATGAAAAACCTAGCCGATCAAACCTCTATAGAAAAACCGGAGGCCGTTGGGGTCATGAAGAAGCGTTCACTTCTAACGTGTGGACTGTCAACTGGAAACGGGACTGCCAGCCTTGGCAGGTCATGTCAAAAACGATGGTACCGTGCAAAAACACGCAGCGGGGGGGAGGGGAGGGGGACGGACAACGGGCGAGCGGCTCCTTCAGGGGGTACTAAAGGGAAGGGGCGATGCAATTGGACCGAAGCGGATGGAGGAGTAAAACAGACGTTACTAAGAGTGATCCTCCGGAAATTCGCACGGGTCCTGGGAACATACCGAAAGTTGGGGTATAACGGACAAAAAAAAAAAAAAACAAGGCCGCCTTGTCGGGTGTGGGAGTCGGAATCACCCTCCGGACCCAAACTTTTTTGGGGTGCCATGGGGGAAAAAAAGGGAAACCTGCGGCCACTTTTTGGGTTCTGCCCTGGGGAACAGGGCAGAGCACGCATAAATCCTTTGGACACCGGTTTTGGGGTTTGGAAAAGGAGGGGACGTAAGGAATTCACACCCAAACCCCGCGAAACAGAGGGGGGAAAGAAGGGACACCTGGGGCACAAAAAAAATTTCCAACGGGTTCCGAATGATTCACCCGCAAAAGGTCAAAGGGGGGTTGGGGGCGTGAAAAAAAAAAATAGACGAGTCCCTTCTCATAATCGGAACTTGGTAGACGGACGCAACTTAAAGGAGAAAAGATGTCAATGATCGGAGGAATGCAGTGAAGGAAACTTTCGTTTTCCGTGGGTGAACGCCCGGGGCAGGAATTCTAGGGGAAAAGGGGTCAAAAGACCCAACGGAAAAACATGAAAAGCCAGATAACGACAAGATATTTGGGGCCCTATCCAATCATTATGTACTGCAACGGAGTAAATGAGGAAGGTGGGAAGAAAAAGAGGGACGTCCAGCCCAAAAAAACAGCAAAATAAACATGGAATTCGCCAAAATCGGTCAGACCATGGTGGGGATATAAATGCGCCCCAAGGGGAAAGTCAGGTGCGAACGACCACCGTCCACACAACCGACAGCAAAAAAGCCTTGCCACTGGGCTTAGGGGGGGGGGTTGCAGGGTGGGTTGTTGCTGTGGTCAAAAATTGTAGGGGAACGGCGGAAATCAACAACAAGCGCAAAATTTGAATTGGGTCTACGGACACTAAGGACCGGAAAAAGGGCGGCCAAGGGCGGATCAACCTTCGTGGAAAGTGGAGGAGAAAGAGGGGGAGGGTGCAAGAGAAGATGGGGAAAACGTTTGTCTATTTGGGGGTTTCCTTTCAAAAATGCTGGCCAAGATAGGGGGAAGAGAACGGGACCCAAGGCCATGTGGTCCAGCATAGAAGAATCGACTCACTTCCTTAAGGGAAAAGAACAAGAAAAGATCTGAAGGGCCCTCATTCAAGGCGTTTAAAACTCCCAAAAAGTGCTGCCGCAATATCGAAAGGAAAAAGTTTGAGTTATAACAAGGGGTGGGCCTTTTGTTTGACGGCGTATATGAAGACGGTGAGGGTATATCAACGTGAGTAGGGCGAAAACAAGCGCGCTGGTGGCAACGGAGTTTGAGAACGAGTGGAAAAAAAAAAAAAAATACAGGAAATGTGATGATTTGGGGGAAACGACCTGTACGGACGGAATCGAACACGGAGGGACAAACACTAAAAAGAACAGAAGGGCGGCTTATGGCCCGGTTTTTGTTGTTTTTATCTTCCTGTTCCTCCTAAGGCCAACAAAGTGGAAAATTACTGGGGAACGTGTAATTAGTTGTAGGAGGGCAAAAGGTTTGAACCAAAGGGGGTGAGGGGGCCCAGATAAGGCCCCGACGCGAAACGTCAACGCGACCACGCCACCAACCATCAAGTACGATCGCGAAAGACGCATTGGGTCCCCGCAAAAAAAAATAGGAGGTGAGGAAAGGGGTGAGCCCAGAGTGGGGAAAAGCAAGGCTGGGAAAAAGAACGAGCAAGGGAACCAACACTCAGGAAAGGAGGAAGAAGGAGAAATGAAGCTGGAGAACACTAAAACTGTGGGCAGAGAAAGACTAAGGGCATCGCAGAGTGCTCGCATAGAATTCGTTGACTTCCATTGAAGAAGGTTCGGGAGGAGGTTGACGGAAGCTTGTAAGCACACCGGAGTACGGGTGCGAAGGAACCTACCTTTCCTCACAATACAGGGAACTGGAATGAGAGGGGGGAGGGGAGACGAGGTGGGCAAGTGAGAAAAAAAGAAGTCAAACGAAATCATAAAGGGGGAGGCGCGGACGTGATCAATAAGGTGTTTTCCACCGGAGGCTGGCACATAAAATACGGGGGAGATTACGCCGAACTTGACGCAAGTAATAAGGCGGTAACTAAAAATAAGTAATTTGGACCAGGGTAAAAAAAAAAGTGTCCACTTACTCTAAAAAACCTTCTTTCAAATGCTTCTTGGGACTCTGTCCAAAAATGTCAGCAACGAGTCAGTTAGATTGGCTTTGGGTAAGTTTTCAGGATTAACTATTAATGGATTCCACCTTAATTGAGAAGCTGACTGAAAGAAGAAAAGCAGGGTGAAAAAAAAAGAAAAAAGGTAACATATCTCGGTTCAAAAAACCGAGGAGCACAAAAAACTTCACATACTGCGAATACATTTGGAAAAGTTGCGAAATAGGAAGGGACTGAAAGGATGAGAGAAATAAAAGAAAAAAGGACAATATATTGGTATCAAAAAAATGAGAATGACTTCAGAACAAAGGGAAAGAGGTGTGAATGGCAGGGTGGAAGGTTTCTTCAAATACGAGTGAACGTGTAATGAAGTCGCCAAACAGTTAGGGAAAACTCCGTTCGATTCAAGGTTTTATTAGGGGTTTGGGTTAACGAAGAGACGCGAGAGGAAGAAGGCGCCCAACGCTTCGTAATGGGACAAAATCAAGGGCCCTAAATTAAAAGTGTCCCGGTTATCTGTATCCCGCTTTTGCTGAACCGAAAGAACGGCAGTCCACAAAGGAAAAGACGGGCAAAATCAAGAGCAAAAAGGCGAAAGAGGGAAGGACATCTGGGCCTACAATTATTTCAAGGATGTGAAACGGACGCTGAAGGAAAAAAAGGGGGAGGGGGGGGAAGGGAGTGGCTGAAAAGGTGGAAAAAACAGCTGACACTCGCAAGTTTTTGGGGGGGAAGAAAGGACAGACCGAAAAAAAAAAAAGGGACAAAGGATTGCAATCGGGCCGTTGTTTGTAAAACCAGGAAAAAGAACGAACCTAGGAACTGGGGGGAAACCCAGCAAAAAAAAAATTGTTTATATGGGCAAAAACAGGCGGGTGAGGAAAGGGCAGGTGCGTCTACAAAGGCGTATGGTCAATTGACAAGGGGACCGAAGGGCCAGGAAAAAGGGGACCAAGGTCGTCGGGAGTGATGAAAAAGGCAAGAAAGGAAATTAAAGAAAAAGAAAGGGCTAAAAAGCCTGAGAAAAAGAAAAAAACATCATCGTCGTAGCGTTGTAAAAGGGAAACAGGCAGAAGAACAGAAAAGGGGGGGGTTAGTGAAGAAAAGGGAGATAAGATGGGAAGAGCGAGAGGGCCTTAACTCTGATTACAGGAATTCCCTGACCAAGTATCGATGAGAGAGTCGGGATGGGGGGGGGGGTGTACGAAGCATATGGCGATGCATTACTGGCTCGAAGGGCAGTAAATAACAACTAAATGGGGGTGGCGGGGGGGGGAGGTATTAGGACTCCCTGCTAACCAAGAGCGGAACGGCCGGGGGGGGCAACAGGTAAACCTAGGGGGACGGGGATTAAAAGTGTCATATGTTACCAAAAGAAGACGGGAAAGAAGATGGAGTTGGGGGGAGACTAAAAAAAACCCGACGGCTGGGCTAATGACAGTTGCACTAAATTTCCAGAAAACAGCCCCGATACAGCAAGAAGGCAAAAAGGAACGTGAGCCGGGATTCACATGAACCCGAGCAAGGAAGCGACTAGGACGGCCAAGAAAGAGAGAAAAAAGACTCGCAAAAAAGGATACAGGGGGAAATCGAGGTGAGCGTCTACCGTCCAAATCAGCAAAGTTGTCGCAAAGTGGGCGGACCAGATCAAAAAACAGAAGCCCGAAATATAAAAAGGGTGGCTCGGACAGGGGGGGTCAACTCTGGCTATCATCTGCGGAAGTAAGAAAACACACATCGAAGGGTCAAGCGCAAACGGAAAGTTCAAAGGGCTGCTGCTGGAAAACAAGATTGGGAAGGCAGGGAGCGTGGTGCAAGGGCAGGGGAAAAAAACAAGAAGGGACAAAAAATTCCCGGACTTTAGGGGCATCTCTAAAAGGGGCGGTACGAAAGTCTTATGGAAGGACAAAAACGACAGGGAAGTTGGATTGGCACAAAACGGAAGAAGCAAGGATTTTGAAAAAAACGACGGGCCCGGAATGGGAAAAGCAACTCCAACCGCTCTCCATTTGCAGTTCAATGCCGGAATAGAACAGAAAAAAATCCGCAAACGGACATGCGCCTAATGGGGCAAAAAAAGGATAGAGAAAAAGGGCCAAAAACAACAACGGAGATGATTAATAGTATATCCTTGGGGCAATTCCGGGAGCCAAAATGAAGGGGGGTGGGGGGTGGGGTCGGTACTGGCAGAAAGGGGAAAAAAGGAGGTTTTGAGACAAAAAAACGTCCTTGGCGTACCGTGGACCAAAGAGGTACCAAATAAGGGGGAAGCTTGCAAAGGCAATGAGTAAACACGGTACGGAGGACGCGTCCTAAAAAAGCAGAGGGGAAAAAAAGGTGAAAGTCAGGGGGTGCCAAAAAGGGGAGCGGGGGGGGATGAAGAGGGGGGAAGCAAGGGGCCAAAGGACCACTGGGGGGGTTCCAGGGGAAAAAAACACAGGCAACGCCAAACGACGCAAGTGTCTATAAAGTCACCCCCTCGGTTGGTGTGGAACACAGCGTTGAACGGGTCCTAGGATTTGAACAACGCTAATTTGTCAAGGAGAGGGGGGGGAAAGTAGAATACCGCCGAAAAAAAAATCGTGAAAAAGTCCGAAGCAAGGTGATCTACGACTCGGGCGAAGGCAGCTGTGGGGAAGGCCATGTTAGAAAAACAAAAGTGGTGAAGGCCATTATCTGCGGTCCCCAAACCTACTCATCTACGGGGCATCCATTGCCTCCTGGGATGACGAGTAAGGACGCCGAAATCGGGTTTTGGGGTTGGGGGAAGCCGGACCGCAGGCTTTCCCCGGGAGCGCGGGGAAAGGTGTGATAAGGAAACTTGGTCTCGTTGGAATGGTCGGGGCAGGGGGAAAAAAAGCGCCCGATTGGGGAATCAGTTGCCGAATGGTCCATTCCTCGCCAAAGCTGTGATCGCACAGCAAAAAAAAACAGCAAACGAGACTGGAAAGATGCAAGTTTTTTGGAAATAAGGAAAAGGTAACAGGACAAGACAAAAAACGAAAGCCCCGTAGCGCAAAAAGAAAACACTGGCGCAAAACGCCCCGCCAGCCGTGTCCCACCGGGGCAAGGGAGACCGCAGGGGGGAATAGCCAGCACATTCAGCCGGGTATTTCTGTTTGCACACCGGAAGGAGGGGAATCGAAAAAGCATTTGGACAAAAAAAAAGTACAAAAAAAAATCCGAACGCGACCCCAGAAAGAGCAAGAAATGGTCCCAGGGGGCCGGACGAGACCAGAGAGATATAGCGAACCGCGATTTGTTCCTTCCCAAAAAAAAAGAATATAAGCGAACTTGCGGACAACGGAAAAAAACGGAAAAATGCCACGAAGTGGTTCTAGGCACAGTGCCAACGAAGGGGACCGTGGCTGCGGGAGTGTTTCCGGTGGGCGCGCAACTTTCCAGGTCCTAGCGGTCCACGGAGGCCGGTGACTGGCAGAAGCATTGGGGATTGTATTTTGCTCACAAAAAGCTGTAAACGAAAAGGTGGAGGGACTCGGAAAATTTCGCCGCCAGGGTCATGCCAGGGAAAGGGTTGTTAGAGACACCACCAATCCGGCAAAAGAAGCAATAGAAAAAGGGGTTGTTTTTTAGGTTTAATACCTTTAACTAGGGAGGCTTTTAGGGTGTGATGTGGGTGGAGGCAGTTGGTGAAAACGTAAAGAGATAGAACCTATTAGCTTTGACAGTTTGTTGGGATGAGGAAAGGGGAGGCAACCCCCCAAACAAATAAATCCCAAAAACCTGGGAAGGGTGCAAGTTTCCCATCAGTCAATCTCAAAGGTGTACAAAAATGAGCAGAACTTCAACAGCAGACGTGGTAATGCGAAGGGTCAACCAGCTGACAAAAAAACATTAATCATGGGCTGGTAGACATGCGCGAAAAAGGTCAATGAACAAGTGGAACAGTCGAGGAATGGCGGGGGGGGTACGGAGGGTAAGGGGATCATAAAAGTCGAATGCGATTACTGCAAAACCCAACGAACCGTTTCCCTCAAGAAAAAAAAAAAGAAACGGAAGTTTGAACCAGATCAAGGGTGAAAAAATCGGTGGGCACAGGGAAGGGCGCCGCGAAGGCGTCTGTATTCCCAAACTCCATAATTCGACCAGTCGAAACGATTTGAGGAAAGGTGGGGAAGACACAATTAACCAACCGACACGTTTCGGTTGCAAGAAGAACCTCCACCACAATTAAAGCAAAAAAACACTCCCCCCCAAAACCTTCGTCACCGGGTTCCTGGGGGTCAAAAATTTCGGTGGGGGACTCAGGATGTTGGGGCGAAATCCCCATCGAGAAAGGGTTTTCTGTATGACTAATAAAGTGTCCTGGAACTTCTAGGCTAGGTGGCCAGGGGGGTGGGGGTTTCTTTTTTGAAAGATCCAGGAATGGGAGGCGGACGGGGGAAAAAGGGAGAAGAGGTTTCCGGGTGTGTCGGTGGTCTCCTGCAACCGTGGCGATCCAGGGCCACCGTCCAAAGGGGGAAGGTCCGCCAAAACAAGGAAGTTGGGGGACCCTTCGGTCGAAAATCGAACGTCCCTGGGGGGCCCCTCCTAATCCCACACGCAAGTCAGGAGAAAGAAAGCCATGTAACGGGCCAACGCGCCCGGGTCCCATCCTGCGTAAATATAACCTTCATGTTCATTGTAAAAAAAGCTTGGCGGAGGATGTAATTGCGAAGCTTGAGGGTCTCTGACCTCGATAGACAAACGCCCGCCAGTGGCAAAACAAGTTGATCAAGGGACCGCGCCGTAAAAAGTGACTCTGGTGCACCGCGGACGCTGGGGGATTGACCGGGGGAAACTCCAAAGGACGGGCCAGCTTCCCTTACTAGGGCAGGCGCCATGACCAGAAAACTAGGGGGGCGGATTGGGGGTGTTTGCCACTAGACTCAGGAAAGGGTCAAAAAGAAGGGATTCACATCTCTTAGACGACGACCTTCGCTATGAAGGAACGCATTTGGAAAAAATCAGGGGCGCCAAGGAGGGGGACAAGAGGTCAGAGGTTGGGGTCGGACAACACAGGGGGGCAAAAAAAAAAAAAAAAGTCATGTGAGAAAGGAAACTTC
>Ga0179593_1440912_pt1 | contig 10363 bp, 6 predicted proteins | sample CZODoug2_1_08_16_FD_185931 | JGI IMG/M metagenome (GOLD analysis project Ga0179593, IMG submission 185931) | Vadose zone soil fungal communities from Angelo Coast Range Reserve, California, USA - CZODoug2_1_08_16fungal (PacBio error correction) | ecosystem: Environmental > Terrestrial > Soil >...
AGGGCGGAAATGCATTCATAGAAAAATCCTGTCCCCACGCAGGCAAGCTCTCAAGTTTCGAGAGGCTGAGAGGGGAAAAGGGAACAGAGAAGGGGGGAGGGGAACTTAGATCTTTAGTCAGGCTTCCTTCCGCCGAAAGTCATCAAAACCATTACCAAAATTCAGGCGAAGGACGAGGAAAGAGAATGGAGTATAGGAGGGACCAGCAAAAGAGAAATGCTTCTTCAGGGGAGAAAGCTCAAGATCTTCAACCGGAAAAACCGCACAATATCGGAGGAAAAGGGAAAATAAGCACGAACCAGAAAAGGACCCGGGCTAAAAGAAACGTTTCGGGAAAAACAAGACACAGTATCTGAACGCTGGAGAAAACGCTAACTCCCCGCAAGGAAAAACGCCGAAGAAAGTGAACAGTTCACTTGGTAAAACATATACCACAGGGAGGTGAAGCCGCGAAACAGACACGGGAGTGGGGGAGAAACTAAAGAGTGACCAGCTCTCGGGAGGCTTAATCCTAAGGAAAGTCCGGCTTCCTACTCTCGGGACGAGAGAAGTGGAAGATAGCTCGTCTCTGTTCTCTGAAGGGAGGAAGTAAAACAGCCGAGGCGCGCAAGTAAAGGAGGGGAAAAGGAAATTCTGGTTAAGGGAAACTATAGGTAAGGGAATCTTAGGGGAAGAAGAACACCACCTTTGGAATCTTAGGAACGATGCCAGGAAGGAGGAGGTGAAAGCCCTCTCAATCTTCCATTGAGAAACAACGACTCATCAAAGAAAGGGAGAACACGCGCAAAATAGGGAGCAATATCATCCGACACATATCCTATGGATCAGACAGAAAAAACATATAGAATAGGTCACGTACCGATGGGCTGTGTTCTTCCTCTGAAGGGGAAAATATCCCCGTTTCCGGAAAGGAGGCAGATCCCTAAAATCCAAAGAAACCGAATCCTATGTGAAAACCAGAGGCACGCGAGTGGGAGGACAAACCACAAGAATAATTCGAAAACACTAGGCTCCGTTACGAAAGAAAAAAAAGACGAACCGTGCAAGTGTTCTCCCACAAAGATCGGGCACGCAAAAAGAGGTAATCACTACACTACCTCGGGAGAAACAACAAAGCTGAGTCTAGCACGAGAAAAGAGGATGGGGAAGTATAAATGTCCTCGGACATAATGCAACAGGACAAGAAAAATAAAAGTCGCTCGGGGCAAAAAAGATCTCCTGGAGGTCTTCAAAACCTTGTTGAAACACTCATCACAAAAGTAACCGAAGGGGTAAAATGTAATCTCTCAGATCCTGAGAGGATTAACGAGGCGCTCCCCTCTGTCAGAAAAGCCGGTTGAAAAAAACTTTAAATTAGGACTAAGGTTGAAAAATCTATCCTATGTTCTGTTGTGTGGTAAGAAATCCCTGAAAAAGAAGGGTCTCATGTCTGAGGAGGCCGATAAGGAGCGCCAGGGAAATTGAACGGTGAAACCCAGTTCTGCAGGGATCAATAGAAGGAAACGAGGGGTCGAGCCCACTCTCAACAGACGGCACCTGTGGCATGAAGGGGCGCAGGGGGGGGTGTGGTCGCAAACAGAAATCAGATGAAAAAGGAAAGGGACAGGATAGGGCAGGGGATAAATGCAAACACTTCTGAGGGTGCTGAGGACCGACGTCAAGGAGGGGGAGAAAAAGTGCGGCGGGGGCGATCGGAATGAAACTATCCGACAATTACTAGTTTGGAAGAACGGACAGGGTAAAACCGCGGATCTAAAAATCCTACAGTCACACCATAAAACCTCGCGGGAAACTCCGCAGGGAAAAACAGCAAAACAAACGCGGAATCCACGGACTGACATTTAAGGTGGGGGAAAATAGGTTCGGGCAGTCAGGAAAAAAGGACGGGAAGAAAGGGGGCCTTGGTGGGGGAGTTCTGCAATGGTCGGAAAAAAACATTAGCCTGGCTGAGGGGAGACGGGCCTAAGCATTAATGAGAAAAGCTCGCCGAATTTCGCTTAGCATCAAGGAGACCTGATGGCGCATCCGGGCCAGAGCCACCAGAACGGGGGAGGTCGGCGGCAAGGCCAGATGACTAAGATTGGAAAGGGAGGGAGGGGAAATCTGTAAGCCAGTTCTGGCCTGGTCTGAAAACTGGGCGTCGCATCTGGGCGTGGACTAAAAAGGGAAACGCATTCAAATGGCTGAGGGAGAAAACTACTAGGAAAACTCGCTCAAAGGCCGCGAGAGGGTCCTTAGTCCTGGTAATTTCATCTTGAAAAAAGATGGGGCGCAGAGATGCGAGCGGAAAGAAGGGGAGTCTTTGGCTTTAGTCCGTCTTGTGGGACTCTGAAGTAAAAAGGGCGGGCCGGATGAGATTGCACCGACTTCCGGTGAAAACGGCCTGGACGCCCGGTATTCCTTCCGGTGACCTCTTACGAAAAAAATCTGGGGGGTGTTTTCAATGTAAGGACGCGACGTGAAGAAACTCATCTGACTTGGAACGAGATCAAAATTTGCGGAAGGGGGGGTCGAGGGCCGAGTCAGAATCCGAAAGAATATCTTAGCATAACTATATGGAATGCAGCAGGAGGGGTCAAGCAGTTCCACTGTCGTCTTTGAGTGGCAATCTTTTTGTGGGGGAAAAAAGGGTCGGAGAGCAGGAAAGTTTAAATGGTTTCCCCATATCGATCTGCTTGCTAGGGCGGATAACCACGCGGGAGCTCAAGACTCCTTAACTTCCGGGAAGGGTCGTATATAGCGGAAGAAAGAGCAGTGCTTTCAGCTCAAAAACGAAAAACCCAACTTCCTCGAGAAAAAACCGGAGGGAAAAGTAGGATGGAATGCTGTGGGGACAGAGCGTTCCCTTCTCCGAGCGAGGGCAGAATTCCACCGACATTCATTACAAGTAGCGGGATGAGCGAAAAAGACGTTGTGAGGACATCCGATAAGCTCCGACGATTAAGGCACACCAAAAATTCTGGACTGCCGACCAGCATCGCGGATACACAGAAAGCCACCTCCTGGAAATTCTTTGACTCACCGAGACAAGGAAGGCGTTATAATCAAGAATTATAGGATCGTCTGTTGTATTACCAGGGGCACACTAGACACATTCCCCAATGAAAGGGAATTCATGGCGTCTAAAATCTCCTCAACCAGAGTACGACTCACATGGAAAGGCATTTGAGAATGTAAGTGTCGCTCCTCATCCCATCCTGCGGAAAAAAATGCAAATGCACTTAAAAGACGTAGTCACCGAACACAGAAAGCAACAATCACCCGGTACTGGGACGAAGATCCTCCAGAGAAAAGGAGATCCCGCGACGGGCCTATAGAAATGCCGGCGACTCGACGCAACTGCTGCGACTCGACTTCTATGGGGTAAGGCGTAAAAAACCAGGTGAACGCGCTGCGGAGCCCGTAAATGAAGCCGAGCATCCATGACTGCAGAGCGTATCTCCACTGTTCGACTCTCGGTTCCGCCAACAACTTCTACAACGTCTTTGGAGCTCAGCTGGCAAAAGCTCTCCTCCTTATGAAGAACGACAGGAAAAAGTCGGTCAATTGAGGCGCCCAAGAAAAAGAGACACGCCGTAAGTTTAAAAAGACCCTCCTCCCCAAGATTCACCCAGGAATTGCTCCGACAACCTATTGGACGCGCCAAAGTGCACAACTGCCTAAAATTCCATATAACGACGAATAAGGCTCCTGCGGAGGAAGAAAATTTTTAGGCCAATCATTCGTGATATCATGTACTGCTGTCCGGAAAAGCTGGTTTCCCCCTGAGTAGAGATATCGTATCTACTATCTGGAGCCCCGCCGATACAGACTCGGTTCAAAGCGAACGAGCGCGAAAAGACAGACATAACTGCTGCCATGGTCGTTGTATCCCGTCCAAAATATCCGGAGTCCTAGTTGGCGGGGATTGGTGGAGACCAAAAGATACTCCTATTCCAGGAAACAAATCGTCGGCTGACGCGAGCAACCTAGTTAAGCTGAGAAACCTACCTGGAGTGAACAGGCGAAGAAACTGTGCTCCCTTCTCAGGCCGGCTCGACTCCTCGCACCCTGAGCCGGCGGGCACGACATTTACCAGGAAAACCCACGCGACGGATCACTGTTGGGAACTACCGTGGCGTGAACGACGATGCTTGAAAAGCTCTCTGCGAAGAATCGCGAGCGCGGGATTCTGTAAAGTCGGGGAAAGGGAGTGACACTTCTCTTGGTGGACTGTGGACGCCAAAGCCACGCAGCCGGCGACGGCTAAAGGGGGGGATCTTGTCGTGAGGCCATGCCGCAAGGCGGACGGCTCAGGAGGCCCAAGAGGTGGCGAAAGTATTATGACGAGTGGCGGGGTCTGGGATGGTGGGCGAATCGGCGGGGGCTGAGGGGAGGGGTCAACTGTTTTCTCTGACTCTGGATGTTCAACATTCACCGCAATCTTGGGCCGCCCGACTCGTGCGATTGCGGTCAAAAAGCATAGCGAAGAAGAAGGGACGGATCAATCTCAAAAGTCTGAGGGGTACTGAAATCGCGTGGCGACCTTTGGAGGCAATCGTGTCGGCACCGAAGCCGGATAAAGCGATTCAACTCTGCTACGCGATTTCACGGTTGCACTCTTGCATCATGGCTATAGTTTGAGGAGGAGACTCAGTCGAATCGCAACGGCCCGAGTCCAGAGCACTGGGTAGATCTCACAAATTCAGTCAAGACTACGTCGGGATGCTTCAAAGGACCTGAGGCCGTGCGATGCGTAAGAAGCAGCGGAAGACGTCGTCGGCCTCTTCCGAAGGGATAGAGCGCGACCCAGGTACAGCTTCATTAAGCTCTAGGAACTCGGAATCTCCTGAGATCGGAACAAACGCCCACGTGAACGGCCCTGTAGTACAAAATTCCCCCCTCAATGTTTGTCTCGGAAATCATGGGGAAGGGGAAGGGTGGTACCGGAGCGGACCGTCATCTGCTGTCTTCAGGAAGCGGGGCTCTTTCTCCAGTCTATATATCCGGGGGGAAGGGTGTGAGAAGGCTGCATTGCTTTTCTAACGGCGTCCGTGCAGAGGATGACCAGGTTCCACGTCTATCTTGCCGCGGGAAGGGGCCGAACTAGGTCTTCCCCTGCGTTAAGAAACAAACCCGATGGCTGCATATATTCTTCCAGGCGCGGAACGTGTCAGGCGCCCTTTGGAATTCCGGCTGATTGGGGCGAAATCGACTGAACCCGAGGCGAACTAGCGAGATGCTCGATCGTCGAAGATCCAAAGCGTGACGGTCTTTTGCTGATCAGCGTCTGCGCGGGAAGCTTGATTCCATACGCCCATCGAACAAAATGAAGGATATATAGGGACGGGCATCCGAAGGTTTCAGATTTCCCCGAGGGCCGGGCAGAGCCGGCTTGGCGACGCTGGGGACAACGCGATCGACGCCGATCATATCTCGGAGGTCTTCCCGGGACGTCTTTCCGCCTCGAAAACAGAGGCACATGGACAGGGGTCCGGATGGAAAGTTCTAGAAACTGGCCTCCCCATCTTCGTTATATTGCAAAAAGGGGGATCATTGCTCGCACAACAGATCTCGCTGTACCGCATGGCCAGCCACTTCCGGAACTGTCAGTAACCGTCCCATAACAGGAACTCCTACTCCCACTCCCGATATCCAGCTGGAGATACTCGGGAGAATATATTGCAAAGACACCCTAGGGAACACCTGCTTAGGGTCGCCGAGAACACGTGATTTTGCAGCGTCGCGAAGCCAGTAACATTTCGTCCACTTGATCTTTGATGCTCTCGGGGCACTCCTAACCCTCTCTTACCGTCCTAGCTCTGAAGCTCTGGCGTCATGGATCGCGATAAGTTTACTCACGTTAAGAACGCGCAATGCTCATGAAGGCTCTGAGGGTTCTTTTTGTCTGGGAATCCAGCGCGATCCGGGCTCCTAGATCATTCGAGGCGAAGGGACGCCGTCAGGTGGCCTCGGGCGATCTCGTAGATTCCCTCATTGGTACTCCATCCAGCGCCTCTGGGCCATTATGCACTCCGTCAAGAAGCCTTGATCATGCGAACTGCAGAGTTGTTTAAAATCGAGTAAACGGCTGAGGTCCGACACGTCCGCCTATTCCCTCGTCAATTCAAGAGAAGCTCGACGCGTTATTTTCGGTGCTGCTCACGCTTCCGATCCTCCACACCCTGAGAGGCATGGAGATGAGGAACAATCAAACGAGGGCGTCTTCGACCCAATCCTTTCCGATGCACAGACATAGTGTCCCTAGGTCCAGACACAAGCGCAAAGCCGACCGCCTCAAGGGAAGCCGACACACCATCTTCTGGAAAGCGAGCCGCCAGTTATCCCCCTCTCAACTCTTCGCACGGCACTGAGCGAAACCCACTCTAGTAGTGGGACACTAGCCGGTCATAGCCACCGAAACGAGACAAAATCGCCCAACGTTTCTCGATACTGCAACTTGCCACATAATCCAAGCGCGGAAGTAGCTCCGCTGACGACGCCAACCTCCCGTTTTCAAATTGGGTGCAGCTCAGACCATACTACGGGCTGATAACGAGATTTCCGCCCAAAAAAAAAAAAAAACAACAATCTGCCCACGTGCGTTCCCTCTTCCCTCCCCGGGTCCAACACGGATCTGAAGAGCGTGGGTTAATGTAAGAATTCGCCCTCGAAGCATCCAGAGGAGGGTTCGCTCCACCTTCTGTTCATACCAGGTCTTCGATCGCAAATCAGGTCTAACGGTTATCAGCTAAAAAAACGAAAACGGTACGAGCCCCCGCCGTCGGGGGGGATATAGTCTTCCTTGTCTGCTGTCGCGTGACGTTCTCCAAGACACGCCCTGCAAGATAACTAGGGCCCGTGTTCTGGCCCCTACCATTCTCAGATGCAATATACTTAATCTCGAGCACGCGCGGAAGAGTCAGCGAATTTCGTTTCGGGGCTATCGGTTATACGATCAGCGACGAGTTACGCGCGCTTGAAGAACGCTGGCAAATCCACCTCAGGCATAAGTATGCTCCCTCGGAGGTGGCCCTCCAAAGCGGAAAAAAACCTAGTCGACGTTCGGAATAGGTAAGCATACTTGTGACGGGTGTTTCTGGTCGCTTCGGTCGTCGAAAATAAACTAGGGGGCGTAGGTAACAGAACTTGTTCATGGTCAGGGCTTGATTCCACTAGAAATCTTGCTGGCGAAGTTGCCGAAGCACAATGGGGGGGAGGCGAGAGCTCGGCGGATTTAAATGAGCGTAGGAGGCTCAGTCTCTGGCCGATGGCGGCCACATACTTTTGTGCAGGCGGCGCTGGGCCAAGATCGCCGACATGTAAGGCGTCGAAGGCTCCTGCAAAATCACATGATGTGGGAGTCCGGACATGGCGTCGAGCGGGCAGATGTCATCACAAAGGAGGGCCTTCACAAGCAGCGGAAGCGACTACGTGTAAGCCAGACACGCACACCATAGCCAGGCGGAAGGGTACTGCTGGGCGGGGGGGTTCGGATCACTCGCCTGGGGTTGTCTTGAGGGGGGAAGAGTCCGGTCTGCGGCATGGAAAAAATGGAAGCCTCCCAAGGATCAGCATCGAGCTTCTCCGGTGAAGACATTACCGCGTCGAACGCTGGATTCCGTCGCCGACTTGGGCCTGAGGCTCGTACGTGTTTCCGCGGGTTAATCGTGCTAGGTTGCCGGCCTCATTTGACGGACCCATAGGTCTATCGTTTTGATCAGAAATCTGCCGTGCCCGCATTCACTGGCCAACGGGATGGAAGCAGTCAGGTGCATGCTTTGTCTGCAGGGGTACGCAGCTTGGAAGGGCCCTTCTCATCTTCTCGTGCATCGGATGCAGATCGTGCATCGTGTTCATTTTGGGTAAGTCGGGAAGTCGTGCGAGATCGGCCCGGGCATGAACTCACCGCAAATCTCTCACACAAAGAGATAGATTGCTTTGGGCGGAGCGCAGAACGGCGCTCTTCGGAAATCCGCGAACTTTCGAAACGGAACCGGCATTTCCGACGGAGAGGCATTTAAGTGTAGCCGACGATGCGAAGGAGGAAATTAAAACCAGGGCAGCGGCCGTAACTGCCTGCCGAAACCATCTCACCCCGGAGATACCCCATATCAGAAGGGCCATGGTTAACACCATTCTACATATTAAGTTATCGGGAATGAACCTAGGACGTTTGGACCAGGTAATGAGAAGGGAGAACAACCCGAACAAAGGGTCAGATCTTGAGACGGTCTCCTGAAAGCCGGCAATGCGATCACCACCCGCCGAAGAGAAAAGCCATTCATTACCCCGTAAGTTCGCAGCTGGTAAATCGTTAGGCAGCGCCCATGCTCACCAGGCCAATGCACTCATCGTAAGTCACCGACAATCAAAGAAAAAAAACAGTATTTCGGTAGCAGATACGCGCCAGCTCAAGATGAAGTACGACTCGTACTAATCCTGCCGGGCACGTGCTGCCGGGGCTGTCAGTGGTCGCAGCGAAATTAAGAGGTGACGGCTTCTTGTCTCAACAACGGCCGAGCAAATAGATCGCAGCAGCAACGCATCAGCTGAGAGGAGTTCCGCCGAAGCATGTCTCGAAAGGCCTGCCTCCGCCCTTTCTAGCTTGTTTGTTTGAATGCGGGCCGGGGAAGGGGAGGGCTAGAGTGCCGCTCAAGCATTCAAACCATCGTTGCCTCTATCATTTCGTAGGTGCAACCGCAGAAAGCCGCCGGAAAGTCAGGAGAAAATTGCAGATCACCAAACGGTCTACCTCGGGAAAAAGGGAATCCTACCTACGAGGGGTATCGCCACCCAAGGAAACGTCTGTACCGATGCCGATCGGACTTCCCGCAGGCTGCCGGCCGCGGGGCATGATCAGGTCAGGATGGCCTTCTGCGCCGGGTAGCCAGTCCTGCGCCAAAAAAATCGTCGACGGGACTAATCTGCCGCCGCAATTCGCGAAATTGCCACGGTGCACGAGACGAGAAGTATGCCAAATCCTACCGCCTTGTAATGGAGCCCACAGATCCGGGAACGAGTCGTGAAGAGGGCGGACGGTCTTGGTACCTAACCCCGGATCGCCGATGCAGTAAGATCCTCGCGCCGCAACGGCCGGCGGGCTGGAGGATATATCCCTGTCGCATGGGAGGAAGCCCGAAGCCCGGTCTGATCCTCAGCACCTGACTGCAAGCTAACCTACGGCTGGGACCCAAGAGATCCGGGCACTGGTGGCACCAGATTTAAAATGGAACCCGGCGTGATACTCGTCTGGCGCCGCACTCGTCCTAGCCCGCGCGGAGTTTACTGCAGGAGCCCATGTACGGTGAATGACACTCGCTGTTTGGGACACAGTTCGCGCGCTGCCAGACTGCTCGAGGGCATATCTGCGGGAGGCGATGAAAGGCATCACCTGGGAGCGGCTCCCGGGCCATATTTAGTGTCTTAGAAAGGCGGCGCCCGATGGTGTGGGCGACCTTGAATCGGCTTCCTGCGTCCGACGGGGTGATCTGGATGGGTTGTCGAGGGCGCGAAGCAGGGGTCACTCTACCGTCATTATGATTGAGGTCCATCATCGCGTGACCTTGACAGGACTCGGTCACCCATGCATCACCGGTACGCGCCTTCGGAGACGAGGTGATGCCGCGCGGGTCGTCAACCGAAGTCTTCCGTCGCGATGATCACGGCCTGGCTTTTTCTGCTCATTGACGATGGGCGGAGAAGTGATCGGCGGCAGAAGAACTGCAGACCACGCCGAGAAGCCGGGCGGGGGCCCGTCGGGGGCTCAGGATCTGACGCCGAACCAGGTCGTGCGGGCTTCTTCTTCACAGCACTCCTCTGAAGCAGAAACCTGCTCCCGCCTCGGCTAACTTCCTTCTTCAAGAATGGAGCGCGATCAGTCGACCGGGGTAGGCTGTACTTCGTCAGAGCCGTAATAGTGTCATCAACGCCTTTGACGCCCTTGGGGGGGGGGGGCTGTCGGAGAGCTCTCCGTTCTCGGGATCCCTTCCGAAGGTACCAACTGAGGTCGGAATTTCCAGATCGTCGGGGAGGAGTCTCGTCGTCGGTCACCACGAGAGAAGAGACGGGTGTGGATCGCGCCCCTTTGAGAGGAAGTACTAAGGGTGAGGGCGGCAAATTAATCTCTAAGCAGAGAAGGTGCACCTTATCTTCTATGCAGGTTAAAAAATCACGCCGTTGGGCGGTGGGGGGGAGGTCTATCTTCCAGTGGGAGATCGTGTCCCGGGGGGGGGGGCCCCGCCCTTGGCCCTTTGTTGGGGATAAGGTCGGAGAATCTACGCAAGGTATAACGAGCGATGCTCCGGCGGATAGCGTGACCGGAAAAAAGCTCGCCCAAATTACGCTGAGGCCGCGGAGTGGGATCCTTGGACCAATTGACCCT
>Ga0179593_1513350_pt1 | contig 10363 bp, 7 predicted proteins | sample CZODoug2_1_08_16_FD_185931 | JGI IMG/M metagenome (GOLD analysis project Ga0179593, IMG submission 185931) | Vadose zone soil fungal communities from Angelo Coast Range Reserve, California, USA - CZODoug2_1_08_16fungal (PacBio error correction) | ecosystem: Environmental > Terrestrial > Soil >...
AAAAAGGGTTCTCAAGTTCACGCCCAAGGTAAAAAACGCGGAAGGGGGTACACTTCTTCTCGGCCCTCGTACCCGCAAAAGAAAAAAAAGACCCCAAGAAAAAAAAGAAAGCCTCACAAGGAAAAAGGAAATGGGGTGGGTGGGGAATTGTTTTTGTATACGTTTTGGGGGGGGGGGGGGGGAAATTGGGGGGAGTGTAAAAGTTCGGTTTTTGGTTTGGGGGTAAGGGGTGGTCATGAGGGGGGGGTTCCTCAAAGAGGATCACTCAGCAGAAGCTATAAAAAATTTCTTGACTTGATAGAAGGTCAGCAAAAGGATTTGGGGCACTTGGGGATTTTCAGTCACTCGAGGAGAGACCTAAAAAGGTAACCGGTGACCCCCTCCATGAAAACATTCCCACCAGATGGCCCTGGAAGCCGACCAGCTTCGACAGGTACCTCCTTAGGTGGTACGCCGCAGGGCAAAAAAAATAAGAGGCACGCGAGAAGTTTAGATCTTGGGGACCGATTAAAAGTGGGCTAGAGGGAGGGGAAACCGACAGGGAGACTTGTCAGCCACAAAAAGTGGAGCAAGTCGTGGAAAGAGGCCTTTCGCCATAACCACGAGAAAAGCTTGGAAAAACCAAACCCAGGAGAAACGCAAGAGCAGGAAGGTACAAAAAAAAGTTTTGAATGTTGCCTCTTCTGTCAAGATGAAGAGAGTAGATTTGAAAGCACCGGAGTCCAAGGGTTCCGGTCGCGGGAAAGGGTAGCTGTAAGCGATCGGGAAGGCTTGGAAGAAGAATGAAACAATTGCATGGGACAGGAGAAGTGGGTTGTTTTTCTTGCGGGGAGCGACCTCTTGCGACGAGCCGCAAGGAACTGAAAAAGGAACATACAATCTTGATCGAAAAGAAATTGGTAAAGGCGTCCTGGCTACGGTGGGCACAAGGGATCGGGGGGGGAACATGAAAAATTCTTCAAGGGGCAATCCTTTTCTAAACCTTCCATCGGAAAAAATGAAGTTGAAGCAAAATCGTGTCCTTTAACTTCTCCAGAGGTCCTTTGTTCCAAATCACATAAGGGGGGTTGTTCATAACCTACAGGGAGACCGACCTCCCTGTCCTTCCCCCGCAGGGGAGAGGAAAACCCGAGTTTGCCTCCTATGCCATATTCAAAAGAAAGCCTATCCTAAAAAAAAAAAACACGAAAGTCATCAGGAAGTGGCCGGAAAAGCCGTCCATTTCTCCTACATTCCGACGATACCATCACCCGGAAGGGCCCCACCACTAGGGGCTTTTAAGGAAGAATCTAAAATGGGGGGGGCGCCATCATGATTGAAAAGAGCCCTCCCCTTCAACTCTCCGCCGAAAATATGAGGGGGAACACTAAGTTTGAAAACCTGCTTGAAACAGCACAGACCAGTTGAATGGGGCCTGGTAAGCAGGGGGGGAAGAGCCATAAACGGCCTTCAATAAGAAACGCAACGAAAAGAATCTCATGCAGGGGGGAAAGTGGAATATCTTCCGCCATGGGGGCCGGACGAAAAAATGTTCTTCTAGAAAGGGAAGGATATCTACACAGAAAATACCTCGGAGAAAGTACAGCAGAAAACAGATCATCAACGTAAAAGGGGAAAAGCCGTCTTGTTTTTAGAAATTCTCCCCGGGGGGACACAGACGAAAACCATTAAAAATGCTGGGAGAAACATTTGAAAAAGGCACATCATCAAGTCCCAGCTCCGAAGGAGTTTTTATGCCCATGCAAGCGGAAGACCGAAAAGGGTTGGGAGGGTAGCCACAAATGTGGGGGCCGACGCTCTGAAGATCGAAGGAGGGCACAAAAGCGCATCACACCAACGGGAGCACAGAAAAGAAAAGCTTTTGGTTCCGAAGCAGGCAGCGTGACCAAGGCTGCGAAGGCATAAAAAACCTCGCAGATGTCGGGGGAAAGGGGGGGGCCCTTTCGTAACACCAAGAGTCCGCCTTGGATGTGGGGGGGGGTAGATCTCCAACGTCCTACCTAAAAGTTTCAAAAGGCGCTCAATGTCCAAGACTCGAGTATTCGACACCCCCAACGGGTAAGGAGGCTCTTTCTTTGGCAGCATCTGGGGGTCGGGGGCTAAAGTCCACCCGGGGGAGAAAATCCTATGAAAAAAGTTAAGTGTAGGATTAATAAGCGACATGTTCAGGCTACGCGTGTCATGGGTGCCGAGACGAAAGAGGGAATTCGGGTGCCCGCACGGAGTCTGAAGGATCATTGGGGGGATGGAGAAGGGCTAGACTGTCGTGGAGAATAAAACCTTCATCAAGTCTGGGGGCTGCTACGGTACGATGCCGGTAAAAGGGAAGGGGGGGAGTAGGGGGATCGACGATTCTAGGGGATCCTTTTCATGTTGTCGAAAAAGACCTTTAAATCCGTGCAGTTGGATGTCATTGAGTGCCTATTTTAAGATCGTGGTACAGCTCGACAGTTAAAGAGGTTGTGCCACGACAAGGTGGGGTGAAACGTTATCACTCGGGAGCTGGCCGACACAAAAACTTTTACGTCCCAAAACCCAGGTGTATCGGACAGGAATAGGCCGACGCCCCTGGGGGTGACCTGGGTTTCAGAGAAGGCTCATTACGTGGAAAAAAGGATGGGAAAAGGAGACTCGGGATGAGGGTCCATGGAAAAACTTCTGCACGGGGGATAACCAGTTCCCTGGAACAAAATCTCCCTAGTCCCCTCTGCTCTGCGCGGGACCCAGCTAAATAATTTCTCACAATCAGTGTTGGTTGGGGGGAAGGGATACAAACCTTGCTTCGCTCAAGTCGCAGAAGAGCGAAAGGGGGAGCCTGGAACGACGGAATGAAAATAAAAACCTCGACCAAATGACAAAAGAGGGGAACCGTAAGAGAGAAAGTACACGCGGGGTTACCTCAAGAGATCGATCAAAAGGGGGAATAACCCGGGTCCACAAAGAACTTCTCCGATAAAGAGGACGAATCCGAAAAAAACACTAACTCTCCGGAAAGCCCCCATTTGGGAATTTCTTAGGGGGGTGTAGAAGGAACGTTCATTCATGACCCACTCTGATCGCTTGGGGGTGAGCACACCTCATATGGGGAAAAGGTACCCAGAAAATTCGCTTTCCTCATCTGGTTAGCAACTACTCTCTTAATCTCCCTCAGAAGGGGAACAGTACCCTTGGAGGGGGGTGAAAAAGAAAGGGGTTCATTCCGGGATGTCCCTGGTTTGCCGTTACTGTCGAAGGGACTTTCTGACAATCTGAAGGCACTGCCCGAGGGGGTCAAACTAATTGTTCCAAGGGTCTGGAGTCCGAAAAAAGGAACCACGAGCACATCGCGTAAAGTCACTTCTCTCGCCAACGGCCAGGGGGAATGGGAGGTTCGGGAAAACCTGCGCGGACAAGTGAATGAAAAGAGATTCGGCTGGTACTGGACTGGGGAACTGGGGGAAGTTCTTGGGGACCGAGGGGGTTGAAGGGAATCTGATCAAAACTCCACGAGCACAAAAGGGGTCTACTGTCCAAAAGCCAGTCGGGTAGTTGCGCGGGTGCCTTGGGGGGGAAGCCCATCCTGATCGGAAAAAGGCCGCTTGAAGAAGGAGGGGAAAGGGGGGGGGGTGGGGATGTTCTGAGTGGGCCCTCTGGGAAGTGTCACTGGCCGATACAGTGGTAAAAAAAGCGGAATTATTCATTGGAGGTCAGACTTTTCTGCAGACTCCAAACACATTAGGAGTGAGAGATACCACTGGTGGACCTGGGAGGGGAAACATGTAAAAAAGCCGTCTTCTTTCCACGGATCTCTTGGGCCCCCGCTGACAGGAAATCAAGGGGAACCCAGGAAAATCACGCCTCTGGAAGGAGAGTGATCTCAGTACTTGGGAACCGCCAGACCAGAGTAGAAAAGTGAGAGAAAAGGGATTCGCCGGAAGAAGAAAAAAGTTTTGGTTCGTTTGTTTATCCGATCTGAAGAGAACCACCAGGTAACACAGAAATACAAGAGAACCAAGAAGGCTACGGACGGGCAATTCAGTAATCGCATTGAACATTCCGACAAGATAATAATAAAAAAAGGCCCGTGACGGAGGGGTGAAACCGTGAGTAAAAAGGGGGGGGCGAAAAGGACCGGTGAATCAATTCGTGGAATTCTTGAAGCCAGGTGCCAAAAATAGAAAGGAGAAAGAAGAATCAGCCCGAAGGGGCCAACGTGAGTAAAGACCCCTCCTCCATGTGAAGGGCCGGCTTCTTTCGAAAAGCGGAGGCAATAAAAGGGGTAAAGGATGCAAGTCCATTCGGGAACGCCCTGTAGATAGAACGAGGGATCAGGGGGAGGAAAGCGACTTCCTGACATCAATAATCGAGTCCCATTAAAGGGACGGAGGTGGAAAAGACATCTGGAAAAAGAAAAGGGGGAATCTCTTGGAGCGGGTCCAAGAACAGTATTTGGGATCGTATCGGTGTTCAATCCACATGGGCCGTCTTAAAGGGGGGCCAAAGAATCTAAGAGGTCGGGGTCGCCAAGTGACGCGTCCAGGAGAAGGTTTCTTTGGCCAAGCACGGGGAGCCAATATCACAGTGGTGTTAAAAAATAAGCCAGGGGGCACTCTGAATTGATACGGGAGCCTAACGGTATTGGTGGGAAAAAAACGGACGGAAGCACGGTCTTTTTCTTAAAGTTCCTCAACCTAAAGAAATTTTAGCTTCCGGCACTCGCGTTCCCCTCCTACAACATCTAGTCAAAAATGAAATCGAATCCTGACTGTGACTTGGTGTACCATGAGCCCTTCAGGAGAAAAAGGGGTGGACCTGGATCAACTTAACGGGTTTCCCCCCCTCCAGTAAACTTTGGATCTTCTACTAGCAAAAAAAGGGGGACGGAAAGAAGAAAAAAAGTTCCTTGCATCACTGAAGAAGAATCCTTCCCAAGGCATCCTCAGGTAAAGCCATCGCGAACGAAAGGAAGGCCTACTCTTAGGTGAAGAAAGAACGATGAACTATCATTCTGGGGTCGAAGAAAGAAGGACGGAACTTCTACGGAAAACATGTGGATAAAATATCTAATGAAATGGCAACCCTCAAAGCCATTACACGGTGAAGAACAACCGGAAAGGTGAACCGCCGAAATCAAAAGCAAAGATCTTAATTTCGAAAAAAATTTGTCAAACCAAGAAACCAAGGCCGGCCAAATGGAAAAAAACCCAAGTGTTCTAAGGGAGATAAGGGGGGGCGGCAAAAGACTGGGCTCCTCCTGAAAAAACTTCTGGAGACAACAGTTGACAGGGTCAAAAAGGAAAAGCTCTTGGGGGATGCCCGACCGCATCGAAATTGGGAAAAGTTGACTCCCTCCTCGGTTTCCTACTCCGGGACCAGCGAGGCCTAAAAAGACGAAGCTTAGTCAAAAAAAAAACAATATAGAGATCGGGGATGGGGGGGAATCAGGTCTAGAAAAAGGCGTTCTTCACCCTTTAGGGGGTCGTCAACTAGACCCATCCTAGGAAAGCCGGGTAAGAAAATATGAAAAAAGGGGATTCTGTAAAAATAAAAGGGGCACTAAAGACATACGTTTACTTCTTAGAATCATTTAAAAAAGATCGTTGGAAGAAGAACCCAATAAAAAGTCTGGGGGGGTTCTGGTTGAGTAGCCACCCGTAGTTCTAAAAAGGATCCTTCCGTGGAATGTGGGGATCCATAAATGTGGGGGGGGAAGAGAACGATTGTAGCTACTTCTCAGGGGAAAAAGGGAATGAAGTGACAGTAGTTCCCCAGGGTTTTCTTGGAGAAGCCCAGTCAGGGGGGGGGGGGATTCGAAGAACTCACGACCGCATCAGTGTATTAAAACTGGCCTTTCTAAGGGGTACGGCGGAGAAAAACTTCGGCGAAAGGAAAGATTCCTGAAGGGCCTGTCATTGTGCAGAGAACGCAGAAAAGGTGGCGATGTGCGAAGGTTCAAGATATCATCTAAAAGGGGCTGACAAACCACTGGACAGGGGGAATGATAGCCTATTGGGTTAGCGCCCGGTCGCTCGAAGGGGAAGCATGCAAGAAAGGGGGGGGGTGAGCGCCTTCTGGCCAATTAGCGGGGGTAGAAGAAGGAACGTCTGGAAGTCCGGATAGGAAGCCTGCGGGAAGAAAAGGTGAAGCCTGTTGAAAATCGGGGAACCTCCAAGAGACGTCCTCCCAGGGGGCCCATCTGGAAGGGGGACCGAACCTCATTGGAAGAAAACCCAGGAGGGACAAAAACCCTGGGAAAAGAATACTAAACCACCTCTCCCAAAGGGCCTTACAACGGAGAGAGGGTGAAGGACGGAGGGGGATTTGGAAAAAAGGCCCGATTGGAAAGCGAAATGACAGGAGGAGCAAGACGGAGGCGTCACAGGCCGACAGAGATCCAAGCCGGCAATAAAAAAAAAGACCGCCGGAAGGAACCAAAATGCTATGGGAAACTGGAAGTAACGCAAAGGGGGAACGGAAAACGTGTCTATATCATAGAAGGTGCCCTCGACTGGAGGGGAACTCTGGGGAAAGGACGTGGGAAGGGAGCCAGCAAGAACAATAACCAATCGTTCCTTTTGAAAAGGTGGGCGTCAGGGTAAACTTGGGGACGAAGGGGCGATCGTTTGGACGGGACCGAAGCCTAGGGTCACGAATTGTGGGGAAAAAAGACATGAAAGAAGGAACTCAAACTGAAAAAGTAATCGTTTGGTTAAAGTTTGAAGCTCCCACGAACACGGAAGGGGGGGATTCTTAAAGGGGGAAAAGGTGCACCAAGAAAGTTCAGTAGGGAAAAGAACGGCTGGTACGCACTTTGGACCTTTTTTGAGGGGGCGGGGAGTGTCACACCCTCGTTGAGTGCGTTGAGGGAAAAGAGGATCCAACGTCCGAAGAAAGCCGAACAAAACCTTGTTACAGGGCAGCGGGGGGGGGACCGGCTTCTGGGGGGGCGTGGTCACAAACGATACACTTGGTCGGAAGCCTGCGGAAGGGGGGGTTGGGGGAGGGGGGAAAAGGCTGCCAGTCTTGGCCACTTTCACGATAGAGGTTGGAAAGGCAGACGAGGAAAAGGGGGAGTCGTGAAGGCGGTAGTCGAAAAGAGTTGGCGAATCTCTCTCAAACAACGGATTATCGTAAAAAAAGAAGGAAGCCCCAGAGTAGACCTGAATAACCCGGAAAATCGGCTGGAGTAATCCGGCTCTTTAACTTGGGGCCCGGCAGCAACTTCATTACAAAACCAAAAGGGGCCAAAGAAGGAAAGGTCGCCGAAAAAGACTTTTGACCCAAGGCCGAGAGAGCTTAGAAAGCAAGTACCAAGTTCGCCTACTGAGACCGGCAAGCTCTAAGGAAAGGGGAGAGTGGAGGTTTGCGAGAGAGAAAAAAGGTGAAGAAAAAGACACAATTGCCAGTAAAAAGAAATAGGAAACCGATTCACTTTTCTCTCTTTCAGACGTAACACCATCATCGGCACGAAGGCCCGGAGAAGGGGTTTAAAAAAAGGGGAAAGTTTATAAGGGACCCAACAAGAAGGGTTCAGCCCTTCAAAGGAGTTCAAAAGGGGCAGAAACTCAGAAATCTTCTCCGACAAAAATGAGCTAAATTTCGTCAACTACCGAAAAAAAGTTGAATTGTGCCGCTGCTAGGAGTAGGGGCAAAAGAGGCCAGTGGGCAGGGAGGTAGCTGATAGAGACCGCGATAGAAAGGGCAAGATAGGCAAAAGCAATAATGCTTATAGGCCCCATTTCAGGGGGAAGAAAAAGTGTGGGGGAACGGGGGGGGGGTTTAGCGTACATCGGGAAGGCTGAGCTCCTGACTGGGATGAAAGTTGGTTCACGGGATAAAAGTTTCAAGCCCACATCTGCCTTCTTCCGGAGGGGGCACGCGGGAAAAAAGGAGGGGAAAAAAAAGCATGGGACATCGGAATCAAACATGGTTAGGGGGAAGCCACAAAAGAACGACACATGCCATAAAAAAGACTCAATTATTTTTGGAAAGAAAAGGGGAGGGGAAATAAAAAGGGATGAAAGGAAGAGGGTTCCCTATCACCCAGGTCCGGTAGTTGCAGTAACGTCCGGCATCCTCATCATCCAAAGATGAAATCGCCAGGGGGAAAAGACAAAAAAGACTAGACGAGAGGCATCATAATGTGGAAGTTGGGTAGAAGAAAGTTGCAGCCCTTCCAACCGAACCTATTTTGGATACCCCTTAGGGAACCACGAAGGAAACTGAATAAAAAAAAGCGCCTCGGAGGAAAAAGTCAGCAAAAAAGCATAACATCGACGAGGGGAAAGAAGGAGAGGAAAGTTTCCGGAAGGAACCAGCAGTTGAACCTTGTAGGACAAGGGAAATGACCCTATAGATGTTTAAAAAAAAATCAGGGAAGGAAGGAAATAAGGGTGTTCCGCATACTCGTCTCCTTAATGGGGTCCGCCGGAAGAACGCAAGAAAAAACAACACATGGGGAGAGAACGAACCTTGGGATCCTCAAAAAGCACACAATACCTTAGGAAAACATGATTTGACAAGGGGGGGTAGAAGGAAAGAATGCGAAAAAATAACGTATTGGGAGATTCTGACAATAAAAGGACTGGACAAACCATTAAGGAGCTGCCTCCTTCCAAGTGGCGAGCACAATTTTGGGAAAGGGGAGGTCAAAATGGCAAGAAAGTGTTAGCACATGGAACGCATAAAGGGTAGAGAGGGGGGAAAGGTGGGAAATCCTCCGGAGGGTGGGTCCTCCAGAGGGGGAGAATGAGGAAAACTAGAGAGAAAAAAACGGAGGAGGGAGAAAGGGTTTGGGGGGGGGATCGGCCTGATCGGAAAAGTCCGGCACCATGGAGAGGGAAAGGGGAGAGACGCCACCGAGACGGGCATGGCCTAAAAAAGGGCCTGAATGTCGGAGGTTTACCTCGGGAACAAATTGTTCTCGGGGAAAAGGGAAGTTGAAAGGGGGTAAGTCGTCCTGACCGCGCCGTACGAGTTAAACACCCATACGGCTAGGGGGACTTTGTGCAGGGTCTGTAAGGAAGAAAGCAGGAAGAAGAAGGCATGGTGGCGGGAGAAATCAAAGTTTTAATAGAAGGTGTTGTTCGGAAAGAAAAGGGGACGGTAGGCCGTGAAAGGAGAGCAGGCGCTTGGGGAAAGAATTTTGCGTTCTTCATTAGAAAACCCGCAGGATTTTTCAGAGGACATTCCACCAAAAGGGCTACAAAGAGAAAAGGAGGGCAAGGGAAGTCCGCTAACAGGAGAGGGACGGATGAATCCAGGGTTCTTCTTGAAGGGTTCCTTCTGAGGACCGGCATAAGGCTCCGGGATCAGCTCGAAGGTACTTTGGAGGTTACAAGGTGCAAGGGGGGGCTTATCAGGGAAACTCTGTTCGGCGCCCTGGGGAGCAAAGAAAAAGGGGGGCCACGAGGGTAGCGGGGCACTTGCAATTCCTGGCTTGGGGATAGGACGGGGAATTCAAAACGTCCTGATGCAAAAAAGGGCCAGGAAAGATTGTCTATTCCCCTGGAGAAAAGGTTAAGAAAGGGACCTGGGGTTGAAGATCTGAGCCGTCATCCAATGTCCCAGGGAGGGATACAACCTCATTGTCTAGAGGCGCGCCCCGGGAAAGGAAACTGGGACTCAGGGGACTACCACCGGTAGACAACTGTAGAACCTTCCGTCGCAGGGGTGGGTATTTTAAACATCCCGCGTGAAAGGCGGGAGGTAATCGAACTAAACGAGAGCAGAACAAAAAAGACTCCCGCCACAAGTTCTCAGCTTCTTGAGGGAGGCCGTATTCAGCACGAAGACGAGGGGGACTAATAAAGAGAAAAGGTGCCAGCAGGAGACAAGACGACCGGCAAAGGGTTGCTGAAGCTGGTCGTTTGCAGGAGGGGCCGTCTCGGGGAACAGGGGAAAAATTCGACGGGGAGAGGGTGGGGAGGGAATCGGGACGTTAGTGGGACCGTCGACTAGTCTCTTCTTCGGAAGGGGGAAAGGGGCAACTTCAAGAAAATTAAGAAGGCTGAGAAGGGGGTCAACGGTAGGAACTAAAAAAGGTTCCACTCTCTCCACTTAAACAGGCGTGTTGAGGAAGGGTGTTCGGCCGCGACAGGGATCTAGACTGGGTCAAGTGGCAATTGGGGGGTTGTAGGGATGGGGGGGAGGGAAACCCTTCGGGGGGACGGGATCCGCTCGGGACAAACGAAAGAAAGCGAGCTTCCGGCGAGTACCGTAAAGGGTACTCTAAAGGGGGGGGGGACTTCGTAACCAGGAATCCTGAGGGGGACGGGCCGGTAAGGGGTCTGGTGGGGGTTTTTTGTATGGACGGGGTCTGAAATCCGGGAAAAAGAAGAACCTCCTCACCCGCGTCCGGGGAGGTCTGAAAAAAGGCGGACCG
>Ga0179593_1650729_pt1 | contig 10363 bp, 16 predicted proteins | sample CZODoug2_1_08_16_FD_185931 | JGI IMG/M metagenome (GOLD analysis project Ga0179593, IMG submission 185931) | Vadose zone soil fungal communities from Angelo Coast Range Reserve, California, USA - CZODoug2_1_08_16fungal (PacBio error correction) | ecosystem: Environmental > Terrestrial > Soil >...
GATCGCGCCAAGCGAGCCAGGAGAAGGGCGGACCGCGATGGTGAAGCAGCGGAAGGAGGATCCGAAGCATGAAAGCGAAAAAGCAATAGGTGAAAAAAAAAAAGCTTAGGGACGAAGAACACGGCCGGAGGGCTTGGTGGCCGGCAGAAGAGTCTGGGAATTCGGCCTGGTAATCAAAAAAAAAAAAAAAAGTCGCAAGTAAGCAGGAAGGTAGTCTATGAAGGGTAGAAGTTACCCGGAAGTAAACGCGACCGGATCAAAGAAAAGAAGGGGTGCCTGCTATCTCAAAACCGTTGGAAAAGGAAGCAAACTCGCCCGGTGCCGCACGGGAGAAGAAAGGGGAAGGAAAAAAAAAAAAAGTTGCCCCTGCCAAAGCGGATGTTGGTCCAAAAAAAAAAAAAAGGAAAAAAAAAAAAGAGGGAAGTCAGTCGTTGCCTTGGGCGATGAGAGTACGAGGGGGTCGGCTTTAAAGAGAGAGAAGGCTAGGGAGACTGGGGTCATCGCACTCACCGGAAGCGCTAGAAAGGAATGACGGGGGGGAGGGTCGAGGCGTAGGCGGGGAGAACGCTAAAAAAACGGAAAAAAAGGGCTTTACAAGAAAGCGAGGAGAAGGAAATTTGAGAAGAACTCAAAGGAAAGAAGAAGGGTGAGTGTTGGAAAAAGTCCGCGCAGCGAGTCCAAAGCTATGGGGGACCAAGAGGTGAGAGAGCCGCAAACGATCTCATAGTGAGTCTGGGCAAAAAAGGAGGTAGCTAAGCTTGTTCGACGCAAGCCTGGAATGAAAGGACTGCCGATACGGGTCGAAGAAAAGGAAACGGGCCGTGCAAAGTTATCATCGCCGTGCTGGGGCAGTCAGGACGGGCGTGTCTCTCGTGGGTTGGCGGGTCGCTGGCCGCGAATGGCTGAGAGGGGGGGGAAAAAGCGGCGTCCACGGCGAGGTCTGACGCAGGGAGGCATCGTGATGCAAAAAAAAGCTCGTAGCGAACGCGAAAGGGGGGGAGAAAAAAAAAAGTGGACTGGCAACGGCACGCTGGGCCGACGTACCAATATGGTGCGGGGGATAAAAGCTATGTCCAGGGGGGCAGCAAAAAGAGTTGAGGTCGGGGGGTGTGTGGGGAAAAGCCGGCGCGGCGGATGGTAAGGCAAAGCTCAGAAAAAAAAAATTTCTAGACCCACTAAATTTCCTTTTGGCGAAAAGGGTTGGAGAAACGGAGGGCTCACGAACGAGTCGATTTGGAGAACTAACCGGGAGGAGGGTTAACGGCGAAAAAGCTCGAAAGCTTTCGAGATCATAGATTCGGACCGGGGGCCAAAGGCCTCGCATAGTACTCAGGGCGTCATTCAACGGCATGGAACGGAATCAGAGACGCTCTCCGGGAGCGGTGAAAAAACTAAAAAGAGCGACCGAGGCGCGGAAAGTCATTGGCGAGGACCGGGTACGGTGTGAATTCAGTTCGGTCATGTGACAGGAGACAACAGAACGCGTTCCGGTTATAAGTCTCATAAGGACGGAAAACTCTGCATTCAGAACGGGGGTCGAATTGTTTCAAGCAAAACAAACCGTGGGGTTGGATGGGCTTTCGAGTGTCGGATTACAACAAGGTGAGACGTACGGGATCGGAAGCCAATTAAAGAGGAGGGGGTTACGTGAAAAAAAAGTACATCGATCAGCCGCAGAGCGGAAAGAGACTCTAACCGGGGCAGCACTCCGGCGCATGTAAGAGAAGACTGTGTAAGAGGTGGGGGGGACAACAAAGGGGAGTCTTAGGGGAGATAAAAAAAACCACAATGAAGGGGAGGGTGTTGAATTCGAAGTGAGACGCAGAACTCATATGATGAAAACCCGCAGCAAAAAGGAAAGGGATAGAAGACAAAGATGTACGAAAAGTAACACAGAGGTAAAGCGACACCTCCGCACTTTCTCTACGCGCAGGCACCTCAATTCGAAAAATCAAGAAAGGGGGGTCAAAACAGCGATCATAGGAGGTAAAACTCCTCGGGGGCTCGCCGCGTTACGCTCAAAAAGAAAGCTAAAGTGGGACAAACAAATAGGTGGGAAACAGGGGAAAGCAGGCGAGGAGACCACCCGTTTCCAAAACCTAATTAATAAGCTTTCGTAGACGGGGGCGGGATCAACCTAGGGGGCGCGGAGAGAGTGCCGTAGAGGGTCGATCTTCCACGTCGAAATGAGGATTTGTCGTAAAATGAACTAGTCGCGGAAAGGTCAAACCCCAAAAGAGGAGTCAAGTACGATGTTGGACAGGTTGGTGGGCGTAAAGTTTCAGCATCATCCCTGCCATGGAAAGCCAGTATTTTGGAAATAAAGCGGGGAATTTGACTAGGGCTGGGGGTGAACAGTCAATTGTGGGCGAGAGATAACTCAGAGAAAGAGATAAGGTTTCTAACGATGCTTCTTGAGTGGGTGGGGAGTGGAAATAAAGAAAAAGGGGTCAGCAAAAGATTTGACTGTATACGATAAATCGGGGTTGGGTTTAGTTGTCCGTGGCGGGGGTAAATACCCGAACAAAGGAAAGAGAGTAGTCGTCGAATTGAAACGGTGCTGGGGTGGGAAATGTGCGGGTTTCGGGAAGGAGACCTCCGCTAGGGACATCGGTTTTGGGATAGAAGCGACCTGCTGCTAATGAAAAAAAAGTGGAACGTTCGATAGGTCTTAGTCCAAAAAGTCTGCGAGAGTCAGGAAAAATCGAATTCGGGGTATGCAGGGTTATCGAGCTCATTATGAAAAAGTTTAGTCTGGAGGCAAAATCTGACGTAGAAGCATGAAGAAGGACGTTTTTGAAGCTAAATGGTCTAAAAACCATATGGGGGGTGCGGTATACTCAAAAAGATTCCACAAGAATGGGGACAATCAGTCAGGACGAGACACCGAGGGTTGGCCGCAAAACTCGCCAGGTGGAAAAAGTGGTATTAGGGGTTGAACTGCTTCCAGGGCCTTATAGGGGGGACTTAAGTAGCTCTTAACTGAGGACATCGTATAGCTCCCTATAGGGGAAGGGGGGGGGGGTCAAAAGAGTTCCGCCCAAAGCGGCTCAAAAAGTAGAACGAAAGCTATGGACGGCCGTCCAGGGAGGAAACGTTTGTTCGGAAAACCTTGGGAAAAAAAAAAGATGTACCGGGCCGGGCTGGGAGAGAGAGCGACCGGGTTGCAGACACATCGGGCTCCTGGACAGATCGGGGGAAAGGGTCGACACATGTAACGAGCCAGCTTATTTCGTCGGGGGGGACATGCGAAGAAAAACAATGTTAAGCTGGAGAGCCAGAGAGGGGGGGGAGCACTAAAAACCTCACGAATGAAATAACCGGTGGTCGGAAGTGGGAAAAATGTCGGGAAAAGCAAGAGAGAAGCCGCTGATTAGCGGGAGTTAAAATTGGAGTTAGATTCGCGATAAGGGTGGGGGAAGTTGCAATGCGATACCGAATTATGGAAAGAAAGCAAACTTGGGTGCACGCAAGGCATCAGACTTACTAAAAAGAAGAGAATCGTTCGGGGTCTGGATCAGGGAAGGGGAGGGTGAATCTGGAGAACATTCTCCCAAGTACCGGGGGGGCAGACTGGGGGGAACGCCGGGCGGAGTAAGAAAATGTTAGAGGAAAGTTGCGGTTCTAGACGGGGGGTCACAGAAAAAGACCGAAAACCCGTCTCTGTCAAAACCATCGGCCCTCCAAGATCACGCCTGTACCAGGATTATAGAGATCTGCCTTAACGACCCATCAAAGAAGATCGTTAACCGAAAACTGGGAGAAAAAAAAACTGTAGAAAGGACCAGGGTGCCGCTAATAGAGAAAGATCGACACACGAACAATTCTGAAGTATAAGATATATAAGGCCTTCGCGGGCCCCTTAAAAGGAAAGTCACGTCGCAGTAAGAAGGGGAAATGGAGAAATAAAGGGGTATTGGTGCAGCGGGACGAAGATCTAGAGAGGGAAAAGATGGGCGAAGGAAAGGGTTGTGATACAGGATGAAGCTGTCGAAAAAAAAACAGGAAGTAGCAGAGTAAGCTGGAAAAGTTCTGGAGCAATAGCTCCTCCTAAAGCAGGACTCTTCCTGAAGAAAGCTATCTGGGAGCATAAAAAAAAATTAAGGCATCGAAAAAGAGTACAACGCCCGAACCTAGATCGGTTCAACGCAGTAGGGGGAGGGAAGGGCCGGCTGAAAGGGGGGAGGATAAAAAAAAAAAAAGAAAAAAAAAAACAGGAAAAAAAAAAAAAAAAAAAAAAAAAAAAAACAACAAAACACACTCAAGTGACGCAGCCTTGGGAGGAAACTGCTCGAGAAGAGATCCCTTAAGCACGAAATGTGGCTATGCCTGTCCATGGGGTCCCAACGCCCCAGAAAGGTTCTAATTTTCCTGAGGGGGGTTTAAGGGGAGTGATTATATCAAATGTGGAATCAAAATGTCACCTTGGGTTGGATGGGGCCGAAGGGGGGAAAGGGTTGACAAGAAAATCGGCTATAAGCTGGAGATTGGTAAAGGTGGGTACACGAAGAAGGGGGAATGGAAAAAAAAAAAAAGAGTGCGCAACCGGAAGGGGAAGACCGTCATCCTGAAATCGCAGGTCAAGCTGACATCTGGTAAAAGGTTCCAAGGAAAACGCGGTAGGCAAAGGGGCGGGGTCTAGCATTTTTCGGAACAAGTATCAGGAAAAGGAGTACATTTCAGTAAAGTGGACAAAACTCTCCGGGGATACAGGCAGAAAGAAAAAGTTTTACGGGGAAGAGGGCAAGAGAAGGACAAGAAAAACCAAAGTAAAGTTTACAACAATTTCAGAGGAACAGGGAGTGTTACTAAAGGGAGAGGAACAGAAGGATGACCATGATCCGGGGTCTGTGTGACCGTCTCAGGAAAAAGGAAGTCTACCAAAAAGGGGGAGAAAAAACGGCTCCTGCTCCACAATACCGTCAGCCGGGGAAGGCTAAAGGAAAGGGGGCATCACCTGATCAGGATAAATTACCCGAAGAGGGGGGGGTCAACCATCTATGAAAGAAGTGTTTTAAAACGATAAAGGGAGAAGGACGCAGGCGCAGAATGGGAGAGACTCTGTTCCCCAAAAGGAGGGTTTCGAGCGGGAATTGCATCAGAACAAGGGCTACAGTTTTCCAAAAGTAGACGTTCGGGGAAGGGGGTATATAGAAGGAACCCCGAGACAATCAAAAAGGGGGTGCGATAGCAGGGAAAATGGAAAAGAACATGGGGAATATTAGACCTTCCAATAGAAAAATCGGGTAGCGTATCCTTCTCGAGTAGGGCGTCCTTCGCACGGCCTAGGAAAGAGGGTGACGAAAAGAAAAAGGGGAAAAACAATAAAAACTGGACCGTTGGGGCCATCCTAGGTAACCGGGAAGGAAGGGGGCGAGCGACGTGGAGACCAACACTTTTCAAAATAGACTTATGCAGACGTATTGTGGTTGAGTCAAATTTTGGAATACAGAAAGGAAATTCATCAAGGGGAGGGAAATGACTCGAAAACCACCGCAGGCGAGAAGTGTAGCCGGATGGAGAAGGAAAAAGCGGAATACGGGGGCCTTCGAGGAAGGGATACCTAATTGGAAAGAAAAAAAGGCTGGTTTTTCTAAGGTCCAGTTAGTGGATTGACGTGGATGTAACGGCGACGACCAAGAAGACAGCCTATAAAACGAATTTTTGACCGAGAGGATCTATGTAGGGGGGAGGACGATTGTACATGTGCAAGGAGGTCCCCAGTCTGGGGTAAGGACTACATCTTTGTCGTGAAAGATGGGTCTTGTGGGGTGAAAAGCCTGCTGCTCGGGCACTTAATTACGGGGAAAACAGTCTGATGACAATGAACAGGGTTTGGGGGGGGGAGTGTTGTTTTTTGGGTGGTTGGTTGCGTTGAAGAGAGGGGAAGAGGAAGGGGTTGTTTTGTGTGGTGTTTGGTGGGGTTTTGGGGGCCAGCGCACCGTTTGGTACAGAAGGATGACTCAATTTTGGTCCAAACAGGGGGGAAAAAAAAAACCTGTCTCTCAGGAGGAAGGGACCCCTTCCCATAGGGGGAGTTGGAGGCCAGAAGAGGGCTTCAAATTTTCCGGGGGGGGAGAGAGCCGCAGAGCGTCAAAAAGGGAATACGAGGCAGATTCAAGAAAAAAGAATCTTGGTTGGAGGGACAATCACGAAAGCTATCCAAGAAACCCGGAAGAGGTGTAAAAAGGAAAAAATTGAAGGGTAAACAAAGGGGAAAAAAAGCGAAGCTACGGAGAACTTAGCCGGAATCACGGAGAGTGTTTCTGTGGAATGCTGCTTTTGCGGCCCTAAGGAAGATACTACGTAGCAGGGAACAAGCCGGATAAAGGAAAAGCGAAGCCAGATGTGTGCTCAGGAGAAAAAAGAGTGGCGATCGAGAGAGGGGAATGCACGACGAACGGAATGTAACGTGCGAGGCCAAAAGGGTTCTGAAGGTAAGAATCGAGAAAGATTGAAGAAGTACAGGGAGAACAACCCCAGAAATCAGGGTTAGGACACGCTAAAGTCCAAACGGAGAGGGGGGGTTCCGGAAAGGGACACCAATCCTTTTAAAGGCGACATCCTGGAAAGGGGGTCGGCCCGAGAGTCTGAGGTCAGGGTCCAGTCCGGCGCCGGTGCAAACGAGACGGCAAAGAGAACTTGAAAAGGGCCGGCAGTCAGGGGATTGAGCCGCTAAGATTCCGCACCATGGAGTTCCCTCTCTACAAAACGTGCCGGACCAGCCCATGGAATTGAGGAATGGGCGCGGTTCGCTGACCATCGCAGGAAAAGCAGCAAAGGACCACCAAAAAGTTGGTAACATCAGGGTGCGGCACCCGAAGGAAGGTTTGGAAAGATGGGAAGGGTCTTCCAGCCAGGGGCCAAGAGCAAACTAAACCGCCAACACGGAGTCACTCGATCTCGGATGCAATCAGCAAGGGAGAAAGGACTCAAGAAGAGGGACGTCGTCGCCGACAGTCCGGAAAGAAAGGGTCAAAGTCCGTCCTTAAAGGAAGGGGCCTATCGACATGAGTGGCAACAGCCGGAAAGGAACTAGCAGGGAGGAGAATATTTTGCAAGACAAAATGCATAAAAAGAGAACGTCTCGCGACGAGCTTGCCACACAACTAACCCAAAGGATCAGTGGCTGGGGTGTCGCACGGCTGACGAATGATTCATCTAGGAATCAGGCAACGGGGGGGGGAAAGAAACAGCCGTCCGCGACATCGCCTAAAATCCTAGTTTCAGGGACGGGCAGGAGCGGAGCGACAAAAAAAAGTAAGGAGAAGGAGGAACCAGCCTTCATGACGGAGACAAACGCTAACCGGGGGCTGCGAGGGGGAAAATAAGCCGTCGAGTGTCAAATGCGTAAACGGAAAGCTCTCCGGAACGGGAGGAAGGGGGAAAAAAGGCGAGCGACGAGGCAATAAGTCCGGGAATCGTTGGGATTAGAATCGGCATGCATGTGGTTCAGAGAAAGGAAAAATACAGCCTGGGGCTGTCGGAAAGACTCGGGGGACGCGAATCGGAAGGGGGGGGGAAAAACGCAGCCGGCAAAAATCAAAAAACCAACCAGGGATTCTTGGCCTGCGAAGAAGCATATGGGGGCTGAAAAAAACGAAGTCCGCGGCAGAGGAGAGAGGCACGAGGTCCTTCCCGCAATAATTGCGGAAGGATTGCGATGGTGCTCAGAAGAAAAGAAAGGCGTACCGCCCGATGGGCGGTGTCTAAACGGCTCCAATAAACAAGATCGCAGACGACCGGCGAAATGAGGGGGGGCTATCACGACCGGGGGGGCCAAACAACGATCACGGAAAGCCCGCGATGGACGGAACATCTCCAAAACAGAGGAAAGGGAAAGGAAAGAGGAACAGCGGGCCGCGGAAGGGAGGGGAACGTGGCGTCCCACTAGGTCGTCGCACCACGCAAGCTGGCGAAAAAGTCTCAAAGATCTGGTTGAGGCACTCGCCGTCCGTTACAAGCGCCACATGTGGTCTAAGGAAGGGATATCCGAACGAGCGAAAATGCCCAATGATTGACTTCTAGACGGAGGGGGAAGCTCTAGACTCGTAAGGACTAGGGGCGCTCACAAAAACAAACCATATGAACTCTCTACCGGACAAGAAAGTGGCCCGGCGGATGTGGGGGGGCGAGAGGAGGATTACCGATGTCGCTGCACCAAGTCTATAAGGAGAGAAAAGGGGGTGTCTAGACTGCTACCTGACCCTGGATCGACGCTGAGAAAGAAGAAAACCATGATGTTGAATTGCTCAAAAACCCTCAGGGAAGGAAAACGCTACCCGGAACAGGGATAATCGCCTGTTTGACTGATTCCATGGGCAGGCGATTGGTGTTTACCCTCGGGCGGGAAAATCTTGGTCAGCTTGCTCTTCTATGAGCTGAGTCCAGCTTGCGATGAACTCGCGCAAAGGCCTTTTCATAAAGGCAGCCTTACGAAAAAAGGGAAATTATGGACTGGAAAGGGGGGCGTCGGACTGTCTTTGGAACGGAAGACAGGGGCAGAAGTCAGAATGGAATCATGCGACAAGACGGACGTAAAGGAATGCAATGATCATGATGGTAGTTTGTTGGTCCGCGGGGTCTCAAATGTCGAGATTGCGATTTCAGGATGTGGCTACGGCAAGGAAACATGCGAAGTGAAAAAAAGGCTTGGCCACGAAAATTTCTTGAAGGAAATGCAGGACCGGACTTACGATTGCCATTCAGGGAATAAGCGAAAGGAAAGGGGGCCTGCTGGCGAGAGAACATCGCGGTATTTCAGGAGCGCCTGTGGTACGCCGTGTTTGGGGTGGTCGCTTGCGCGGGGCGGCGGGAGGCGTCGGAAAAGGGGGGCCAAGAAAACGGATATTTGCGGAGAGGGAAGAAAGAGGTGGGTATGGTCCTCCTGTCGGAGGCGGAGGCTGGGGGCAGGGAAAAAAACTAAAATCACCAAAATAGGGTTTCTTGGCCGGAGTGGACTAATTAAAGATGCGGGCGTCCTCTGGTGCTAAATCCAGCGGATACAATCGAAAAGGGGATGGTGAACGCTCAATTAAAAAGGGGTCAGTGAATGCTTTTGGTGGTTCCATCTAAGTTAGGGAAGGGGAAAAATGCGAACGCGTCTCTAAGCCGAAGGGGGGAAAGTTGGGACAGGTGAGAGATTGCGTGGGGAAAGGAACGGAGCTTCAAAACAGAACTTAGGAAGGTTGGGGGAAGAAGGGGAAAATGACTGGGCGGGGGGGTGCCAGGCAGAAAACTGGTCCGCGTGCGTCGACAAGGAGCGAGATATCTTACGAACCCGCGGCCTCGGAACAACAACAGTTAACTTCAGAGGGGAAAAAGGAAAAATGCACGATCCGCGAAGATCTCCCATTGGGGAAGCGGGGCGACAAGTGTCTCTTATTGTAAAATGAATCCCGAACATGTTACTATTTTCTTCGTAAAATTTTCATACCAAAAGCAAGCACCAGAAAGAGGCGTTAAAAGGGAGAAGGAGAGGGGTGCCGACGCGCTGCAACAGGGGCAAAACGGTCGAATTCAGGGGAAAAAGACAACCTCTACCGGTATTGATCTCTTGCGTTTTCCGAATTCATGGGAGAAAAGGGGATTGGGGGGGCCGGGCAGCGAGCCAGGGGGGTTCACTCTGATGGGGGGGGGGGCGCTCGGCCGTATCATCGACCGCGGGAAGAAAGGAGGAAAGTGGTACGCCGGGCAGCACTCCGGTCCTATTCAGGGGGAAGAAAAAAGGTGAACGCAGGGTTCTGTCTGCAGGGGGAAATCTCAATTCGAGAACAAGTGGACTAATAGACAGATCGAAAGTCATCATTTGAACCCCCTATCAGCAGTGGGGGACAAAGGGAAGATATCTTGGAAACTACTAACCAGACTGGCGGCAAAGATCACCTCCGCAAAGGGGAGAGAAAAACTGCATCATTCAAGGTGCAGATGACTTTTCAGTCCACAATCGCGGGGAAGCATGGACGGTAGTGGGAACTCGGGACCTCCAGCGGGGATCTCAAGTCAGACATAGGTGGGAGACGCTGAGAGAGGTGTCAAAGGACTTGTGCAGGAAGGAGGAAGGATTTGCGAACCAAGGGGGTTTGCCTTCCTAGGGAATGTAAAAAGCTTCGTCGGAGGAAAGGACAGGGGAGCGGGCGTTCGGTGCCTGAAGTCGGAGTTGCAAAAGTAAAAAAAAGAGTTTTCGTAAGGATGATTCAAAAGGTTGAAGACAAAAAAGGTCGGACATAAAGAAAAAGAGGACCAACTATTCGAATCCGCCTTCGATAAAGTAAATGGGGGTAAAGTCCAAACAAACGTTGGGACTAAGGCGGGTTTGAAGCCTGGGGGGTAGGAAATACAAGCACGTGCAGGGTACGTAACG
>Ga0179593_1669233_pt1 | contig 10363 bp, 16 predicted proteins | sample CZODoug2_1_08_16_FD_185931 | JGI IMG/M metagenome (GOLD analysis project Ga0179593, IMG submission 185931) | Vadose zone soil fungal communities from Angelo Coast Range Reserve, California, USA - CZODoug2_1_08_16fungal (PacBio error correction) | ecosystem: Environmental > Terrestrial > Soil >...
GTAAAAGTTGATGCTTTGGCCCCCTGCCTCGAAATGGGGAGGAGGGGAAAAGGGGCCCCTGCGGGAGGCAGTCCCGGTTTAACGCAGATTAAGGATTGAAAAGGCGGCAATGAGAGAAGAGTGACCAAAAAGTGCGGTCTTCATTCCTTCCAAAGAGAAAAAAGACGAGTTTGCCGCTACGAATGAGAAAAAAGGGGGACGCAATGTATGAAAAAAAGCCACCCGATCCAGTTCCGTAAAAAATAAAAAAGACACGAGGACACAGGAATCCGTGGCCATGGCCAGAGAAGGGAAGAACCCACACGTCAAGCGCAAGAAAGGGGTTCTGCGAGCGCGAAGAATGGCCGAAAAAAGGGGGGGATTTCTTCCGCCTGGCGAGGGGAGGGAAAAAGGGGAGGGGGAAGAGAGAGGCCATCCTGTAGTTGTGCGGTAGTGAAAAAAGGGAAAGGGGGGGGGGGAACCAGGAAGAATTGGGAGTGCGCCCCCCGAGAAAGGAAAGGGCGCCAAAAAGAACGGGCTATTCAGGGGCGAAGGTTCCTATGAACACGCCTGAGCAGGAAGCGGCGTAAGAAAAGGGGAAAGAAAGGAAAAAGAAGAGAGAAAAACAAATCCGGAAGAGAAATGCGACGGAAAATAGAGACCGGAAAAATAGGCTCCCCATGTTCGCCGAAATTGGGGGGAAAAAGAAAAAAAAAGAAGGACACCGCAGTGTGCGGAGATGATCCAGAAATGGCCGCCCAGAAGAGGGAAGGGGGAAAGAGGGGGGGCACGAACATATTTTCTATCAAACCTCCCTTAATGGCTTTTTTGAAAGGAAAAGAGAAGAAAGCTGGACCGACTCGCCGAGGGTGAAGTCGAGGAAGAGGGAAAAAGGGAAAGAAAGGGGATTCTGTTTCCGCCCAAAAAAGGAAAAAAAGGAAAAAAAGTCGTCAAGTTCGCGGCCGGCGAAGCTGGGGCACAGAGGAAAGGGAAAAAGAAGAAAGGGGGAGGGCGATGCGCGGATCAGTCGTGGTTTCCCTCTTCCAGATGGGAAAGATTGCTGGAAGAAAAAGAAAAAAGAAACGAGGAGGAGGAAAAAGAGAGAGATTGTGGCACGCGCCGCGAAAAGGAAAAAAGGGGAAACAAGATCCAAAAAATTTCACTCCCCTCTCGTGGAGGAGGGAAAAAAAGAACTCCAAATCCTCCCGCCCCAAGAAAAAAAGGGAAAAAAAGGGGAAAAGGAAGGGATAACGATTCTCCCGCCCGGCTTCGATCCCTGCGGCGAAAAAGGAAAACCTTTCGTCCTTCGAACGGCCCGATTTTTCTCGGGCAAAAAAAAATCAGGAGACGTCCCTCCATCGCGATTTTTCCTTCATCTTAAGGAGGGAAGAGGGGAAAACGGAGGGAGGTTTGATTCTGAAATCTGTTTTCCAGGGGAAAAAAAAGAAAAAAAGAAGAAAGGGGTGGGGGTTCTTCGCGCCCAATTCGGGCAAGGGGGAAGAAAGGCCGCCTGCGGTGCGTTATAAAGAGAAGGAAAACACCAATTAAGAAGGGCGTATTTCCCTTTTCCCGGAAAAAGGGAAAAAAGGGGAAAGAGACCGCGTCCCGTGGGGAAAAAAAGGGGGGAAAAGGATTTGGGCCTCCTCCTCTTCGCAGGAGAAAAAAAATTCGTTTTGTCCTGCACCGAAAAAAAGGAAGGAGAAGACTTTTCCTGCTCAGAAGGCACCCGGGGAAAAAAGGAAATCTCGGATGGTCTGGCGTTCAAAAGGGGATGGTTTTCTCGGCGGGCACGTCCAATTCTATTTTCCCGGGAAAAAGCCTGTTTGTGCAAAGCTCGGGAAGAAGAGAAGCCAACTCCAGATGGGCCCTCGCCGCCTGTTACAAAATCGCAAGGCCGCCCCCTCTGAAAAAAGTCCGGAGACGGACCATCGCGTGAAACACACTCTTTTTTTCTTGAGGAAAAAAGGGAGAAAGTAAACTGGCGCTAGTGACCCTGGGCTGGACAAACAGTGGAGGGGGAAAAAGGAGGAAAAATTTTTTCCTAGGGTCTGTTTCCCTCTGTACTGCTGAAGGGGAGAGGTGCCTGCTCACAACTTTGTGCGCAAAACAAAAAAGAGAATCCCGGCTGCTGGAAGAAAAAAGAAAGAAAGAGGGGTCTGTTGAGAAAAGGAAGAAGAAGTGCGCCGCACGGGAAAGCGCGAGAGGGGGGGAAAAGAAAAAAGTGGGGACCATTCAATCCCGGAGAGGAGGAAGGATTGAAAAAACGCAGTTCAAAAAAAAAACAGACAAGGGGGGGGAAAGGAAGGGGAGAGGGGGGAGAGATCAGAAAAAAAACGAGAAAAAGAAAGACCCGCGGATTGTCCGGTGGTTTGCCAAAAAAAAAAAAAAGGAAAAGCTTAAACCATGACCCCGCAAAGGAAAAAAAGGGAAGTTACACCAGAACACGTCAGCCACCGGTGCCCCCCTGAAAGAAAAAAAAAGAAAAGGGAATATCCTTAGTTTCCCATGAAAGGGGAAAAGGAGAAAAAAAAGAATAAGAAATGTCTCCCGAATTGCACTAGAAAAAGAGAGCCGTTATCGTTTCTGTGACAGTCCACGGAAAAAAAAAAAATTTTTGGGGGGGGTCTGTTTTCTCAAACTTTCTGAGAAAAAAGGAAGAAAAGGACGGCGATCCGCCAAAACTCCCAAACGTTTTTGGGGAGAAAGAAGAGGAATGCCCGTCACTCTGCAAGGGAGAAAAGAGAAATGGCATGCGAGCAAAGGAAAAAAGGGAAGAAAGTGTCAACCGTACAAAGAACACAAGGACCGTCGCAAAAAAAAATTAATTTTTTATCAAGAAAAAGGGAGGTAAGACCCTTCCCCAAGGGGCGAAAAGGAGGAGACAAAAGGAAAAGCTAAGGGAAAAAAGGGCACAAGACCTTCGGGGCCTGGAGGAGGGGGAAGGGGAAAACTTCCTCTAAAAAAGAAGCACTTCAAAGAGAAATGAACGCCTGAAAATAAAAATCGAAGAAAGGAAGGGGGGGGAACCTCACATGGGTGTGAGGGGTGGAGGGGGGAAAACCCTCATGAATGTGGATTTTCAACCGCTTGCGGTCAAAAACCAAAAGCCTAGAAAAGGAACATGCCGCACAAAGAAAAAGAAAAAGACCTCCCTAACCCACCAAGGCTTGTCGGAAAAAGGGGAAAAGAGAAAACAAAAAAAAAATGGTTCCCAGAAAAGGGAAAGGGAAGGCCCTCTCCTCCGGGGCCCAACTCATCTGTAAAGAAGGGGAATAGTTCGGAATTCGGCACCGGGAAAGAAATCTGAATTCATTCCGGTAATCAAAAGAACTCGGATACGAAAAATCGCGCGCACAAAAGAGAAAAGGGGGGGAAAAAAGGCGGCCTTATCGCAAAGGGGGGAAAACAGCCAAAACGCACGATTCCCTATTCCGCTCGGAAGAAGGGGGAAGAGCTATTTTTTAAAAGAAGGGCCCGTTAAAGAGGAAGGCCCAGCCCGGCCTGGTAAGAAAGAAAAAAATCCGTCCGAAAGGAAAGGGGGACGCCAAGCGCGCCAAAAAAGGAGAATCCCCTGCGTCATGGCATTACGCCCGGAACAGAAACCGGGGCAGCAACAGCTTCGCCGATTATTTTCGCAAAGAAAGAAAGGAGGAGGCGCAAGGAAAAAGCAGACCGCCAAACTGTGAGAAAGACCTCCGACTCCTCCAAACCGAGAACGGGAACACGGGTGAACTTGCCCCTAGAAGGGAAAGGAGGAGCCTTGTCAGGAAAGGTGAAAAGAAAAGGGAGGTCCGCAACAGACAGTTTTTTTGGCAAAGAAAGGGGAAAAAAAAAGAAATCGTCGCCCTCTGAAGCCGCGAAAAAAAGTACCGTACGAAAAGAAAAGGAAAGCCGCCCTCTACAGTCCAAAAAAAAAGACAAGTCTCCACACATTTCAAATCACGGGAAGGAAAGGGGAGGTGCGTCGGCAAGAAAAGCAAAACCAAGGGTCCCGGCCAAGAGAGAAAAAAAAGTCAACGACATAGTCCGCCGCCTGCCGGGCCAGAAAGGTGGGTTGGAAAAAAAAAACCGGGGTTTCCGGTCATTGCCAAAAAAACAAGATTTTGGGATCGATCCAAAGGGAAAAAAGAGAACCGACCTCAAGGGCGAAAGGAGAATTCGAAAGCAAGTGCGGGCACCGGCATGTCTCTTTACTGACCCTTCGGAAAAGCGCACGTGTGGAGGGGGGGAAAAAAGTATTTCCCATCTCCATTAAGAAAAAGAGGAAGAAAAAAAAGGAAGGGGGTTTCGGGTTAAGCATGTTTCATTTTTGATTGGTCGCATGGAGGAGAACGTTGGAGAACTTTATCTATCAGAAAAAAAAACAGAGAGAGCTCCAGCTCTCCAAACGGGGATCAGTCAATAAAAAAAAAAAAAAGAAAAAAATGAACCTGTCTTACCGAAAACCAGAAGAGCGGGAAAAGGAAGGGAGATTGGTAAATCCTTGCAACGAAGGGAAAAAAAAATAATTTAAAAAAGGGGAGAGTCAAGGGACCCAAGATCTTCTCTTTAGGAAGGACCCTTGCCTGTATTTCGTGGCACAGTGCAACCCAAGAAGAGAAAGGGGGGAGGCATGACCGTAACAAGGTCCCTTCAAATAACCATGAAGGGAAGGGAAAAAATGTCTTTGACCGCTTTGCGGAAGGGAAAAAGGGCTTGAGGAAAGAAAAAAAAAAGAAAAAGGAAAAAATTTGGAGACCCCCTTTTCTTTTCCGTAGGGAGGGGGGAAGGGGGAAAAAAAGATGAACTTCTCGTGCCGGGCTTTTGGAGGGGGGAGGAACAAAATGGCAAAAGGAAAAAAGGAGGAGAAGATTTTCTTCCTTCGGAGAGGAAGGGAAAAAAAAAGGAGTGCCGCACCGCGCCGGTTGATTTTTGAAGGAGGTAAAAAAACAGATCAAAAAAAGGGAAAGGAGGGGCGGGTAATTTCCTTGCCGTAATAGGGGGGGGGGGGGAAAAAAGAAAAAAAGTCCAGTTTTCGCGGCTTTTGCCGGTAGCGGAAAAAAACGGAAGAATCGGAGAAGAAAAAAGGGGGAAGGGAAGGCCCGCGTCTTAGTGCGTAATGAAGGGAGGGAAGGATTGTCGGCGGGAAGTTGCGGGAAGCGAGAGGGAACCAAAGAGGGCGGGGGGAAAAAAAGGGAGAAATTCTGGTTTCCTTGAAATATCGGGAGGAAAAAAAGGAGGGTCCGAGTCTCATGGAATCGGTGCGGGTGGGAGGGGGTGGTTCCTGGGAAAAGGGGAGAAAGAGAGGAAGAAGGTGCCCTCCTCCGATTTCGTATGAGAAAAAGGAAGGGGGATTAATTCAGATTTTTACTGAAAGGTTGAAGGTAAGTCTTTCCAGCGAGAGGTTTGCATCGCAAAGACTTCAAGAAAAGAAGAGAAAGGGGGGAAAGCCGGTTGTAGCGCTTGATTTGGAAAAGGGGGGGACCGTAAGGCTTCGTCCCGGGCGTACAGAAGGAGCGAAGACGATTTCGCTTAAGCGGGGGGGGGAAAGAAAAAAAAGAAAAAAAATAGGTTTTTTCGTCGGAGTGCGGGAAACAGAAGTTAAAAAACAACCACAAAAAAAAAGCGGGCATACTCGAGGTGCATTCGTTTTTATGAAAAAAGAAGGTTGTTTTTCTCGCCGTGGAAAAGCCGGAAGAAAGGGGGGGGAAAGGAGTAACTGCGAGATCTGGTAACAAGGGGGGAAGGAAGGGGACGGGCGAAGCGGGGAAAGTGGGCTCAGTGTTATGAGAAAAAGAAGAAAGGGGGGGAACATTTCGACTGCGCCTCTCGGGGAAAGAAAAGAGGCCCCGAGGGGGGGCCAGAAAAGGGGGTTGGAGAGGGAGCAAGAAGTCGCTTTTAGCATCCGAAGAAGGGGGGGGAAACGTGAAACTTCCATACCTCTAACCGGCTCGGAAAACAACGGGAGGGGAAAAAAAAAAGGAGGGGAGAAGTGCGGTCCCAGGGTCAACTCATGACATTATAGCAAGCAAAAAAAAAAACTCTCCGTTTCCGGTTTTTATGGCACGAATGGCGTTGAAGGGGAGAGGGGAAGGAAAGAAAGCCGCCAAAACCCCTGACAAAAAAAAGGAAAGGGGGGTGTCGCAGTTGACGGCTTGGCCCGGCCTTCGAACTTTCAGACCGCTTGTTGGAAAAAAAAGGGAGGGAAGGGGGGAGGTTTACGCCCATATTCATTAATTTTAATGGAAAAAGTAAAAAAGGGTCCTCTCGCGCAGGGGCGAAAGGGGGAAATCCATAAAATCCTAGTGGGGGGAAAGAAAAGCAGCCCGGCTTTCGGCCGGGAGGGGAAATGGGGGAGAGAGAGGGACCCAGGTTTCGTCCACCAGCAGGAAAAAAGGAGAAATCGTGCCTGGCCACTTCCTTAGTGCGCAAGGGGGAGGCACTAAAAAAAAGAAGGGGGGGGGGAAAAAAGACGGGGACATGGCGAAGCGCCTGAAGAATGAGAAAAAAGGGGGGGGGGGGAAAGGGTAGTGCCGGAAGAGGGGTGTCACGCCCCTGCCGATGTAACAGGCGGCAGGGAAAAAAGGTAACGAAGGAAGGAAAAAAAGCAGAAAGGGGGGGTGACCCATGAATAATTGTATTGCCGCAGAAAAAAACCCGATCCAAAAGCAGGAAAAAAAGGGGGGAGAATGGCGGCGTATCCATTTTCCTATGAAAAAAACAAAGGGGGAAAAAAGAAAACTACGTTCATTATTCGGGGGGGGGAAAGATAAAGTACTTCCTAATAATATCCACAACGGGAAAAAAAAAAAGAAAAAAAGGAATCACATAACCATCGGGAAAAGCCTGGAAAGAGGGGGTGTAAACCCACGGGGGGGGGGAAAAGAATGATTATCCAGGACTTGCCGAAAGGAAACATAACAAAAAAAAGGGGGAAGGGGGGGGAAACAATTGCGTAATCAAACCTCCTTAGGGAAGGGGGAGAAAAAAAGATGAATTAATCGCGCTTTACGAAAACTTCGCCGAGGGGGATGAAAATCTGGAAGGGGGGGAAAAATTAAGACGTTTTCTGCCCTCATGTATCGACAGAGGGCAAAGGAGAGGGCCGGCGAGCTGGGGCGGGGTGACTTTGAGTCGATGCAAGACGAAAAACTAATTCGCGGAAGGGGGGAAAAAGAAAGATGGGGGGGAGATGTTCTTGCAATCGCGACGCGTGAAAGAGAGAAAAAAAAAAAGAGAGAGATTGCACGCGTCCGCGAATGAAGCCCATCGTTCCCAAAGACCAAGAACCGGAAGAAAGGAGCGTTTTTTCCGTTCCGGAGGGAAAGAATACCTTCGCCCCCAGCCTTTCGCCGGAAAAAGGTGAACGAAATGAAAAAAGAAGGAAAAGAGAAAAGCCCGGCGTTCGATCCCGGAAAGGGAAAAGAAAAAAGAAGACAGGCCCCCGGATTTTCCTCCGTTCCCAATCCTAAGAAGCGAAAAAGAGGGAGCCTTCATTTCAATCGGAAGAAGAGGGGGGGAGGGGTGTGATTCGAAATAATGTTCCCGGAAAATCTTCCAAAGAGAGCGGAAGAGTGGCGGCATCCTGATCATCAGAAAAAAAGAACGGTTGCGTAATCCTTCCTCACCCAGGGTCTCAAAAAAAGAAAAGAAGGGGGAGGAGAAGTTTTCCGGCGCGGGAGGGAGGGGAGCCGTCCGTGCGCGGGAGGAAAGGTGGAGAGGCCCCCTCTTTGTGGCCTAAGAGGTTCTTTGGCCTGCCCCGCCTCAATGCCCCGTTCGGGAAGATCCTGAAAAAAAAGGGGGAATCGGCCAAAATTACGCGAATCGCCGCAGAAAAGGAAAAAAAAAAGGCGAAAGGGGGGTCTTTTTCTCTTCTCACATAAAAATGGAGAAACCAACCGGCTCGCCCGGAAAACCTGAGGAAAGGGAGGGGAAGCAATCAACACGTCAGTGGGAAGAGGGCCGCCCTTGTTACCCATCGCAGGAAAAAAAAGAGAAAAAGGGGAAAAGGACATCCTACTGAAAAGGTGCGGCATCTTCCTGGGAGATCGGGGGGGAGAAGAGGGGAACCCCTTCGCTGAGTTTCCCCAGGGGAGGGGAAAAAAACCCTGGCCTCACTAATTGAGTGGCAAAGAAAACTGGGTTGAAAAGGGGGGGGGGGGAAGAACGTTTCTTTTTCTGAAGGGGGGGAGGGGGACAACTTTATCTTTTGCCTGAAAAAGAAAAAAAGGGGGGGGGCGCAAAACCAAAAGCGACCTCCGAAAAGGGACCTGCCCTTATCATCTTAAGGCCGGGAAAAAGAAATTTTCTTGGAGACCCTGGAAAAGCAGCCGCAAGAAAGAGAGATTAAGTCGGCGGAGGGGGGAAAGACCATTCCTTACTTCTGCAGAAAAAAAAAGTACCGCAAAAGGGAAGAAAGGGGGGGTGGACCCGGGCGTTATACCTCAGGAGGAAAAGGGGGACCGTCAACTTAAAAGAAAAAAGAGGGAAAGAGGAATTTCCCTTGTGGGGGGGGGGGGGAGAAAAAAGGCCCAATCAACCAAACAAAAACGAAAAGGAAACGTGCCTACAAAACCCGGGGGGGGGCACCAGGACCTCATCCAAAAGGTCAGCAAAAGGGGAGGCTATACTCCTTATTTTCCCAATGAAGAAAAAGGAGGAAAAGGTAGCCCCGATTTTCTCCGCCAAAAAAAAAAAGTTAAGAAAAGGGGGGGGAGGGGGGGTAAAAAAAGGAAACCCTTCATCCTCCGAAAAAAAAAAAAAAAAAGGCACTGCTTTCCACGACGGAGAAGACCAAAACCAAAAAAGAAAGAAAGATGCCCTCGTCCTTGCCCGGCACGCCGGAAAAGGAGGTCGAAAAAAATGGCCATGAAAAAGGGGAAAAAGAAAAAGAAAATACCGTACAACGAGCACTCCGCAAGGAGGACCCGAAGAGGAACCTTACCTGCACAAAAAGGAGGGCAGTAACGAATTGCCCCAGGGAAATGATCGAAAAAAAAATAAAAAGTCCACTTGCTATCAAAACGCCGGGGGGAGACCACCTCGAGGAATAGCCGTGAAAATCGAAAAAAAAGTTTTGAAAAGTTCCCGAAACCGAAAAAAAAGAAAAACTTCTTCTGCAGAGAGGGACTCCGAGGAAGTCCTATCCTGAAACATGGCGAAGAGTCCCCAAAGGTATTTAACCTCACCACCAGGAAAGGGGGGGCCGCGGACGTCTGGAAAAAGGGGCGGTCATCGATTTTCAACAATAAAAGGGGCCCGCTTTTGCGATGAAATCAAGAGTCCCGCAAAAAAGAAAGAGAAGGAAAGGGAAGGGCGGTCCACAAGGTAAGGGGGAAGGAAAAAAGAAAGTTATCTCGGCCAAGGAGGGAGAAAGAAGGAAAATCGATCTTCCCAACATCGGGGGGAAAAGAAAAGAGGTATCTCCCAGGAAACCCGCCTTTTGAACCAGGCCCGCAAAAAAGAAGCAAATGCGAGGAAGGAAAAGAAAGGGGGGGGAATACCGCTATTTTTCCCGGGAAAAAGAAAGAGAAGAAAGCCCGGCCCCTGGTCGCGACTAAGGGAAAATAAAAGGAAAAAGAGAAAGGTACCCGCCGCCATCGTCGCCCGAGGAAAGGGAAGAAGATATGCATTACTTTAACGAAGAAGAAGATCGCAACAATCTAAAAAAAAAACCGAAGAAAGGGAGGGATTCCCTTCAAAGCCGAAGAAAAAAAAGGAAGAAAAAAACCTACTCTCTCCCTCCAGAGAGAGGGGGAACCGCAAAAAAGAAAAAAAGGGAAGGCACTTCCTCTCCGAGAAGTGTCTTTTGGACAAAAATAAAAAGTCACGGGAAAGAAGAAAAGGAAAAAAGTTTTTCCAAATAGGTGGACCCCAAAGTCAGAAGAAGGGGAGAGGAAAATCCGTAGGATGCCCCCTCTTCGCCCAGGGCTAAAGGTCCCCAGATGTCCCATCTAAAAAGCCAAAGAGAAAGCGGGAACTTCAGATAAAGGACAATTGTCTCCCACATTCAAAAGAGAAGGAAGGGGGGGTCACCGTCGGCCAGGGTAAATTAAATGCCACCAAATGGCCAAAAGGAACCGAAAAGCGGGCAAAGGGGGGGAAGCCTCCTGAAGGGAAAAGGCATGGTTTCTTTTGCAAGAAAGTTTCAGAAAAAAAGAGGAAAGAATTGGAATCGATCAAGCAACGTGCACAGAAAAAAAAAAAGGAAAAGGAGAAGGGACAGACTGGAAACGCCAGGGGGGGGACGCTTTCTCTGGCAGGGGAAAGTCTCTGCACAGAAAGTAGGAAAAACGGGGGGGGGGGGAAAGGGGGCAAGTCATTTCCCCTCCTCAGGCAAAAGAGCAGCTTCTCTGTTTTAAAGGTGACTTTGGAAGGGGCACCGTTTTTTTGTTTTTTCGCGTGA
>Ga0179593_1704582_pt1 | contig 10363 bp, 9 predicted proteins | sample CZODoug2_1_08_16_FD_185931 | JGI IMG/M metagenome (GOLD analysis project Ga0179593, IMG submission 185931) | Vadose zone soil fungal communities from Angelo Coast Range Reserve, California, USA - CZODoug2_1_08_16fungal (PacBio error correction) | ecosystem: Environmental > Terrestrial > Soil >...
AAAAAAAGAAAAGAACAACCACCTAAAGAGAAAAAAAAAGGACCGTGGTCTGGCCGACAAAATAGTAGCCAGCCCGAACACATCGAGAAAAAGGCACCTGCGCCATGCGTTGTGACAAGAACCAAGATAAAAGGGTGTAAACGAGATCATTCACCCAGAAACTAGGAAAAAAAAAAAGAAAAGAGTATTTTTCAACGTGCACAACAGGGGGCATATAAGGGAATCGAGAAGTGGAATCTCATATCGCGGTGGGACGCAACTTCTCAAAAGAAGAGGTCTTTGGGGAAAAGGGGGAAAGGAACAGCTTCTTTCCCTTTCATGGACGAGAAGGGATAGGGTCAAGCGAAGAAGAAAAGTGAGGAGATCAGCGTTTCTACAGAGGGGGGGGAAAGAGCTCTTCTGGGGGAAACTCCTGCGTCATAAGGAGCCGTCACCCATGCGCGGGGGAGATAGAAGAGGAAAATGGGAAGCTTTTTCAAAGGGAAAAAGGAACTTAGTTGGCATTGTGAGGACCTGAGAAAAGAACCTCAATCTTTTGGCGCTCGGAGGGAGAGAGAAATCCCGGAGGAAGAGAAAAGGAGGAGATGCCGGCGCGTTGAGAGAAAGCCACAGACGGTGCCCGGGTCTTGGGCCCCGGGCCCTGAGCGACCGCCAAGAGAACAGGCTGCGCCGCGTGCCAGCGAATAAAAAGAAGGGCGAGACATTTCTCGGAGGGGTCACGAAAAAAGAGATCGGAAAAGGGGCCAACCCCCCCGGGGGGAAAAGGACACCTCGCCTTGAGGAAAAACCACACCCTGTCCCCAAGAAAAAAAGGGAGGGCTTCCCTATCTATTGGGCACGTCTAGGGGAATAGTACGGTCCGGCTCCGGAGGAAGAAAAAGAAAAGGAGAGCTTGAAACTCAGGGGGGGGGTAAAAGGGGGGGATGTTCAACGGATGGCGTGCCAGAAAAGGGGTAAGGAGGCCCCCAGCGTGGAGGAAAAAAAGGGTGGTTCCTCTCAAGGAAGAAAGCAATCTTTACGCCATCTGTAGAAAAAGAGGTCCTATCTTACTCAAGTGCGGGACAAGGAGGAAAAGAAAGTCGTCTCCGCTCTTAGGGCAAGAGGAGCGAAAACAGAAGGTTATCAAAAGGAAGGAAGAAGGTTGCTGTCTAGGAAAAAAGCAACTACGAAGAAGGAAAAGATTTCTCCTCCCCGGGCCGGATAAGACTGAGTCAGCTTTGCCGCCCCGCGGAGAACAAGGGGGAATGCCAGTACTTCCCAGACAGTCCGGGGAAAGAAGTCCGACGATCCGGTGCCTTCGGAGAGAGAGAACTTTCTCACCCGGCCTGCATTACGAGAGAAAAAGAGATTTATCGGATTCCAGGGGAAAGGGGGTAAAAAAAAAGAGCGGCATAATTGGGTCCAAGTGGAGGAAAAAGGAAGCCATACATTTCAGGCAAAGAGAAATGAGATAAGGGAATCGAAACGCCTCGGGAAAGGAAGCGAATCGAGACGCACCTAGACGGAAAAAAAGACGAGCCACCTTCTAACGGCCTAAAATAAGTAGGCTTTTTGCCCTTTGCGAAGAAACGGGGCTGAACGCATCTATGAGCGAAGCAAGGAATAAAGGAAGCTCGGCAATCATCACTAAGGAAAAAAACAGGAGCCTTAATTATAAATTCCCCCCTCGGCATCCCCGGAAAAGAGAAGAGGAAAAACCAGCCCCGAACGCAAGAGAAAAAGGGTGGAGAAAACCGGGTCATGGAGGCTTTTGAGGTTTTGAAAAAACTCCCTATTCTCTCCACTGGAGTAATAGAAAACACAAAGAGTATAGGAAAAGAGAAGATATTGGAAGAAACTCAACACTGGAATTAAAGCGGAAAGCATCCTAAAAAGGAGACAGGATCGACAAGGAGAAGGTGAGTTCGGGGATGGGGGTAAGAGGGGGGTAAGGGGGAAGGTGCAAAGGGGGGGGGGAAAGAGGCGGATTGGGTTACATATATGGAAGGAAAAAAAAGAATGGCTGCGCTCATAGTGAGTCAGCCCTGGGAAGAAAGGAAAAACCTTCCGGCAATGTTACACGATGAGAAAGATTAAAGGCCTCGTAGCAGTGTCTCACTGGGGATATACGACGGTCTCGATAGAAAAGAGGGATTCATTGATCTCATCGAAAAAGAAGGAAGAGGAGGGGAATCATTCGTTCGAATAGGAAGACGGGGAGGAATAAGGAGTGTAATTGGCGAGAAAAAAGAAAAAAAAATAATCGGCGGTGAGCAACATTTAATAGGAGGAGAGGGACACAGACTTCGCAATCGCAGCAGGGCACGGGAAGATATCATTCTTGCTTGCAGACGGAAGAAAAAAAGGAAATGGCACAACATTGTTCGCAGGGAAAGGAATCCTCCTGCCCGGAGGAGAAATGGAGGGAGAAAGAGGTCGGAAGTGAGACGCCGGAAAGAAGAAGCGCTTATTTAGCTAAGTCAAGGAAATACCACTTATGAGAGCACTAGGGGGGAAAAGAATTACATTTCCCTCACAAAAAGAAATAGGGGAGAAAAAGCTTCCGCCGGAGCAGGAGGGAAAGGGAAAAAGAAAATGTTCTAAGCTGGGGGAGAAGGGGGAGACTTGGTCGAAGGAGAGGGAACCAAATGAAGGAAAAAAGTTTTGCCTTCAGACCTGGCACAAAAGGGAAAAAAGAATCCACAACGAGAAACAGGGGAATCTAGTTTAAAAGCTCCGAATAAGCCGGATGTCCTCCAGCGCAGGCTAAGAGAGAGAAAGAAAAAACGATTTGATCGGTCGGAAAATGCGGTGAAAGTTTTGTAGACAGGGGAAAGGAAGGCAGCAGAAAAGCGAAAAGTCGAAAAAAACGAAGATTCTAAATCCGAGAAATTTCGAGGGGGGGAGTTCTACACCGTCGAGCCAGAATAAGGGCAGGTTTGCGGGCGAGAGGGCTCCACAAGGAAGGGAGGGAATCCAAGTGAGGGGGGAGCGTTTATCAGAACGGAGAACGGCATCTCGCCTGCAAGGGGTTTTTGCCTGGGCTACGTCCAAAATGGTAGCAGATCCCGACATAGGATGGGAGAGCCAAAAACACAACTAATAATACTGTGAAAAAACGGAAATGGAAGGCTGTGGTTGACTTAAGGGGGGGGAATTCCAACTAAAGAAAGGATGGGGGCTGAGAAATGAAAAAGATGAAAAGGCGGGAAAAATAAAACTTCTAGAAAAAGGAAAAAAAAAGCACATCAGTTTGGGAGAAAGGAAAAAAAGGGGATCTACCCCTTAAAAAAAGAAAAAGTCCTTCGAAACCTACCGAGGGGGGAATTTGCCGACCTATGAGGGGATGGCGCGGGAACATTCCCTCGAGCAAATCTCGGGGCTAGAGAACCGCCCGAGAAGAAGGAGGGTTTTGTGAGAGGGAGACCCTAGACTAAGTCACTTCTTCAACGGAGATCCCCAGGAAAGAGGTGTGCCCTTTTCACCCCTGCGCAGGCTGTGGGGGGGGGGATACATGGAACTAAGAAGTGCTGTTGCCTGATCTCGGTATGGGGGGGGGGCCCGCGCTCGAGCCGGTGAGGGAAGACACAAAAATTCGGCAAGGAGAATGGGGAAAGATCTATGTGGGGAGGAAACGCGCGGCACCAGAGAAGGGGGGGGGGGGCTCTGAAAAAAAAAAAACGGTAAAGAGTCTCTTCGCAGGGGTGACGGTGTATTGTTATCTCGTCTCCAACAACCAAAGGGGGAAAAAAAAGAGTCAAATAACAAAAAAAAAATCCTCCATTCTTCAACGCCCTTTGAAAAGGAGGGTGCCTCTATGTCCAGCCAAAGAGGAAAAACCCGTTTCGCCTGCACGGGGGGGAAAAAGAAAAGAAACCCAAGGTCTCGAGCGCAAGAGATATCATGTGGCCCAAAAAAAAAGAGGAATGAAAGAAACGCTATTGTGCAACGGGCACAACCGTCCCATGAAGATAAGGGTGAAAATCGAGAAGTGAAGAGAGAGGTGCTAGCGACTAGCAAAGGCTCCCACAAAAATAAGGTTCGGCTCTTTCTTTTGCAGGAAGGGGGGACAAAGCGTTTCTTCCCTTAAGTAAGATGTGAGAATAAAAAAAAACATAGGTCTGAGATCAGCGGGGGGGGAGGGAAGCTACTGACTGCGGCAAGCAGTGTCGCTCCACTCCTTCGAAGAAAAAGACCATGCGAGTGAAGGGCACTCCTATCCTTGTAGAGGTGTTCCTTTCTCGCAAAAGGGGAAGGAAGTTTTCGGGGAGAATGTGCCCACGCCAAAAGCCCATCGAGCGTTCAAGCAAAAGGTGGGGGGGGGGCGCGCTCCCAATGGGAAGGACGAATCAGCGGCCAGGAGACAAAAAGTAAACTTGCTGCTAGGAGAAGAAAAAAAAAGAGGTTTCCGGTTAACTTGCCCGAGAAAAGGTCACCTGAGGGCGACATAAAAAGAGCAAGGCTCGCCTCGTGAGGGGGAAAGGGAAGAGAAAATTTCGGCAGGTCGGAAAAACAAAAGGAGGGGTTGATCTTCACCGCGACATTGGCCGAGGGAGGGAAAGATCCTTTAGGAGAAAGAAGAAAAAAACCGCTACGAAACAATCTTCCCTATCGATGGGCACGGAGGAAAGGGAAAAGATTCGCGGCTCCGGAAAAAGAAAAAGAGGGAGTTGCGAGAGGGGGGGTCCCCGTTAGTTGGGGGGGGAAAAGAAAAGGAAATCTTCCGCCCCAGCAAAAAAAGGAAAAAAAGAGTGGTGGGGGAAGAGAAAAAGGGATCAGGAGCTCAACGGGAAAAAAAAGAAAGAAATAGAGGAAGAGCACTTAAAAAAAAAGAGGAAAGTCCTTCGTCCAAGCCGCCGCGGAGGGAAAGTCCTCGTGATCAGAAAAAGGAAGAACGGGGAGGGGAACATCCTCGCTTGGCAAGGAGATACTCCTCGCGCACTCAGAGAAAAACACAAGAACTGCCTCCCGCTGCGCACCAGACGGGGAAAGAGGGGGAGAATCCCTCCAGTTCTGCAAAGGCAGAAAGGAAACGGTGCAAGAAAAAAAAAGTCGGGTCGAGCGGTGGAAAAAAACAAAAAAACCTCTCTTAGCGGAGGTAAAAAATGGCCAAGACGGAAGAAAAGGGCGAGAAATCGACGAATGAGGAAAAAAAAAAATGTGCTCTGGAGAAGGAGCTCAGTCGAAGAAAGACGTCTTATCGAGACAAACGAGCGGAGAAAAAGGAGGAGATCTCTCTCACCGGGAAGGGCAAAATCTTGTTAAAAGGTCGCAGTGGGACCTTTGCGAACGCTAAAAAGGCGGGGGAGAACTATTAGCGCAAAAAGAAGAAAAACGGAAACGCTAGCCTCAGTATCAGAAAAAGAAAATCCCCGTTACCCAACGAGGAAAAAAGCAACGGAAGACATCGCAGTAGTCTGTCGCGTACAAGGAAGAAAGAACAAGGTTTTTTATTGCGAGGAGAAGGGAAGCCGTGTTGGGGCGCATAGGAGAGAAAAAACTTATGAGGAGGACAAAGAGTCCTGTTGCCGAATAGGGAGGAAAGAATTATAACGCGAAAAGCAATCCTAAGCCAAAAAGAGAAGACAATACAGGTTGCTTTACGCGACAAAGGAAGAAAAAAAATTAACGATTCTTGGGGGGAAAAAAAAAAACCCCCCCGGGGAGGGCCGAAGGGGTGGGAGAAGCAGGTCGGATTGGGGGTCCTTAGAGTGCTGGAAAAAGGGATCTCGGACTGAAAAGAAAGGGCGTCCTCCCTTTCCGACGATGGAAAGGACAAAGGGCAAACCTGCCGGCGAAAGGTCACGATGGGGAGACAAAAGAAGAAAGGAGGCCCACAAGTGGGTAAAAGAAAAATTGTCCCCTTTTCCCGTAAAAGGGGGGAAGCGATCCGCGTAGCAACGACCGAGCGGTCGAAGAGAAATCGCCATAGAAAATTAAGGTATGAGAAGACACATCGCAGCCCGCATGCAGGATAAAAATGAAGAGGGGGGGCATCCTCTAAGCGCTGTGAAAGGGAGGCAGTCCCAGGGGTCGAGAAGGAGCGGAAAAAACGAGCAATTCGCGCCGAAGGGGAAAAGAAAAGGAGGAGCCATTTAGACTGCAAGAAAGGAGGAACCCCCGTCTTTGGAGGGGGGATTCAGTGATCAGGAGGTCACTCCGGAACCGTTTAGGAGAAGGGATCAAAATGGAGTAGACGGGACTCTGATAGGTCGGAGAAAAGACATTGAATGTGTGCGTCCTTGAGAAAAGTCCTGGGGAGAGCACGAGGAAGGAAAAAAAGGCTTCTTGGAAGGGATGAGAAAGATCTTAAGCATAGAATCAGGGAGAGATTGGAAAGAAAGCTTTCCTGGCGCTCAAAGTGAAGAAGAGAGAACCACACTGGGAAAATGAAAAGATGGTGCGGGGCAGAAAACTTATCCTGACGCTGTAGAAAAAAAAGGAAAAATCGGGAAAAAAAAAAATCGTTGCCGAAAATGCAGAAGTATTGCCGAGGGAAAAAAGAAAAAGGGAAAAAGCATAAGGTAACCCCAAGGGTAAAAAAGGAAGATCGTTCCATGGTGGGAGACCGTCGAGGGAGCATACAACTGCAAGAGGAAGGGGAAGCGTCAAACTCGAGAGAGGTCGTGAAAAAGCAGAGAGGGGAAAGCTTCTAGCCTTGGCCTCGGCAGTGGCGGCCGCATCATGTGAGTCTCCACACGCAAAGGAATGTGTAAGTAGTTTAGGAAAAATCTCGCATGCAGTTTAAGGGGTGGGGGGACCTTCGACGGCAAGAAATAAGTAGAGAGAATAATGGGGCAGAAAGGCTTTCCTGCTCGATGGCGGGGAAGGAAGGAAGTGGGCAAGGCACGCACTACAACAGGTAGGAGGACGAGAAAGGAAAATTCAAAAAAGAAAGCGCCCACAAAAAAAGGGGGGTGTTACGGCGCGGGCCGGAATTGGATCTACCCGGGAACACAACAGGAGGGAGGAAGAGCCTTGTAACAGGAGGGATCTCCTACCAAAAAAGTAGGGCGCGGGACACTTCTCAGACGAAATAAGGCAAAACCCTCAAGCATGAGGAAAAAGAAAGCCAACCAACCTAGAAGTTGGGGAAGACAAGACTATTCTCTCTAACACGCGGAAAGGGTCCCTTCTCGATTCAAGGGAGAAAAGGAGGGAGGGGGGTTCCCGTTTCCAACGCTTTCGTTTAAGAAAAAATCTTTCTCTGCAGGGGTAGAGGGGGGGGGGTAATCAGCTTTGGCCCGAGTGGTTCTTTCGAAAACCAAGCAAGGGTTTCCCAGGGGGTGGGCCTGGCCCTCGCGGGGAAAGAAAGGGTTGTCTGATAAACTACTTCTTCATGGAAAGAGGTTTTGTTCGGTGGGGATCTCATCAAAGGTATGATTGAGGGGAATTAGGAAAACCGAATCGGAGGAGGATTCCCGACGTGAGAGGGAAAGGAGCACCCAAGTATTTTCTGGTGAAGGGGGAAAAAGAGACACATCTCTTCAACCACAAAGAACATCTCTATCAAAGGGGAAATCAGTCAACCGAGGAAAGGGGCATGCCTGAAAAAGAGAAAGAAATCTGCGTTTTTTCAGGTGAAGAGACTCCTTTAATAGGTCTAGATAGGTGGAGGGGAGGATTAACTTCAAAGAAAAGAGTTGAGGATCAGGGAGTTCGTAACCAAGGACTAGATTTAGTTCCCTCTCCATATTCGGCTCTCAGAAGGGATACAAAAGGCTACAGGAGGGGGAGAAGGAAGAGTCGTCTGAAGGGAAAACAAAAAAAATCCCTTCACCGAAGAAAAAAAAGATGTCGATAGAAAGAGGGGAAAAAAATAAAGGGCATCCTTGGGGGTATCTCACCCAGCCAATGAGCCCACTTCGCAAAGGGAAATCGAGCATTTCAGACCACGCAGGGAGCCGAACTCACAGGCGGGAGGATCACACGCCCTGAAAGGAAAAATTCTTTTCGCGTTCTGATAAAATCCAAGAAGGACTTGAACGAGATGACTCGGTTGATAAAAAAAGAAGCGACGTCCACCTACTAGCAAAAGAAAGGGAAGGGGGGACGTGCTAGCATTTTCTCGGCTGGGAAAGAAAAAAAAAATTCATCGAGTTTGAGCTGCGGAAAAAAAGAGAAGGGCCTCTTGTAAAGGGAGAAGGATGGTAGGCGCCAAGGATCAACCAAGAAACAAAAAAGGAAAAATCGGTGGAAGGTCTGCCTAAAAAAAGAAAAAGGGAAACTGCCCTCGGAGAAGGAAAGAAGGAAGAGAAAAATCGATCTTGAAAAAGAACCGTTAGATTTTGGATCGTTTCAAAGAGATTTCTGCCTGCCCCCAGCGTGGACCAGAAGTGTGGGGGAGAGAAAGTCACCCAAGGCTCTATCTCGGACAAGAGGGAAAAGGATGACGAAAAATACATAGAATCTAAAAGCAAAGGTCCCTTCTGCCAATCCGCAAGAAGAGATAACTCGTGCTCTCCCCAGAAGTGGGAGGGGAATAGAAGCTCTTTTGGGGGCGGCGGAGAAAAAAGAAAAAGCGAAGAAAGGGGAGAGCAGAATCACCGAAGAAGTCAAAGTACTGATCACTGCCAAAGAAAAAAAGGGTGCCTTGCCCAGTTAATGAAGGGTCAGTGCCAGCTCCCGGAGCAAGAGAAGGGGGACGGAAGGAGACGTCTGTGAACCCTGTGCCTGCATTAAGGAGAAAAAAAAGGAGTAGCGGATGCAAGGAGGGTCGAAAAAAGACGAAGAGGGCCCTTGCAGGGCCATGGGGGAGAGAAGGGAAGGAACGAGCATACAGGCATGTCTTGAAGAAAAAAACCTAAAAGGAGTTTCTACGCTGATCGAGACCAACGAACCAAGCGACTCTCCCACCGGCTCGCGAGGAAATAAGGGGAGGGTTTAAAAGGGAAAAGGAAGGGGAGGGAGGGAAACGAGAAGTACGGGAAAACAAATAGACCGTCTCTGCAACATCAGCACTAAGAAAGGGACGCCTTAAAGCCCCTCGGCCCTCACAGAAAAAAAAGGGGGAAAGCTTCCCCAGCCCCGAAAAGAGGGGGGAGAACGGGGAGCGTCAAGGAAGCAAGGCATTGGGGGAAGGGGTGGAAGGCTTTTCGCGTTAATCCCGTGTTAGGAAAAAAAAAACAGGATCATCTCCCAACAAAGGAAGAAAGGGGAAAGAAGAGGGATAATGATGGGCCGAAAGGGGGTAAAGATAACTCGAACTCAATCTAGGGTCAGCAATTGCCCATGACGGGGCATTGACGGAAAAGGCGGTGCCCGTGGGGCGTGGTTTCACTGGAGGGCCGAAGGGAAGAGGCGCCTTTAGGGCTGGGAGAAGGATTCATGAGTGTGGAAGGGTATGAGGTCGCACATTATAAAGATAAAAAGTTCCCGCGGACAAAAAAAAGGCAAACCTAAGGGAAAAAAATGAAAGAAAGGAAAGAAAAAAAACGGAAAAAAAAAAAATTTATTAGGCAAAAAAGGCCCCTCAAAAGGCCGGATAATGTCGACGGGCGAGAAAAAAAAATAGAAGCGGCATCGTTTAAAGGATCTCCCGAAGAGTGGCTTTCAACTAGCATCGCCAGACCAAGGGGGGGAATGTCCTCTCCTAGAATCCCACTTTCGACGTCTAAAAAATGGCAAGAGAAAAAAGCCTGGCATCCGATAAGCGAAAAACCGCACCGGGGGAAGTCCCAAGTTAGAGAACGGAAGCTCATCTCAGCATGGGAAGAGGAAAGAAACAAGTTGAGCGCAAGACGGGGAACTTAAGGGAAGGAAAGGGTTTCTCATCTGGAAAAGGATCCGTCGGACTCCTCCTGACCTGAGAAGGGAAGTCTTCTCTCTGAAGAGAGTCGTCGCGAGTGTCAAAAAGGCAGCGCGGACTGGTCAGCCAGGAAAGGATGGCGAAAGAAGGATACCCGAGATTCGAAAAGGCGACGATTCTTCTGGCTTGCCTGTAAGGGAAGGCAAAAATCTTAATTTCCACAAAAGTGCTCTATTTCGGAAGGGGGGGAGTAAACTCTTGATGCAGAAAGGCTTTTCTACGTAGAAAAAATTCGTGAAGGATAAAGGGGGGTTTCAAAAGGGCAAGACCTCCTCGAAAAAAAGAAAACAACTCAACTTGGAAGAAGTTTAAATCGGAGATCTTTTGGCCGCAGGAAGTTAAAAAAACTTCGAAGGGGAAGGTCTACGTTAAGAGAGTATACCTTCCCCCAAGGGGGGGGGGGGGATCTTGTCCGAAAGAGTCTTGGCAAGGGGCAGTTATCATGGAAAGGGTCTCCGACAATAGAGGAAAGTCGCAGTCCGATGCATCGAAAGAAGAATTGGAAAAGTTTAAGTAAGGGATCGGAAAAACGTTTTATGGAACGCACGTCTCGCCATTGCAGATTGGGGGAAACAT
>Ga0179593_1796338_pt1 | contig 10363 bp, 12 predicted proteins | sample CZODoug2_1_08_16_FD_185931 | JGI IMG/M metagenome (GOLD analysis project Ga0179593, IMG submission 185931) | Vadose zone soil fungal communities from Angelo Coast Range Reserve, California, USA - CZODoug2_1_08_16fungal (PacBio error correction) | ecosystem: Environmental > Terrestrial > Soil >...
CCGCCGTCCTCTGAAGACGCATTAATGACGACAGACCGCGGCTGCAGCCTTCTGACTGCTACTCGCATGTGATCTGCGTTCCGAAGACGCGACGGAGTACTACAACTGGCGCGTGGAGTGGCTCGGCCATGAGCCCGGGCATCGTCATGCTGGCCTGCGTCGCGATGCTCGGGACAAAGCGAGGATCGGCAGCGTCAGGCTCGGATTGCCTGCTGCGGTGCAGGATCGTGCTATCGGGGGCCAGATGAGTCAGCGAGTGTCAGCCGCGTACAGCTGTTAGCTCAGTGGCGGCCTGGCCTGCAGCTGCGATCATACGCCGGCAGACTGGTAGAAACAGCGTGAGCTGCTGGATGTCGTCACTCCGGCTGAGACCAAGCCGCTCTATGTTCGAATAGTGGCCTGTACTGTAGGCGTAAATAATAGTAGACAGAGGAAACGTGGACGGACAGCATTGGACTCAGGGCAGGACGGTGAGGATTCGGACGACTATAGCTATGCGCAGTGGGCCTCTGACGGCTGCTGTGCTACGCCGCGGAGATGAGCCACAGAGCCGCTAAGATGGCCGTGCAGGCAATCATCAGGGGCGCGTCTTGTATCTTGCGAGCAGCTTTGACTGGCCTGGTGAAACAAGCGGTCATGGTGCAAATCCCTATAGAGAATTACGTCAAAAATAAATACAACCCTGCTCAAGAAGCGGCTCTACACTCTCCTGGCCATAGGCGAGCGCCGCCCGATAGTCGGCACAGCCAGTAGTTAATATGTCGCGATCCGACAACCGGATGACCAATACGTGCCGCCACGGACTCAAGCAAGAAGGAGCCGACAAACAGGGACAGGCATCGAATGCCATATGAAGTGTTCAAATCCCGCCATGTCTTTTGCAGAAGTGCGAACCTGACGCTTTGCGCGCGGCGCAGAGCAGATCGCCGAGCGGGGGGCCTTGGCATTGGGTCGGACTTAAATTGTGCATGCTGAAGAGTGGAGTAAGAAGACTAGCAGCGGGGCGCCCAATCAGCGCAAGGCATATGGGTGAGTATAACAAAGTGCGAGCTCGGAAGCACAGAGATGAGAGCGCGCGGCGAACAGCAGGACTGAGCGATCGTGGCGATGCTTCTGATCATCGGATGGAAGCATTCGCGGTCATCTGTCCCGCGTGCGGGCAGCGCGGCGGGATTTCGACCATCCGGCGCTCGCGGCGCAGGGCGCACAACCAAGGCGCGAGGGGTCTCAATGTAGGGGCAGGGTGTTGTGCTAGGCGTGGATACTTGTGCTACCATGTGGCGGACTAGAGCCATGCGCGTTGTGGAGGCGGTCGCGACTAGGTCGCATGGTGATGACCGTGGTACGTGGCGCCAGACAGCATGGGCGGAGCTAGGGCATGTGTGGACCAACGACGCGAACAGGCAAGCGCCTGAAATTCCAATACGGATCACGCTAGCACTCGCACAAGCCTGCCAATTCATGCGATTATATGGCCCGCGTGACAGTGTTAGTGGATCACCAGGGCATGGCGAGGACGTAGACGATGGGACCGCGAGTCATTGTTGGTGCAGCAGTGCTCAGGGGCTAAGCGACCAGTACCTGGTAATGCCGCTCTGTGAGCGTTGCGGGCATCTCGCTGACCGGATCAACAAGCACAAGGGGGCGAGGGAGAGGTAGTAGAAGTAAGAGATAGGGGCATAGCGGGCGATCAAGCAGGAAACTAATGAACAACGACTTACAATAACGACAATCGATCACCTAGAGATCAAAGTTAGAACACGAAGCGATCTACGTACTTTCATGTGACCAAGAGTACAAGCTTCGCTCCGCCAGATGTCGTCGCAGTTCAGTTCTGACGGCGTCACTAGAGGATGTCGTGAGTGAGGTCGCAGGACAAGGATCAAGCCGATCAGCGTGCCGGTGTCGCTCTGTGAACGTTGGCAATGTCACGATGATCCCACTCGATCAGCCTAGATTGCGGTGGCTAGGGCGGAGCGTCCAGTGTAGGACTGCCTATACTGGCGGTCGCAAGACACCGCTGGCTCAGCACTGGAGCAAAACCTCTCCGACCTGACTTGATTAGTGAGCCCAGTCATGGACCCCGGGCGCCGCCGCTCACTATGGTGACCATGTGGTCAACGTACAAGGGCGCCCGAGCGCTTGGGGGAGGAGTTCTAGCTAGATGCCAACCAGTCGCAATTACGTTTACGACGATCGTTAGAGGACCGTGATCAGGCTCCATGGAGCGCAAGACATCAGTGAAGATAAAACGCGTGGAGCATCGAGCATGATTCACTTACGCGGGTTGATCAAGCGTGCCTGCTCTGCTATTTGGCGTGCGCTAGAACGTTCCGTCCAATATCGGCATGTTAGGAGGATAGATGTACAAAGCCAACTTTGGAGAAGGGGTATTTTCCGCAGTACGTCACTCTCCGCCTTCGCTCATCTATCATCCCTTCCTCCTTTCCCTTACTTTCCCTCGTTTTTCTTCTCATCCTCTCCCCCCCCTCTTTCTCTCTCCCCCTTTTCGTCTCTCTCGAGTCAAACTCTCTTGCATCAACCCTCTCCCTCCTGTGCCCTCCTACTGCTTTCGCCCTTTGTCGATCTCTCTCTTTTCCTTTGTTTCCTCTTTTCGCTTCAGTTTCCCCACTTTCCCCCTTCCCATCGTTTTCCAACCCCCATCCTCTTTTCCTTTTCTTTCTGCTACGCCTACAATGAGCGTAACGACCGCCGCGTCTATCCTTGGCACCGTTCCATGGCCTCTCCGCTGCCCTCGAATCCTCGGCTTTCCCATCATTGCCAAGATTTGGCCTGCCAAGTCCCGCTCCATAATACTCCCTCTCGCTTTCGGACGCCAGTTCGCTGGGGCTTGCCTCAATCATCCCTTGTTTCTCACTTTCTTCTGCATTCGTCAATAGGTTCCTAGTCCTCGACGAGTCAATCGCTGTGGCGCGGGGTGAAGTCAGCATGTGTGGACAGGTCACTTGGTGTCAGCAGCGGGTTCTAGGTACACTGTACCCGCTACGGTGGGCAGGCAAGCTCGTATCGAGGGCGGCCAGGAGGGCTTAGGCATGGAATTATCCGAGGCGCTAGTAAAATGGACTCGTCCAAGAGGGACAGTCAGACGACGGGATACAGTAGCGTGAGCTGAGCTGAGCGAGAAAAAATGCATATCAGACGCTTGCGTCACTAGCATAAACTTGCACCATTTGCCCAACGAATACGTAGCGCGTCGATTGCCATAGACACATCGTGTACCCAATTACGCGTCGCAGGGGGGGGGGGGGGGGGGGGGAGCCGGGATTGCGGGTTCGCCGTGCGTTACGGGGCGTACTGCTGACGCAAATGTCGCCGCCAAGTCTGTCAAGAGACGGACTACCTTGACTACGAGTAGAGATCCCAAGGGCTCGTCGGAGGCCGACTTGATTGCGTGCTGGGCTCGGCTGCCAGTAACGACTAGTTAGGCTCGCGAGCTGGGGACGTAACGGCGCTGGCGTCCTTCAGACACGGGGCTAATCTAGCTGATGGTGACACAGAGTCAATAAGTCTCTTGTCACGCGGTGGCTACGCAGAGAGGGTGCCTCAAGGTCACCAGGAATGTGGGTGCTGGGTATCTCTGGCAGTGCTAAGGGTGCATCGTCCGAAGAATGACGACCGGCTTTCTTGTCGGCTCAACCCTGCCACGCTCACCCTCCGCTCGCGCAACCAAATCCATGAGCAGGTCTGGCGTCAGGGCTGAGTAGCTCAGCAATTCAGATACGAAAAGCATGTGTACCCATGTTGATACGAAGTCGCTCTGCTATGTCACGGGGCTAAGTGGGGGCCTCTTGTTTACAGTCGCTGCTTGAATGACTCGAGATGATCTCGGGCATAGCACTCTACGTGTCATGCATCGTGTTCAAGACGGGGGGGGGGGGGGGGGGGACGATAGCGATGACACTATCGTGGTGGCGAACATCAGCTGGCGCAAGGAACGTATACCATGAGCTTCGTCGGCGCCCGAACTGGAGCGGTCCGATTGGCGCATCTCCAGCGATCAAGGTGATCAGCAGGCGCGTAGCGAGATGATCGACGATGACTCATCAGAACTAACCGGAGTGCCAGCACAGTCGTATGTGGGGGTCCTGGCGACTTTGCGTGAGCATCAGAATTCATAATTTCAAGCAGCGATAACTAGGCAATAAACACCTGGGGCTGCTAGGGAAGGCCGCTGCCTTCCGATGCAGAGGCGCGGGGCATCAATAGCAATGCCCGACATCACGCGATCCAGAGTGCGTCGCAATACGACTATTTCTCAGCGAAAGCACACGTGCTGCCGAAAAACAGGAGATAGTATACTCGAGCCATTCAGTTCGACCAGCTGACGTTAGGAATCGCTCGCCCAGGCGTCGTCGAGAGCCGTGTCCGTCCTAGTCAGCAGCTTTAAGCGTGTGAATTGGCGCTCGGAGAGCGCAACCGGTGCGAGGCAACGTGATGGCCGTACCAGCATCGCAAGCACAGATGGCACTACGATAGCACCAGGTAGCCAGCTGCTGAGGCGATGAGTCAACGAGGTCATGCGGCAGTCTGTGATGACCGCAAGTAAACGGTTGCGCTAAGCGGCAAAGAGCTACACAGATGCGGCTGGCAAGATCTGCGGCTGCAGCGAGGTTCGGAGGTCCAGGTCCGTGAACCCAGTCAGGATAAAGTACTGTGCCATCCACCTAGTTCTGTGCTTCAGGCATAGAGACGGCCAGGCGACAGCGCGGCAGGAAAGCCCACTAGGATGCGGGAGGGCACTACTGACGCAGAGTAGCTGAAGGGAGGCATGAGCGACCGGGTACTTCTCAGTACTATGGCAAAAGAGATTCGACGTTGTCAGCCGGACCTGTGACGTTGAATGATCTGAAGCAAGCGCATGCAGTCCTACCGACGCATTTCCACGCTGGCGCGCCGCTATTGCGATGCGAGGACACATCGCCCAGGACGTGAGAGGGGGCGGGGGGTGGTACTGGCAGATGGTGCTCCGATCTTCGCGATTTGCACAGCACCCTTCGAGTGGCTGCGAAGTTCTACGGCAGCGATGCCTGACTACCTTTCTTTTAATGCCGGGCGTGCTAGTCCGGCTGGGATCTATGCCTAACATCTTGCTCATAGATGGACCGTCGGCCTACTGCGAACTGGCTCCACGTAAGTAAGTGACCAAATGAGCATGTCTAGGCCACCGACGTAGGAGTGGAGAGCTTGTCGGAAGTAGCAGCCTCGGCAACCATCGGGGGGGGAAACGCAAGATATCCCAAGTACAACCCACCGCAACACATTAGGCTGGAGTACCCTGACATGTAGGAAGATGAACAGACTAGAAACGTCAGATAGATGGCGATTGTCGATACATTCACATTACGACGGCTCAGCCACCCTCTAATGGTACGACCCTACACGGTTAACCGGGATTTCCCGCTTCTAGAGATTTTTTGGTTTGGCGGCAAATCGACAAGTACCGCGTGCCAGACGTGGGCATAGCAGACTGGCTCCCCGCTGTCACAGATAGTTGTACGAATCTGTGATGGGTCGATAAAGCAGAATGCACGACATTAGCAGAAGCAGCCAATCAGACGCAGATCATCGCTGGCCTAGCCGCCCATCTCGGTACCATGTCGTAAGGTCGGATGGGAGCGTTGCGTGCGGCGTCGCAGGGCAGGCCGAGCACAGGTAGCATTAGAAACTTGACAGCCATGCATGAGTGAAGATGTGCTGCCGTCGGGGCAAGTTGGATTATTTCAGGTAGTCGCGTAGTACGCTGCCTTGTCGTCGAAGCATTCAGACAGATGGATCTCGGTGCTGTCAGATATTCATGAGAATCCAAATTGGGGCAGCGCAGAACTATGATGCGTACCACGAAGAATCAAGGCATCCTACAGGAGTAGTCGAAATGTCCTTGTCAGGACAAAATCCTACGAAGAGTGCGACCCCATAGCATGTCAATGAGAAAAGAAGGGGGGCCATTACAGAAGGGTTCGATAAAGCCAGACTTTAAAACTCTGTCCGTCAAGTAGTTTGCAACGAGCCTTGCACGGTACAGATCTCGCGCGGACCTGCAGCGTGCCACATCACACACATACTCTACGATCGTCTTAAGCCACATCTCGAACTAGGCGTACGCCGAGGCATGCGATGGCAGGATTGCCACGCAAGGATAAGCTAACACTAGATGAGGGCTCAGAATCAGATGATTGCAGCTACGGGTTGACGTTGGGACTAAAGCGTCCTATAGTCACGGTTTCTTGAGATACTTTTCATGTGACCTACGCGCATCATAAGGCAATGGATTGCGGCTGAATGTTCTGAATAGAACGGCGACGATGGGTGCAAGGTAGTCAGTTGCGTTGTATGCCTCTCGATGCCGGAGTGCTTCGTACTGCATCGCCGAGCTCCAATGGTCGGTACTCCGACGTCTTGAGGAGGAATCCAGAGTCCAAGTGCTATTCGCTCGCCTATGTACTGCTACATGTCGGCCAGCTTTATCGGTGCGTAAGATAGAGCTGCTCGGTAATTCGTGCGGCAGTATCGAGTCGTACAATGCACTCAGTTTAACAGCTGTTAAAGTGCAGCATCCAGTGCGTCAGCTGGGGGGAGATCTTGCAGAGCGACGGTTCGGCGGGAGGCTATGGTTGCCATATCTCAACAGACATGAGCTCGCCGGACTCGGATCAGCGATGTGAGTATATACTGGCGATAAAATACCGGTGACTGACACGAATAGTTCTCTACAGTGATGGCAGGGCGATTCTCTGGACGCAATGTGGGCTCGGCGAGACCCGCAATCGGCATTCGACGGCCTGGCCGGTCGCCAGGTCCTCGGTATATGAGCGAGTGTGCGGCGCTTAGAATAGCAAGGCTGTGGCGTTCAAAGCTGATGCATCTCGGGCCTATCTGAAGCCGAAGCGGCCGAGGACTGGCGTCGATGGCTAAGTTATCGGGGCCAGGCACTATGCACGTCGCCGGGGCGACCTAGGCTGACCTATCCAAGTCGGGCAGTGCAATGAGAGCGAAGGATAGATAGACCTCTGCTGTATGTCTAGCATGTTTCCGTAGTATGAAGGTGTCATTACCGCCTTTTCGTCTCCAATCGGTTTTTCCCCAGAAAGTCATTTGCGTAGGGGCTTGCCTACGTGCCTGTAGCTTGTAGTTGACGGAGCTACGCACGCGCCTTAGGGAAGCCAATGAGGGGCAAGTTATTTAGACAGTGGACAGGTAAGCACTACTCGGCGAATGCGCGCACCAGCCGGCAAATGCAATGTCAAATCTAGGGCCTCACTTAGAGCCCACTGTTGCTATAAGCGAATACATCTGAGCGGGGGGGGGGGGGGGGGGGGCATACCTATACGCAAAATCAGCTAGCGAGAAGTCCGCTCTGCACGAAGGTGAGTAAGAGCACGGACCCCCGCAAGGCGAACAGGCAATGGTCAGACTCATCTCCCGATATGCCACGTTTTATCGTGAGATCGTTGGAAGGGTTGCAGCTCACGATACTGAAGGGCAACCAGTCAGCAGTGGAGGTAGCTGGGCGAGCGCATTGGATCGATGGCAGATTCAAGAGCTCCGAATTCCATTACGCTAACTAGAGAGCAGCGGAAATAGTGATCTCATGCCAGCCACGACGGTTCAAACCCCGCCAGAGCCACGAAAGCCCAAGGATACTTGAACCTCTAGCCTCATGTGCCAGTCGTGCGTTACATTGCTGCATCCGTTCGTATCCGTTGAACCCACTTGCGTCAGACGCGAGCATATGGGCGCACCGCAACATCATAAACCCTTAGGCGTTAGGCACCAATGTGTTATAGCGATGAAGCGTATGTCACTCTGCTACATATGCCGCCTGAGAGGGGGGTCTAGCTCGTAATCGACTTCATGAATTACAGTGACTGAAAGAACGCACGACAAGAAGTAGGTCGGCTTTCGGCCTTAACTTCTCCCAATGAAAGGGAAATGCGTCCGTTGATAGATCTACACGTCAATTACGGGAAGAGGCTCATTACAAACTTGTATCCAAGTGCAGTCACAACCATAAAGCTTAGCGTGGGTAACTCGATTACTGACACCTGCGTGCCACGACGTAAAGTCTACGTCTGAGCTCCGCGTTCTAGATATGTACGGAACGGCTGAGTTCAATATGCTCAGGTGGCGAAGACCGCGATTCGCAGTAGTGACTGTCCTCGAAAGGGGAGAAGAAAAAAAGGAAAAAGTCCGAAATAATGGGTTTGCCCCTACGCACGGGGTTGCACCTGCCAGTAACTGTGCCGAGTTTCCCAAAAGCATACAATGACTGACGTGTACGGCTTCAATGGTGGCTTTTCGCTATTCGCCCTATGTGCTTGGCGTCGATCAGCAAGCAGCGGTAGGCGCGGTGGCCCATGCGGGGGTCGACTAAGATGTTCGTAGCTTACTGAGTGCAGTGCGGAACGGCTCTACTCGAGCCTTCGGAGCTGCAATGATGATCGAGATCAATACGAGATGGACATATGCACGGCGTAAGTCTGCTCTGTACTGAGTGCTGCACGTTTCATATCGAAGGGCTTGCTCCAAATGACGTTAACTCCTGTATGGCGCGTGACTAGATTCACGTCCTGTATCTTCTGGGGTCGCCTAGAAACTGGGCGAGACCTAGGAGTGCCCGTGAGCTACAATAGGACCAAAGTGAGGCTCTGGGCTTCGAATCAGAGATACAGCGCATTTAGTGAGCTCGTTGGGCAAATGGTGTGGCATCAGTACGACTCACGTGGCCCAGTATGCTCGTCTGTGCGTAGCCTGTGCTACGGCGCTTCGTCACAGGCCGGCATTGTTCGACTTAGGACTAGTTCAGACCATTTCCGAGAATCGGGCAAGCGTTTATAGTGGGCAGACTCCAGGACGCATCAGGTCGTCCTCGTCTAGGAGCAGGTGGGTCATCACAACGAGTCGCGACGGGGAGACAGAAAGTTGGAGAGTACTTGGACTGCCAAGTCCGGAGGCCTGTTACCAGGGCACGTCAGTGGGCGGTCCAGTAACAAAAATGTGAGTCGAAGCGTAAGTGGGTGCGCAGGGTCCATATTGAACAGTCAGTAGCCAGCAGAACAGGCCGGCCGACTCGCCGCTGAAGATAGGATGCTATAGCACAGCTCGCGCTCGGGCTCATGTGTCGGTGGGCACACGCTGCAGGCAGGGGTCATGATCCCCGTACGGCGCTGAGACTGTGACGCGGACATCGAACGTGTCGTACTAGCCGCTGGCCTAGATCAGACTGCAGTCGGATGCAGCCTCGTGGATCACCAGGCATCGGAGCTACGATATCAGGACCGTTTATCGCTCATCGATTTCATCCTGGCGCTGGATCCCTGCGTCTACAATCTAATCATTATTGGCGGCTGCACGAATCTATCGAGGCGGACACGGCAGCAAAAAAGCTACATCGTCGGCAGGAGGCCATGCGACACGCGTCTCAATTACGACCTCGTCACGTGCCTTCGTAGACTGGCATTATACGTATCAGCACAGTAACGAATCAATGGGTCGAGCCCTATTTCTCCGGTTCATCGCGTGGTAGCCTGGGCATTTGTTCCCTGGAGGTGGGGTCGTCAGCAGATGCGTCGGGTGCGTCGATAGGGCACTTGGGCCCGTGATACAGGAGCACCCCGACGTGAGCCACTACACTAGCTAATCCTGATGCAGGGTACCGAGTTGCACATAGAATCGGATCGGTATCAGCCTGTCCAGCATTTTCGCGGGGGCATGCATCGTAAAAAGAAAAAAAGGCGGATCGGACAGTGACGACATAGTACGACAGGGCGTAAGCAGGCACGTGTGTGAGGCGTAAGGGAGGTCATATGATGACAGGAATCAGCCTGCTCCGCATTTTTCGAGGCGGCTGCTACGAGATTGATCTCGTCCAGATCGGGAGCGTACGACGAAGATCCGAGTGTGCTCGCTGGGCCGCTAAGCGTCAGGACGCCTGCTGCCGGAACTTCGCCGGGTGCAACCCCTCCGGGCGTGAGCTGGCGGCTCCTCCTCTCGTCGTCCGGCCACTCCGCATGCGCCCAGCGCCTTACGCGGCGGGCGAAGGCGCACCGGCACCATCGAGCGCTATGAGCGCCAGCGATGTCGCCGCGCATGGCCGTTCGGTCCGCCTACAACGTTCGGGTGAAGTTCTGGGCATCGCCTCCGAGAACTGATCCCTCACCTGAGAGGAGACTGCGACAGCGATTCCGATCGGCGGCTCGTCAGCAGTCGGCTGTGGCGGCAGATTCCATACACATATTCTTACCGTCGCCTGCGGGCGTCTCGGGAACAATACTCTATCGAAGATCCCGTCGGCGCGCGCGCGCGGTCTTCTTCTTCTCTCTGCGTCTATGAGGAGCTGGTGCGG
>Ga0179593_1252181_pt1 | contig 10362 bp, 12 predicted proteins | sample CZODoug2_1_08_16_FD_185931 | JGI IMG/M metagenome (GOLD analysis project Ga0179593, IMG submission 185931) | Vadose zone soil fungal communities from Angelo Coast Range Reserve, California, USA - CZODoug2_1_08_16fungal (PacBio error correction) | ecosystem: Environmental > Terrestrial > Soil >...
AAAGGGGAAAGGATCGCAGTAGGTGGGAAAAGGGGCGTCCCATCTTTGGGGAAGTTCAAGGTCCTTTTGGAGTGATGTGGCGCAGCTCGGCGTTGGAAGTACTGGGGTAGACGTGGTCAACTACAAAAAGTTTTCTCTATGCGGGGGCAGGGAGGGACAGCGGACTAGAAATGAATCGCTCTAAAAGGGGAAACAGCGAACCGCCATACAGGAAAAGAGACTAAACGGTCCCTAGGAGAAAGAGTTCTTGCAAACCGCTTTCTAGCAAACCAACCGAGACGGCTTCCGCGCAAATAGATGGACTGTAGGGGAACGCAGCAATTTTGTTTATCTTGTCTGAAAAATACCCACGTCAGAAGGTGTCAGGTTGTGAGGAGGTAGTGAGGGAACAGGCGCGACGGGCGGTAACAACCGTTGTAGAAACGTCGCACTCGTCGAAAACGTCGGTTCAACGCGCGTTCAACTCACTAAGGGGGAATTGGGGAAAAAAAGTGTGGCAGCGGGCGAAGGAAATGCTCGTTGACTCCCACGGTCCGGGCAGGAGGGGGTCTCCGTAGTAAGGGACAGAAGCACGCAAGAAACATCTCGGCAATATCATAACATCATTTTTAAAGAATCCCTCGGCGAGAAACGATTTGGGGCAAAGAAGAGACAGGAACAACATGTAGTCGACGGCTGAAACATCAAAGGAAGCGAAAGATGTTTCATTCCAATACGGGGGCGTCGGAAGACAGGAAACGGAGCTAGCGTAATGCGTAGGGAGGAAGAGATGGGCAAAAAGGGTCCCATCGAGGAGCGCTCGAGCCTTGTTTCAACATAAACGTAAAAAAAGAACTACAAAAGAGAACAAAAAGTTCGAAAAGAGTGGTGAGATTCGCCGGCGGATGAACAAAGGCAAACCGAAACTATGGGGCTGGTTGGCTGTCTACTGGGGGGCCACCCGACAAGATAGGGGAAAAGTGATCACGTTGGAAGGAGAAAACAATCTCTACGGAAGTGCTTGAGTGAGGCTGGAAGAGCTCGTCAACTGCCCAACGCAAGGGGACAAGGGTGTGAGGGGGGAAGGGGGGGGAGTGGTGAGGGGAGGACTTCGGGCGGATCAGTAGCGAAAAGCAGTCTTCAACTTGGAAGAAATTACGTTCGACATATGGGTAAGGAAGTCCTCGATGGAAAGGGAGTGAAAAGGACGGAGTACAGCGCCGCAAGGCAAACGCATTTCATCCTTCTCCCGGGAAGGGAAAAAAAGCTAACCATTCAGCTGCCCAAAGCTAACAAGAAATATCAGTGGGACCGAGAGAAAAGCACACGTCTAGGTACCATCTTTCTAGGGTGTGGGGGGGGAAAAGGCTCGAGGCGGGTGATCGTGAACACAAGGGGGGGAGGAATCGGCACAGAGAAGTTGAAAGGGAACGGAAATCTCGCGTCTCACGACATCAAGATGGTCCAAAACCAAAAAGGGAAAGTGCGGAAACCTGAATTCCAAACAGCAGAGCGATCTAGTAAGCCGAGAAAAAAACAGCTCTTGTTTGCTGACACAAACTGAAGGACCCAAAGGTTCGTAGACCTGGTCACACTTGCGCTTTAGGAAAGTCTGCACAAGGCCTGGCGCAGGATCAAAAGGGGATCTCAACGGGAAGGTTCCAAGGTGGGGGCGTGGGTCGGAGGCAAAAAAACGGCAGAAGGGCCGACACATTGTATAAGAACGGAGGTAGTGGCCCTAATAGCCATGGAAGCAGGGAAAAACACAGCCATGGTAGAGGTTCTCCTGACGGGGCGACTAAAATAGAAACGGAAGGGGGAATTTCTTCGTGCAAAGCAGGGGGGCGGCCGGGGGAACGGAAACCCTAGCACTAAGGAGTAGGCGAAAGTGTCTTCAGAATCTGAAGGCCGAAAATATGATGACTGTATTTGAAGGGGCGAGAATTCGGGAAACAAAACACGCCATTAAGGTAGAGCAGTGAGGGGTGGCGAGAAAAACCGGTGTGTGCTGAAATGCAGACTAACTCAAAGAATACAGGCGAAGAAATACTCGATGAAAACGCGCCGCAGTCAGCAGGCTCTTGGCTGGGAAGGCACTGCATAAAACAGGGGGGTTGGTTTGAGGGAGAAGTACTTCAACGGGCTCCTGGAAGGGTGCTTCTCCACAAGGACTACCGGCCCGCAGGCGTAAAGCTGAGCGTGGAAAAAAAACAAGCAAGGATAAGGGGAACATCGCCCAATTCAGAACACGGGGCACCTATCTCGAAACCGCACAAAGGGGGTCCCATCGGGGAGTCCGGAAGAGAAAAACGTGGTGGGTCAGGTGTGTGAAAAGAAAAAAAACGTTCGGAGGACGAAAAAAGAGCTGGGGAGGAAAAAACACCACGGTGGCAACTTCCAGGGGTGCTGAACCGTCTGTCAAACTACATAGTGAGCAGGGGGGGGTGGGCAAGGGGAGACACGGCCGAAACAAGGAAATCCATGCGTGAGCGGGAAGGAGCGCAAACTTGTCATCGGGGAAATTACACATGGCTTAACGCAGGAGGAGAGGAGAAGAGGGTCTTCCCCGAAAAAGCTGGCTCTAAAACAGAGAAGAAATCTTGGATCGGGGGTCGTGAAAACAGGTCTTCGCGGGGCGGTACTAGGGTAAACAGTAAGAGCACAATGCGAAGGTGGAAACTAAAAAATATTTAAGAAGAGGGTGTGGCGACGCTCGGAGTGGAAATCTTGCTATCTACGGTTATTCCGTTTTGGAAGCTCAGCAGTGAAAGCTCGCAGGTGAAGAGGTCTTTTTTTTGGCGAAATTCCGTCACGGGAGGGGGAGTCGCATGGGTAGGGGAAGAACATCTCTAAACGGAAAGGAAAGACAGTAATGACGAGAAGCAGACAATCTGAGACTGGGTGTGATGAAAGGAAAACTGAATTTGGCTTACACCACGCATGAACAAACCTAGCTTAGTCTTTCGAAAGAGGAAACGAAGGTTCTCGTGAAGGGAAGGGGAGGAAAGAAAGCAAATGACCGCTTCAATGTAGCGCTAACTTAGATCAGGACGTAGAAACGTCTTGAGGAAGTGAGGGAAGTGTCGAAGAAAGAAACGCTGGGGCTGTCGCTAGGAAGTCACAAGCTCGCGAGAGTAAGAAAAAAGGAGAGAAAAAGGCATCGTTCAAGGACGGAAATCCTTGAGGACAGTCCCGTAAGAAGTAGACGGGGCCGTTCGAAATGAGTGAAAACCGTTGGGACGAAGAATAAAGAAAATGCAGAAAGAAAACTTAGGTTCCTCGCAAACGCGGGAGCAAGGCTAACTACACATAACGTGTCTGGACAATCTCTCTGGCGCTTTGAGGGGGTGAGAGGTAGAAAGTGGCAACGAGCGACCTAGCCGCGCTGCCACTCTTGCCATCGACGGGTATCATGAGAATCAACGAACTCCCAGGTCCTTTAAGGGCTCGGGTTGGGAACATTAACAGGAGAAGGGTGAAAGGCTAAGAGGAAACCGGTTCAAGCTATAAACGAGCAACAGGAAACTCGATCATATAAGCAAAAGAAAAGAAATGATTGGTAGGTGTAGTATCCTCTGGGGGCTGAGAAGTGGGAGACCAGAAACCCTGGGGGAAAGCAACTGAGTCATAACCGGGGCCTGTGAAAGGGGGGCCCCAATCATGAGACGAATTCATTAGTAGGAATCACTATTCTCTTGAGCTGGCGCAATAGAGACGAAAAAACAAAACGAATCGATATGCGCATTAAGAAAAAACAACTTCTTTTAGGAAACCGGAGAAGCAGGGGAATTAAAGCCTAGACATATGCCCGCCTTTCGGGTGACATTTGTCCTAAGGAAGAAGAAAAAAAGGGCTTCAGGATATACCAGGAGTACCGATACTGCATGTCCGGGTGCAGAGGGAATAAGACGCGGCTCTCTGGAGGTAGCGGGTTTGGTGGAACCGCCAGCCCAAATGAAGAGGAAGAAAAGAGAAAATGGAAGGAAGCGTTCTGCAGGAAAGGGCGGAGAGCAGTGTAGGCGACCTTGCCCGATCTGTGCCAACTCCAGAGCCCGCGAAATCAAGGAGGGAGAGGGGAAAAAAGTACGAAAAAGATCTGGCGTGAAATAACGGGTGGAATCCACATAAGTGGAAAGTAGAAGAAGGGAAAGCAGGCGTGGGGGTGGCCTGGGAATGATGACGGGACCCTGTTGGTGCACTTTCAGGACACGGAAAGCGGCCAGGGGGAACAGCGCACGTGACCGGCATTTAAACCACACGAACATGCACCTCGCGGAAAAGGATGCTGCAAACAAGGAAGTAACGATACAGGGAAAGCGGTAAGCGATGCTAAACAGATTAAAAAATATGTGGTTCGGGTCACGTAACGGGGCGCGCGGTTTGGCAAAGCAGGCAAGGAAAAGAAAGACAGGTTTGAAAGAACATAAACAATAGAAAGCGAGAGGGGGCTCTCAGCTTGGTTGAAGACCGAGGGAAGAGGAAAGGTCATGAGCGTGGACTAAATCGAGTCAGGACGACTTGGGATACCACGTAGGATCATGAATATAAAGAAAGAAAAAAAAAAGGGCGAGATTTTCGCCTTGCAAAGAAAAAAATCCACAATAGCATCGAATTTGGACGACTTTTCCGGGGACAGGCCGGGGGGGGGAAAAGGTGGTTGTTGTCAGCAAAAAAAAATCTGTACGCTTCGGGCATACAGCTCGCGAAAAACCGGACAGTTAACAAAGAGGAGGAATCGAGGAAAGATGGTGAAAGGGGGGAGGTGACGCGAGATTACTTTTATCGTAAAAGATTGTCAGATAGGGGTCTGACGTGTTACATCGAGGTCAAAGGGGCTTAAAAGCATTGGAGAGATTGTGCCTTTGTTTAAAGACACTGCTTCGTACAACCTTATGCGCGAAAACAAAATGCGCCGTGACGCAAAAAGAATCAGGACGTTGAACGTCGAAGAGTTTTTAAGAGGGGCGATGAAACGGCGGACGTTTATTGGACGCGAGGATGGCAAGCCTCAGCGGTCTCACAAACAAAAACACCAATGAGAGTAACAAAAATGCAAGAGGGGCGGCGATCTAGAACCGGGAAAAGAAAGAAGGTAAGAAAAAAACATTGTCCTTGAAAAGCAGAAGAAAGGACCATCCAAGTCTGAGGAGAAAGGGAAAAAGGGGAGTGAAGATAGATGGGAAGACGAAAGGACAAGAGACTCTTGTCAAAAACGGACGCCATTCCGAGAAAAAGAAAATCTGATTGTTGAAATGCTCCGTTCAGGGCCGGGGGAGTATGAAAGAAGAGGTCGAAATAAATGGTATCTTCACGTGCATCAAGAGCGATGACACCCCACGGGAATCAAGAAAAAAATACATCCTTGATGTAAAAAAAATAAGGTCTCAAAGAGGGCGAAGTAAAATCGGTATCATGGGGACGTACCCATCGCCCCGGAGCACGTCGATGCGAATTGATTGGAAGCAACAGGGACTCGTGGGCGGATAGCCGAGAGATAGGTATGGGGATCGGGACTGAAGAGGGATTGAGTCATGTGCAACATCAGTAGGATCTTTCGCTATAGTACCAGTCCAGCGGATCGCCTCTTGACGAGGACGGAAGAAAGGGAAAGGAAAGGGAAAATCGTCGGCGCAATCAAATCCAAAATGTAAAACAATAGTACGTGGACTAGCTGTCATAAAAGTGGTTCTTGAGTGGGGATGGGGGAGGGAGGAGAGGGGACGAAAAGAAAAAGTCCCAGTGGGAGAAGATGACCATCTTTTAATGCTGAGACGGCCGCTCGAAAAAAATGGAAAACACTGGTGTCGAGTAAAGAAAAAGGGATGAAGCGTGAAGGCGGACAGGGACGAAAGACAGATAGCTACGGGAAAGAAAACGGAATGCACTCCTCAATAACCTGACACCGGACCAAGTTCAAAAGACGTGCAAAGTCAAAGCAGGAAGCGGCGGCCAGGCAGGAACAGGAGACAAGGACGGTCGCGGAACGTCAAGCAGGAGCAATACCCGAGCGGGTACGGGGTGGTTTGCCACTTGAGACCCGAAAAACAAAAAATAGGGGAAAAAGTGGCCGGCGAGGAAAAACGAACAGTACAATCTCGGGGGAACAAGGGGAGCTTTAGGCGATGTGAATGCAAAAACGATACGAGAGGTCATATATAAAGAAAGCCCAAAGAAAGAACGGGAAGACGAGACTTCAAAATAGCGAGGGGAGGTTCTGCGACGAAAACCAACGAATGGTGACTAAACCGCTTAGTGCGCTTCCGCTGGAAACAGGCGAAGGGAACTGGTCGGGCCTTCGGGGGAACATCTTTCAGGACGAGGCGGGGGGTCCACGGCATCGCGATGCGATGCCACAAAGGTGGGCGACATAATAACTTATGCGACTGAAAAAATACGACTGAATAATGAGGGGCCAATAAAGGGCCGGGAGGAAGCTCCGACGAAAAATGGTAAAAATCCACGCCGGGAAGGAACGAATCGGAAACATATATCGATCCGAAGAGATCGACATGGGGGGAAGGCCTGGGGAGCCGTTCACTAAATACAGAAGCAACAGAAAAAGAATGAAGGGGAAAAGGGGGCAAGAAACAAGAGCCCAAAGGCGGGAAACACGTCACCGCAAGTAACCTGGAAAATCCCTGGGGGGGGGACTAGATATCTTTGGCCCAAAGAGGGGGACACGAAGAGAGGAAACGGTTACAATTATCATTCGAAGTTCGTTCGTTAGCCTTGAAAAAACTTCTTTCGAAACCCCTCCTACTCAGAATCCTTCAAGAGCGACGCAAAGGGAGAGGAGCACGAGACGTGAAAGGACCAACTGCAAAAAAATCAACCCTAACTCGAAACACAGCCAGCAAGCAACAGGACGGAGAAAAAAATTACAATAGAGACGACCCGACAGGAGTATCTCAGAAGAAAAAAAACATAGTAGTGAGAGATATAAAGCCTTATTAGGAGAGTCGTCAGGGGGGCAATGGCATGAAAGGGTGCGGTTTCGTTCGGCTATGTGGGATTAATTGATCAGAGAGGAGAGTATGTTGACCGTTACTAGGCAGGCAATCTCCAGAGCGAGGGGCTACGGAAGGCAGCGTCCGCGGGGGGAAGATCGCCGCATCGATGGGGGTTCCTTCAAAAGAAACAAACACCCCAGAAACTTCCGACTGTAGGGGCCCTCTGCGGTCATCCGATTGAAGACAAAAGCCCCCCAAGAGAGGGAAAACGCTTCAGCGCGTCCTGGACGTTACCATAACGCAGCGATTGGGAGGCAAGGGTCGGCACGAAAACCGTGAAATCAGACCTTTTTGTAGCTGGAGGGATGAACTTGAGAAACAGAAGGAAAAACTGGGGATCGCCTCTAGAGGAGAGGCGTAAGCTAATGGTCAACTACGAACGCCTACAAAAAGTTACGTACAAAATGGGACGATCTGGTCGAGAAAGCAGGGAGCTGACGGCACCCGGGAAAAGCGAGAGGATGGGAGGAATCCTTTCGGAGAGGGCCGGGGGGCTCTAAATTGTGCCGCACAAAACATGAACGGTGGCAAGAGAGCGAGCGGTGAACCAACCGCCAAAGATGTGGGCACCGGAACACGGACGCTTGTTCGGCGAAGGCGATAAAAAGAGGAAGAGGGAAAAAAAGTCGGCTGGTAAAATGGGCGCGTGAGCCACCGGAAAGAGGCTTCGTTGGCGTGGAGATGAGCTCTAGAATCTGTTCGAAATTTGCCATCGAGAGCAAAAGGGGAGGTTGGAGCAGCACACCGCAAAGCTCACCACAGTGTCGGATGGTCTGAGACCTGCCGGATGCCAAGGCAAAAAGAAACCGATGGGGGGGAGGTTGAGGGAAGGAAACAAACTCTCTGAGTGCAGGGGAGGCAGACCGAGACGGAAGGTCTCATGGGAACTGACAGATACTCGCCGCGCGACTTCAAACAAGGAATTTTTTGGAAAATATGTTGTAAAGGTTAATGGGGGGGGAGGTGCTGAGGCGGCTAGGAAAGTAGAGATAATCGAGGGAGGAAGGAAAAACTGGAACGTTCAGAAAAACTCGGTGTAGAAGTCCTCGAGACCCGGCGCTCCCTGAGGCCGGGACATACGGCGTAGGTCAAAACGCAGGGATACGAAATGGAATGGATAGAAATACAGAGCCCGCCCCAAACAAAAAAATAATTCCATTTCCTGACCAGCGGGGGATACTAAAACCGAGCAATCGGGGGACCATCGGTGCGATGGTAAACGACACTGCGGTGTAACTTGGACGGGACCCACTTGGAGGAGAGAAAAGGTGAGTACATCTTTACTGAAATAGCGGAGAAGGCTGCAGGAAGTGATGGGAACGAAAGAAATCGAAAAGGAAAAAATATAAGAAAAATATCAGATCAATGGAAGACCAAGCTCTAACAACCTTGAGGGGGTGAGGCACATAACGGAATAGAAGAGAAAAGTGCCGATGGGACCTTAAAACGTTCTTAGACTGGGACCTTCTAAATCGGGGCCTTTCTGTAAAACTCGAGAAAAGGGGGTTCAGGCACGGAGGCCCGGGGGATTAGAGAGGTAGGTCAAGGGCAGGGCCCATGTGATCTAGGAAACTCGGATTGAGAATAGAGGCAACCGGGGGGAGCGACGCAGCTCACATCAGACGAGTCTGCTCCCCGAAGGTGCGACTAAAAAAAGATCTCTTGTTTCTTTCGGCAATGGGGGGGCAATCGATCTTCAAGGATTTGAACCTCGCTAAGGAACTCTCTGCTTTGTATGCCCATCCTGAAAGGACCAGGACAAGACTTGCAGGGCGGGAGCGTCAAACTCTAGGTCGTCACGACAAGGTGACTCATGCATGGAAAACGAAGAAGTTCTGGGGGGTGGCTTCTACGAACAGTTGGGGGGCAAAAATGCAGGACTACGATCGCAGCCCGGTCCTCGAAGTCAGATGCGCTACCAACTAAATCCTTAAGCCGGAAGCGGGATTCTGGGGACACCGCTTCAAGGAGGGAGGGCGACACCGGGGGGGTTGAAAAGAAGTACTTCAGAGGCAACGAAGTTGTGATCAAACAGACTACAATAGAAGACCAAAGGGAGGGAAACGACTGAGATGAGAAAAAATAAGTGAATGTCCCAACCGACGCTTTAGCACAATGAATCCATGATAAGACTAACGGTAAAATAGGGGGGCAGGAGAAAGATCGACGCTTGGTGAGGATGTGTTGAGAGCGGGCGGGGGAGAGGGAAGACCATAAAGGGGCGAACAACTTGTCACAAATTCAGGAGGGAGTGCGGGAACCTCGGAAAAATAGACTCTGCGAAGGGAAAATGCGCAGGGGGAAGATGAGAAACGATCTACACCAATGAGGGGGACAGTGTTCAGGGGAGCGCACGGGGGTGAAGTCCAAAGCATCGCCGACAGAGAATACTCGCAGGAGCCTTCGCTTCGCTCGGGGTCTTACACCACCTGACGGTCCTCAAACCAAATCGATACGCGTGCGCTGGCGCCCCACGGCGTCGTGCGTGTGGCCGGCGGATTTAAAAGTACAAACGGAGAGGACCGAAAAAAAGTGCCGAAGATTTTTCTGAAACACAAAAAGAGGGGGATGAACGCGTGAATTATATCAAAGCGCCCTTGCCGAGAAAAGGACGCAGGAAGGTGAAAAAGGCTGGGAAGGGGGACAAAAAGCGGCACCCGTCTCCTTGCGTCAATTACAGTTACAATAATCGACACAGTCGAAAAGTTACAGACTACCAAATCAAATGCCGGAGCTTTGCAACCTTTTGGAAGGGCAACTGATTGGCTGTAACACACCATTTGACTCATCAATGAGGAGTAATTTTAACGAGGACACGCCGTGATTGCGCAGGTAGAGGGGCCATATCAGCAGGCAAACAGGCTACTAAACGGCATTCAGTCAGTACTGAAAGAGGGGGAGGCAGTCAGTTAAGAGGGTTAGGGCAATCAAAGCCTTGCTGAGGTAGAAGTACTTCCACCCAGAGACGCCGGGAGAGAAGGATATCCGTTCTTGCACGCGGAAAGGACTTGAAGGTTACGCACCAGTACCCGAGGAGTGCGGGAAAGAAGAAACTAGACGGTTGGGAGTCGCTGGGCGGGGACAAAGTTTGTGCGGAAATAAAGGCAAAGAGCCATACGGGCGGTGAAAGGGACGGCCGAATACCAGCGCGTCAGGGAGGGAAGAACCCCGTACGGTCATCCGATGATCCGCTTTGGTCAGAATTTGAGGGGTTGCGGTAAGGGGTAGACGTTTGATAAAGATAGAACTGACTCGACTGGGGGGGTCCTTTACCTCAGCTTGACGGTCACGAAGGGAGGCTGGGGCCCGGACCCTTCAGAAGGAAGGGTTGTCAGGCGGGGAAACAAGGTTACGGCGAGCTCAAATACGCTCG
>Ga0179593_1275658_pt1 | contig 10362 bp, 16 predicted proteins | sample CZODoug2_1_08_16_FD_185931 | JGI IMG/M metagenome (GOLD analysis project Ga0179593, IMG submission 185931) | Vadose zone soil fungal communities from Angelo Coast Range Reserve, California, USA - CZODoug2_1_08_16fungal (PacBio error correction) | ecosystem: Environmental > Terrestrial > Soil >...
AAAAACCTTAATAGGAAAAGCCGAATCACCCAACGCCAGTAAATAACTAGGTTCAAAGAGTAGCGAGCAGGGGAGGCCGTCGTTTAATAAATTTTTTCAAGTGTCCTGCGGGATACCGGGAAGCAAGCGGGGAAAGAGAGGCAGCGCCTCAGGGGGGGAAATGTCGCGCTTGTGGAAACTAGGGGTGAGTGCCGGGGAGGAGGTTCAAAAAAATCGGGAAGGGGGGGGAATGCACAGTGATAAGATGCAGTTGCTGCCCCTCGGGGAGGGGGGGAGACCACCACGGAGATGTATAGAAAAAGGTCTCAAAGAAAGAAAAAATGCCGGATGGGGACTGGAAGCGGGGCGGGTTAAGGCCCCCATAGTTTCATGTCGAAAAGGGGGAAGTAAAGCCTCAGAACATTTCTATCCAAGTTTCCTAGTACCTAAGATCTGAGACTATGTGCACCACGAACCGGGAAGAACTACGCCTCCGTCGGGGGAACCAGCCAGCCGGAAGACGCAAAAATTATCTCAACTGTATCAAGGGGGAAGGAGCGTGAGGGGGGAACCGGATCAGCCTCGAATAGGTCGGACACCGGGTGAGAAAACACCAAATGTGTCAACCGTTAAGGGATTCACATGAGTTCCGACAAGAGCGCAGGATGACAAATTGGTCGAAAGGGCGAAAGTCTCCGGGAATCTCGGGGCCACGAAAAGTAGGCTGCCGCGGGCAAAGGAAGAACAACAAGGAAGCAAGCGTCAACAATGGGAAAATGGGTGGAAAGGGGAGTAACACTAGCGAACAGGCGATTAAAAACCCCGCGCGAACACATCCTTAGCCGATTCACCTCTCATCTCTGTCGACCTCATAGGAGGGGGGCCCGGCGATTTGGGATGTGTGCCTCCCTCGGTTGGAGGAAAGACGATCAAAGACAAGATCGGGACTGTCAGGAGGGGTCAGGAGAGAATTCGTTACGAGCGGGTCGGGAGTCCTTTTTTAGGCAGTTAAGGTGGTTCGGGACAAGGCGTTAATGCACAAAGGGGGGTCAGGAGGGGAGCGATTCCTCCGGAGAGAGCAAGCGCACCACGAATGATAAAGCTTACTCTCTCGGACAATGAAGAAGTTGAGGGTTTACATCTTTACTGGAAAAATCACACAGGGGAAAGGGGAGATGACGCCGAACATGACGCTGCGATGGGTTCAGCGGCACGGGACAAGTCCCAGGTTTTCTCCTTGAAGATCAATGGGACCTTCCGCGGCGAAAGGGAAAAAAAAAGAAATATGTAACGAAATGTCGCCAAAACACTTGAAAAGGGGGCGGTCTAAAGTTTTGGCAGGCATCGACAAGCGCCAGTGGAGATCGAAAATCCTGCGTGGGAATTGGGTCGGGCCATCTAAGGAGCTCGGGCTCGGATCGCAGGGAGGTGAAGGGAAAAAGTGGCGACTAAATACCAAGGTCCAGGGAACGTCAGAACCAAGAGCGATGGGGAAATCGAAGCGTACCATCCACGCGCATTTAGCGCATCTTCATACTCCGCGAAAGGTCAGCTTGGAAGCAAAAGGGAGGACTGCGATCTTTTGCAAAACCAACGAGGGGGAAAAGGGGAAAAAAAAGCCTGATGATCATCTCCCCAGCTAAGTGCCGCCCGTAATCGCGCTCAATAACTGCAAAAATTAAAAACGCCATGAGTGCTACTCGCTGGGTCGCGGAAACGGGAAGAACGCAAAAAAAGAGGAGATCATACCTAGTCAACTGGTTCATCAAAAGCGAAAAGGGGGGGGGTTGTCCACCTTTTCTTGACACCAAGGGAGGAAAGAACTTGGTTAAGAAACGCACCAAGGGGCAGATTAAGACGGGCACCCTGTTCGCGCAGATGGAAATCAGCAAGTCAGGAAAGGGAATTCTACTCAGGAGAGCAGGGGGAAAGGAAAGAGCAAAAAAAAAGGGTAGGATAAAATCGGTGCATGACGCTGCGGACGGGTCAGTCAAAGGGCGAAGGTGATCCCACGGTTTAACTCCATCTGCAAGAATCACGCCTTTTCCGGGGAGGTCCCCTTCAAGGAAGCGGACGACGACGTGGCGACCGGGGGGAAGTAATTGAAATCAGGTCCATAACATCAAATGGCAGACAAATCCTATGCTTTCTACAGAGGACACGGACACACGGACGCTCGGGGCGCTAAGAAGCGGGTGAATGCAAGGGATCTCGAGGGTCTAAAAACTGACAGGCCGCGGGGTTGCGGAAGAGTTACTAAGAGCGAGAACGATAAACAAGAGGGAGTGCGGGTTACACTGAAACTCGTAGCTTCCTCTATCCGCCCAAAGAGAAAACACAGGTGAGGAGTGGTTGTACTGTGTCCTAGGAAGGGAGCGCAACAGACATGGAGCTACCTTTAACAAACGAGGGCAAATACCCTCCCGGGGAGGAGGGGGATGGCGGCAGCCAAGGTTTTAGAAAGAAATGTAGCGGAACACATCCCAAAGAAGTGCTTGACTGATATACTGATGATTGGGGGGGAACAGAATCAAAACATAGGATTACGTCCCGCCAAAGGGGAGGCCAATGAAGTAAAACCAAGAGGCGATTTCAGCCGGCGAAAGTTGAGTCTGCTATTAGCTTGGGTGACGGAGCAAAGTTAGGGAAAGGCTTGGGGTGGGAGGAAAGAAAGGCGGCCATTTCTTGTCGAAAATGGGTCGAGGGAAGAACGAGTTTAGGTTTTTTCAGTCACCACATTCCAGAAGATACGGACAGATAGCCGACTACGAACGTGATAAAAAGGATCACGTGGGGAGGGGCGCGCCGATCCGCAGGGTAACAGCCAATCGTACATCAAAAAAAACAAGGATTAAAGAAAGATGGCTAAATAGAAGAGGGGCAGGCAACGCCGCTAAATGAGAAAAGGGAGAAAAATAACCCTAGTGCTAGAAGGCTCCAGATATCAAAAACGGGTAATAGGGGGGGAGAAAAAAAAACTCGAAGCCATGTCGTTACGAGAAAAGCAGGACGCTAATTTTCGCCTCACCAAGTTGCACGAAAGAGAAGTTGGCGAAACTTCTAACGCCGTTAGCCGTACCGCGCAAAACCTGAGCTCCGAAGCTTGTTTCTAAGAGAAAAGAGTACATCTGGGGGGGGAAAGAAGGTGAAAAAATCCAGGCGGGCAATACGGCGAATTGCATAACCGGCTTGACAGGATCATACATCATTCTACGTCCTGGGGGGGGGGACATCATCATAAGGGAGGGAACCCTAAAATGCCAGGGAGGCGATGGCCATAACGGAATTTAAGGGGATGACGAAGCTGGGGGGAAAACAGACAACACTGGAGCGAAGGCCGGAGGGAGGTAACAATTGAAAAAAAAACAGCAGTGGTTGGCAGAGGGGCCGATGAGGACGCAAAAGGGCGTGGTCAAGGACCTGCGCAAAGTATGGCTCGCAAGACATTTGAAGTTAGAAAAACTGAGGAGGTCAGTACTAACTTTCAAAACCATTTCGCAGGCAAACGAAAAACGAAACACCGATCACCCTAAATTCCTGGAGGAATTCGATTACACTATCTTAGAAACGAGGGTCAGGGGACGGGCCTCGTAGATGACGAAAATGGACCGTAAATGGTGACCTAAAAGTACTCCTGGAGGCCAAAAAAAAGGAACTAATTAGGAATAGAAAGGGAGTTTTAGTACGAAGGCAAAAGTGGGAGCCACCTAGCAAATACTCGACCCTGTCCGCCAAGCACCAATCAAGAGGAAGGAGGATCGTCAGTCAACTCACTGTGGGCGATTGCCCAGGCTTGTGCAATCGGAGAGAAAGGGACGGGGGGTACCCATAAATGTAGGAATTGCAACCAGTAAAGGCCATAGTAGTGGCGAAACGGGGATCACCAGCCGGAAGGGAAGGAAGGAAGTCGTAAAAAAAGCATGTTTTCTGGGAAAAAGAAGGTGTCCGTAAAGGGCAGCAAACAACTTGCAGATGACAAGCGGAGAATTGGAAAAAAGGCGCGCGTCATTGTTAGAGAAGCGTTGAAGGGTTCGTCACTAGTGAAGCTATAATACCTACGTACGAAAGTTAGAAACGTTGAAAGGAAGTGAAGGAAAGACGCTAATGGGGGGGAAAAGGGGAGGAAGGGGGACGCGCCATTGAAGTAAGATTATGAGGGATTAGGAAAACAAACAAGTTGGCTTGGACGCTTACGGAGGAAGAAGCAGCAGTCTGAAGGGGTGTTGGACGAAAAAAAACTCTATGTCGACTAAGAGAATGTTCGACGCTAAATTCGGGGAGGGGGTTGAGCCGGAGAGAATCCTGCGGCCGGGCTGGAAGGCGGGTAAAAAATTTATGGTCGCGCGAAACTTTTTTCAATACCGGGGAAAGAAGAAAAGAGGAAGGCCCCGCCGCGCTTTGAACGGCCGCGAATTGCCTCGACAAAAGACTGAAAAACGCCGGAATTTTTGCAGAGAAAGGGAAAGAGATCAAAAAGGCAAAAAGCAGGTTAACCGGTGTTAAGGCCTTCAGAGTGAACGGAGAGGGGAAACAGGGACGAGCGGCCATAAGGAGGACTGGGTATACTTTAATCGGGGCAGTAAAAAAGGAAGTTGCAAAAAGAGACGGGACAACCACAGAGGCTGCCGCGGAAAGTGGGACGCGGCAGGCTCAAAAAAAAAAACTTATAGGGGGAACCAAAGGAAAGGAAGAAGATCGGGCCCTTGTTCTAAGCTGGAAAGAGGGTGGCTCGGGAGAGAGAAAAACGGGAAAGAGACGCATCGGGAGAAAAGCAGATCGGGGGGGGGGAGGCCAAAGAGGAGGGGAACGCAAAGAAATGAAACGAAGGGGCGGCTTACTAAGAAAAGGAAGGGTCAGTTCCCGGAAGAACCGAAGAGACTATTCGGGGACTCCTAGAGATCCTAAACAGAGGAGGCAAACATCACCACGAGCCTCCTATATAGAGGGAGAAAGAGGGTTTCACTGGGGGCTAAGGAGCGTGGGCCGCTGCGTGTTTATTGGAATAGAAGGAGGGGGGATCGGGGAGAAGAGAGAATTAACCAGAGTGGATGAAAAGGGGGACGAAAGTGCAGTACTTGCGGAAACAGGGACGGAGAGCAAAGCCATACGTGTCTTTGTTCAGGCGAGAATCCTGAGTTCGAAAACTCGAAAGGGAGGAACCTAAGGGGGAAAAAAGAATACATGATGAGGGAGGACTCAAGAGTGCCGATCAGAAATTGGTGTCAGAATCCGGGGGCGGAAGATTAAGGAACTGAACCGTCCGGAGGGACGCAATTCGTGCTTGCAAGGGAACATTTTTGGGAAAAGGAAAATTGCTTGGTAAGAGAGTAAGGGAGGAATCCAGGCGAGTCACCGAACCTCCCTCAGAGGGCGGGTCTCAAAGGGAGCGAGAGAAGAGGGGTCTTTTACTGGAAAAGAAATAAGCGAAAGGGGGGCTTCAAAAGTCTCTCTTCAAGAGAAGGTTGGACGTCTTGGGAAGGAACTGCAAGGATCGCAACGGGCGACGGGGAGCGTAAATCGAAAAATAAAAATAGAAAAACCAGTCGGGGCCGTCCGCAACACGACTTCTCAGTAAATCACTTCCGCTGACTGCCATAGAGCTGGCTAAAATGGGGGAGGATGGTCTAAATCAGGACAGAAACTTTGGCGAACGAAATGTCCCTCCATGAGCGATAAGGAAGAGGGGGGGATAAATAGGGAGGAAGAGGGGGGGAGGGGGGAGGGGATGTTTTTATTTTTAATCATCAAAACAACAAATTCTTATTCTAAAGGGGGAGGACAAAATAACCAGATCCACGGGGAAACCGGAAAACTTCAGAAAACCAGTAAATGAAAAACGAGGGAGGTTTCGGTCCGGCTTTAGACCATGCTTAATAAAGGATGTTTAAGGCAAAGCGGCCAGGTAAAAAGCGTTGAACAGAATGGGATGGGAGGAGAAATTGTAGAAAAACGAAAAAAAGGGTTGATAAGAGGAAACTTTGCTGACTATCGCGGACAGGGAACGTGGCGATTAGGAGCAAGGGCAGAAAAAAAAAGTCGTACAAAGGGGGGAAAGAGGGAGGGGCGGTTGAAGGCCCATTTGGTTAAGAGGGAGAAGAGGGGGACAAACAAGATAATCGCGTCGGGCCCCTAACCAGAGGGCAGTGCGGAGGGCCTAAAAAAAGGAAAATGAAGAAAGGATAATACTTCCTTTTCCCGCACTGGGGCCGAAAAAAAAAAAAAACGCATATGAGAAAGAGAGAAAAATTCGCGGCTTCAATTCTTCAATCAGAAACTAATAGGAAGGGAGGGGGGGACGGGTCCCAAAAGGGGTGAAAAAAAAAGGTGTCCGTTTAAGGATCATTCAATCCGTCAGGATCAAGGAGGAGGGGGGACCGATCGTGTAAGGTCTCAAGTGAGAGAACGAAGTAAAACAACCACAAAAAAAGAACCTCTCAAAAACCGGAGGCTGGAGCAGAGCGGGAAATTGCTCAAACTGAAAGGGGAAGGATACAACGGGAAAGCATTGGAAAAGTAGGGGGGAGGACACGATGCACTGACAGGAAAAAGGGACTACAGCCAAAAGGAAAAGCATCCTGACACATTCCACATTCGCGGAATCGAGGAAAGACGGGACTGGGAGGGAGTGTTGTAAGACGCGGTGGAGAGCCGCTCAAGAACAAAAAAAAAATGAGGAAAAAAAGGGTCAGGAAAAGGTGTCTTTCTGGGAAATTTGTGTGGGAGGGGGGAGTTGCTCAAAGCAAATGGACATTCCGTGGGAAGAGAGGCCAGTCGACCGGCAGGAAGACTGACATCGAACGATAAAAAAGATGCTCCGTGGACAATGGGCAGGAAAATTGCGGCAACTTCAGGGGGAAAAAGGGAAGACCCTTAGGAGCCGATCGGAAGACGGACAACGGGCAGCTCATCCTCGGTGGCCTAATGAAAACGGAAAAGTCTCAGGGGAAATACCAGAAATAGGTCTACTAGAGGATTCGAGATCGAAAGGGAGGAGCAACTCGATGGGAAAAACAAAACGTTCAAATTGCGGCGAAAGGGGGTTGTGCATGCTTCTCTCACATAAAGCGGAACGAAGGGAGGGGTAAGTCGCGGGGTACCAGGAGGGAGAAGGAAGTCGGGATGGAGAGAATGCAGGGGAGAGGTGATGAGTGCGACGGAATAAAATTCTAACCGAAAAGTAAAAACAAAGGAGCGAAATTGGGAGAGACTTCCATCCTAGACGCAGGGAGGGGGAGCCCCGAAAAAAATTTCGAAAAGATATTCTCTTGCGGACAGAGGAGTTATAGGTCACTCGATATAACGTAGGGGGGAAAATGGTAATCCTCAAATTCGGGAAAATGAGAAAAACAGTTGGGGCGAGGCACGCCGGAATTAGGATCTACAATCCCGGACGGGAACCAGAAGGAGGTGCGTCTCAATATGGTCTTCAGCGGTCCTTGACCCCCTCACGATAAAAAGAAGAGGAGATCTAGGGCAACAGGGGTCAAGAGTCCAGTTCTTGGAGCAACACTTTGAGGGAACAGAAGGTCGAAAAAGAGGCTGTGTTTCATACATTATCCTCCGGAAAAGGGGGGGGGGGGGAAGAATTAAGCGAAACAGAAAAACGCAACGAGGGGCCGAATTGGGGGAAAGGCCTACCTTGAATTATGAATAAGGACGGACAGAAAGGGGACTGTGGGACAGGAGTACACATTTATTTAAGGATGCGAATGGAAGAAAGGATTGGTGGAGGCCTCTTTCTAATTGTCGAGTCGTTAGGGGACAAACGGAGGGAGCCATATTAAAAGTCAAGTCCTTACCTGCGAAGAGGAGAAGACGATAAAGTTTGAAGGTTGCTCGTCAATAAGGGTCCAAAACATCAGGAAAAGGGCCTCAGTGTGTCTCCTGGAATAAAGTACTAATTTCATACCTGTAAGAGAGGCATTCTATACCAGCTCTTGGGGTATCTGCCTGATATCAATCTTTGGAGATAAAGAGGTAGGGGAAGCGAAAAGGGGGGGGGGGGCTTAATTTCTGAAGGAACTATCGTCTAATCTCACCCAGACGAAAGAAGGTGAGGGAAATCTAAGAAAAAAAAATCTGTATCTATTAAGCCCAATAGAACAGAGGTGCAGGGGAGGGGGGGTTAACGGGAAAAGAAAAATTGCGACAAGAGGGGGGCGCTAACTTTTCTAAGCGGGAAAGAAAAAGTCGAAAGCAGGGGCCATCGCCCAATCTGCCGTTGTTGAGGTACGAAAAAGGGAGCTTGCTGTCACATCAAAAGAAAGTGCGGCGCAGGATGAGGGACAAGGAGAATGCTGACACTTACTGGACCCGAGGGAACTGAAGGGAACAAAAAAGATCTGGGAGGTCCGAAGAGGCGAATTCTGGAGCTCAGGGGTTATCTCTTGGGGCGCTAAAAGGGGAGTCAGTTGGTAGGCATAGGGCGTGCGGCGCCAAGGAGATGAATGAAACCTAGAACGGTAACAAGAGGAAAAAGAGGAAAAGGAGAAAGGAAGGGAGGCAAAATTGATTCACTCTTGATTCTGCAGAGTCTACGAAGGAATTGGGGACGAGAAGAAAGCGCATTGGCAAAGAAGGGAAAGAAAGCTCTCACAACAAACTATGAAAAGAGAGCTACTGAGGGGTCTGCTTAAAGAGTCTAGATACAACCGCGAAGGCAGAGAACGAAAGAGGAGAAGACTTTGCCTCCGTTCGATCGTCTAAGAGTGTGGGGGCTCAAAGAAAGGGAGGGGGAAAATAATGGCCGCATGGGGGAAAAAAAAAGCCTATTGCGACCAGGATTTGTTCTCCCATACGAAGGAACTTCCTTTAAGGAAAACAGAGATAAAAATGGAAAGAAAAATTGAAAGGTCCCGCCGACTACGACAAATATTGTTGTTAACAGGACAAAAACAGGAGGGGAAGGAGGTTCGATCGGGGAAGTCCATAAAAAAATCGCCCAGAGAAAGAAAAGACGGCATGTCTGCGAAAAGGGGAGGGGGAAACGGACAAAAAGAAGCGTTGAGCGCCTGCAAAGAAGCCGTTGCATGACGGGGAGGGGGAAAGAGGGGTGGTTGAACAGAGGGCGACAAAGTCGGAGCGGCCATGAACGGGGAGCTTACCCAAAGTCCCAACGGAAGCTGGGGAGAAAGGGGGAGGGAAAGAGGAACTGGGGGGGGGGGCTTTGGTCGGTAAGATACCTGGGGGAAAAAAAAAGGTCTCTCACGTCACCGTATGGTGTTAGGTAGAGAGGAAGAAAGAACTGTAAGAACAGCGTAAGCATACGATAGCTCGAAGAGAAAGAAGGAAGGGAAACGCGCGGGAGCAGAAAGGGGAAAAAAAAGATGAGAAAGAAACTGTTCTTAGAATCTGATCTGACCGGCACCCATGAAGAGGGGGAAGAGGGGGATATGGGGGGGGGAACAGGATTCAGGGGGAGGGGAAAAGAGAGAATGTCGAAAAAGTCGTCGCAGAATGACGTCGAGGATTCAATGGACTGTGAAAACCCAGCTGCAAAGGGGGGGAGAACCGACTCACCAGAAGACCCTTCCGCCCAATACGACATGCCCAAAATCACAAGATTAAATTCGAAAAGAGAGGGAGGCAACTGTTCAGATCGCCCGGGGGGCAAAAAGGGTAAGGGGAGTTGGAAAAAAAAAAAGTTTTCTAATTTCCCGTACATAGAGGGGAGAGAAAGGGGGGTTAGAGGAAGCTGCCAGCGGTTCCGGAGGGGGAGCCGGCGTAAAAAGGGTTGAGGGGCAATGCGGTGTCCGAAAGGGGGACAGTCAAAAAAAGACATCTAGATCAGAGAAAGAGGGGGACGAGTCGCATTTTTCAACTAGAAGTGCTGGGGGAAAACACACGGGCGAAAATGCGAGGAATCAAACGGCGCGTAATTCAAAGAAGATCGGGGAGAGGGAGAGAATTGACTCGCAACATGAAAGGAGAGAAGGAGATCAGTGAATGTCCACCTATTCTGTATTTCTCGCCCGGGGGAACCGGAGAGCAGGAGGCGTGTGCACCCATAGATGGGAGGAAAGAGGAAGGTCGACAAGCGACTTCTTCTCTGCTTCGCCGGAGATTCCAATAGGACGCGGGAAGGGGGGGTTGACGGGCAGGGGATTTTCGACGACTCCCACGGTGTCCATACAACCCTTCATCTAGTCCGGAGGAGAAGAGAAGGGGGGGCCCAAACCCTACTTACAACGAGGTGTGTCGATAAGGAAGGCTAAGTGCGAGAAGAAGGAAAAAAATCGACTACGGGGTTGGAGCACAGGTCGAGTCGCATTTCAGGAGCGAAGGAGTGAAGAAAGGAAAGCGTTCAGGTACCCAAATGGGTCCCGTTGGCCTGGGGAGAACAAGGAGCGAAGGGATGCGAACGGCAAGAAACTACGATGGGTG
>Ga0179593_1302213_pt1 | contig 10362 bp, 13 predicted proteins | sample CZODoug2_1_08_16_FD_185931 | JGI IMG/M metagenome (GOLD analysis project Ga0179593, IMG submission 185931) | Vadose zone soil fungal communities from Angelo Coast Range Reserve, California, USA - CZODoug2_1_08_16fungal (PacBio error correction) | ecosystem: Environmental > Terrestrial > Soil >...
ATCCGCTAAAAAAATATGCAAGCACGCCAGGAAGAGGGTCAGAAAATAACCGTGGCGGGCCCGCACAAAAGAAGGACAGTATCTCTAGGAGATCGAATCTCATCACTTCGGTGAAGGCACCCTCGGGGGGGGAGGAGAGAAATCGGGGGAAATTGAGGAACCGATAGAAGTACACCTGGGGCTCAAGCATGAACTAATTGGCTAGTTTGGATGGAGTAGGGGGGAGCAATCTGCTACGAAGGAGAGGTAAGGGGGGACATGCGGGTTGTTTTTCCCGGGACATCTCGGCCGAGTTAAACTATCCCGCTATGACAAAAAAAGAAAAAACAAGTGGGGAGGACGAAACGGGGGGGGCCAGAAAGAATCTATCTGTCTGGCTAAGGTATTTCGGGATTTCGAAAGGAGACGCTCCTCTGAAGGTATCCGGGTTCGGACCGGCTACACCAACAAAGGGTTGGAGGACTCAAAGAACAAAAAACCCCGGATCTGAGGGGGATAAGATCTCCCTCGCTGGTGGGTTTGACGCTTAGCAAGTCACCTGATATCCAGCGTCCAAGGAGAAACGGGGAAAGCAGCACAGCGGGAGAATTGTCCAGGGAGACCATAACGATATCGGAGGGGGGATATGGGACCGAGAAAAAAAAGAAGGTCTCGAACCTGGGGGGAATTACGAGTGGGTCTCGGAAAGGAGACTGGTCCCTTAAAACTCCGCCTTGAAGAACATCGGGCGTCTGCTATGTTAGCACCATCCTAAAAGATCCTGAATGCTTGAAAAGTGTCCTTGAACGAGGGGGGCGAGCGACTGAAGGAACTATCGGCCTCACGGAAGCTGCTGGCACCGGCATGAACGACAGGATGATCTAGAGAGCCTCGCGCTCGAGGAGCTAGGGCGGGACCGAAAGGTGTGAGCTCTAAATATTCATTGAATCTTAGTTACCCTTGGGAGGAAATGAGCGAGAGAATCGGAGTAGCAGGAAGCGCCAAAGTTCAGGCCCCCCGCCTAGGAGGATGGCGGGAGCTCTACGAAGAGGGGAGGTGTCAAAGCTAAAGGGACCAGCCTAGGGAGGGTAAAAGTAAAGAAAAGGCGCATTCATCTGGGGTTCAGGCCTTTTTGATATAGGCACCATAGAGGAACTTCGCAGACACCATCTGTTGGTCCTCACCGGGGGAAACCGAAATAAAAGATCGGGTGGACGGGACGGCAGTGTAGCCAGCGAAAAGGAAAAACTACACACAAGAATGAAAAAGCGCTTGCAGGATACAGAGGTAGGAGGAAACAAGCCTACCGTGCGCGAGGGGGCTCAGCCTACTGAACCAGTGGGGATAGTATACGGAGGCGAGAGTCCACCGCCTTCTGAAAAGGGGGAAAAGGAAAAGTCAACACGCGCTATTACCTGAAGAGATCAAACCTCACCCAGGAGGGGAGGAGATCATCACCTTCACGTGCGCAGATCGGCAACGGGTCGGGAAAAAAGAAAGTAGGGAAAAGACGAAAAAAAGGGGAAAAAACGGCGGACGAAGTTATCTCTCTTAGGAAGCAGACCATTACCATCACTGCAACGGAGATTAAAAAGGGCCACCATTCATGAGAAAAGTTGCGAAGAAAAGGTGATCGTCGGGATAGACGGGCTCTAACCAGCGCTCCAGAAAACATTCCGATCCGCTCAAGTGCACCCGAAGGGAAAAAGAGGAGCACGCGCCCATGGCTCTGAGAAATCCTCAAGGGGGGGGGGGGCTGAATCGACGCGAAGGGGCCGGGAACTATCAAGGGATCGTTTGCAAGGGGGGGGGGGGGGGACGATCGCACAGCCTGGAGGAGACATACCCGTTGCAGTGGGGGGGGGGAAATTTCATAAAAGAGGAGAGCATGAAGGAGTAGGATAAGGGGGGGAGACGGCATCTCAGGAAAACATCCCCCGAAGATAGAGGGCTCCTTCTTAAGGGAATGTGTTTTTCAAGGATAATAACTAGTCTTGCTACGAAGAGACCTCAAGAATACTTCTTTTGGACTAGACACGGGGGAAGGATCCGGCTGAAAACGGGTGCTATTATTAGTAATCCGCCGTCTGAGAAAAGCTACCTTCGGAATCTGCCGCGGCAAACAATTCAAAGTAAGTCGAGGGAGAGTAAATACGAATTAAAAGATTCACCAGGAAAATAAAAGTTCGCCTCCGTTCCATACCACCACAGGAAAGGGAGGAGAGAAAGGGAAAGGGCACGATTGGTGCCGTGTAACTGGATCAGAGTGAAGGAGAAGCGAGATAAAAGGTCCTCGATGTGGAGGGGTCACTTCAGTGAATAGCTATCAAAAAGGAAAAAGAAAAAAGGGGTAGAGGTTAGTTCCCCCGAAGCTTAGGAAGGACCGAGTCGAACAGCCACTATCTGGAGAGCGAGGGAGCCCTGTTGCGGGAAGAGGGTGAAATTCTTAACGTAAACGTCCGAATGGAGGCCGATTCGCCGGAAAAGAACAAGGCGCCAATCCGTGGCCAGGAGAAAAGAAAGGCAGGGCAGAAAACAGTAACCGTCAGAAGAGAAGAAAGGGGAGAAGTACCAGGACGAAAAAGGGCCGTCCAAACCCTTCCGGACCTTCAACATGGAGCCCGATAACGGTGGGTTGAAGGGTTAAATATTCCCACACTAAAAAGAAAAAAATGGGGAGATCGCGGCGCGTATAGAGAGCACTTGCAACGAAGAGACGTGATCGAGATATCTTCTCAAAAAAAGGGGGGGAAAGGCAAAATCGATCAAAAGTCACTCGATGATCCATTATAAGGGGGGAGAGAGCGCGACCAAGGGTCCTGTTCGGACGGTCAAGTGAGGAACTCGAGGGGGTCTACATCTTCGCGAGAGGAATAAAAAAAAACAACTGGGAGGAGAAAAATAGATCCCTAAAGTCGAAACCTGCGCAGAACCAGGGTCCTCCGAACCGGACTTTGCTCGCAAGAGAGCGAACTCCCTCATGGAAGCATAGGGGGTGATAGTTGGATGAGGGAAGAAAATAAAAAATCTCGCCCCAGAAATGTTGGCTCGAATATTACGCTCGATCACTGACGAGCGGCGGGGGGCAACTATATCGATCGCGAGGAGGAAAGAGAGAAGGAAAGCAGGTGTGACTTAGGGTGAATCTGAAGTATCTCACTAAGAAAAGTCAAGACATCGTTCGGGGCTTTTTTTGCACTCTGACCGGGGAGGCTGGGCGGGCGGGGAGTGACGAGGGTGAGTCGACTGTTTTAAAATGACGGAAGGAAAGGAAGTCACGGTTGTCGAAGGGGTCTTTTCCGAGAGGAAGAAAAAGTCTCCGACCGTGTTACGGAACGCCAAAAAGGAATCGACCGCAAAGGGCGACGACGGTAGAACAGATAGGAGGAAGCGAGACCAGGGGCGAAGCGGAGTGGTGATACGGGTACCTATAACAAAGAAGTTGTCTGACAGAGAGGAACGAATGAGCCATCAAAGGCGGAACATTGTTCTCCTGGCGTTCGCCTGAAAAAGGGAAATGCAAATCCGGGTCAAGTTATCTCTGGGACTCAAGGGGGGGAGGTCCTGAACGGATGATGGACCATGAAAGGGCCAGGGGAAAATCAAAATCTTCACTTGCCGCCGACAAAGACGGAAAAGGGCGCGGCAGGCCGAAGGTCGGCATCGCTCGCGAGAAAATATCTCGGGGGGACCCGCAAACAAAGACCGCCGGTGGACGAAGGGAAAGGGGGTTAGAAAAACACAAATTAGGGAGGGGAAGAAGGGGGCGGACAAGGGGGGTCGTCGCCTTCAAAACCTTCACGGGTAAGGAGAAAGAGAGAGGCGGATTTTTCGCTTAGAAAATTTCGATCAGAGAAAAGGGGGGGGCGGACCTGAGGTTCCAGAGCACATTGCCACCTTAAAAAAGTAGTTCAAAAGTCGAAGCTCGGTATCTAGGGGAAAAAAAGCCCCCAGATCCTTCCGGACTCCAGCCATTCGAAGGGAAGTGGAATTGGAAGTGAGGTCGAAAGGCAATTCATGGCATCTTCTCTAAGGCACGCGGGGGGGGGGGGGGGCGCCTTTATAGGCCTTGAGGAGAGGAGCTGGTTCGGGAGGAAAAAAATTGACCTCTTCCTAGGAAAAAAGTTGCAGTATGACGGGTGGAACTGGAATTCCACTTTTGAAAGGAATGGAGTATCACGCCGCGCGAGACCGAGGGGTCAGCAGCCGTGTTTTCCTGTCTCAGGAGGGGAAGAAAGGGGGTCGAATGGGAAAAAAAAGTAGGCGAAGTTTGAGGACTGCCCGAAGAGGAGGATCGAGATCTCCATGGTAACCGGGAACGTAGTTGGTGACCCAGAAGATCAAGCGTGGCCGAACGAAAAATTAACCTCGAGAACGTGGGCCGGAGGGGGAACCATGAACAGAGGGGTGAGGGAGGGGGAAATCATCACGGTTAGCCGTCAGCTAGTCATCGTTTTTGAGTACGCCTGCATACATCTAGGACGCCTGAAAAAATATGGGGGCGGGCGCGCTCGTAAGAAAAGGGGGGCGGAGAGAGGTGGTTCGGCGAAGGCAGGGCTGTTGCGACTCATGATTCAACAATGGAAGAAAAAAAGGGGACACGCTAGGTGAAAAGGAAAGTGTCTGAGAAGGGTATCGAAGAGAGGCTGGTCAATTCCTCGGGTGGACAAAACGCATGGAGAGAGAGGCTATAGGGGGGAGGCAAGGGCGAATCATTCGACTCTACTGAGAAGAAAGGAGAGAAATAAATATCCGCTCAGGTAAAAATTCTATCTCAGAAAGAGGGGCAGTCCCGAGCTCTGCAGCAAAGGAGTCGGGGGGGGGGGGGGGGGGGGGGGGGGGGGGGGGTGGGGGGGGGGGGGGGGGTGGGGGGGGGGGGGGGGGTTTTCTGAGATCGCGATAAAACAAGAGTTCACGGGAAAAAAGAAGGATTTGCAGTAGGAAGAGGCAAGAGAGGGGCGCAACGTCGTCAAGGACAAGGCTCCAATCATGAATGGGGGAAATGGTGCGCGGAAGGGAGGAGACTAAAAAAAAATGATGAGAAAGAAGAGGGGGTCCAGGCTTTCTGTGTTGGGAATTTACATATATCGTTCACTAGTCCTGATAATGACGATCAAGGTGATACCTGTCTTTAATAAATGGAGGAAAACTAGCAGGGGCTCGAAAAAAAAAGTCCCCACGTGATGCTGCGGGATGCTAGGAGCCAAGTCAGGGTATCCTTTAGAAGGTAAAGTCAAAAATAAAGAACACCCCAGCGGGGGAAGGTATCTCTCACTCACAAAAAAGAGAGAGGAGATAGTCAAGGCCCGAGGGGGTTGTGAGGACTAGGGTGGCAGAACTGATCCTGTGGGGGGGGGGGGGGTTGTGTTGGGGGGGTTGTTGGTTTCTGGGGGGGGTGTGGTGTGGGGGCGCGGCGCAGAGCAAGAGGAAAGGAATGAGAAAGGCATCAATAACTATCGCTGGGGGCAAAGCCCAAAGGGCTCCCCGGCGTTAATTATAGCGGCTCGTTAGGAGAAAAGCTGTTCCCGGAAAAAAAACACAAAGACATTGTAAAACAAGTTGCAAGAGGCGTATCGCGCTTTTAGCCTCTCCATACAAGAGGAAAAAAGGGAAGGCCTTAGGGGAGCCGGGGGGAAAAACTGGGACGACGAGGGAACCGGCGACTGGACAAAACTCCTAAAATATGGCTGCGGACAGAACAACTTCTGATCGGAGAAGAGAAAGAAAAAGCTCAGTGCCTGAAGAAAGAAAAAAAAAAGAGAAAAAAAAAGTGGTCTGGCTCGAAGGAGCTGAAACGGCGCTGCTTTGAACATCTTCTGCAGGAGCGAGAGAATATCTTCTTCTCGAGAGAAAAGTGCCTCAACAGCTAAACGCAGGAGGTTAAAAACGGGCGGAAATGCCAAACAAGCGTCAGACCCTGAAGGCGTCAGGACCTTCAAGAGAGGGGGAGAAAGAAATTGTGGGGGGAAGGCGAAGAGAAAGAGACATGCCATGCGGTGGACAAAAACCGCTTTTGGCCTCAAACTTGGAAAGAGGGAAACGATCAAAAAACATGAGCGACTGACGGGGCAGATGTAGGCCAGCGTGACTAAAAAAAGCTGCCTAGATGGAGGGGGGGTGGTTGGGGGGGGGGGGGGGGGGGGGGGGGGGGGTGGGGGGGGGGGGGGTGGGGTGGGGGGGGGGGGGGGGGGGGGGGGGGGTGGGGGGGGGTGGGGTGGGGGGGGGGGGGGTGGGGGGGGGGGGGGGGGGGGGTGGGGGGGTTGGTTTTTTTTGTTTTGTTTGGTTGGGGGGGGGGGGGGGGGGGGTGGGGGGGGGGGGGGTGGGGGGGGTTTGGGGGGGGGGGTTGGGGTGTGGGGGGAGGGGGGTGGTGGTGTGGGGTGTTGGAGAGCCCGGAGCGGCAACCCCTCCACCGCTCTCTTTTCTCTCGGGAACCGAAAACTTTTAAAGGCTTCGGTCGCAACTTAAACGAGTTTCAGGAGGAGAGGAAACTCCGTGTAGGAAGGACTAGAAAGTCCTAAACCTGATATGCTTTTCATATCATCACCTCACGTAAGTAGGCACCTGGATTCACCACCGATGGGTACAAGCAAAGAGACCGTGCAAACCCTTCTGCTAACAGAATCCGGGTCAGGGGAGAAATGACGAAAGAATTCATCTTCTAGAAATCCCCCCCCCCCTTCAAATAAAAACGACCAGTGGATAAATATACTCTTACATCGGGAGAGAGGGAATCGACCTCGAAGGAGAACAAAGCAGAAGCCTCCATGCATTCAAACTACCGTAAACGCCCTATTGTCTCTTTAAAATCACGGCACTTAAGAAGGGACGAGGAGTAAGGGGAAGGAAATAAAAGTCGGAAGGGATATGTTTCGGTGACTACGCCCCTCTCTGCAAGACTGGGACATCCTCCCTTTAAAATGGGGGGGGGAAGGAAAGAACACGGTAGAGGCAACAGAAAAAGTAGTCTATCCGCTAGTAAATCAACGTCATAGCCTCCAGCTCCGCGGGAGAAGGAAGGGAAAGGGGGTTGTGGGAAGGGAACGAAGAGGTATTACTCATCGGTCGGATCGGGAATAAGGCGTTTTTCGATCAAAGGTAACTATCATTCAGGGAAAAAAGGCGGTTGAGGGGGAAGGTATCCGAGTATATTGAGATCTCAAAATTGGGAGCCGATGCCACATTTGTCTCTTCGTCTCGTTCGCCAAGACTAATATGAAACAAGGGAACATAATTTCTAAAAATAAGCGTAAAAGAAAAGAAACACCGGCATGGACGGGAGAGAACGAGACAGGTGAACCGGACATCTTCTTCAAATACTGACGGCTAAGGAGCAGACCGGAGAGCTGGTTATTGTCTCTAGGAGGAATCGAGTCAAGAAACAAGACTTTTTCCTCGGTCTAAAAAAGGGGCTCTCCCAGTAAAGGGGGAGCGAGAAATGGGAAGGAAAAGCTTCGTTCGCCCTGAGTGGCTTGTCTCCCCATGGAAAAAAGGGAAAAAAGGACCGTCGAAGGGAGTCAAGTATTAAAAGAAGAAAGACCATGCAAGAAAATCTTTAAAGCCGTCTGGAAGAAAGGGAAAAAAGTCCTGCCTCACAAAGGAAGGGAAGACGAAGAAGGGACGCCAGGGAAGAACAGTTCACGTCCCCACCCCCAAGAAAAAGTCAAAAGAGGGGGCAAGAGACTTTTGAGGGAGGCTAAACGAGAGGAAAAAAATAAATGCAGGTCCTGGGAAGCTGCGGCGATATATCTCAAGTGCACGGGAAAAACTGGGATGAGAGCTAATCTTTCTATTACAAGATGGGGAGAGATGGGAAAGGGGGGGGGGTGGGGGGGGGGGGGGATCTATCCTGAAGAAAAGCAGAGAATCAGGAGAATGTAACTCCGCGCGGTCTCTACACAGGTCCGTGGCGCAAAGGAAACGCTAGGTCCGACCTTCGGAATGAGAAATCTAAAAACAAACTAGTATTCGGGAAAAAAGATAGAATAAAACCACGAAGAGTCAGACGCGCGGACCTCCTAGTCCAGCCGAAAGAGAACACAAATCGCGAGCAAAATCTAAGTCTGGGGTCGGGGAAAGAGTGACTTACTGATAGACGTCCCTGGCGCCAAGGAAAAGGGGAAAAGAGGACGCGAAGATTCTACGAAAAGCACCGGGAAGAGGGGGTGAAAGGGATCATCTAAGCGGCGATAAGCGGCATTTGAAATGGTTTTTAGAGAGACGGATATAAATAAGGAAAAAGGATAGTGCAACAGCGGGAAGGGGGGTCTTGTGTGGGTTACTGGCGGAAGAGGAGGGGTCCATTTTAAAAAGAGCGTGAGGTGACGGTTATTTTTTAGAAGGGGAAGTTTATGCTGGCTTACGACGTCATGGCACGGGGAAAGGGGGGCGCAGGGGATGGTCGGAGAAGGAAAAGAATCGAAGAAAGAAAAAGGTCAAAAGATGTGAACGCCCAGCATGAGGCGAATAAGGGTTAGAAGTGCTGGTCGCGCGGTGAAGGGCGAAGCTTCGGGGTTCTACTGGGGAAGGGGGACGGCTGTACCTGGACGAGGGGGAACTCAGTTCGCCATAAAAACTAACATGGGGCTTCGAGGGGATTGAGAAGGCATAAAGACGAAGATTTTCCAAGAACAAAGAAAAGTTAAAGATAAGGTGATCTCGACTTGAAGTTTTAGGAAGGGGACCGGATGATTGGATCCATGAGGCAAGGTGCATCTGAAGATGAGCGAAAAGGGGGGGAGTTCCGAATCATCCGGGTGGCAGGCTAATTTCGTCATTGAATCGCAGAAGTAATAAAATCAGCTTAAGGTACCGGACCGAAATACGGGGTCAGCCGGATGACATAACTGGTCTAGACCCAACGTAGGGATGTAGCGTCGACCGATGAGAAACGAGGGGTTAAAAAAAAAAAAAACAAGGTAACGGGTCATCCGTATAACGCAAAAATTGTCATACTATTTTTCACGCAGTGTATCCTTATCTTAATAAAGGGGGGAAATTGCTGGGGGGAGGTTCTCCTCATTGGGCGAAATAAAAGACTTGCAACCAATGGAAAAAAAAGTCTCGTCAAGAAACGAAAAAGGGGGGAATCATCAACAAATCGGCACCCATAAACATCCTACGTAGAAACAGAAAGGCTCGGAGAGTTAAGACTGTCTGAGGCAGGCGGAATCATCCAAAATTTAGGGGCGAGTCAAAAAAAGGGAACTTCTTGGGTAGGAATTTAGTGGGATGATCCTCTCTTTTCGAGAAAGAAACGACGGGATTCCTCTTCTAGGGGAGAAATGGGCGGGGAATATTACGTGGGGAGGATGGAGGACGACGTAAGATGGCGGAATGGGGGGATACGCCGAAAAAAAAAGGCATGGACTACTACGTGGTGGGAGGGGGAGAGTGAAGGGGGAAAGAAAAAATAAGAAATACCTTCCTATATGCGGACGTAATTGGATTACTCTTAAAAAAAAGCAGAAGGGGAGAGAAAAATTGGAGTAGCTCCTGGGGTAGACGGGAACATCGAGGGGGGGGGGTAAGACAAAAGAGGAAATACAGAGCCGCAGTCGCCTACTCCGAATCCAACTCGAAACGGGGGGGGCCGTCTTAAGAAAAAGAAGGGCTGAGGAACTTTTGCTAAACGGAGCAGCGATTGCAACTGCAAAATCTAGTGCAACGGGGGGTGAGGGCTTCTGGACAAAGAGAGGAACGCCTCAAAAAGAGGGCGGGGACTCTCCAAAAAGGCGGAACAAAGCATTGTTTCCGGTCGAAGAGCTAGGTTTGACTGCGATGAGAAAAAAGGGAAGGGGGGAGACCGCTGAAGAAAAGGTGACGAAAACTTTTATCTGAAAAGGCGCTGGTCCAATCAACAGAGGGTTGTTTGTAAAAACCGTCGGGAGGAGAGAGGGTGCTTCAAGGGGAAGCCAGACTACTACAGAGAAAAGAGAAAAAAGAACACTGCATGGACTCTCAGTAGAAAAGTGTCAAGCACTCCCTGAAATCTGAGGCTCTAAGGTAAATAGGCAGCCCTTATCAAACAAGGCCAGGAGCGCGGGAGATCTTGAAGTCTAATAGTGGTCAGGTATGCCTCAAAAAATGGAGATTACGATATAAATTCTTGGGGTCCGACTCTAAAGGGGGACACCTTATCCATCAAACGGAGTAAATTTAAGGGAAATGGATCCGTATAAAAGAGAATACTACGGCATTCACTAGTTAGTTGTTGTGCAAGAGGGTCTTTTGGTAATGGACATAGAGAGGGGCGTATCCTCGATAAGAATGGGAGGAGAATTGCGTGCGGAGGATTTCAACGGCTTTCTTAAAAATTATAGAGTGGACTTGATAGGCTCAGAAGGGGGGCTGTCTTCCTGAAGAGAATGCAACAGAAGGAAAACT
>Ga0179593_1302657_pt1 | contig 10362 bp, 12 predicted proteins | sample CZODoug2_1_08_16_FD_185931 | JGI IMG/M metagenome (GOLD analysis project Ga0179593, IMG submission 185931) | Vadose zone soil fungal communities from Angelo Coast Range Reserve, California, USA - CZODoug2_1_08_16fungal (PacBio error correction) | ecosystem: Environmental > Terrestrial > Soil >...
CCAACGGGGTGAGAGTGAGTCTAAAAGGGGAATACCCTAGGAATGCATCAAAGAAGTAAGGGAAAAAAGCACACCTCTAAAACGACTTATCAGGGAAAAGAAACTATAACATCTGTTCTTTGCACAAGGAAACAAAAAGCAATGGGATAAAGAGGCATCCGGAATTTGACGGAAAAAATCCTCCGATCTACAACAGGCGGGGGTGGCCGGTGGAAGCGCCTTGCTCGAGAGTCGCAGAGCTCGACAAAAAGGAGCAAATCTCAGGGATGGAAGGAAGAGAGTAAACTATTAATTAAGGGATCGGGGGGTCGGGGGGGAGCCTAGGCAAAAAGCAAGGCCAAAGAGCAGCCCTCCAGAGGGGAACGCCAGATGGGACGGGGAGGAGACCGGAACTCTCAGCCTGAATCGTGGCACTAAGAAAAAGCAGAGAATCCTTTGTCCCGAAAAACAACCGCAGGGGGCTGTTGCAAGGCGCGGTGTGAGGGGAAAAAGAAAATTTATCCAGGGGCTAAATTTGGAAAGTTGCCGAATGTTTAAGCAGGAGGACGGCAGCTATGGAGAAAGTAAACGGGGATTCTAGGGTGCAGAGGTTCGAGAGGTTATGGGAGACCAGGAGACGATTAAAAAGTTAAGAAAACTCTTCAAAAAAAGGAGACGAGAGGCCGTTAGCAAAAACACAAACCCCACAACCCTGAGAGAAGGGACGAGGAAAAAAAAATTACTTCGGACAAGGACCAAAAGGGACACTGGGACCACGCGAATGAGGTTAATTGACGGGAGCGGGACGAGGTTAATAGGGGGGGAGGTGCCGACCGGAGGCAACTGGAAAAGGAAAAAGGCGGTTGAAAAAAAAGTGCGGGGAGGCCGAGCGTCAAAGGGCGACATCAGGGGAAAAAAAAAGATGACTTTCGGCGTGAAGGAAAAAAGGAGAATGCTGCGGAAAAGGAGGATCAGGGGAGGGGGGAAAAAACGGGGTGGGAGCAACGTTCCTTCAGCAAAATGACGCGTCGCTCAAAGAGGGACCAGATAACAAGCGTGTGGAAGCATGACAAAAAAAAAAAATTATGCAGAAGAACCTGACCTCTTGGGAAAACGTGAGAGAACTCGGCACATTCAGGGACATAAAGGCGACTTGGGATCGGCACTAATTTGAATCTATAAACCAGAACACAACTGGGGGGGAGGAAATTCAACCCGCGGGTTGCGCTGCAAGTGACGGGGGGGGAGGGATCAAAAATATTTGGGTGACCTGAGGGGCGGAAGGTGGGGGAGTTTGTCGGGGCACAAAAGAAAGAGGGGGGACATCAACGGCGCGCAAGGTTCATGAAGAGATGATCGAGCGGGCATGAAAAAAAAAAAGAAAAAAGGGGGGCTTAATAGAAGGGAATAAAGGGGCTACGGAGGAGCCTAAGGCGGCATACGGATACGGAGAGACCTTGTTGACAAGGCACGAGGGAAAGGGCCATGATTCTCGTTAGGCGGCGAGAGGGAGGCGAAAAGTCGTGTTCAGACAAGAAAGAGGGTAGCCCGTGGGAAACAACAAAGGAGTGAAAATGGAGGGGGTAACGTTATCGGGAAAGCGCCGTCTAAAAATTGGAAAAGCGAGTCATCCTAAGATGGGGAGATAGCCGTGAAAAAAGAAAATCGAAAAAGGAAGGGAAGGTACCGGCCAGGGTAAAAGCGACGCGGTCATAAAACAAAGAGCCCGGGGGGCGTGGAAATCATAAAACTTTGGAGGGCGAAAAAGACAACAGTACATAAGAAAGAAAAAAAAAAACGTAAGGAGGAAAAAAGAGGAGATGGTTAGAGGCCAGTCGCTAAACATCCAAGACAGTTCGATCAGCACAATGATATGGCGCGCGAATTTCAGTAAGAAAAAGTAGTGCAGGTGAAGATGTTCGGGGGAAAGAATAGGACAAAATTCCGCCTGCAGCAAACAATGACTCGTGGGGGAAAAAAAGGAAGTGCTCGGGAAAGGGGGACCGGGGATGTACAACAAAGGGTCATGGGTGTGGTTCAGGGGAGCCAAACGGGTTAAACAACGAGAAAAGTAACTAGCTCAGGTCCCTCGAAGGGCCCTCGGAAGTGTAAGGCAATTATGTCTTCCATTCTCGAGGGATGGGAAACGAAAGGAAAAGGATGCCGGCAGGAGGAAAAAGAGAAAAAAAAGTCGACTAAGAAGGAGACGATCGCAGCATAGAGAATTCAGGAAGCTTGCAGCAGCTGCAAAGTGGATTGTTCGCCGTGTCCAACAGACAACAACATAAGTGCAGCAAGCCATGCAAAAATCGGGGAAGAGCACAAAAGCGGGGGCAGAGAAGAGAAGAAAAAAACTAAGGCATTTTTGGGGAAATTCGAAAGGGGGGGGCATTACCAAATCGCGAATGAAGGAGGGCACGTCCCGCATGAACGTCAAACACGGTGACGCCACTGCAAGAAGAAGCCTTTGCAGCCTGGAACATGACGTAAAAAGAAAAAAAGTGAAAGTGAAAGTGGAGTCCAATCCCCTACCCATACCGTGCAGGGAGACTCTTTGAGAAAGAAGGGAACATCCATACTACGCATAGACCGGGCCAGGCAGTCAGGAAGGAGAAGGGAACGTGTATTAGTCTCCCTTGAGCGCGAGAAGGAAAAGGGACGTCGTGCAAAATTCTCATCAAAGTGTGAAGAGGGTCATCCTCCGTATGGCAGGTCGGCATCGACAGGCGGGAACGAAAAGGACACCCTAAGGGGGAGCAGAGTTGTTTGTGCCTGCAGGAGAACATAATCTGGCGCAAGAGAGGGCAGGCCTTCGTGAGGAGGAATAGGAGGCCAGAGGAAGCGTCTCCGTGCGGCAGCTTCAGTTCCGCAGGTCCAGGTCCTAAAAAAAGAAAAAGCTCTAACAGGACAAAACAGAAATGTACTCGCCAGACACGCACTCAGGAACTGCAGGAAAAGGGGGCCTTAGACCATGGAGAAAAACTCATTTGTTGGAAGAAACAAGAGGGCAGCAATACCAGAGGGGACGGGGGGCAGATGGAAGAAGTCCGAAAGGGAAGGAATGCATTCAGGATGCAAAAAACAGGGGTTCCGAAAACGGAAAGAAGGGGAGGGAAACCAAAGTCTGGCAGGGGACAAAACGTCGGTCGGAGGGGATACCAAGAAAGAAACGAAAGCTCAACCGACTAAGAAATCGAGGCAATCATCTCTCGAGGCTGGGGGAAGGGGGGACGACCTTCAGATCGGAAGAAACGGCTCCGGGACCCCACCACTCCAAATTTGGCGAACGGCGCCTCGTACACTAACGGGCAAGCGCTTTAAAGGTTCCCTGGGAAGGGGAAGGGCAAATAAAGTGGTGAGTAGGAAGAACTTGGGCCGAGTCGTGTGTAGCACGACTTTCCTGAAGGCTTCATGCAAGGCCCCGGGGAAAAGAGGGAGGGTAACCGAAACGATCAAAAACAACTCTCAACAGGGGTTGAATCGTAAAAAGGGGCATAATCTAACAAAAACAAGGGAAGGGAGTGGGTCAAGGAAGAGACTGATCAAATGCGCGGTATCGTCGACGGCGAAAGAAAAGGAAGGTTCCCGTTGCGATGACAAGGGTCAGAAAGAGGAAGAAACATCGACCCCAGACGGCCAAGAGCTTATCGGGGAGACACCTACAGCTTTGGGCAAAAAGGGGGGCTGAAGGAAGTTAAGAGGACCAAACTCCTTATTCCGGAAAACCAACAGTCGTGGTAAGTGGGGAAAGATGCGTTTAGACTATGGAAGAGGAAGACGAAAAGGAAACTCTCTCTAGGAGAAGAGGTTCGGGGGGTCCTGTATCGGGGCGGTGGTCTCTCAGGCAGTAGATTCAGCCCCGCCGCGTGGTCGACAAAGAGACGTGGATCGGAATTAAGCTGGAGAAGGCGGGCACTTATGCACGAGGGAAATATTTGGGCCAAAGACCCGCTTGGGGGAGAAAGAGGGAGAGAGTGTGGGCGGTTAACCCACTGTGAAGAAAGGGAGAGGGAGTGAATTTTTTGCCGCCAGACCGGCTTGAATAGATGAGTATCCACACTACCGAGGCTAGTTGGAAGAAGGAAGAGGAGGGGGATGAAACGAGACGAGACCCTGATGCTGCAAAATAGGAGAAGGGCCTTTATCAACCGCTGGGGGACTCCCTGAGACGACACGAAGAGCTAAAACTGCTTCAAGAGTCAAGGGGAGGGAAAGTCAACAAAAGAAGGGGATGAAAAGGCGTTACTCGGAGGGGGGAACCTTGTCGACTGACAAGAAACGGGGATTTCGTCTGAGGAGGGGACCAATGCGAATTATATAAGAGGCGAAGTATAAAGGTGCTTCCTAAGAGTAGGAGACAAAAGGTTAGCCACTTGCGTCGTCCAATGGAGAGAAAAATGATTGACAGACTGTGCTACTCATTGACGTTCAAAAACAAGAAATAGGATCAGCCGGCCGACCTGACTGAAGGAAGGCTAACATAAGTGAATACAAGGAGTCGGGAAAGCTGCTGGGGCAGCTAATTGGATGAAAAGTGGGACGTGCGAAAAAAAAGGAATGAGACGTTTTCAATGGTTCGAATCTAAGAAACAAAAAACTAGGTAACCGTGGGGGTTGATCTATACATGCACGTCTGGTTGTTTGAGTCCCGGCCGTGAAACAGATTGGGAAGGCTGGAGGAAAGTGGAGGGGGAGGAAAAATCACGAAAACGAGGCAAGGACTTTTATCTCCTGATGAAAAACAAAAGAGCGGGGATGGGGCGTCGACGGAAGAGTCTGGAACCTCAGAAAGAAAGGAAACCAAAAGCCAGAAGAGTATCTATGAGAGGAAGAAGAACTCATTGTGTGCCTACAATAAAAGGACGAAAAATATGCTCAGAAATGGTCTGCGAGGGGAAAACGTCGGGGGGATGCCTCACAAGCTGTTGAACGTGACTAGCAAGTATGAAGAATTTCGGTAAAATAGGAAAGAAAACGCGCCGGCACTGCAGGCTTGGAAAAGCTAAGGCAGGAAACATGCTATTTGGGTCATCGGGGGGAAAAAACTCGATAAAGAAAAAAATTGGGAGACTTCGTCAGGGATGGCGCCGGGAAAAGGAAATAGGGGCGGATCGGAAAGGCAAGCAAGGAAAGCACAGGAAAGAGAGAGAAAACGTAGGAGGGATGTTCAATGTCCGATCTCTACATCAAACGGAAGAGAACAAAAAATGGGGCCGAGGAACGCGCACGGACGCATCATAAAGTACGAAGAAGGGGGAACTCAGAAGAGCAAATGATCGAGGGGAAAAAGGAACTTACGCGGGGGAAGCGAATACGGAAAGCCTTCAGCGACGGCTGCGTTTTAGTTCTGGTCCGAACGAAAACCAAAGGGGGTCAAAGAAATGGGCAAAGTGTGTTAAGAAAGCGTGATTAGGCAACAAAAAAAGAACGTGGAAACCAAAATCGGAAGAAGGTCAAACTAGAACATTCCTCAGAACCGAGTGCCTTGAGAAGTTTATACCATGACCGATCAAGAAAGAAAAGCCGTGAAAAAGGCAGGAACGTGAGGGGGGAACATAAGATAACCTCCTCGATGGAAACGAGAAAAGAACGCAATAAGCCAAGGAGTGCTATCCTGCGCTTGAGGGGGGTAAGGGGGGGTCCCCCCAAATCACAAAGAGGGGGCAGAAAAAGGTGCAAGGCAGTCGAGCATAAAGGAAAGAAGAGCCCCCCACGAAAAGCAGTTGTGGTTAAAGGGGGGGGAGAAAGGGAAGGGGGGCAAGCAGGAGAAATGGGGCAAGGTGGCCGCGTCACGGTCACAAAAAAAAAAAAGTGAAAAAAACTTTCGCTGAAAAGAGAGGAAAACTCCTGGGCTTCCGTCAACTTCTAAAAAGGGAAAAGGACAGGTTTAAATGACCGAAAAGAATTTGGAAGACTCGAACTGCCGTGCATTGGGACCGGGCGAAGGGGCTGGCTTAAACTTGACAAAAGGGGGGGCTAAAGATCGGGAAAAGGAAAGAAAAAAGTTAAGATTATGTCGACAAAGTTCGACAACTCGAAGAATGTGAGGCAAAATCTGGCACCTGCAGGAAAGAACGACGGGACAGAGACAAGCAAAGTGGGGCCAATTGGTAGAAACAGGTCGCCAGCAGTACAAAAAAGGGGAGGAAAGAGATTCCTGCCTTCTCCAACTGACTGGACAGAAAGAAACAGGATTGGTCGAAGGCGATGACAAAAGATCCGGGCGTCCATGAGGGAAGAGCGTCTTCGAGTGCCGAGGGTCGAAGACCATCACAAAGCAAAGCGAAAAAAGGAAGGAAAGGGGTAATCCAATCAGATGAAAGAAAGAAGCTCAGGAGAACGGCATCAACCTTTCCAGGGAAATAGCGAACTCGCTCAGCGCCGACAAGGGCCAGGGGCCCGGGTATGGCCTCGGCGTTCCGAAAGCTCGTTCTGGGACCCGCGAATAGGATGGAGGGGGGGCCTATCCCCGTCAAGTGGAGGAGAAAGCGTCGGTAATCATGGGAGCATTAAAAAATCAAAGATTCCGAAACAGCTCAAGAATTAAGAAATCAAAGAAGCATCATCGGAGGAGGAGGCAGGGAGGAGAAGCAAATCGAGAAGGGAAAACCACTCACAAACGGTTTGGGTAAACTGAAAAAAGCCGCGGGAAGGATTGGTCCAGAGAAAAGGACCTAGCAGCCTTAAACCAACAGGAAGTCCGTGTGATCAAGAATCTGGGGAAGCAAGGGAACCGCATCCGCTTCCTGGGTCGCGGCTTTTCAAACGCTGAAGGGAAAAGGGGCGTGCGGGCACGGGGAAAGGAAGGTAGAGGAGGGAAAGGGGGGACCTCCTGCTACTATAAAAACACTGCCCGTAAAGAGAGCCCGAGCACGGACAAACAACAACAAGGGGGGGAAAAAATAGGAGAGTAAAAAGGTCGTAAAATACTGGGCAGTTGTGAGTGGATCTGACTTCGGGAGCGAACCACCCTTAGGCGGCAATTAATTCACTTGTCGTCAAGCCGGGGGAACTACCTCTCGTACGATCGGAAAGGGGAGAACAGTCAACTTTCGGTGGGAAAAGGGGATCGAAAATGGACGGATGATGAAGGTGGAAATATCCGCCGCGGTCAAACAAACAGTAAAAAAAGGGGGTGGAACGTGGGAAGGGAGACTAACAGGCTGCTCATCAGGAAAAGCAGCCAGGGAAGATGATTAAAATGATCGATTAAGTAGGAGGTGAAAAATGAAATTACCAGAAAAAAAAAGCAACACGCAATTTTCGAACCAAAAAAAAGGATGGACGTTGACTCGTAAAAAAAAGAAGGGTGGGGCATGGGAAGCACGCGATTAAGAAGCAAAACAAAAGGGGGTACCGACAACCCCAGCGAATATGACTCTTTGTGAAACGGGGAAAGGGGAAGGAAACTGGAAAAAAGGTTGGGCCGCAATGAACGGGAAAGAGCGGGTCTTCCTCTGAGGGCGGAAACAAAGAAGGGGGCCGAAAGTTGCTAAATGTTCGACCGAAAAGAGCACAGCGCTGAGACTCCTGCAAAGAATCCTCCGTTATCCAAAGCATAGAAGAAGACAAAAGAGGACTAAGAGAGGGAAACAAGTCCTTTAGAGGAAGGCAAAAAATCGAAGGGGGGGCATGGCAAAATGCGTTTACGTCTGAGGAGAAAGAATGCCAAAAGGGGGCCATCGACCGGAGAACTGAAACAGAGGGATGAGAAGCGACTTTACCAAATGGAAAAAAGGGCACATCATCGTCAGGGCGCAGTTACGCCATGGGGGAACGTCAGGAGGGGAAAAGTGTATAAAATTAAATCGTGAGGACCCAGGTCTTCAGAAACGGCATTCGCGGCGGCTCAATCTAAAAGGGACCAGGATCACCAGCAGAGGGACAGTTAGGCCTGAGAAGAAAATGAGGGGAAAGGGAGGAGGATCCGGGAGTGTCAATGGAGGGCTTGGGAAAAGAAGGCAAGGCATAACCACAGAGAATGTGAGTGGCCCAATATTCGATCTCTAAGAAAAAAAAGAAAAAAAACTGAGAATGGAAAAGAAGAGGACCAGGGGGGGGAGAGGAGGTTACCATGGGCAATTGACAACGTTTGTGCCATTGGAGGGCATAAGGTTGCTGTGGAGGGAACCCAGGTAACAAGAAGCTCAAAGGGAAAGGGCCATTAAGGGGCATCGTAGGGGAGCGACAGTAGGGAAAAGAGGGGTCGAGAATGTCACCGAAGCCGAAGGAAGGAATACGCGAGAGTATCTATGCCGTGGAAGGACGAAGAAAGGGCCAGTGCGCGTGCCAAGTACAAGCGGCAGAGGCAGGTGGGGTAAGGAAGAAAATCCGCGAAGTAAAAAAAGAACACCGCCTTGACTATTCGAGAGGTGGGTTGGGGAATAACAGAACTTACCAAAAAAAGGCTGGCACGCGTCATTTCAAGGGGCCTAAGCCTATCGGGGGGGGAAAAAAAGAAAAAGAAGAAAACTATTGAGAAAATTACACTTAAATTCTTCAAGGGAAAGGGAGAAGGCCAGCGAGGAGGACAACCGAAACGCAAAAAAAGTGGAGTGTAATGTTAGGGGGGTGTAAGAGCAGCGCAGGAAAAAGGGAAAAAAAATAGAGACAACACCACACGATTAGTGCGAAAAGTAGATGAAAAGGAAGGGAGGAAGGGACGTCGCGACCTCACCGTACAGACGATCAAAAATTCTGGAGACTTGTGTTACAAAAAGCAGACATAATAAAAGGAAAGAATAAAGTCAGGGGTCGGTTGTCCCGAGGGACAAAATTCCGGCAAGAATGACGCGGGACCAAAGCCTTCAGTGAGGATCGGGAGGGGAGGGGGCTCGATTAAAGAAAACCCGCCTTCCGTAAAATCAGGGGACAGCTTGATGAGACGGGAACAACCTACAGGGGACGACCTCAAAACACTCACGATCACATGAAACGCGCCTGAAAAAGGCGGGTTCGTCACATCGTCAAGTAGAAATATACTCGCGTAGAGTATGAAAAAGAGTGACAAGAAAAAACCAGAGAAGGGAGACCGACAAACATAAAAGACACCCGCAGGCTAAGGAGCATGAATCAGGAAAGCAACTCATGAGGTGTCAACATAAGAAGCCAGGTAACAGCAATGGGAAAAAATCGTCGGAGGGGGAGAGAAAAGGAAATAACAACAAGGGGGGGGAAAAGCATAGAAAAAACAAAATGGGGGAAAATTTTCTTAGAGTATTTCAGGAGGACCACTTCGGGGGAGAAAGGGTAATTCCTAGGCTGAGTCATAAGGAACGAAATCAAACTATAAGGACGCATACTTCTGCTACAAGGCTTCCTGGAAAACATCATGCATCAGTAGGTATGAAATTGTCAATTAGCACGAAGGAAGGAGTACGAGTGCGTCTCAAACGACAAAGCAATGATAGCCCCAGGGACTACTAGAGAAACGGTCCCATGGGCGGAATGAGCCGCAATGAACAAGTTAAGTGAATGTTGAAGAAGCCAGTTCACGGAAGACGATCAGGGAGGGAAGGAAAGAAACATTCTCATCACACGTTAATGAAGGACAGACGTCGATGCCCAGGGGGGGGCGGGCATCGACCATGGAAGATCCGAAATAACCATTTGACAGGAAAGATGAGGGTGGGGCCTGAAGTTCACTCAGGACAGAGAAAGTCTAGCAGTGACTTCGGGACGAGCCTAAGAAAGGGGGGTCACTGCGGAGGGGGAGGGGCTGGTGGAAAAACGTCTTCGAAGGACCGGACGGGGCGAAAATAAAAAAAGGAGACCGGAAATCTAGGAAAGAAAAGTCCAGGCCCTACAAATAAGTCCAAAGGAATTTCCGGCCAGGAAAAAATCGTACCACTCGCTGGGGACACGCGCAAGAAAAGCAAAAGCGGGTTTTTGAGGGGGAAAGGATGGCCATCGGAGTTCCGAAAGAGAGATTCCAATACACGGCTGAAGACAGGGTTGGCCTAACGTCACAAAAATGGACGGCACAGACGCGAAAGGGCGACTCTAGAATCGGGGGGCGGGCAGTGCAGGGGTGCGAATTCTCACACCGGGAAAAATTAATCCGAGAGAAGAGAGGTCATAAGACGCAGCGTCTGGAATTGGAAGGCCGGAAGAGAGACAACGGAGACTAAAAAAACACCGCAACCACGAAGCTGTGGGACTCTTGCGGGCGAGGGAAAATGAAAAAACAATGTATGCCAGACTTAAAAAAGAAAAGGCGTTCAGGGGAACCGATAAAAAGGGGAGCAGTTGGGACGCTCCCGCGATTAGGGGTCGCTGACACTGGAAGGACGCGCAGAAATGAAACAAAAGACGCAACATTTAAGCAGCAAGTAAGGAAAAAACGAGCAAAAGAAAAGAACGAAAAAGGGTTGGGATCTACGC
>Ga0179593_1356824_pt1 | contig 10362 bp, 6 predicted proteins | sample CZODoug2_1_08_16_FD_185931 | JGI IMG/M metagenome (GOLD analysis project Ga0179593, IMG submission 185931) | Vadose zone soil fungal communities from Angelo Coast Range Reserve, California, USA - CZODoug2_1_08_16fungal (PacBio error correction) | ecosystem: Environmental > Terrestrial > Soil >...
GCATTCGGGCTCGCTGTGCCTGTCGCTCCAATTCGGGGGAATATTGGAAAGCCCGATGGGAGAACTGCAAGCGAAGGGGGCTTCAGACAGCGGAGATGGGTAAAGCAAATGTATCAGAAATCAGGAAGTGTGGGAAGGGGTGGAGTATACAGATGCAAAGAAATCTATTGGAGTAGGCACAGTAAAGGGAGTAGTCCACAAACTCAAAGACTGAAAAAAGTATCCTTGAGACCCCCCCCTAGTTCCAAGGTTTGTATACTTAAGACTTGAAACTTCCTTTGTCTGCCAGGTCTTCGACTATGGAAGGACACGAGTCTATTTCTATTGTCCTAGCTTGAGTCCAGAAACCCACTTTCAATAGGTTTATCTTCCTTGGGGATGCCTGGATCTCTCAAGCCTTCCGAACCTGGTTGAACCGTCCTCCTCGGGAATCCTCCACTCTATTGTCAGGCTAGCCTCCTACGTTTTGTTGTGGTTCTTACCATGCCCTTAAGGATGCCTTTGGCGTCCTCATCGTGTGGAGAACATTATGTTGGGAATGACAGCCTCTGTCATAAGCATCAATAGAACAGCTCAAGAAACAATTGTGTCTCGTCCGGAGGGCGGGTGGGCCTACAGGACTACCTTACCACCCAGGCCGACGGAAAAAGCTCTTCCTTTCCTGATACCTCTTTAAGTTCTTTACCTCTAGATCTCAGTGACGGTACATTTGTCCCCCCATCAGCTTAACCCCCGTCCTTCGAATCCACCGTTCTCACGTAGAGCGTGGGGAAGATGACCCCCAGCATTCCTCCTACCGGTCCGCGTCTTGGGTACGGCCTCTAGTTGTGGGACGGTCCGTCACCGTTCATACCGTGAGGTCGGCGTCGTAGAACCGCTCGCTAAGATGTGGCTGTACTTTCGTAGGGTCACCCCCAGCGTCATGGCCCCGGCGAGGTCTATGTAGCCCGTCCATGCGGAATCGCCCAAGGACGTTTACCGCACGTGGGGGGTCTTTAGGGATACCTCCCTGATTCACTGTACCCCCGATCAGCTAAGTCGGTTCAGAAATGCTGCCTATGCGCTGCCAGACGTTCACAGGGCGGAGCCTGCTTGGGCCTGCTGTTTGGTGGACAGCATCCACCGGTGTGGTGTGGAGGTTTAAAAGTTGACCATAAGGTTCTAGGCAGGGGTGTCTTCGTGGGGATGTCCCGAGGATTCATATAGGTCCCTGTTTAGAGAATTAAGGGCTCAAATACAGTAACCACCACCGGTTCCAAGAAAGAAGTCTTTGGAATGTAGAGGGGAGTTGCGAGTTGTCTCAACTGGCTGACAGTCCAAGGGACAAAGTAAAGGCAAAAAAACGCCGGGAGCAATTACGAAACAGAAAAAAAGTAGAGTGGGAGGGAAAAGAAAGAGGCACCCTGGGGGGTGCACATATAAGTTTAGACTCAACGAGGAGCAGACAAGACGTCTTTAGGGCAAAACGAACTAAAGGTTCATCCAATCAAAATCACTACACGGTCCCGAGACGAACCCAGAAGAAATTGCCAGCGAGGCGGGGCCAGAAAACATGAAGAGAACAAAATCGAGGGAATGGAAAAATGTGGTTAGAGCCGACAGAAAATCAGGTTCAATGACAAGGTCGGGTCAGATCATATTATTGTTTCCAATCATCACAGGTTACTAAGGAGATGGGACGAAGCCGACTCCCTTATGTTAGAAACGGTTGGGGTAGAGGAGCGACGAAGAAGATTATAAAATCAGCATTCAAAAATGGGAATTAAAAAAAGAATGAGTGGGGGCTAAAAAGGGTGACAAATGTGAATTCCCAAGTGGTAAAAAACCAAGTTATCTTGTCAGCAAAGAAGGGGTCACACGACGGAAAACGGCAGGGATCGACGCAGTATAACCACCTAAGAGCACAGAAGTTTGAATTCGAGATTGGAGGGGCGGCGAGGGCAGAAGTCACGTGGGGGCAAGGGAGGGACAAATAAGTTCCTCAATGGGTTGAACCAAAATTGCTCAACATCCTGAAGCCTGGGGAGTCTGGGCAGAAATGTAAAGCAACCTAACGCGAGACATAGAATACATTAATAAAATCTTCAGCAAAGAGATTGTAAAGGTAAGATGCCGGGTAAGAAAGACGTCTCTCCTGAACCCAATTTAAACGATTCTGATCAAATGAACAAATAGGGGGGGTGAACTAAAACGGAGGGGAGGAGAGTTCAGTTGGAATGCGTCCACAAAATGTCAGAAACCCACGTTTGATCGACTTGGAATCGAAAATCTCAAACAACAATTTAAGTGATTAGGGGGAAATATAGGCACTATAAAAATCAGGTAGGAAAGGGTTGGGGGTGGACGGGAAAAACTAAATGGGAATTAAATTGGCCAATGGTGCCCCCCGACTTGCTGAATGATTGACAACACGCGAGAGGGGTGTGGGGCGGTCTAGATTTTATGTAGGTTATCAAGCAGTTATGCCTAAAACTACTATTACGGAATGCAAGAGGTAGGAAAGGTCTCTGACCAGGATGACGATGGAAAGCCGAAGGGTGGCTTGTCATCCGAATTGCAATCCGACTCAAACAGGATTATGTGGAATTGTTTAGAGGGAGGGGAGAAAGAAAAACCGAGGCACCTGTTCGGACTGGAGCCCCAAAACGCCAGTGAAACGAGCTTAACCGCGATGGGTTAGCGATGGGCGAGCGAGGTACTAATTCATGCCTGACATGGATAGCTGACAAAGTTTGGGGGGACAACCGGGGGGTCACATTGTAAACGGAGTACAAAATGTGGAGGGGATTACAAATGGGTTCATTTCTGTTTCGAAGTATTGAGAGGGCTTCGAGGGCAGAGAAAAAAAAGTTGGGGGGGGTGATCACCTTACTCAGAAAGTCGCGGCGGACGTATATAAACGGGGTTGCCTTCTTTTTGAAACCAGCTCTGGAGACATAAAGTGAAGGGGGAGACTGTCTAGAATTTACTATAACTAAATAGCATAGGCAAGGGATGTTCCTTGCCAGTTTCCGAGGTACATCTCTCCTTGTCATTCCTGGGGCGATAGGGGGAGGAAACGCGGTATTTGACTTTGGAATGGGGAAGAACTACTGGCTAAAGGTCTAAGAGCAAGCAAATCAGTGGGGGAATTTACTAAAATCCATCGTATGAAGTCAGTCTGGCTGGGTTCTCCAGCTAAAGTCTCTTTGTCTTTGGTTGAATTTTATCGGTCTCTGGAAGGTAGCGGGGGTTTCCAAATTTGGTGACTGGTCAAGATGTTAAGAGAAAAGTTGGGACAACTTAAAACAGCGTTCTAAGCTGGGGGGTTTCTACCGGAGTGCGGTGAAAAAGGGGTGCTTTCTCATCCTTATGGCTTGTCCAACCAGAAACCTCTGAAGTATTGGGCCGAAATACACTGAGCTGCATTCACTCGTCAAGAAAGCAAATGGAGGGGACGCGTCATCTTCAATTTGTGTAATCTCTGTTTGTTCACTTGGGGGTGTATCAATGGTACACGCGAATGCCTGGCAGTTTGGCCTTCCGCATGGGAAGGGGGGGGTTGGGCAGTAATAAGAGGATTTTTCAAGTAGCCTCATGGACCTGATAATTCTGAATGTGGGGGGGTCAAGAGGAGGTGGGAGGAACGGGGGGGTGGTGGGATTCTCAGATTACAGCGCAGGTGAAGTTTCTTCACAATTGTTCTTTCAATCGGAGGGGGACAAATAAAGTACGGAAAATCTAACTTGACAGCATTACTCTATTCCGTCCAACTGTGAAGCTGGATCAAGAAGTGAAAAGGGGGAAAGGGACTTTCGGCAGCATCGATTGGCACTTATTTTGGGGGGGGGGTGATCGGCTGAAAAGACTTCCGCGTACGTGGACACTAGGGGAAAAACGAGTGGAGAACGATTAGAAGGGAAAAACTGCCTATGCCAGTTCAATACTACAAATTCGGGGGGAAGTCAGATGGTCGGTAAAGGCTGGGCTGTTTCCCAAGTTCCCTGAGTTTATACGCTATCAGGGAACGAAAAAAGATTGGGAATGTGTTCTGTTACGGTCCGAATCAAATAAAGGCGGTTGATATCCGTGGATCATACGAAAATAGACAATTTTAACTCTCAAGGCCCAACCGTAAGTTGTGTTTATCCTCGGGCGACTTGGGGGAAACCTTCTTGGGGGAATGCACCATAGAAGAAGAACCAGCTGTTTCAAAGCCAGAAGAAGACAAACAAGGAAAAAAGAGGGATGGGGTTATGATCAACTGGGCTTTCCACATCGCTCTCACGCGCGGTCCTGAAAAAGGGAAGGGGAAGAGGAAAACAAGAAAGCCAGTCGGGCCTCTACAACAAACCCTCGGTTTACCTCCTCACTTCCGGCTCTCTCCGCGAAAAACACAAGAAAAAGGAGGAGCTTCCCCAATAGAACTTGTCGCCTGCCTGGGTACCCTCGGAGTTTCTCTTAACTCTCCTCGGTATAGCATGGAAGACGGCGCGCCTGCCCAACCGGGACGGATGTTTTCATCAAATATCATCAGCGATTGGGCCTTTGTTTCTTAAAGGGGGGGGAGATGGGGATTAGGGGAGGCTGGGGGGCTTGGTCCACCTCCAGCGTTTCCTTCTAATTTGACCTTTCGGTGGGGGCGCTAAAGGTCAGGGATGCCCCTTTCTGAGACAACGTCTCATGAGCCAGTTCGTCAACCACGGTACTGGCTATGTGCGCTTAAAGGGGGGGACAATTATCAGGTCTGGTTTATATGACTTTCCAGTCTAGCATTCGGAGAACCATGAGCCTTTTGGAACTCAATACCTCCTCTCCAGCCAGAGGTGTGGGGGGGTTTTGCGTGAAAAGAGGGCCATAAAAAGCATTGTTGGGGATCAATCCTAAGAATTGGGACAGAACGCATCAAGAAGCTCTCCAATCGGGAAAGCAGCGAGACAGAAGAACCGTCAAATGGGGGGGATTAAAGCGATAGGGCAAAGAAAGATGAAAAGGAAGTCGCGTTGCAATGAAGGAAGGCATACGAAGAGGTCTTGTAGAAAGGAGCTAATTCTTCTTTTTGGTAACTACTAGTACTTAGGGACATCCAAAAAGTAGAAGCTAAGTAGTGAGCTCCAAAACACAGCACCCAATCCGGGGAGTGGATTGCGGAGGAGACGGGGAAGGTTTGGTGATGGGGGGGGGGGGGGGGACAGTGGGGGCGGGCCGGGAAGGAAGAGGTGGTACGGCACAAAAGGAGAGGAAGAGATGGAGGTTATGCTGCAAGGCGAAATGTGGGGGGTTGGCAGAGGCGAGTGGTGGCAAAAAACAAACCGTTACAGGTGATAGGGTAGGGGGCAGGGGGGGGTGAAGGAGACGGGGCATGGGACCCGCTGGACTTTTCTCTGGCTTGCCGTTGTCATCTCCGAGTCAGACAAGGGGGGGGGCGCGGTAGGTGAGCAGCCAGGAAAGAACGCGGCGCCTCTGTGTGAACGGGCAGACTCAAATAGGGTGCGCGATGTCTCTCAGTGGTGAGGCAGAGGCGTTTATAGATGGTGCCAAGGAGGCGCGATGGTTGGGGAACAGGGGGAATGCGTAGAGGGTGGGTGACTATCAAAAGAGGAGCCTGAAGGGAGTATGGTAACCACGGGGGACCATTCCTTCTCCGGTCTCCTCAGTCCAGTGTTGCCCCGGATGGCTCAGAGATGTTTAAAAAAGGAACGGAGGGTCTACCGACCTTATATTCTTTCCTCCTTAATGGGCATGGGTATTCTCACGAAAAAAACAGTCACCGCCCGGGTCAGACACCTATCTAATATTCCCCCTTAGTCATGGCAAAATTTGGGGCACCCTCTGAGCTTACTTTCCAAATGACAAGGGAGACAAGTCTCCTAGAAAATTCAAAGAATCGACTCTAAATTTACCTTAGGAAACCCATGACCTAGAGGCGGAACAACCGCGTAAAATACGTTCAGGCCAAAACGGCCCCGGTCATTGGAATAAAAACCTCAGAAGTGCCTAAAAATATACCATAGGCCAAAGGGCAGAAGGAAAATGGAGAGAGGCTTGCCACTATTCCTCAACCCAAAATCTATCTTCCGGTGTAGACACCATAAGGACGAAAAGGGGACCAATAAGAATTTCGTTTAATCTCTCTGAGGTTGCAACCCCGAATACCACCGTTGACGCTAGGAGTTCGCATTCTTTCCTACGCTCAGGCGGAGCACGACCTTTTAGGTGGGATCGACCCCTAATAAAGAAGAGGGATAGGGACAGTTTAGACAATACTTATGGTTGGACGGAAGGAAGGGGAAACAATTTTAAGGTCACAAATTTGGGGGGTAAAAACCAAGTAGATGTACTCGGCCTACATTTCAATTCCTTCCGCCACTTCCAGATCGAGAAAAACAGCAGGGGGGGAACGACACATTCTTTGGGGGAAATGTCTTATGTAGTTCGCTTGTTCTCCTTAAAAGAAAATATAGATCATTTTCAACGCGGCAGCATCTCCGAGTTCTCCCACAACCTTGCTCACCGCCTTCTCCGTTTTTTCATGTCTTAAAAGACTTAAAGTAAAAATTTAAAAAGAGCAACCGACTCTTGCTGAGGGGCGGCATTCCTCGGTCCATTACGAAGATCTTCTTTCGATTACCTAATGTGTGGTCTTTACTTCACCGACTGCGGCTGGAACTCAAAATGTCAGGACGGGAACCACAATTCGACGCGGTTAAATTAAATCAGATCGACTCCCTAGGGGTTTTTCATCTACCGCTAATTTTATCCCTTTCTGGGGGTAAGGAACTCTTTGCGGCCACCAACTTCCGCAACTTTTTTGGGGGGGTGTTGTAAATATTTGCCTTCCCTCTAATCAAACACAAAAGGCTGGGGGAGCGCCAGGCTGCACGCTCAGCCGGGGAACCGAGCAAACGGCCGCAGAAAACCTGTTGTCCATGTTTGTTGAATCCCCTCTGTCAATGGACTAGGAATGGTTCATATTGTACCCCGATCCTTGGAGGGTAAACAAGGACGTTATTGTCGGTAATTCATTTCGGTATCAGAAAAAGAACCGTCAGTCTTCCATTGTGAGTATCTTATCACGGGGGTACGTCTATGGGATTTATCACTCTGTAATCCATACACGCCATACGCTTGACTGAAAGACAAGCGTAGGGATCTGAATTATAAAATCCAGGAGGGGTTCGGGAAAATGCCGAATTTCTAGCCTCTAAAAAAGGAGAGGAGGGGGCGGATTTGGGTGGGAGACTTAAATCTCTCATTCTCCGCTTTAACCTCAATTTAGGTCTACCCGTCGTCCAATCGCCGAGATCATATTAAATACCTGACTCTTTCAACGCGCGCACATGTAGTCTCCTGGTGTCTGTTTTCTAATTGCAAACTGCTTTGACTTCGGGCCAATGCCTCCTTGTCTCCTGGCTTGACTCTTCTGGGGCAGTTTTGGTAGTTTACCAAGGCAACTTGGCAGGGATGTTCGCTTCTACCGAGGGGACCCGGAGCCAGTCCTCCAGCCTCCCCCGGGGAATTATAGGCGTGTATTTATCGGGTTCATGCAATGGCTGGAGTATCGTCCTGTTCTATGGATGCGAGTGTGCGTTAGGGGCAAAGGCGGTTTCGTTAACTCACGGGCGGGCAACTAAATGTCCTAGACACGTTTTCTTTGAGCACCGACGCAGGCGGGAGCACTCTATGATAAGACACATTCAAAATAGGGGCAGTTGTGGGAAAGAGACTAGCTAGGATCAGGAGAGAACTCGAGGTCCTGGGACGTGGGGGCTTTGACTGTAGTGTCATTAGTGACTGCTCCCCTCTAGGGAAATCTGTTCGCTGTGGGGGCTTTTTCCATATTTTATGCGATCGGTCTCAGTAAGACAGGGGTGGGCCGGGTGTAAAGGGTCCTTTGAGGAGGTCATGTTGCTGGTTGTTGGCTTGCGGCAATTTATATCTAGGGAGATTTGCTATCTTTTTCTAGTTTTAATTTAGCTAAAACTTGCGCTTGGTACTCACAACTGAAGTTTACTCCTGGGGGTGGCCTCATACGTAGAGCTCCTGGTTTCAGTGGTCTTAGTTGTGCGTAAGTGAATAGGTCGCCTGCGGGGCCCTGTTTCTGCTTTGTGCGTGATTTTTATTCCTTTGCGAATTCCTCGGTTTCTCAAGGGGGCTTGTCCTGTTGTTGCGACCTGTCCTGTTGGGTCCTATAGAGTATCTGCAAACCTGGAAGAGAGGAGAACTCTTTCGAGAAAGCTTTGTATTCTGGGGGTCCTGCACCGAGACACGGGTTCATGGTGTAACTTTGATGCCTACGGTTCTTTGCTTTCAATTTCAAAGGAACAAGAACCTCGGTCTCAACCTAGCCATGAAACCCTGCCATAATGTGGGGTACGATCACACTGAAGATTGTCTTCTTTTTACATTGGGGAAATCCGAATGTTTTACCTTTCGCTAATAACTCATGAGCACCGGAACCGCCTAGTCTACATTCATCTTTTCAGGGTGGGCCTTGCCAAGCTGACGGTAGTCATTTCTTTTTTGTTTCACTCCCATCCATGGCGGTCCGTTACTTTTAAACTGTCGTAAGGTGGTCGCCTTATGTCTGGGAACCTGGGGATGTGCGTAAAATTTTTTTCCACACCTCAGGGTATGCTGATGTTTTTGTTCCGAAAGTCCGAACCCGGAACTTTTGGGCGGGATGGCTCGGTGGGCGGCCATCTGACTGGTCCATGGCCAAGTACCTTTGGACTGATACACCACACCGGCGGAGAGGACGAAGTGCTTGGATGTCGCTTCGCCCGGTGGTTCGGGTGTCTTGTGGTACGAAGTGGGAGTCGGGGCAGGGTAAGGAGGGCAAGCTGGGTCAGTGGTCCTTAGGTCAGAACTGAGGATAGCCTCTGGAACGGGGTACAAGGTGAATCCGTGCTGTCTTGTGTAATTTTGCTAGGGGATTAATCATAGTCAGTCATCTTTCCCTCAAGCTCAGCGTCGCATGTGCGAAAGGGGTGTGTGCCTTCTTTTTTTCTAAACTCTTACCTTTCCAGGAGCTTGCTATGTGGGGATAAAAGAGGAGGGGAAAAGGAAAAACAGGCTAGATCCGCTGGAGAAAACATATTTGGCCATAACAACGTTATTTCTATCTTGTATGTCCAAATCTTAATGTGTATAGAGAGGGCACGAAACGGGGAGAATTTTTGCAGTCCGTACCGAACTCTCAAGGGTATCTAACGTGAGCTACTATTTAACCAGGGGAAGGCACAAACTGAGGTTAAAACGGGGTAGAAAGGAGGAAAAAAGGGAAAAAAAGGGGACTTGGGTGGCTCTAATAGCCAGAAAAAAAGCATAATAACTCAGCGTTCGGCAAATAGGTTATAATTCCCGCGAAGGTACGCGGAAAAGGAGGAGCACTGGGCTTTTACCATAGAGGGAGGGGGGGGTCTGACGGAGTAAAACTTACCTCTAAGCATATTAAGAATTAAGGCCTAGGAAAAAAAAATTTTATACCGACAGGGAGAATATCTCGGGCACAACAACGGGGGTGAGGGAAAATATAGTACTTGAAGTCGAAATCTGTTTCGCAGTAGCCCAAATTAGGTAGGAGGAAGAGGGGAGATTCCGGGGTAGCGCGTAAGAAGAGGGTGGGGATCAGATTTTAAGAGAGATCAGAAACTAGAGGTTTTCAGGTTGTATGTATGGTGCGAACGTAGGAGGGCTTCATTCGGGGGGACCAACTAATGGGTCATCTCCGTGGGGTAAACCAACTTTCATTGGCTACGTATTGAAAGCGTCCATCACCAGGCAAGGGAGAACGGGGGAGAGGGGAACTTAACGAAAAAGAAAAATCTTTTCGGGCAAAGCAGTCTATACCAGAAAACTGGGGACATACACTACGCAAGGATTTGCCATATTGTATAGAAGGGAAGAAGAAACAGGGACGTCAATCGTTATAATCAAAGAAGGGTTAAATAGCCGCAACGCATGAAAGCATAAATAAATCTCTAACAAAAGAATTTCATAAAGGGGACCAACGGGGGGCAAAAAGGAAGCCTAAGGATTCCGGCTACTAGCGAAGGTTTACACGAGTAGATCTAGGCGGTCTTTGGCAAAAAAATAAATGAAAACCGGAAAGGGCAGTATGTCGGGGATGCTAACAACAAATCAAAAGCCTATGGGTGTCCACCTTTGGACTATCCTTCAGCCGCGATTGACATAATGGGATGAATAGAAACAAACACCCCGCAGGCTCAGAGGATACACTCGCGCTTGTCATTAATTGGGGAAAGCAGAGTCAACGAGATTCAAGGAGGAAAAAGAAGCAAAAGGAGGGAGTTTCAGAACGAGGTTGGAAAGGCCAAATATAAAAAAGGGTTTCAATGGAAATGGAATCAAGATTAAGGG
>Ga0179593_1377230_pt1 | contig 10362 bp, 18 predicted proteins | sample CZODoug2_1_08_16_FD_185931 | JGI IMG/M metagenome (GOLD analysis project Ga0179593, IMG submission 185931) | Vadose zone soil fungal communities from Angelo Coast Range Reserve, California, USA - CZODoug2_1_08_16fungal (PacBio error correction) | ecosystem: Environmental > Terrestrial > Soil >...
GGGTCATTCACCGAAAGGGGTGGGAAAATCCTGGACGGACCCTTATCGTGGGAATCCAATAGCCACTGAAACCGGGTGCGGGAGCGGGGTTTCCAAGGGGGCCAAACTACGAAAAGGTGAAAAAGGTGCCCCTTATCTTGGGATCTAGCTGAGGTGAACTGTCCGTGATTCGAGTTAAAAGTGAGTGGCTACCTAAAGAGCCTGTCGGGGGAAATAAAAAAGTCTATCCAAAAAGACCGCCTAACGACGACAACTGAAATCACTATAGTGAAAAGGAAGGGGCAACGCAATCCAGAGAAGATCGAAAGGAAATAAACACAGCGGGAATCCAGAACCGTAAACGGGGAGGACAGTGGAAAAATTGGGGTCAAACGTTGGAAGAAAGACGTATCATGGGGGGAAAACCAAGCCAAGAGAATATTCAACAAACATCAAAGAATCTGCCGATCGTCCGAAGGCCTAAAAAAAGACTTAAAGGACAGAAAAGCAAAAAACGCCCGTGTTAACGACCAAAAACCGCGTTTGAATACGGGGTTGAATCGTACCAGGAGTAAAACAATGAGAGACAGCGGGTTCAGGGGGAAAAAATGAGGAATCAAAAGACAGGTTTATCACATGAAATCGGCCGCACCCCGGGGAGGGGGACTAGAGAGCACTGTGGGGGGAAGACGCCGTCCTCCATCAGGCTTGATCAAGGAAGAAGGTACCGAAGAAGCCAAAAAACGGATTAGAGAGGAAAAAAACTCCAGTCGGGCACCAAGCTGGGGTGAGGGCCCCGGTAGGCTTTGGGCAACGCGAAAAAAGGGGAAAGTCAGTTTTGGAGGGCTGGCAAACGGGTTTCGCACGAGGGCGTAAATGGTAACATCACAAAAAAAACCCCGCGTCGGGGAGAGACTGGAGCCACAAAGGAGAAGTGGGGGAAAAAATGCGCACTACAGAATGTAAGAATGCACAAGGAGACAATGACCACACAGCCAGTTGCAGAACAAAAAAATTCAAAAACACAAAAAAAAAACCCATAAGAACAGGCCCATGAAACTGAAAAGAAAGTAGGGAAAGAAAGGGGGAGATGTAGAGGAAGATGGGTCGAAAAAATTGCAATATGGACAGGGGGGGACGATGTCGAAAAAGGGGCCAAATTTAAGAAAAAATCCGCTTTTACACCTGTCACCAACGTGCCAAACCAAAGAACAAAGTTGTATACGGGTGCCTTCCGCTCAGGGGCTTACGTCCAGGGGAAGGGGGAAAAGCGCTGGATGGAAAATAAACCGTTGCGCAAAAAAGGACAACTTAATTTTGGCCCGGAAGGACCATGGGCGAAAAGGGGGGGGAAAAATTACATGGCGGCCAATAAATCCTAACCACAGCATGGGGGACGGTTCGGGTAGGGGTCAAAAGGCAAGGTGTACCCCGGACCAACCGCACCGCAAATCACAGGTGGGGGACACAGGGACTCGATACGTCAAATGCCAGCGGGTCAAAAAGGAAAACAACCAACACTATGGGGGGGGGAACTAAAATGAGGCGTAAAACGGAAAAACGTCAACTACACCTGCACTGGGGGAACAGCCAGCGCAGTCCAAAGGGGGGAACAACGGCAAAACCAAGCGTTGACAACCAGAACCCCACCGGAGCAGCCCCCCTCGGCAGTGGGGGGAAGGTTGAATCAACTCGAAACAAAAGAAAACAAACAAAATGCGATTCGGAAACAACCTCAGAGACGAAGGCGACAAAATCAAAAAAAACCTAATTTCAACACATCCACTGATGGCTCGGCAGTCAGGGGGACGGGACCCAATCCGAAAGGGTCAGGGGGGGTGGGTTGAAACCAAATCTAGATAGGTCCCACACGGGGCCACTGTGGGGAGAAAGGAAAAAAAAAAAAAAAAACCTTAGGGTAATTTCACGGGAAAAGAATCGTCCCAGGGAGCAGCCATCTCAACAAAAAAAAAAGGAGGAAACTAGAGATTTTAAGAGTTACGAATTACATACGGAAATTACAGAGGGGGGAGGGTTGAAGTTCGGAACCACGGACAATTCCGTTAAGGGTGTTGGGACGAGATCGAAGAGGGAAGGAACCACCACGAAAGGATATTCTCTCCACGAAGGGAAGATCCGTGGGATGGGGGAAGAATGGCGGGGGGGGGGGCCGTGTGGTTTGGTCGCCCTACGGGGGGTAGTCGGGTTTCGGGGGGGAGAAACGCCAGGGGAAAGGGTTGGGGAAAAATGATAGAAAGGGCAGGGAGTTTGATATCAAGGAAACCCGGAATGGCCAAGGGGGCCGGGTGGGGCTGGGGGTGCGTAAAAAATGTGGTTGCCGGGGGAAAAAAGAGACGGGGGAACTGGGCGGACATGCTGGGGACGTTGAAAAAATTTTGACCGGACAGGAGGGGGGGGAAAAAAGGGCAACTGAGTGGGGGGGTTTGGGCAGTGTAACCGCGGGAAGGTTGGGGCCCCTTGAGAGGGGTGACCCGGGGTCCAAGTTAAGAGGTGGGACAGGGACTGATCGAGTGGAAGTCTTTTACAGCTGGGGAAAGGGAAAAGTACCCCCGAAAAACCGGGAAATTTCCATGGGTATGGGTTCTGTATTTTGAAAAGGGCGACATTGAGGGAGGGAACAGGGCCATGGCACCCAAGACGCCCAAGGAACATTAATAGGCTTTGGTGGCGCAACAAAAAGGGGGTGTTTATTCAAAAACAAAAAAAAAAGAAACTTGGCCGCAAAATTGGCGGCACGAAAGAAGCGAAGCAACCACGTAAATTAATAAAAGAAAGGGTAGCGACCTTTGCACGCCACGGGGGTGGGGGGGGGAAAAAATTTGTGAACCTATGCAGGGTCACTGGAAAATGCAGGGACAAATCGTGAACACAAAATATTTGAGGTTCGACACAGAAAGAAAAAAGGGAAAAGCGAACGGGGAGAGAATGGAGGGGGGTGGGGGGGTGGCAGTGATGCAGGCAAACTGGTGTATGGAAAGTGGCGGCCGGGTGGGGTACTTGGGGGTGTATTGTCTGGGAAAAAAAGGAAAGAGTCCAAAAAAAATTCTGTAATACCGGCGTGAAGGGGGGGGGGAGCGCATGGGGTGAAAAAACAATGAAAACAAAAAAGCTGTTTGGGGTGGGGAGGGAACAGAACAAAACTCTGCAAAAGAGGGAAAAGCAAGCGTGCGGGAGCATCCCGAAAAAAATGAGGGCATGTGGGGGGGTGGTCAGCGTTGACGGACTCCAAAGCAATCGGACCCCTCCAGAAAAAAAAAGGCCAGCTTTGGACAGGGGGGACTGAGCGTTCTGTTCCCCTCCCAGAAGGGAGGGAGGAGACCGGGTACGGCCCCAGGACAAAGAAAGGCGATGGCGACGGGGTGCTTGAGAGAAAAACAGCAAGAAGAAGGGCATTTCAAGAGAAAACACGCGTGCAGTGAGAGAAGAAAATGCGGGAAATTTGTTAATTTTTGAAACGGTGTTGGGGGGACAAAGAAAAAAACAAGAGGTGTGGGGGGTGTCCGCCCATGGGTTTTGCAAAGTCCATTGGTTAGAGGGAGAAAAGGAAGAGTTTGCTGTGCTCGGGTGCTAAAAAAAAAGGGGGGAGGGAGGGAAGGTCGTTGGTTAGGGCGGACGACAGGCCAAAAGGATGGGATGTTTTTGTGACCTAGGAGTGGCTTTGGGGGGCGAAGCAGGAAGACGTCGAAAAAGGAAAAAAAAGGGGAACTGCAGAACCAAAAAAAAAAACCATGGAGGGTGCCGGAAGAGGCAGTGAGGGAAAGTGTCATCCTATTACAAAGGACGGTTGGTAAGGAACATTTTTCAGAAGAGGGGGGAAAGCAGGAAAAGAGGGCGTCCGGGGTAACGTTCCTTGTGGAAGGAAGCGTTTGTAGGGGGTGGGAAAAGCATTGAGGATGGCACAAATTGGGGAAATAGCGAATCCATAAAACACCCCCAAAAAAGCCGTTTTTCAGCTATAATCCTGAGGGGCCAGGATAAGGGGAAAGAGAAAAAAAATCCGGTAAAATGGCCCAAAGAAACGACCAATGGGCTGTGTCCGATCTTTTGGATAAAGATACTGGCACACAGCACAGTGGGGGGTGCGGGGAGAGGGGGTGTCTCTGCTCAAAAAAACTAAACCAAGAAAGAGAAAAAAGAGAGATCTTGGAAGGAACACTTCGAACCGAAAAAAAAATGGGCTGGGACGGGGGTGGAATCCAAAACCCTAACAACCCTGGTAATCCGGAAATCTGCACCCAGGGACCGGGGTCCCTGAAATAAACCTTAATCCATGGAAAAGAAAGATCCCTAGAGGAGGGGTAACGGTGGTCGGATGAGAAAAAGGCTATCACCAACCCCGGCAGGGGGGGGATTTTCAATAGGAAGAAAAAGAGCCTGAGGGGTCCGTTTGGAAACCGGGAATCCAAAGAGCTGACCGCAGAAAATGATTACCCTTCAGGGTAAGGCCGGCCCAATAAAAAAAGGAAAAAGAAACTATCAAAGGGGGGGACTCCGTATCCCGCAACCCTGGTGGTGAGGCAGGGGTTCCCAAAGGGGGAAAAAACGTTGTGGGGCGAAAGGACGGGGGGGGCGCAGCAAACCCAAAAAAAGGAAAAGAAAAATCTCCGGATGGCAAGGGGCTCCTAACCAAATAATTAAAGACGCATAGAATTAGCATCCAGGAAAGAGCGCAACTGAAAGAATCAAACGGACAAAAGGGGAAAAAAGTAAAAGCAAAACAAAAATCGGTTAGGGAAAAAGAATCAACCTAAGCAGAAGGGGGAAAAGGGTATCGCAGGGAACAAAATTTTACTGATGATTCAAGGGGGGGGGGTGCAGGAAGAAAACGCAATCGAAGAGGCCAAAGGATGGCCGGTACCGAATCAAACATCAGCGGGAATGATAAGAAAAGAAAAAAAACTCCAGGCAAGGTCGAAAAAAAGCCACTCTGAACGTCAAGGTCGGCGTTGGGGGGGGCAACGACAAATGAAAACATACAAGGTGTGTCCGGTCTTTAGCCACGGCTATGGGACTCCAGATAGCGGTCGTACAGACACCAAAAAAGGAAAAAAAAATTAACTAGACTGGGAGACCAGCCCGAGGCCCCGTGAACACGGAGAATTGGTCGCAGAATAATCCACGAAAGGGGCACAATAAAAAGGAAAGGGGGGAAAGAAAAAACTGCCGGGGAAGGAAACAATGCAGGCCCATACAAGTGGGAACGCACCATCTGCCACAAGAAAAAGTGCTCTTAAAAAACGGGAAATGTCAATGGGGGGTAGAAAAAAAAAAAGGGAGGGAAGAAATTGTTGTACGCTCGGCCGTGCCCATGTGACAGCATCGGTTTCACAAAGAAAAACAACGTGGGCGCAAGACAAAGACGGGGGGATATTTGTATCGCTCCTTATGGGGGGGGGGGGGAAAGGAGGAAAAAGGGATTTGGGGGGGGAATACACTAGACACAAAGCCTAAAAAAATATTAATTTTTTCACTGGGCGAAGGGCCGTACAGAACCGGGAACGCCAAATGAAAAGTAGAAAAAAAAGAAATTATTGGAAGGGGAGGGGGTAGTTCCGGGGGGGAACGGTGGGTCCCAAAATTACACCTTCGATAGCAAAAAATGAGCTTGAAAAAAAGGAAGGAAAGGAGGGAAAATGCCAGGGAAAAAGGGAACAACCACAAAATTTGTCGACAATTCATTCAACGCGGATCACTACAACCGACGGGGTGACCACAGCCCAGCAACAAAAGTCCCGCGAAGGGTGGCCACGGGAAAAAACACAGGGAAGTAAGCAAACAAGAACCCACTACTGCCTCGCAAATGGGCTTGAATCAACGCGCCCGAACTAGAGCAAAAAGGACTAGCCTTCCCCTCAAAAAACCCGGGGAGAAAAAAAAAAAAAGAGGTCACACCTACAATGCGTATACACCAGCCGGATGGACTGGAAAAGCATGGGGGACGGCAAAGGGAGAAATCTGTTGACTCAGGACAGGATCCCTGGGAAAAAGAAAAGGGGAGTATGATCTCTGGGTGACACCGTAACTTCACCCATTGGAATTCCAGGGGATGGAATGGAATCGGGAAAAACTCGGGGGATATATACAAAAAAACCAAAAGATTAAAATAAATAGTAATCAAAACGGAGAAGGACGTTTCAAACCATTTTACCAAGGTACCAAAAAATGTAAGGTGGAAGGGGGTACGGTGAACCAGAATTCCATGAAAAAAGTACCGAGAGGGGAGGACGGCCTCAACCACACTACCTTCCGGAGGTTGACTCGGAAGACATGCCTAAAAACCTGGGTGGAGGTCAGACCGAAAATTGGGGGGTCGGGGTACGGTCCGGGGGACGTTGTTGGTGGGCTACGGGGAGAGGAGGTTTTTTCATTAACTAAAATAGCGGGGGATGAAAGGGGGGGGGGGGGGGAGAAAGGGATTCAAGGATCGCAAGGGCTGGGCCAGGTGGGGGGTCTGGCCGGTAACGCAGGGGGGGGAAGGAACAGAAGACGGGAAATGGGGCAGAGTGGCTTTCAACCTGTCCCGTGAGACAGGAAGGGGGGTCGCCTTGGAAAAGTTAATTACCCCGGGCCCTGGGGGAAAGTTCAGAAAAGTCCCAAAGGGGTAACTTCCGTATTCAAACTAGATGGGAAAGAGGGGGGTTAACAAAAAGTTGACAGGAAACATTTACAAGAACCGTCCCAAAAAGGGGGGTGTGGTAGGGATGGTGGAGGGAAAATAAGGGAACCCAATATTTAAGGGGAAAATGGGCAAGGCGAAAAAAAAGGAAAAAAGGAATTTGTTTGTGGTGGGGGCGCCAACTGTTGGTCAAAACAAAAAGCACGAAATTCCGCAAACACCAATGAAAACTTAACTTCTAATCTAATAAAAAAGGAGACACCGGGGGAGATCGGGGGTTGACCCCAAACACGGTTTTTACCAGGTGTTTGTGTGGGGAAACGGGGAACACTGTCTTTTTGGGCAAAGAGTTAGACAAACAGCGGGAAACCACTCCAAATGTCTGTTTTTCCCCGACAAAATTACCACCAAACCCCCGACGAACGGGTATCTCCTTTTCCTTGGGTGGGGGGGAAGGGAGAAAGAAAAACCCGTGGGTAAATGGCAGGATGGGCTGTGCGGGAAAAGTTTGGGTAGTAAGATTGTAGGGGGAGGAAGGCAAGGATAGTCAGGAAACCGCAATTCTGTAACGGCGTAGGGGAAACGCTGGTGTGGCCGAACAGGGAACAAAAGCAGTAGGTTGGTTATGTAACAGAACCTCCCTAAGTGAGAGACCGTGACCTGGGAAGGAACCATTTGGGCCCAGTGGGGGGGAGTCTGCCGGCTACAAGCCGACACTGCGTCTATACGAAAAAAAGAACTGTCCAAGAAGGGGCGCTTTATAACTGAAATCACTCATTCTTAATCCTCTTATGGACGGATGGGGAGGTAACCCGCGCAACATTATCCCTCGAGGCCGGCCAAGGGGGGCAAGTCTTGGATACCAATCCGAGAATGGGGCATCAGTAGCCTTCAAACAAAGCGGTCGTGCGCATGAAGAAATGTCAGTTGATTTGTTGATTCATATGTTGTGTTGCCTACGTCTTTTTTTGGTCCGATAGGGGGGGGGGGGGCCAAATCATTGCGATTAACAGTAGAAGCTTGCCAGGCCGGGAATGTTAGCGTGCTTAAACATAAAATGAGGATAAGGGAGGGGGGGGGGGAAGCAGGGACGAATCAGGAGCAGATTGGTGTGGGGTTGGATTCAGGTGGGTCTTTTCAAAAAGATAAGGGGAGGAAAACGGTAAAACTGAGAGGCAGCACCAAAAAGGGAAGGTAAAAACGGGGGATAAAATAGGGATTTAAATCCTGAAAAAGTCGCACCGCGGGTTCATTAGATACCTGGCAGTCTAGGGAATAAATGTCAGAACTTTTAGGGGGGGAAATCTACTGGGGTCGTTGCGGCGCGCTGATATTGGGAAAAAAAATCACTTGCTCCTCTGCCGTTAAAAAAACACAAAACCCCCCCACACAAAAAAAAAAGTTAACCGTAGATAATGTCATAGTAGGAACCGGGAAAAAGGAGAAAAAAAAAGGGGGGGAACAAACGGGATGGAGTTTCAAAATAGTTTGGATTCCCAATAGGGCACAGCCCAGGGCATTTTATGTAGATGAGTCCAAAAAAAAAAAAAAAAAAAAAAAAAGTAGGAGGAAGAGAGAGGGTCCGTTAAGAGCACCTTCGGGAGCACAAATGGGCGGGTGAAAAAGTAGAGTGGATCCAAGAGCCCAACATGCGTAAGCTAAAAAAAAGGGAAAAAAAAAACGAGGAAAAAGGGGGTTTCCTATAAAGCCAGAAGATCTAGCTGTAACGGTTGTGGCGTATGAGCTATCAAGATTTTCCATAATAAAAAAAGCCGCGAGGGGAGGGGGGTCAAAACAAACAACAACGATCCCCAAACGCTACAGACGCCGAAGTATCAGGTCTTTGAATGTGGACACCATCCAAAATAAACGGGAGGAGCCGCAAAAGAGAAGGGGAAGAGGGGGACGACTCCCTGGTGGGCTGCAGTTCCCGTGGGGGTTCACGTGGGAAAAGAACGTGATCGGGAGACACAAGAACCTCCATTATTCAACGAAAAAAGCGGCAGGAAAATAGAAAAGCGAACTACAAGAATTAAAGACGCACGAGTTTAGCAGGCGAAAAGTCAGGCGCAAAGAGGCTACTTGAAAAGTACCAATAAAGGGGAAAAAAAAAGAAAAAAAAAAAAACGCGGTCAGGAAAATAGAAAAATCAACCTAACGCGACAGTCTGATCAGCTGACGCGGTGAAAGAATGGAAAACTGAATGCCATAGTAAAGCTTGGGGGGAGGGAGACAGAACGGAAGGAAAAAAAACATCGCCTTGGGAAAAATGGCCTGGTACCATCCGCAAATCAGCGGAATTATAAGAAATGAGGGGGGTACCAAAACCAGGCTTGAAACGAAAGGGCCAAAAGCAGCTGGGGGGGCTCTTTCTTTGGAAGGAAAAGGGAGAAAAAAAACGGAAAAGGGGAAAAAGGGGAGGCTGGGACCCAGAACAGTTCGCCACGATAACGGGGCAAGGTCTGGTACATCACCAACCCAGCAGGCCCTCTAATGGGAAAAAAAAGAGCGGGGGAAAAAAAAAAAGTACACTATACAAAATGGGGGAGTGCTGAATATGAAGGAACCGACAATACAACAGCATTGACAAGCTGTTTCGGCAAGCCATAACCGAAAAGGGGGGGGGGGACGAAGGAAAAAAAAGAAAAAAAAAAAAACCGAAGCCTCTACCGAGATGTCGAGGGAGTCCGAAAAACAGAAATATGGAGGCTGGGTGTTGAGAGGCTCCGCAACTCTTCATTTACATCCAAAACTGGGGAAAAAAAAGGTCAAAAAAGGGGGGAAAAAAAAACCACGAAGTGTAGAATTGCTTCGCTTCATTACGCCAGGGGGGCGAATTGGAGGGACAAAAAAAAGGTTTGACGCACAAAGCTACATCTAAAGTGGAAAAAGGGGGGGGCAAAAGGGGGAAAAAATGGGCAGCCCAGAAAAAAGTGCATGGCAGGGGAAAAATTCAAATCCCCTACCAATCAATGGGTGGACGGGGGGGCGGGGTAAGTAACCTTTTTTACACTAAAGAAAGAAGGAGAGAAAAAAGTCGAAGAAAAGAAAAATAATGCAATGCCAAAGGAGAAACCACCGAAAAGGGGGGAGGACCTTTTCCTCGTCCGGAATAACGTACAAGGCACGGTGCCCAAGGAACACCCCGCGAGGTCCGTCCAAAACAAAAGAGTGAACGCAGAAAAAAAAAAAAAAGGGGGAAAAAAAAAACTGGGCATGGCGGTGCCTTGGATAAACTGAACGGCCGACAACTGAAAGAAATGCCGATGCGTGAATGCAAACGACCCAATACCCGTAAGGAACACGCCGACCTACAATTTTCAGAGGAAAAAAAAAAACAAGGGGGGGAAGGGAAGCATGTGCTGCGAACAATCCGGAGGGGATGGGTGGTGTGACGGCACAACCGATCTCGGTCCAACACGGGGCAGACAATCTCGTGGTCACCGGAAAGGAAACGGGTAATTCCGATATGTCCCATCTCTCAAAAAAAAAAAAAAAGGAAAAAGGGGGGAAAAAGAAAAAGGAAGATTCACGAGGATTCATTCCATAACGGAAAATGTAGGGGGGGGGAAAAAGTTTTTCCTGACAAACGAAGTTCCGAGCAACCCGTGTTGGAAAAGAAGCCGTGGGAAACCACTCAAAAAGGAGGGGAGGGCAGCAGCCAGGACAGGGAAAAAAGAAAGAGAGGGTCCGAAATTGTGGAAGGGCCGCTGTTGCGTTAGAAAAATAGCCTACGGGGTTAAGCG
>Ga0179593_1382748_pt1 | contig 10362 bp, 11 predicted proteins | sample CZODoug2_1_08_16_FD_185931 | JGI IMG/M metagenome (GOLD analysis project Ga0179593, IMG submission 185931) | Vadose zone soil fungal communities from Angelo Coast Range Reserve, California, USA - CZODoug2_1_08_16fungal (PacBio error correction) | ecosystem: Environmental > Terrestrial > Soil >...
CAGTTTGGATGTAAACGGTAAGCAGCCCGACAAAAAAGTGGGTCAATGAGAAATGGCGACTGAAAAACAAAAAGCTGGCAAGAAGTCAAAAGTGAACGTCTAAATGGGGGCGGAGGAGATAGAAGGAGATACATCGACTGGGAACACAGGAGAACTTTTCTCCCTTAGTGAAACAAAGAAAAGGAACTTGGAAAGAGAGGCCCGCGTTAAAAAGGCGGGCGGAGGCCAACATTTTTCCATCTCATGACCGATGAAAACGGACAATCGGAGTCAGGAAAGGGAGGGAGGACCATCGAGGAGAAAACCGCCAGAACCTGTGAAGGAGTCACGCGTATGGGACAAAAAACTGCGCTCATATAAAGAAAAAGGGTGAAGAATCCTTGGCAAAGCCAACGCAAACGGAAATAACGGGCAGCTCATGGAACACGAGAGCCGGAACCAAAAACGAACTTCATTGCGTGTCGGACCAACCTAACAGTGGTGATGAAAAGTAAAAAAAGACTGGACGGGAAACTTTAAACACGACCAACCGGCCGACTGAAGAGGACAACCGGAAAAGACAAAGCCCGAATGTAAACGGGGGGGAGGGGCAACGATCGCTGAAAAGGAGCAAACCCCCAGGAGTGGCACAAAGAAAGAGGAGGGACTGTGGTTGGCGAGAAACGATGCCAAGATGGGCAGCAAGAGGGACGAACGAATCCTTACTGTTACCCAGATGGGAAAAGGTTCTCAAACTTTTCAAAAAGGTCAAGATCGGGCTTGCCGAGGGGGGGGGGAGGAGAAAATACTGTCAGCAGGGCCAAAGAGGCACGTGCAACAGATCGAATTAAGGACTCCGCAAAGCCGCAGTCAGAAAGCAATCAATAGGGGGCGTCAGGCGAGAGTTTGCAGACGGCAGGACAACAAATAACCAAGGGGCAGAGAGGGAGAGGGCATGCGGAAAGGGTACAAGGAGAATGAGTTTGTTTTGAACAAAACTAAGGATCTGGGGTAAAAGATCAGAACGGATCGCCAAAGAAGGGCGGGCAGTGAACTCTCAAAGGAAGGAAAAGGGGGAGGAAGAAAGCCGGAGTCAGATGGCAGAAAAGAGCAAAAAAAGGAGAAACAGGAAAAAACAACGACTTGTCGTGCCAAGAAGGGATTTGGCGAACAATCTGTGGGTTGAGGGAAAGGGAGAATGGGGAAGAGGGGGTCAAGCAGGGGAAAAGGTAAATTCAGTGTGCTGCACAAGTTAACGGACAAGAAAAAAGGATTCCGCTTGTGGATAGCGTGGGGTAGTGCTTGTATCGGAGAGCTTCGACGCCAGAGTAAGGGAAAAGGGAGAGGGATTATCGGAACAAGAAGGGGAACCATAGTGTCACTTTTAAGTGGGCAGGAGAGGGCGAGAAGGGGGGGAAAAGCGTTTGTGGTTGTGAGCCTCTTCGAATCTGGGAAGGTTCCAACGCAATCGGGAAGGGCTGAGGGATCATCATTCCTAAAAAAAAAGGAAAAAAAAACACTCCCTTCTTGGAAGGAAAAGGAGGATAGAGAAAGGCCGTGAAACTGGTGGTAAAAAAGACGGTGGGGAAAGCTGGGGAAAAAAAAGGCGGTTCCCCAATCTCGGAAAATGGAGGGAAAGGATGAATCAATCCAAACCGGGAGTGAGAGAAGAACAAAGGAAAAGTCGGGGAAAGCCGCGTGTTGAAGGATGGAGAGGGAGGGACAGGGGAAGGACCAGTGCTGACAAAAGGTAAGGGCTACGGAGGGAACCATTAAGCGGCAACGGGAACACACAAAAAAATTTGAAAAAACTCCAGGTGAAGTTGTGGGAATGGTCGGATCAGCCGACAAGAGGAGGGGGGTCAATTGCGGCCTCCACGCAAAAAGTGGAATTTGGGCCGGAAAGGGCGGATAAAAGGTTGGGAGAGGTGAGAATGCGCATGCAGGAAGTCAGCCTCCAATTGCGGGATCCAAAAAGGTTGAATGGCAGAAAGAAAAGGGAGAACTCCAGATCAGGGGGCTACCTGAAGTGACGGACTTGTACCCGTTGTAAACATAAGAAGGTCATCGTAAAACGACCGACACTGATTCTCAATTCATAAGAAATCCGGCATGGGGCACGACAACAAGGTGCGTTTCATGGAAAAAAGATAAAGAAAAAGGAAAGAGCAAGGTGAGAGCGCTGCATCAATCACCACAAAGCAAGGGGTCATGGGCCCAATTTGTCATAAGGGAGGAAAAAGCATCCAGCGTAAAAAACAAAATGGGGAGGAAAAACACTGGAATAAGAAAAATTGGAGGAGGGCTTCAACGCCTAAAAGACGGCAGACCCTGGAAGGCGATTGAAGGAAACAAACAGTAGTTCGGAAGCTGCTACGGAGAGGAGGAAAAAACTGATAATCTTGGAGCCGTGTGTTTTTCAAAGGAACTTGTGGAGGGCAGAGTATGGGAATAAGAACTTGGAAATGAACGAACGAAAGCGCAGGGAGAGAAAATTCTTCGGGCCCACTAAACAACCGCAAGAGGTAGTGGGCTAGAGAGAAAAAACAAGAGAAGAGGATACACAAATCCTGGGGAGCGGATGGGCAACACGTTCGTGGGAAAAAACTCGGAGAACAAAAAAAACAGACGTCTTCAGTCCATCCTTCCACTAAATAAAACGGGAGTGAAGGGGGAAACGGAACAAAGGAATAAATTGGCTTGAAACACGGGGAAAAAACCGAGGCCCGAGCCCAAGGGAAGAAGAGAAGGGGGGGTGTCAAGAAAAACATCAATCCCGCGTCAAGTTTCCGGAGGGTTATAACAAGGGGGGGAAAGGAAAAAAAAAGGAAAATGTCAAAGAAAAATGGCTTCAGTACCAAACATATTGGGACGGGAGATTGATACGAGGGAGTATTTTGGGGGGGACCAGGACAACCTAGCAAAGGACACCCCCCCCCCACACAGGAGGGGGTTTCTGGAGCGAACGATGACATCAGAAAAGAGAAAAAGATGAGTTTGGGGAGAATAAAAGGAATAGTTGTCGAAAAGGACCGCAATGGGAAAACCCCGACGAATTTGCTCTTCGACAAGGAGACTAAAGTAGGGAAAGAACGTAGCAGGTTCAAAAATGAACTCTGAGTAAGACTCGTCAGGCGTTGGGAAGACGGGAATGATCGCGAAAACCTTCTTTGCCTCCGCCATGAACATCCGGATTCTCAAAAGAAAAGAAGAAAAGACCCTCAGCACGACGCTAACAAAAGGGAAAATCACAAAAACTTCCCAGGGAACCAGGAAGAACAACAAAAAGAAACATGGTGAGGGAGGGTTGCTTTTCCAGAAAAAATTGGAAAAAATAACCTATAGAGGGGGAGAGGAGGGCCACAACGTCAAAAAAAAAAGGGTTTCAATTTAGGGAGTGTGAAGAAGGAAGAGGGGAGCCGAGGAAAAAACAAGAACATTGAAAAATCATCGTCTACAATCGAAGGGGGGGGGGGGAGAGGAAAAAAACACTACGGAGGGGGGAATTGTATAAAACGCAATAAAGCGGTGAAGCACACCAAAAAAGGGGGGCGAGAAGGGGGGGAAGCCTCGGACGAAAAAAACACCCAAAAGTCTTTGCCGTAAAACTGGCAGCCGGTAGAAGAAAGAAAAAAAGAAAAATCACTGGAGTGTTCAAAAGGAGCAGGGGGGGCATTGAATTTCTTTATCAACGCGCACGAAGAGTAAAAAGCCAACGAGCAGTGAGGGAGTCAAAAAAAAAAAGTGTAACCTTTGCGGATGAAAAAAACTCCTGCAAAAAAACAAAGGGAAAATTGTGGCCGGATAAGAAAACAAGCGTAACGTACCGCAATTGTGCCATTCAAGAAACGGAGGGAAAGAGCCGATACCAGACTAACCAAAAAAAAAAGCGTAGAACCGGACCAGGGGGAGGACGAAAAAACCGGGGGCCAGCAACTGATGAAGAAAAGCGGGAAGGGAATCGGCCACACCAATTACCAGAATCATCCTCCAAAAAGGGGTAAAAAAACAAAGACGGCCCAAAAAAAATTCCTTGGGCTGGGATAAAGATCATTCGTTCAGGGGTACTGCAGCACGGAAGACGGCCCTTAAGAAAAAGAGAGTCCAGCAATCCCTGTTCAATCATGATGATTGTCATCTAACGCAATATCATAAAAGTGGTACAAACCAGGATCGACAAACACCCCGTTCAAAAACCGAAAGGATAAACATGGGGTTCGTTGACAAAAAGAATACCGAATGAGCCAAAAATAATGAGCAGACAATGGGGATTTGCAGAGATGAAAATTCTACGTGGGGGAACGACGCATCAGAGGGGGAAAAAGGTTCCGGGGTCCAGCATCCAAAGCGCAACGGGATAAAGTTGGAAAGGTAGGGAACACAAAAGCCAAATCGTGTTTTAAGGAGAAGATGATCAAAAACGTCATGGAAGAGGGGAAGGGAAAAAACACACGCAAGCCTTTCTTTTAATGAATGCCACTCCAACTTGGTGCTTAACGAAGACAGGTGCAAGAAAGGTAGAGATTAAAGTGAGAAACTTTCCGTTTGAAACGCAATCTTCAAGAAAAGGTTATTTCTGGCGTAAAAGTCGAAAAAGAAAAAGTGCTGAAACATACACGGGTGTACAAAGGCGAGAACACGGTGGAAGAAACGATCCAGGCATCTCGCTAATCAATGATCATTGGAATCCGTTATTTAGAAGGGGAACGAAAAGGAGGAAAAGGGGAAGGCTATAGATCGCCACGCTGTACGCGATTTGGGGAAAAAAGGTGGGAGTATACAGTAAGCGCTCCATCAGGGGGTCATCATTAAAAGAAAGGAACCAAAAAAGAGTGGTCCATTGGAAAAAGAAAACTATGCTGGAAAAGTGGCCTCGCCTCTAACCCGCAGTGCAGCTGATAAGGAACGGGGAACTCGGAAAGAACGTGGAGACCAGGTACGCCGCGCTGACTTTCAAGGGTCTCAGAAAGAAGTCCGAAGAGCACGCCGAAGTAACAGTGAAGGGAAAGACAAGAGGGGCAAACAAAGGTGACACATCTGGGGTGTATCGAGGACGTACTGAGAAAGAAGAAAGAGTAGCTAAACAACAAAAAGAGAATTATAGAGAGAAATGGCGAAGGAACATGCAACATAACAACAAATTCCCTTAAAATCCTGGCAGAAAGAGAGAGAAAAATCAAGAAAAGAGGCGTGCTCTCTAAGAAAAGGCAAAAGGTCAGGCGGCTGAGAATCCTAAACAGTTAGCAAAGCAGCCCAGTCAAGGTTCAGTATCAGACTGAAAAACGGTTCATCTTGGACGCGAGAAACTGGACAAGATTTATGTCCAGAAAACATTTACAAAAAAACGGAATGGCCGCGGGAAGGAGTGAGAAGAGACCTGATGGTATCCTAAGTAAAGAAAGAACGACGATCGATCATAGACAGACGCGGTTACTACGGGTATCAACACATGCTCCAAGAAGATGAAATGAGGAAGCGAAAAGGAAGGAAAAAAGCAGAAGTGCATGCAGGTCCGGTACAAAACCCATTGGGGGGAATAAAAAAGAGAAACTTTGCAGGAGGGACGTGCAAGGCACAAACACCACCGTCTTGACGAGGATGAAAATAAAGACGACAACACAGCCACGAATTTAACGGTATGCAAATCAAAAAAACCCCCCCAGGATTGGGCAATCAGAAAAAAATGGCTTGCGTTTTGGAGATAAAAGACAAACAACATGCGGAGACGAAGTACGTGGAAAAAATTGGAGAAGGGTCACCGCTAACTTTTCACAACATGGGAAAAGGAGTGCAATAGGGGGTGATCGAAAGGCTGGAATAAGCAAAGAAAGGACTCAAAACAAAGGTATCAAAGTAGGAGAAAGAAAAAAACCGCAGACATGCGGAGCAAGCGCCTGCGTGAGATTTTCTGAGGGAAGAAACGCACCGCCAACAAAAACCAAAATCTTTCACTTTGAGCTTCTTTGACGGGGGGGTGTTGGAGAAGAAGGTCGTTTGACAAAACGTAAGGAGAAATATAGGGATTCTGAAGGCACATGATCGGGGAAACCTGATTTTCCACAGAACTCAGGCGGAGAAAGTCCTAAATCAAAAAGTCCTGGCTGCGGCACCATAGACCAGGAAGACTGCAAAAAAAAAAAAAAAACAAAAGGGGAAGTTTAAGTAGAGAAAAAATGATGAGGAACAGACTGTGGGGGAGGACTGTTCCTGAAAGAGGGGGGGAGGATCCCAAGGGGGACGGACCTATTCATGCAATCAGTGGCGGGGAAAAATAGACGTGGCCTAAAAAAAACAGGTTGATCCGAGGGTTTGAATTATGGTGGGGGGGGGCGGGAGGGGAATGGCCGGCGCGAAGACCCCTCTAAAGGATTCAGGAAGGAAGATTGAGGCTTTGTCCATAAAAAACAAAGGTTAATGGGGAGTGGCAGGAGAAACATTAACCGAAGGGGGGTAAAAGTCGTTTGTTTTGGATATCCCTCATAAGATTCTCCGCTGAAATGTGCACGAAAGAGAAGGGAAAAATGATAACGCATTCATGAACAACAATGCTGCCAGGGAAAGAAAGTGAGTTGGGTAGAAAGAAACAGGCCGGTGGGCACAACTTTTTGGTGACTAAGAAGGGAAGAAAAGTTGACAGAGAGGAGGTCAAAATATCGCCAGCGGAGGTAAAATAGGTTCTAGACACCTGCTAATGGAGAAAAGAGGAGGGAAAGTCGTTGGGGAAAAAAAGGGTCGGATTGTGAGACTCGGAGACCGAAAGGGGATTCAATTAAGGAAACCTTTACAATTACTAGAGGGGGAGGCAAACATAAACCGAAAAGTGGAAAAAAAAGAGTTCAAAAGGGGAGGATTGGGAGGAAGCATCCTAATCAAGATAATCTATTTGGGAGGAGAAAAAAACTGCAGAAACTCACATTTTCAATGGGGGGTAAAAAAATGGAGGCTAGTAACCTGGGAGGTTTGAAACTGGGGGAGTAGAAATTCTTCATGGAGGAGAATCATGGGAAAGCCAGAATTTTTCAGCGGAGAAAAAGGAGGACACACAGAAAGCATACGAACATAACAAAAAATTGTCTTCTTTACTCTAGGATGGTCACAAGGATAAGAAGGACAGAAAGAGCCGAAAAACGAAAAAAAGGGAATGCTAAAGGAAACAGAAGAAAAAATTCCGCCAATGTGGAAAGACATCATTTGCTGTCAGGCAGAAACCCGATTCAGACTCAAAAAAAAACAGGAAGGTAGATCGCGCGCTAACTGGAAACACACCAACGACAGTGTGTGATGGGACCCTTTTGAAAGAGGAACATGGGCAAAAACTCCCAAAAAGAAAAAAACAGATTTTGGACGGAGAGAGGGAGGGGAAAGGACTTGGGCTTATGCGTCAAAAAACCGTAAAACTCCGGAACGTGAACGGCAACTGTGATTGAGGACTTTAAAAAACGGAGGAAATGCTGGGAGAGGGGATAAGAAGAGGAGTGCCAAGCACCAGGTGGGAGAATAGTGGGCGCCAAAAAAAAAGAAAGTTGTTATTGAAACAAAAAGAGGGGGCACATTGTACTAAGAAAAAAGAAAAATGGAGACGAGCAGGAGCAGGGAAGGATCATTCCCGAAAGGCAACATCAGCTCCAAAGTATTAGGGCATCAGAAAAACGGAAGGAGTAAAGGAGAGAGGCAAAAAAAGCGGATTGCAAATCTTTGAAGGGGGAGAGTCTCTCCTGAGAGCGGTCACGCAAGTCCAAGGAGGAAGGCCAGAGCATATCCAGACTCTAGAAAGGCTGCCGGGAAAAACGAGGGAAAAAAGATTAGCACGGCACTGAAAGAGTGAAAGGAGAAAGATGACTAAAGACTCAAAGGGGTAAATAAAGTCATCAACAAAAGAGTACTTCCTTAGTTGTCACAGAAAGGGGAAAGGTTTGGGGAACCGATTAGGAGACAGACCTCGTGGTAGGCCTCAACATAGGTTGCAAGATGCTCCTAGGCTGGTTTGGAAAACAGACCACCCTCATTTGAAAATGGCACCCAAAAAAAAAAAAACGGGAAGGGGGTTGCGGGAACGCGCGCGATCAAAAAGGAAAAAAAATTTCTAAAGAACATGATATCGGCATCGGGTCGAAAAAATACAGAAAAAGGTGGAGGGAAGACCCAAAAAAAGGAGTCGCGCTGCATTAAGAAAGGGACGGGGTCGGTAAAGACTCTGCTTATCCTGGGGCCAAAAAAAGGGGGGGAAACGGCGCGGAAAGACCTCATAAAAATTTCAAAGCGTCAAAAAAGCTTGAGGGGAAAGGCTGGGCCTCCGCCGCCAAAAAGAGGACAAACAATGCGCCTACTCAATCAAGCGACTCACCGGTTAAAAAGGAAAAACCGTGACCAGGGGAAACCCGTTTCAAGAAAAAAAAAAAGAAAGGGAGGGTATGAGTGTAAAAAAAAAGGGTCCGCCCGCAATTTGAACACTAATCTATATAGATCTTCTAAAAAAAACAAAAAATTCACCCTTGTGCAGCGTGGTGGGGACAAAGTTTGAAAAGGTTTATTTGTGGTCAGCCGCTCGGTAATGGGAAAGCACGAGGAAGAGAAATGGGAAAACAGTCAGTCCGTCTCAGAGGATACCGCCTAAAAAAAACGCAATAAAAAAAGAGGAAAAAAGAGAAGGGAAGAAAAAAAAAAAAAGAAAAAAAAGAAGAAGAAAAAAAAAAAAAAAAAAAAAAACCACCTGCGACTGTCAGAAATTTATAAAATCGGGTTCGAAAGACCGCGTGGGACGAATGAGGTTAACATCCTCGATGTGGAAACGCCAGACAAAAAGAGACAAGTAACACCAGTTTGCAAACCTGGGGGGAAAAAAAGGAAATCCCCATGAAAAGAATGATGTCAAAAAATGTTCTTACTCGGGGAAAAAAGCAAACTTCTGTGCTTTGGAAATGGAAAAAAGGTGAAGTAGTAAAAAAAACACAAACTCGGTGTAACCTTGGGGAGTACATGAAGAACAGGGAAAAGATTGGGGGGGGGGAAGGTGGAATACTCCAAGTCGATCCGTATAATAAGGCCAAATTCACGGGGCAGGCAGGGGTCTAAGGAAATACCACCACTATAATCAACAAAAGCAGTGAAGACAAAATGCGGCAAGAGACAATGGCCATCACACTGAAAACGGTTCCGACATTCTCTCAAAACAACAAGATGTTCACAAATCAGTAAAAAAAAACCAAAGGGGGGGGGTAGCACAGAAGCAAAACGGCACGGACGTCCGGTGGTGTGGGACTGAAGTAAAAGAGAGTCGTATGGGGGGGGCATGAAAAAACAGACAGGCCGGCCGATTCATAAAAGGGGATACGGAGAGTTCACGGCAAGCACCAGGTGCACAAGAAACTTTGGTCAAGAGAAAGCCTGAAGCCGTGTCAAACCGAATTAGTCGATGAGTCACCCAAAGGCACACAAGCAAGGAAAAAGATATGCAAGGGTTCGGTTGAAGGAACGCAGACTAACCGAGGCGAACAATAAAGGAGCGAAAGGGGAAACGACGTTGCGGATAATTTCGAAAAGTGAGAAGGTTGCCGAGAAGAAAAAGCGGCCTATTGGAAAACTTCATAGAAGACCAAAATAATGCAAGCCGATGGCCAAAAGTGGAACAAAGGTAAGACGCCAAATCTGTGTTCCAAACACATCAGGAAAGGGGGGGGGGGGGGGGGGGGGGGGGGGGGGGGGGGGGATAGCTCACAAAGGGCCTGAAGAGGGCAAGGTATCCCGCCACCAAACTAACGAAAGGGAAAACCGGAGCTGACAAAGAGGTTGGGGGGGGGACTTGCTGAAGCGATCCGCGTTGACATAAAGGACAGACGGGGTCTTTTTCGGAGGGCCCAAAACGGGAAGTGCAGATTCACCTACAGTGGCACATAAAGTCGCAAGTTCCCTCATTGCTGATCTCAACTGGGAAGGGTGGAAAATGATCAGCAGGGGGGAAGGTCAGCTGTATTCCGCAAGACTAGAAGAGCGGAAGAGCCTTTAAAAAAAGGAAAGGATCCTGGGAGACCGGAGACAGGATCTCGATATGATCTCTAGCCTCGTAACGATTGGGAACATCCTGAGTGGAGGATAACCATAATCGCTCAATCACACAGTACGCGTGCAAACAAGATTGTCCAGGGGTTTTCAAGAGGAATAAGCGGGGAAAAAAAATGGTGGAAAAAAAGAAAAAAAGGCCTTCCTGATGGAAAGGACAGCAGGGGCGGAACCTAAAGGGTCGAACGAAGTAAAGGAAAAAAAAAAAACTTGGTTCAATCGATGTGAGACCAAATAAAAACGACCGCAGGTAACCGTTCGAGTTGCAAGAGAAGTGGCCCCGGGGAAAAAGAGACCAGGGTGAATCGGCTGAAGTACGGCAAAAAC
>Ga0179593_1652568_pt1 | contig 10362 bp, 10 predicted proteins | sample CZODoug2_1_08_16_FD_185931 | JGI IMG/M metagenome (GOLD analysis project Ga0179593, IMG submission 185931) | Vadose zone soil fungal communities from Angelo Coast Range Reserve, California, USA - CZODoug2_1_08_16fungal (PacBio error correction) | ecosystem: Environmental > Terrestrial > Soil >...
ACAGTGGGGTGGAGCGGAATCTTAAAGGGCCGTTGGCGGGCCTCGCCGCTCCCCCCGCCGTCAGTTTAGGAGGATGTTTGAAACTTGCAAAAAAGGGGAGGAATGGCGAGCGATCCGACGAACTACCCTATTCGAAGGATATTGTGGCGAATCGCCTCCTCGATAAAAAGATGAGGACGAGTGGCAAAAATTCCGGCGAATACTGTAGTCAGACGGCGCGCAACAAAGACCGCACAGGGGAGCAAAAAAGTACAGAAGAGGGACACTAAAAAATGCAAGGAATCCCTCAGACAAGATTCCGGAAACCTCGGGAGCCTAAAGGGACGAAAAAGGACGCGATGGCAGAACATGACAAGTCGCGGAATTCTCCCTGGCTGCATATATAGGATGTGAGGCGCGGTCACGGGGGGGGGATGCTGGACCCAGCCGAGGTCAAGGGGGGAAAGAAGGGTTAGATGAAAAAGGATGTAAGCAGACGCCAGCCCCCCCTAGTATCATGGGACGCGTCCAGACATCGTGCCAAGTGTCAAATAAGACTTCCCCACCCATAAAGAAAAATTGAAAAAGAAGAGAAGGAGGGGAGAAAGGCAGGAAAGAAACAAGGGGGGGGGAGTTGGGAACTGAACCGCAAAGCCGTTTGAATGGCGGGAAAGAGATTGAAGACCAGGCCTGCACGGAAGTGCAGGAGAGGGAAAGAGATGAGAACTTCAGAAAAGCTAAGAAGGCTTTCTGTGGCCGTTTAGAGCGCCCCCTCCCCTGAGGACTCTGAGCAAGGGAGGATCATCGCTAAGGGTTTGAGGAAAACCGTGAGTGAGAACAAAGAAAAGCTGCATCAGAGAAAAAATCGTGGGGCGCTCCGCTTTCTTCGAGCGCTCGCAACGCAACCACTGCCGATTCTTGCCTGAAGGACCTGACTAAGAGGGGCTAGAGAAAAATCGGAATAAGGACGCAGATCTCCCTGGCAAGCTCGCGGGTGAGAAAAAGAAACGGATCCGACCAATACATGATTCGGAAAAAAACTATCCACCGGGTTGCACACATCCGAAATACTGTTCGAATCCCATCTCTCTCAAATGTGGGCTGACGCGATGATTAAGAGGGTAATAGAATCTGGAAAGTAGATAGAAGTAATCTCTTGGACTGAATCGCCCTTTCGGTCGGACCGTCCTTCATGACTTTCATTCTCTCCGGTACTCCTATATAACCCGGGGGCAGTTATTCGGAAGGAATCTCCAGGACTGATGCCGTCCTAATCCAGGGCTTATTCATTGGGCAACTGACGGGGGTTCTGTTCACGAAATTAGAGAAGGGGAATTGAAGGAGTCCCACACAAAAGTCCCGTTTACCAAAGTCACGGGGATGTAGCAGGCTCAGAAGCACATGGGAATGATAGCGGAGTCGGGACGCTCGCCTTCGCTGAGATTTCGCGAATCTCAATGATATAATTCAAGGTAACGATAAAAGGGATCCAGAAGGTTTGCACTCAAGCTGGGTCAACTCCGCAGTCTGGAGGTGCTCGAGATTTGGAGATCATGGGCGGGGGGGGTGGGGAGAGTTCGGACAGAGCAGAAGAAAAAGATGAAAGCAGGCATGCTTGGCAAGCATCTGGGAAGGCTTTTCATGTAGAGAGAAGGGTCCGAAAAGAGTTGGCGAAACTTGATGTGGATGGAGGACTATCTTCGCAAAAATATCCCCGAAGGGAAAGTACACAAATCGGAAGGGGGAACGGGGGGAGGTGCGGAAGAGGGGGGAGAGACCTGAGGAAGGGCTCAAGGAACAACCGTCAATTGAGGTCCCCCCCCGGCTATGCAAAGCGAGAGGAGAAGGAGTCTATGAGATTTCTCAAACTCGGAGGGAGCGAAAGAAGGCGAAAGTATCCTTTCCTGGACCGAGTCGAAGACGGGGGTAATCCTCATGCCCTCCGAGTTTTCACATCAGAAAAGAAGAAAGACCAAATGGCCACCAGGGGTGAGAAGGGAGAAGCTTAGAAATCTCCTACACGGGGGCGGGTCTCATCACAGCCTGGTTGGGGTACAGAAGGCTCTGGAGAGAGGAACACTAATGGATAGAAAAGTGAAAAGAAAAGCGAAAGAAGGGGTCGTAGGGGAGGGGTCGAATTAGTCAACCAGTGGAACGCGGGTGAATCACACGTTCATAAAAAAAGGATCGTAAAAAAGGGCTTAGAATGGGCCAGAGGTGCGGGGGGATTCAAAATCTCCGAGGAGATCGGTCCTTAAGATATAGACCAAAATGGGAAGTCCATACTGAAGGGCATTGGGGGGGGTTGAAGGTGGGGACAAGGGGTATCGTCGGTGTGGACTAAAGGTTCTGGCGATGGGGGTGAGGCAGGGTTGTGGAAATCCGGGGAGGCGGCTCAGTAATAAGAAATCCTGGGGGGGGAAAGTACAAACTCAGTAAGAAAACCGAGAAAGGAGGTTAAGGAGCGGACGTACGCATGCAGATGGGTCGGGGGGAAAGAGGACTCGGAAAAAAGGAAATGAGACGAAAGAACGAGGGGAGGACCTTAAAGGGAAGAAACAAACCTCTGCTACCACCGATTCATCAAGATAAAAAACCCCCCAGGCCAAAACATAGGGGAAAAGATATGAGACTCGGAGAAAGGCCAACGCGGCAGGCGGAAGGGCGATTCATTAAACCGAATCTCATCGGAGGGGGCGTCGGGAGGAGTCACGAAAGTCTACATGCGGAGGACTAGTTGTACGAAGATGGAGGGAATCCAATGGACCTGAAGAAAGGGTCGCGTGCTTGGGGCTTTATAAGAAGAAAATTCTACTGTTAACACCCCGATCGGAGGAAACGGAAATCACTACCCCTGAGTTAAAAGAAAACACGGTCCGGCCAGATAAGAGGTCTCCAAACCGATCGTCTCCGGGACTGAACCCATTATAAAGAAAACAAATGCTAATTATTGACGGTTTCACCTTGGAGATATTGGCTTAAAGAAAGGCATCGCGAGCGCCTGGCAGATCGCACCACCTGAAGACAAAACTCTTACAATTTGAGGGGGGATGCAAGGTGCCGGGAGATCGAAAACAACCCGGTGGCGCTGGGGGGGTTTACCGGCTGTCCGCGCTCGCAAAGGTCTTGAGATACTCCAAATGTGCCGGGGGGGGGAACTGCGCCGCCAGGGTTCATAATGCGACCTCATGGGGGATGTGGGGTGGATGGAGGGGAACTCGAGTTTTGCAGAAACCGGCGCTTGGAGAGAAGGATGCTGGGTTAACAGGTAAAAGGGGCACGCGGTCTTCACTTTTGAGGGGCTATAGGTCTCAGCGTTGTAATGGTGAAATCGGAGTCGTTTGTGACGATTTTCAGGTGTTGAAGGTGAGATATCAGGGACCGTAGCCCGAGGAAAAATACTCCTTCACCCTTAAGGAATGTTTGTACTTCACGAGGTGTACGAAGGCCCCTCGGTGCATGCAATTATCTGTCGTATGGCCACCATGGGGGATCACTCAAGGTCGACGTAAATGTGCACAAAATTTAGCCGCAGAATTAGCATCTACTTCGATAACTTAAAGGAGGGCGCTACAAAAAAGAAAGGGGAACCGGTTCTGGCGGCACTCGGAAAAAAGTACCCTATAATTAGTGTTCGCGCAAAAGATGGGCGCATCTCTAGGAGAACCTGAATGCATAAGGTTTAATCTGCGCGATCAAACGCGATTGCCTCTCCCAGATATCAGGAGCGGTGGAATCGACTTCAAAACTAGTGTGCCTCCTCCTGAAAGGGGAAACCTTTAATCCTTTCATGAAGTACCACTCCCGGGACCTGAATGTTTTCCTTCAGGAGCGGAGTGCGGTCTAAAAAATTTGAATCCTCGAAAAATTTTATAGTATTCTGTTATTCTAGGACCGAGAAGTTAAGGACACCAGCGCATGGGAGAGGACGACAACTATTACGCTACTTCTCGATCCTAGGACGTCTTCAAGAGAGAGTAACAATGGGTCTGCCAAAAAACGTATGAGAGGCTGTGGTGCGGTGGAATGAACGGGCTGGGGGGGCCGTGCCGAAGTCATGGTATTGTTCTGGAAGCGGCTTTGGGAGACAAAGAGAGTTGAATCAGGTGGAAACGATTGGGAGCAATAAGCGATGCCGAATAAGTTTTCATGTGCCTGGGGCCGAAGGGGCGTTCAGAAGGCGAAGCTTGCGATATCGTCGAGAGTCTGAATACGGGGGGGAGATACTGGAAAATCACATGGGGGCGGATCCGAGTAGACCGGGGGAGGGGTCTTTCTGACTGGAAGAAACGTCTGCGAGGTACACGGTACAACCTATCTTTTCCTGGGATACATTTTTTTGTTCTGCCTTTGGAGTACTAGGGGGGTAGAGTGGAAAAAAAAAGATTGGCGGACTTCACGAAGAGGGCAAGACAGAACCTGCCAGTTCTTTCCTTGCATCCTGCTGACGCGGAGAGGATGGGGGAAGGGTTCTGCTGATCCACTTGGCGGAGAAGAGGCAAGGCAGAAGTAAAAGGCTAATTGCTGGGAGCAGGGCTTTGGAATCATCTCAACGGGTCCGGGCACAGAAGTTTGGGAACTGATTCCTCACTGTACAACTTGGGTGCCAAACCCGGAACCGAAAAAAAAAGAAAACAGGGGCCCGGGGGGGGTGAAGAAGTCAAAAAAGCAAATGTCCGTCGGGAAGTGTCGGTTGGGTACGTACCGCCATACTCCGAGACGTGGGGTCCTGCGGAATGTGCTGTAGGGAGGGTTAGAGCCTGGCATCCAGAATTGTTTGAGTAAAGAGAGCTGGCGAAGAGTCCCGACTACTCCGTATTCGCATGTTCGATCGGGGGGGAGGGACGGAAGACTCTCTGGGAAGGAGAGGGCTGGCGAGAGACGAGAATAAGATGTATCGCGGCCAGCAAGGGGGAAGATGTGAGTCAAAAAATTAAATAAGTCGATCGAAATCCCGCCAGGAGACGAAAGTCCCCAGAGCGATTATGGGGGAGCCGGAAAGAGAAGAACAAAGGCAATCGATTTCATGAACATTATGACCAGCGAGGGCACGGCCTGGAAAGATATAAAAAAATAGGGAGGTTAAATAGGGGGGGGGGATATGGAAAAAGCCGTGTGGATGTAATCTCCATTAACAATATGTTAAGTCCGGGGGGTAACAGTACTCCCATCAAGAGGAAAATTAAGCCTATATGAATTGAAAGTCAATACTTATCTCGGAAGTGGATCAATCGACCACCCTCAGAAAAAAGGGAGTACTCCGGGAAACCTTGGAGGAAATTCGGGGGGGGGACGCTAAGAAAGAAAAAGGGGGGAAGGCGGGAACATCTATTGAAATGCCTCCCAAAATTATCGCTACTGTGCATGACCAGATATTCCGGAGGGAAAAGGAGGCGCCTTACGAAAGTCTAAGTAAATGGAAAGAATGTATTTCACAGGGATGGCAGGTCAGAAGGGGACGTAATGGTTGGGAAAATCCTCCCATTAGGAGGCATCTCGACATGATGGAAGGACGCTACAAGGAGAAGCGAGAGCACTCGAGGAAAGTGAGAAAGCACCTGAAACAGCGGAGAATGTCTGATCCCAGAGGGGTCACGTACAGAGAATTATTTACCGGAAAAAAAAAAATTTGGGCAAGAACAAGGCGGACGGGAGAGCAGCCTCAAAAACGGGGCACCAAAAACGACATAGAGTCGATTGGGGGGCATAAACTCGCGATCAAATGGGCTGACTAAAGATTCCTAAAGGGGGAGCATCGAACCTGGAAGGGGGCAAGAGATGGGGGGAATCCAGGAGCCATGCGGGGGGACTCCGTCATTACGTTAATCAGTCGCTCGCTTCGGCTCAAGGGGAGACAGACAGGAGGGTTCATTTCACAGCAAGAGCGGGGGAGCTCTTCTGCCGGGGAGAGTAAGAATCCAACCTGAACGACAGGGTGAAAGGTGGTTACCTACGCTGCACTTCAAGGCTGGCCCCGAATTTGGGAAAGATGCACGAGGGTTGGGGAAAACGAAAGAGAGGTGGGCCACAACGCGCAATCAGAAAATTCTCTATGGATGGACGGCTCTAAAAGCTGACGATTTCGCGAAGCTTTCAAAGAGAGGGAAGGTTCTAAAAAAAACGCAACAGAGAAGAATAGTGGGGGGGGTCACTCACGTGTCGGAGCTCGATATTCTAGCATCGACCGGCAATACTTTGGGGTACGAAGAGGGGGCGAGGGAAGGCCACAGAGAAGAAGCTATGCTGGAAAGGGATAGTCTGATGTTCAAGTAACGTCCACCCCGGATTGAGGGGGGGGCAATAACAGGGGGACTCGGGGAAGAGAAAATGGAGAAAAGAATTCTGGGAAGGGAGTCCCCGATTAAAAGGTAACAGATCGGTTGTCCACGAGTCAAGGTTGGCGTCGGGCTCTAAGGGGGGACTCTCTCCTGGAGCGGGAAATTGGAGAAAAAAAGAATATGAAGAAAGCGAAGTAAATCGGAGGGGGTCTCACACCTCGCGCCGCGACAAGGTGCCGGGAGGAAGAAGAGAAATAGGGACCTGAGACCGAGCAGAAAATAAAGAACGGGGGGGGAACCGATATGATCTCATCATCGGAAAAATGAAAAGGCAAAACATAAAATTCTTTCAGGACGTGACAAAGGGCAAGAATTGGGCAACCAATGGTTGGAGCGGGGGAAGAGGAAGCCGACGGCACTGGATCCGGGGGGAGGGAAATTTACTCACAGCCACTGAAAAAAAGGGTTGTCGGGGGGAGAAAGGACTAAGGCGCCTCGGACATTTAACGCTTTGAGAAGAAGAAAGAAAAATAAGAGAAAGAGGAGGCGTAGGGTCAGCGGGAGAAAGAAGCTGAGGCAAGAAGACACATTGCGCAGAGACCAATTGTAAGGGAAATACGTAAAGGGAAGGAAAGTGTGTATTAACGGGGGAGGGGGGGACTTTTTGGGGGGCGAAAGGGGGTCAGAAGGGAAGGCGGAGGGGACGGGGTGTTAAAGACTTTCTCCGGGGGGGGCGCAGTGCGCTATATGTCGAATAGAGGGGGGTGAAAGAAGGGCAAAAAAGACAGGGTTTAAGAACAGAAAAATAGTAATAGAATTCCTGTAGGGAGCGATTTTGGGAATTTGCCCGAAAGAGAGGAAAGAGAGGCCATAAGGTGCACATCGAAGAGAAAGAGTAAAGGTCATATGAGAGATAGAGATACACTTCCGCCTGCACTCAAAAAGCAGCGGCTTCTCTGACACAAAAAAAGGAAATAGGATATATAGTGAGGAGTCCAGAAGTTAGGGAGGTGGAGTCCATGCCAATTCCAGGGGAGGTACTTATCATCTGATGTAAGTCCGATTGGAAAAAAACGTAAAAATGAGGGCATCCTATTTAGCTCTGCACATCCCAAAGAGCCACGTACAAGAAGAATAGAAAAGGGAAGGGGCTGATAAATAAACTGGGGAACAAACCGGCTTCGACTTAGGGACCTGGCGCTCAGAGAATGCTTAAGGGAGTACCCGCAGACAAGAGGGCAGAAAAAAGCGGATAGGGAGGCACCCAAGGGAGGTAATACACATGGAATGCGGGGAAAGGATTGACCTTTTTGGGGGAAAAGGCTATAGATGGAAGATCCCGGAGACGTTCCAAAGAGGAAGGAAGTACCGCGAAGACTAACAAAGCGATGCGGGTGGGGTGGGGTCTCACCTATAAAACTGGGAATTTACTAAGGAGGGGAGGAAGACCCCAGAAAAGGTGGAGGAGTTTAAAGGGAAGAGACGGGAGGAGGGGGGAAAAAACGGAGCAGTCTAGTAAAATTTTCTTCGCCTCAAAAGTGTCATTCAAAGGGTCGACCGGGAGGTTGATAAAGCAAAAGGGGAAAGTGGGAAACTGCGATGAAAGGAAGGGCGGTTGGTAATAGCTTCTTTCTGGAAGACTGCGTGCTATGTACGGAGACATAGGGGGGAGAGGCGTAAAAGGGGGGAAAAAGGGGGGGGGGGGGGAGGAAGAGAAGATGTGAAGGAGGAGCCTATTGCAGTGTTGGGGACAGGGGTTGAGGGGGGGGTGAATGAGACAGAGCTACAGAGGGCGAAAGGACTTCGGGTCCCGTCAAAAAAAAGATCCCTAAATGACCTCGGGAGATGAGTTTGTACTCCAGGTGAAAGGGGCCCCTGCCGAAGCTTCAGCATTCGCATAAAGCCGTTATCAGTGGGCTGGATCGGCACCTGGCAAAAAAGGAGTGATAAAAAACTTCACGGGACAGCGAGAGAAAGGTGGATGAAGGAGAAGAGAAAAGCGAGGAACGCCTTCTACACTATCCTTGAGAAACAAAAAGGTTTCGGAGAGAGCGAGTCGAGAGATACGCACAGGAGGAGGGGCCCACGGCGCAACCCCTTTCCGGGGGAGTCGGCGTGTCTAGAAAAAGGACTCATAGAAGAGAGGGCTCGAAGGGAAGCTAAGGAGCTCAAGAAGAATCCGATCTAGAAGTTAGAAGAGGAATCCACTATCCTTTAAGGAGGGTTTCAAAAGGCACTTGGGGGGGGAAGAAGAACTGACCGGGGGGTGCAGGTCGAAAAAAGCCCGGGGAAGAAGTGAGAAAGACGGTTGGTATGTGAGAGGAACTGGGGAATAAGGAGAGCGGTAAAGTGAATCCTCGACCTTTGGGTTCGAAGGTGATGTCGGGCGGGAACGCCGAGCGAGACGGGAGGGAAGGGGACAAGCACGAGGGGAGGACCAATCAGCGGCTTTAAGGGCGAAGAGGGGGCAATGACTTCTTCAATAATGGAAGAGAGGAGCCATTTTATAGATGGGAGAGTTTATTAACACATACGTATCCGAGTCGGCGGGGGGACCATTGTGAAGGGGAAGGTTTTGAAGACATTTAGGGGGCAGGAAGGGATGTTGGCAAATCGCCGTTGTCACATAGTCCTAGAAGTGAACGGGGGGGGGGGAAAGAAAGCCTAAAGGAGTTCAGTGCAAGAAGGAAAAGGAAAGCGAGTGAGTGGATGCTCGATACGCGCTTAGCAGAGGGACCTACGGAGGAGTAAGGGAGGACCTGGGGGGGAGACCTTACAAAAAGGAAGGCATGAGAAAGAGATCCGGGTAAAGACAGTGGGGCGACTTGCTAACCTGGAATGTTCGCAGATGAGGGTCTATTTATGCAGACTCAGGCAAACGGGTCCCTTCAGGTATCTGGAGAGTGTTGGGTTCGTCCGGGATGACAAAGGATCAAAAAGGGAGGGGGGGGACGGGGAAAAGAATAAGAAGTGGGAAAAGCCTGCCTTCAAGGGGCTTGGGGAGTCTCTCTCGTGCTGATGGGGTGGCAGGGCTGGGTCTCAGAAAGAGAAGGACGAGGAAAATAGGAGAAATTAGGGCAAAGGGGGGAGCAAGTTCAAATAAAGATCCGGCAGCATATTGGGGATTCTGGCGATTAAAGAAATCGGCGTTGGGGAAGGAAGAAGAAGAAGGAAGGGAGAGAAATGCAGGCCGACCGTCCTGGGAGAGAAAAGAGAAAGGTTTCTGGGGAGGTGGGGCCGTCTGTGAGGGGGCTCGTAAAGAAACGCAATACTCGAGACTGGTGTTGGGGGCCGGGAATCTGAGGAGGGGGGGAGGAAGAAGGGCGAACGGAGGGGGAGAGGGGAAAATGGGGGGGGGCTCCAGAGGACGTGTAGACTTTCTCTTATCATACTACTAAGGGGGCAGTAAGGAAATAGGGGGGAGGAAAAGTTCAGAAAAAAGAGGGAAGGAAAAGGAAAATATGGGTAGCATATTCTCAAGAAGACAGAGATTCTTCTTAGTGTCTCTCAAAGAAGGGCAGCGGAAGAGGGACAAAAAGGGAAGACGTCGGGGGGGAAAAAAACGAAAAGAGAGAAAGAGGGAAGGGGGAAACAACCCCATTCTATCAAGTAAACCCGCTCTGACAAAGGGACTACTGCCATATGGGAAGAAGTGAGATTTACAAAGGGAGAAAGGTGACCGTTTGGAGGAGAGAAGTACTGGAAGCTTTAAAAAAGTCAAGTGAGGATCTAAGAGAGGGGGAATATTGTTTTTAAAAAGATGCCACATCTATTCAACCACAAAACTCATTAAAGGAAAAGGGGAGCCGTGAAAGGATGAATGTATAAATTCACAGCCTCAGCCCGAGGAAAGAAACGACAAGGAAAGAAAAGAAAAGACGGAAAACAATGAGGGGAGGAAGAATCCAAAAGAAGGGTTGAAATTTAAAGAGAGGAGACCACCCATCCTCAAAACAATATAGTAGGGGAAACCCTAAGGAGGATAGCGAAGGGGGGGGCCTTACGAGGAAGAAGTAAAGGGAAGTGGAAAGCCCCCGCAAACCTCTTTAGAGAGAGTCTCATGAGGAATAGTTTTAGTTCAGTCCAAAGACTTATTACGGAAGAG
>Ga0179593_1703347_pt1 | contig 10362 bp, 13 predicted proteins | sample CZODoug2_1_08_16_FD_185931 | JGI IMG/M metagenome (GOLD analysis project Ga0179593, IMG submission 185931) | Vadose zone soil fungal communities from Angelo Coast Range Reserve, California, USA - CZODoug2_1_08_16fungal (PacBio error correction) | ecosystem: Environmental > Terrestrial > Soil >...
GAGGCGGATCAGAAAAGCGACTTATGACAAGAAAAACTGGGGGTCGAAAAAACGTGGGGGCAGTAGCTGTTCGCGCGTTTTAAAAAAATAAGGAAGGGGGCGGGTTTGGTGGGCCCCAAAACTGGGACACCGGAACAAGCCGTCTTCCGCCCCTCAAAAGCCAAGGGGAAATCCGGGCTACAAACAGAAAAACATGCCGCAAAAAAAAGGCTTCATGCGGGCATGGCGGCAAAGAGGGAACGGCGAAGGGGGGAGACAGCCGGAAAAACACAAAGTGGCACAAGAAGTCCAGACGTGGTGAGGTTTTGGTGTGACATGGCAAACAAACAATCACAGCAGCAAGAGCTTGGGATCTTTCCGGAAAAAGGGGGGCAAAGTGGAAAAAAAAAAAATCCGGGAGAAGCAGCCCTCATACCCACTGGAAAAAAAAAAAAAAAAAAGGGACACTTAGGGTCTACGAAAATCATCTAACCAGGGGAAACCCTCTACTTCCAGACTCCTAGAAAATGAAAAATGAGGAGAGAAGGCAGAAACGCAGAGGGTGGGTAGATCCCTTTCTTGCAGGGGGCGAATGCTCGGGGCTTCCACAGGAGGGTAATGGAAGAGGTTTCAACAAGATTCATTTGTTATCCAGGAGAAAAAAAAGAAGGCGCGAAACACCAGGGCATCTATTCATTAAACAAAAACGGAAAAAAAAAATTCTCAGCACTGAAGAGAGGAAACGGCCATCGCAGGATCTGCGATGGGAAAAACGTAGGGGGCTCCCCGAGGAAACGAATCGCTTTCAGGAGAGGTTACGGATGAGAAGCGTCCCAGACATAGGTGAACCCGCAAAGCCTTTCTCCCGGATCTACAAAAAAAAAAGAGAAGAAAAAAATTGGTGGAAATGCCGCCAAAAGAATGAAAAGCTCAGTGGAGCGGAGAAGTGTCAAGCGCACCAGTAGACTTCTGCTCCGGAAGAATCGTGGCATACCCTCACCCGCCAGGCGAAAATACGCCTTTGGAAAAAACTCTGAAACCTCAAGAAAGGGGAGGAGTAGCGCTTTTTCTGATCCAGCCAGTCGGGGAGGCAGGGGAAAGAGGCGAAGGGGGTTAACGGTGGGGACCGGACATAACTAATTTTCTCCTGCGACATGGATGCGGAATATCGAATATTGCTGGCGAGCTACAAGAAAGCAATCAGCCAAAGAAGAATGGTACCCGCGAAAGTGCCAGGGGGCAGAGAGTGGGTATTGCCGTCCCTCGAAGAGCGAGCCCTAAGCAGGGATAGATCGGGGACAATAAGGGGGCTATGACCAGGGGCGATGGGAGCGAAGGGAGCTGGGGGGAGCACAGCAATGCCTAGGGGCCCGAGGGGAGGTCGCGTAGAAGGGGACAGATAAGGACTTTAGCTGAATAGGTGGAGGAGGCGAGCATTAGGGCGGGGGGTCAATGGATCGTGAGAAGAGGCGGGAGGCGGGGTGCGGGGGGGAAGGACGGGTGAACAGGCAAGGGCTGATAAAGGGGTAGTGGGGGACGTACGGGGTGGGGGGGGCAGGAGAAGAGGATCGAAGGGAGTGAGGTTAGAGGAGAAAAAGAGTGATAGAGCGGGTGAGGAAGTGGAGGCTCAAGCACCCCTCTCTCACAATCGACCCTAGTAAAGGTCGAAGAGAGCTGTTCGGCCCAAACATAGAAGAGACATCGATTGTGGAAGAAGTTCTCAAAAACAAGGCTCGATCAGGAGAAATTGTTTCTTAAACGAAGTAGGGGGAGGGAGTTACTTGATTTGGAAGAAACCACTTAGCTCACAGGACGCGAAAACGAGGACATTAGAAAACGCGATTGGTTAAATCGGCGGGTGTTGCGCCCCGGAGGGGTCAGCGCGTCAGCGGACCCGAATCTGGAAGCCGAACGCAAGGGTGGCACTACAGGAGCAAAAATGCCAGCTATTGGAAAGGGGGGACGCCTGCATTGGAGAAGATGAAACAATAGGTATTAGGGTTCGCGAGTATGAATAGGAGACTCATCCAAAATGAACTCGAAAATGAACCGACGGAGGCAATCAATGGTGTTACAACACGTCGCCACGTCGTAGGGTCATGAAAGAAAAGGCAGCGCCCAAGTTTCAGGTGCGAGACATTGGACGAGATCCAGATTCAGAGGGGACCGCAGACCTCGAGTTAGAGCTGCTCAGCACGGATGGAATTCAAAGAAAACTAGGACAGCAAGCAAGAGACTCGAGTCTCGACAAGACGTTCCAAAAGCGTAAGCAAGAAAAAAAAACGGGACGGCAGAGTCGCGCCGAGTCCAGAGGGGGTCGGCAACTCGAAGACAACCAGGTCACGCTGACTTAGGACTGGAAAGGAATTAAGAGCAAAACGAAAATAAGCATAGATTCAAGCGTCCTCTTGAAAAATCGGTCGCTGAGCGTGAAAGACGCATAAGTGGCATAGAGGGCCACTTCCAGAGATTCACGTTACGACAGAACTCCGCCGATTATGAGTTCCACAAACCGGAGAAACTAAAGGGCGAAGGTACTTTAGTTTGCAGCGTATTGTACTTTTTATAGAGGCACCAAGCACCGGGGGCCCGCGGGCAATTGAAAGGACATTCAAGCCCAAGGATGGGCTCATCAAGGTGGCCGCCGAGCCTGGATTCGAGAGAAGGCCTGCACGGTCCGGGGGACCACGAAATTCACGTCGCCAGGGGACAGTTTTGATTTCGAACTCAAGCCTATTGGAACAGGAAAGGGAACCGGAATGAGGAAGAAAAATGATAGTCGAAGATGGACATCTAGATCACCTCTCTCCAAAACAGTGGAGGGGGAGAGGGGATCTCGACCTTTAGGAAGGGAAGGTGACGGGGGCAGGGGTGAAGATGAAAGGCATGAATTTTCTCACTTTACCCCATTCGCCGGCGTTCAACCGAAAAAAGGAAAAGGTTGGGGGGACGAAGCAACCGCAGGCCGGGATCTCGAGGCTCTGCGGCACCGGGAGGGCGCCCATCAAACTCAGGCTGGAAATCCGAAAAGACGGGTCGCGTGCAACTCGGCAGGGAACGCTACCAAGACCACAATTGAAGTGAAATCACAAGAAAGAAGGGGGGGCTTGATGCCGCCAGGTTCAAGTTAGTATCCAAGGAGCTGGTGGAACGCATATCTGCCGGGGGATGCAGAGAAGGGAAAACCTGAAAACGAAAGAAGGTGACCCTGCTCTACCACAAGCGTGAGGTGCGGGGCTGGCTAGTCAATGCACAAAACGCGGCACGCGAGCGATGGGGGCAGGAAAGCCGGGGAATAAGCGCGATTTCGTGGAACGACCGCACGCAGGGGACAGTCAAAGTCCTGCGTGCCTGGGGGGTATCGCGTGTCCGCACCGAAGTTGTGAGGTACACCATGGGCGAAGGACGCGGACGAGTGTAGAGTGGAGAGAATCGAGGACGATCCGCCGCGGCGGGAAAGCAGACAGGGCGGCAGATCCTACTAGACGCGGAACCCGGAGCAGAGTGGTCGGTGGGTACCTGTGTACAGCGTTGAAGGTTCCAGACCTACGAGGAAGAGGGGTTAAGGAAACATGGTGAAAAGCATGCTGTGTCCCTACGTCTACTGTAAAAACTCTAGGCAGCCTTTGGCGTGACGCGGTGAATCCGTGGACAACAACCAGAGTGTTAGGTGCGGTCGGATGTATACAGGAGGAGGCGCAGAGAAAAAATCACCTGATAACTGGTAGGAACATAAAGCCGCGGGGCGAGGGAGGAGCTCGGGCCGAAAAAGCCAAGTGTGAGTCAGAGGTGCAGGACGATCAATGCCGATCACGGAAACGTGCGGTGAGAAATAAAAAATTTGAAAGCCTGAAGCAGAGCCAAAACGAAGCGGGCGCGGTTGGACCAAGTTGGCAACTGGAGGGAAAACCAAAAAAAAAAAAAAACCAAAAAGGGAAGCCGACCTCGTCCTGAAGGGAAAGCGCATGGAAAGCAAAACTCGAAGGAAAAGCCAAAGAGCGTGGCGGTAAGAAGTGCCCTAGAAGGGGCGAATACTCCATCTGAGCCCGATCTCATCGGGGGTTTCATGGGACACAAAAAAAAAAAAGGAAAATTGGGGACAGGGAGAAGTGTGCAGAAGGGGGTGCTTGAGGGGTAGACCCCAATGGGGGTACCAGGGGGGAGGTGCCTGAGCCGCATCTGCTTTGTCTCCCGAAGGGATCGAGGGAGTACGGAGGGGGACGGGAATACGGTTTCTCGGTGGCCACTGGCAATTACCATACCAAGGGCGGGCCTCGATGGGCGTGGACTCGAATCCACCTGACACGGTCATCAAAGGAAGGGATACATACAGACGCGCGAGAGGCCGTCAGGAAGGGGCGACGCGCTCCAAGCCCGACGAGGGAGCAAAATGTCAACAGTAGGGGCAAGTGCGTAAAAACCTACGCTTCTCCCGGGGGAAATAAGACTACCTCACAAAAGCACGGGAAAGCAATCGAGCGCCAAGGGGGGAATGGTGGGTGCTTCCACTGGCCCGCTGCGTGAGAGATAGGGCACATGAAGGGAGCAAAAAACGGAAGGGGTAAAGAGGATGTGTCACAGGTCTATACTCCTGGGTGGATCATCAGGACCGCCTGCTCTCTTGGGATAGGTGGTTTTGAGTCGGGCGCGTGTACCGACGCCAATCTCGGTCCAATGGGAGTACACAAGGGGGGGGATAAGGACAAGCGCGGTCGACACTGATAGAGTGGGGCATGGTGGGGTGAGGGCCTATGTGACCTCGAAAAACATGGAGAGCCGGGAGATCATAGACAGGGACAACCAGGGGGAAAGAGAGAGATTTAGCAGAAAATCAGCATGTTTGGGCGGAAGGTCAAGATGATCAGAGAAGGACAAGAGATCAGAATCGGTCACTAGGGCGGTCAGCCCGACAGTAACAACTCACCAACTAGAGCCAGAGAGATAAACAGCCGAAAGGAATGTAGAAAACATAATCGAACCCTCCCAGTGCACAACGTGTCGGTGGGACAAGGGAGAAAGACCGGCCGTGGGCACAAGGAATTCCCGGGCTGGCGCCCAGAGGTACGAGTAGGTAGGTGTCGTGGGACGAAGCTGGGAACACAGGGGTCCGGGAGCAGAACGTCGCCTGACGAAAAGGTTGAACGTGCGGGCCAATCAAAAAGGGAGTACAAAGCACGGGCAAATCGGAAAAAGACAGAGACGGTCAGTGACCGGAGAGGAACACGATAGACTTCAGACTAACGGAATGGTGTAAGTTGCGACCCTAGAGGGAAGCGACCGACGTGGAGCAAGGGGCACTGGGCGTAGCATGAAATCAATCGGGGGAGAACCAAGAACTGAACCAAACTTGAGAAGAAAAGTGGAAAAACTGGGGGCAGGCAGGGTGCTGGCACCGCCCAAGCACCCTCATACATATTTATAAAAATAGCTCCGAGCGCCAAGCTGAGGCGGAAAGTTGGGGGAAAGACAAAGCGGCTGTGGAAAAAAACAGTGCTCGAAGGGTCGCCACGAGTCAAAGGGGAAGACGGAAAAGGGAAGGCGAGAAAGAGAGGGGCGGCTCGTTGCGGGGGGCGCTGAGAATCTGGCAGCACAGGTAGGCCGACAAGCAAGAAGGAATCTGAGGAGGAAAGAGAACGTAGGATCATCAAGAAATAACTTGCGAAATTGGGGTGAACGAGGGCGGTAAACGGTGGGGAACACCGGGGGATAACAGGCGCGGAGGGAGAAGCATGCACGATAGGTGGGCCGACCAACGTCGGTACGTGGGGCAACCCTACGAGGGCTGTGGGATGACCGAAAGAGTGGAAATTGAGGAAGGGGGGACCTTCGGACGAGATGAGAAGTAGTGAGGGTTTTCCAGGGAAATGATAGGCTCCTCATGTAACTAACGAAACAGGGCACAAAAAACGTGAAAGGCATTAAGTAGTTACAACGCAAAAAATGACGTATTTGGAGAAAACGGGCACAAGCAGCGCCAAACATGTGATACCACCGGGAAAGGTGACGGCACGGAGGGAAAACAGCGGAGACGAAGAGGGACCGAACTGCCGGCAAAAACAACAAGATAAGGAGTGCGACACCAGGCCGATATAAATCTGCTCAAGGACCTGACTACAGCTTCAGGGTAGCGCCAGAGTTAATCCGGGGGGTGCTAAAAAGGAAAAACAAGAAACTCACTGCAAGCAGGGAGTTGATTACATCTAGTGTCAAACACGCAACAGAAAGAATAGGTTCGTGGACAATCAGCCCAAGGTGGAAAAACGAATAGTTGCGGAAAAAGGCGATACACACAAAAAGTGCAACTGATCTCGGGAAGTAGAGAGGAGAGAAGGAGTTGTTCAAAACACCGACAACAGCAGAAATGCAGCATGAAAAAGGCCTGAGAAGGAGGGTGCGACGAGCGAGCGCACGGAAGAGACCGGCCGGGGGGGATGAGTGGTAGAAAGAAGGGCCATTCAAAAAGCTGGGAAAGGTGGGGGCGGACGCAAAGATCTCACGGCAGATTGAGTTCCACCAAAAAGGGAGAAAAAAAAAGAAAGAAGGGGGAGGAATATTTAGTTAAGGGGACTTCTGGTACGTTGGGGGACGCGTGCACAATTGCACGTGGAAGGTAAAGCAGGGACTAGTAGGGGAACCTTAACAGCCCTATTTGGGGGCGCAGGGACGGTGAAAGACGACGCAGTGATTCGAGAATGAAGTTCAAACTGAAAGTTTAATTTACACTAAATGAACGTCACGCCACCTTGACTTGTTGGGGAAGGGGGGGGGGGCGACGGGTTGGAAACAGGGAAGAACTTCAAGCCAGGATAAGAGAAGCTCCTAGATAGAACTCCTGAAGGGACATTTCGAGAGAACCCGCAAATCCACACAACGGAGTGAAGAGATAGATGTGTTAACAGTACCGTCCGGATTGAGAATCTCTTAAGTTAAAGAAAGGGTTCAAGTGGGTCTGGGTAAAAACGGAAAGGCGAAGTTCGACCATCAAACGTCACGAAAGTTCGTCAATTCAAGGAAACGTTTGTCAGGCCTCTCGAATGAAGAAAGGGCAAAGAAGGGGACCCAAAGAGGCTGACGGTCCCCGAGTCACTCAACGTGGGGCGAGTAAGGGGAAGGGGGCTGAAAAAAGAACAATTACCAGAAGTACAAGCTCCCTAAAGTATCCAAGATTCAAAGACGCCGAGCTTGGAAGGGAAACTTCGGTACCCATATCTGCCGTAGAGCTGACGTTTACCACCCAGTAACTCCGGGAGAGAGGAAATTCGAAAAAAAGAAAAGCGCCGGTCTCAGAATGCGGCTTCACTCACGCCGCGCGACGAAGCGGACGAAGGACGCGAAGAAGGCTATTAAGCGCAGACGGGGAAACCATAATCGAGAAGCGTGCCTGTATTAAGCGCGGAAACTACAGGGAAAGGGCACTTGGGCGCGATCACCCGCGAAGTGGACGCGAAGACGGGAGAATCTGAGAGCTGGGGAAAACGCTAGTGCGGCGGCGGAATAAACCGTGACAAAGAGTGCGGTGTCTGCTTAAAAGGGTAATGTCGCTACGACGAGATCAGAGGCGGGGGGGGCATTGGGACTCAATCAGTGGGGGCGCTGCCGGCCCAGGAAAACTCAAGAGAAAAAACGTGGAAAAAAAGCAACCATTTTCGGGAACGGGGTTGGAAAAAGTCAGCTGGCAGAGAAAGAATTCATAGACTGGGGAAAAAACCCTAAAGGAGCGACTTGCTATCGCGCCGACGGGACGGGCGAAAACGAAATTGAGTGAAAGGGGATACTTCGAGCAATTCCAAGCCACAGTTTCGGGGGAGGCCTTAAGAGTAGGTGGAGCATCTGCGGAAAAAGACGGTTGCTCCAACCCCGTCTCTGTTTACCCACAAGTTGTCAGAGAAAAGATCGGGGGTCGCCGGAGAGTCGGGGGGGGCGTCCAGGAATACGTACCAGTCAACAACCTAGCGTTGTGAAGCCAGTGGCAAGTAGATCTTGAGACCGTGAATAATACAAAGAATGACTAACTTTGGGGCAACCGCACAAGGGGGGGGAATCGCGCGTAGAATTGTAACCAGGGATGCGGTATTGTGATCTATAGGTTGGCCAGAGCTTATGCCCGACCCCCCGAAAAAAAAAAAAACCCAGGTCGTCCTGAAAACAAGCTCCCTTTGAGGAGTTGAAGTGAAAAAGAATTGGCAGGCGCCTTGTACATGTATTAAAATGGTCGCAAAGGGCAAGAGGCCAGTAAAAGTACCACTGGGGGCCGGTGTCCAAAATGCAAGGGCGCGATCCTTACCGGAATCTGGGCTGTGCTCAAAGGGTGTAGGGAAAAGAAGGGGGATATTCTACATGCTAAAAATAAACTGCTCTACCCAAAATTGCTCTGTTGCGTTTTCGGCCGGGGGGGTGGGAGAAAGGGGTCCGACTACGAAAAAGGGGCGGGCAGCAAGCAAGGAAAGAAGTGGCCCACTTGAACTTCCTTAGGTCACCGAAACAGTTGCGGGATAGATCGGGAGTATGGGTGGAATCACCGGAAAAGCCTGTCGCTGCGATCCCCCGCGGTTTGGTGAAAAATGGACCCTGGAGGTCGTTCCTTCCTTTGAGAAGCCTAGTGAACGATCGTCCGGGGCGGAGTCTCCTTCTCGTAGCGACGTGTTGCGGGAGAATGAACATGTTGAGGGGGTACGAGGTATACAAACAACAAACGAGAAAGTGTAAAAATAGATATTGATATCCCATTCTTCGAGAAGCACTGGCACGTAACGACGTAGCACTATGAAACCAGAAAAGGGCCCACCGCCGGTTAACGAGAGAGGCAAAAAAACCAGGACTATCATAGACATGATATTCAACCCATAATCAAAACAGAAAAAAGGGGATTTAAAAGCTAAGTCCAGAACGGGCCATTGGTTCCAAAATCATTCCCGGCTGTCTTCCAGGAATGTGAGAGATCGTATCCGCGGCTCAACGCCGCACAGAACTCAATGATTGGGGGAGGAGTCGCAGTTCAGGGACGGAATGCCATCGCGATCAGCCAAATCTGTAGCCCGCAGAAATCGTACGAGCCAGGCCTTCGGGCACAACCTAACCCAGTGTTAACCGTGGCTACAGTGACGGACGAAAGACGCAGTCTACTAGAGGAAGCAAAAGATAAGCGGGGGGAGTCCTTCTTATCAAACGGGGGTGGAACCTGGGGGGTCTAGTCAGAAATCAAGATTATCAAAATCACGTTACACCATTTCTCAAAAAGCAGGAGGCGGTTCTTTTGCCATAAAAAGCGACGCACCGGAGCCAGATGGGGGTCGAGAGGAAGGCTTCTGGAATCTAAGAAAAGACAAAAGCTCGGTGGCTTGACGGACGATTTGAGTGGTTGAGGGACGCCAACCGAGTCACGTCCTGAGAAGACCATTCAAAATTGGCGCAGAAGGGTGCAAACCAAGCCAGCGATTTGGCACCCACCGTCTTTTCAATGGCGCTCTGCTCCCGAATAAGGCCGGACGAACTGGTTGCACTCTCGTCAGGGGAAGAGGAGCAAAAAAAAGTGCTGTCGAGTCGCGATCTCGCCTGAAAAATATCGTAGTAGGGTTTCTAGGGGGGGAAGGACCTCATCTAAAGAAAATTGAAAAACAGCGTCCCGAACCGACTGTTTGTTACCCGCGGAAACGACGGGTGAGGGGTGCAGAAACGCGGAAAAAGAAAACCATGGGGACGTCGGGCCCAATGTCCGCAGATCTCATCGAAAAGAAGGAAAACGTGAGGAAAAGAAGAGTTACCGGCAGAGAACGAATGCGATTTCGGGGAGCGCCGCCTCCCGGGGGGTAACTTAAAAGCAGAAAGGGGACGGCCTCGACGACAGGTCCAGCCAGTGTACACCTCCGCGTCAACAATGACAGGGCCTAGGAAGGGGGGCCCAGATTGGACGCCTATACAAAAATCACTCGAATTTCGATCGGGCTAGTAGAGGCGGTAAATATGCCAGAAAGAAAGAATTCACAGCTTTCCCTCTGGAAGCGTCGCTGGGGGGCGAGTGAGGGAAATCCGCAGAAAAAACGGTACCGTGGGCGGAGAGGAATTACGATAGACAACTCACGTTGTTAGACAATTCAAGGAAACCAGCCTGGATACTAAAAGCTCGTCGGAATCAGGACTTGTAGTGGCAAGGTGAATGAGGATGGAAGGCAACTTCGAAAGCGCCACGATCGATGGGAAAAGGTGACAGGAGAAAGGAAGTGTCGTCGCGAGTGCAACAGAAGAACGCATTGATCGAGAGCGCCCCCGTTCTTTGACCAGGGGAACTACTTCACGTCGCCAACCGTGAAGGTGGCTTGAAAAAAAGGGGAATTGAACAGAATATGGAACAGGAAGGAGATCGACTTGAAATGGACGGCAGATCAC
>Ga0179593_1739462_pt1 | contig 10362 bp, 16 predicted proteins | sample CZODoug2_1_08_16_FD_185931 | JGI IMG/M metagenome (GOLD analysis project Ga0179593, IMG submission 185931) | Vadose zone soil fungal communities from Angelo Coast Range Reserve, California, USA - CZODoug2_1_08_16fungal (PacBio error correction) | ecosystem: Environmental > Terrestrial > Soil >...
GCCAGGATAACGGGGGTAAAGGCAAATTGAACGTCGAAGCCTTCCTGGGAAAAACTGTATTATGAGTTTGTGAAAAAAAAAGGGGGACCTGAAGGCGCTCTAGCTCAGAAAAAAAGACAGGTCCGAGAGGAGGGGGAACTTTGCGGGTGTCTATAAGCGGAAAGGGAGGACTTCTCATCGTGAGAAAAAAAAAGAGAAAAAGGAACGAGATACATCATATCCGTTCCAGAGGAAGGAGGCGGCTGCTTGGGGGGAATGGGGGAAGCTTCCGCGGTTGAGCGGTGGAGAGGCCGTTGGGGGGAACGGTAGATTGAATGGGGTAGGGGGGGGGAAGAACCGTCGAATGAGCTTTCCTGAAAAACGGTAAATCTTCGGAGGGGGGGTGCTGCGGGAAGGAAGACGATCGACTAAAAAAAAAAAGCAGAGCAAACAAAAAGGAAAGAAGGGAATCGATTTCGTTCGCGGGAAAAAAAAGCACGCCTCACGTCGGGAAAGGGCCATCGGAGGAGTATCGGCATCCCGCGGCGAAGAAGAAGATCTCACTTAGCGCAAAAGAAAAGAAAGGTGTCGCAGAGAAAGGAAGGGGAGTGAAATCTGGGAGGGAAGCGTGGGTAAACATGGGGGAGGCAATCTTCTCAAGAAAAAACCCTTGTGCGTAGCGGGGAAAGGACGACTGGGACGGTAACGGGACGGAGAGAAGGAGGGAGGAAAGGAGGGAGAGGGCTTGAAGGTTCGAGCGTATATGCGAGCAAAACACAAGAAAAGGCCTTCGGGAATGGCGGAAGAAGAAGGGAAAAAGGGAGTGCGTCGATGAGGAAACAGGTGGGCAATCTGCCGTTTTGGGGGCTATATGAGTTGCTCAGCGGCAAGGAGAGGAGGGGAATCGCGTGGTGGGGGGGAGAGAGGAAGATTGGGAATAACTGTAGGTTGGTCCAAGAAAAGTGTTTTGCGGCGGGGGATCTCACACACCAACGAGGATGAAGGGAAAGAAAGCCCCGATCGCAAAATAAGGAGAAAAAACGACTTAGAACCCGGGACCAGTCCGCAGCTTAAGAGAGCCAAACAACGCGAGGAGAAGCTTGGCGCTCAAAAAAGTTCAGAGGGGGGAGAAAAAGGAAAAAGACGGTGAACCAAAGTCTTGGGGAAAAAAACAGATTTCCAAAGACTCCACGAACGTTGGAAGAGGAATCCCGAGGCCGGTAGAGAGGGGGGGGGCTTAGGGGGATGAGCTCTCGAACCGGAGAAAAAGGATGACACTCAACCAGCGTAAAAAAGCGGAATCCACGCCATCAAGGGGGTTGGCACAGTAAAGGTACGAAGGGCCCTCCTTTTGATCTACTAAGTTGCCATAGGGACGTACGGCAATCACGAAGGGCCGACACCAGAGATCGCTTTTGCGCTCAGGGGGGGAGCCGCGGCTGCGGCCCAAGAAAGCCAAGAGAATGGAAAGTCCAAAAAAAGGCGTCCTTTTACGTCTGACCGGAAGGCCCTAATGCAAGCAGGATGCCGGTATGTAGTCGATAAAAAAGAAAGACATGAAGGAAAGGGAAGAACGTCTGTGGGGGGGGGGGGGTGGGGGGGGGGGGAGGTGGGGGGGGGGGGGGGACGCTCACTCGGAAGGGAAGAGAAAAAAGGGACTACCCGTTCAACAAACGAAAAGCCTGACGTACTTCCAAGGACTCACCGCCCTCAGGCCGAAGAGGGGAAAGAAGAAAGATGTCCGTCTGAGGGCAAAGAGAAAAGATCTATGAGCCTCGCTAGGGGGGGTCTCTAGACGCATCCGAAAACTTGGCGGATCTATCGAAGGGAAAGAGTCCTGAGAAACCTATCTCCTCAGTGAAGGAGGGAAGAAGAAAAAAAAATTTCAATGTGGAAAAGGAAAGAGTCACCCATACCTCTGGGGAGATACCACGAAAGAAAGTCAAGAAAATGGGGTAAACTCTGGGAACAGAGGAAAAGCGATCGTACGACGGCGCCGGGGGAGGGGGGAACCCAATTCGCCTGTGTCAAGGAAACCTCGCCGGAAAAAGAACAGCGGGCGCGACAAAGAAGAAAGTTTCTACCGAGGAATCGAACCTTGACGGTGGGGGGCCAGCCTCTTTGGACCGCTAGAGGAAAAAGGGGCACAGACAATCCTCATTTCCGGGAATCGTTAATTGTTGCGGAACAACGCTTCCCGGAAAAGGAGGGATCGCCGATGCGGAAAAGGGGGTTTTCCTTTTCGAGGAAATCGCATCAAGGTATCGAGAGGGGGAAAACTAGGTGTAAGCTGCCGCCACCTAGAAAAGAAGGGCGAACAAAATTAGTCCGAAAGTAGGATTATCAAATCTTATACGGAGGAGAATACTATCAGTCACTTCTAGATGCCGAGAGAGGGAACCGCCGTGAAGAACCGAAATACAATTTACAATGTAAAGGAAAAGAGGAAGCATCGGTTTCCCGTGGAAAAAACTTAAAAGGCCGGGCCAGCCAAAGAGAAAAAAGGGGGGGTATTGCGGTGTAAGTTCCAGTCCTCTTAGGGGGAACGTCGCGGGAGGATTTGGCCGATGTGCTGAGGTGCGCGAGGGAGAAAAGGCGCAGTCCACCAGCGAAAAATCAGGTACTTCGGATAAAAAGATTTCCACCGGGGAGGGAGGCCGCACGAAAACCATGAATCCGGTTGGGGCACAAAAAAGGGGGACCGCTGGACGCCGGAGGGCGGAGGTGTTTTATGTCGCATCCACAGAAATACTCGCATGTGAGTACAAAGGGTGGCTCAATATACTTCTCTCGAAGGCACATCGTACTAGGAAAAAAACGGCAACATCTACAGAAGGGGAGCCGCATCTCTCGGCAGCGACAAATGGGGAAGCTCCATAAACTGGTGGCAAGGGAGAATACGCGTTTAAAAAGCCGGCGCAACTGAAAAGAACTATTGTGTTTAGGCTCAAAAAAAGGGGGATGCCCATCTTCCGAGAAAAGCCGTACCTCTCTGGTGGGCGAGGATAGAAGCGGCTACGAGGGAGACGATAATCAACAGGGAGGAAAGGGTTACCGTGGAAGTCAAAGTGGCTTGGATAGGCTCAAACGTCGTGGGAAAGGGAGTAGGACTGTTACCAGAAGCCGGGGAAAGGGAGGCGCCGATCGGAAAGGGGCGAGCAGGTAACTTTAAGAAAAAAAACCTGCAGACATTCGAGGCCCAAGGAGGGTGGGGGGGCCTGGAAGTATTGGAAGAAAGAAGAAAGAGGCGCATTACGGGCGAAAAAAAGCACCATATTTGGAGCCTGGGGGGGTCGTTAAATAGGGGAGGGGAAAAGGGGGCAGTAGCATTCCCCTTGAAGCTCTGGGGGGGGAAGGGGAAGGGGCGAACGACAGAGCACAAAAAAAAGGAAGGGCGCGGCCCTATCGAGGGAAAATCGAACTGCACACGCTGCAAGGACCTAAGGAGAAACAGCACCATTGGGTGGTGGTGTGTAGGAAGAGGGGGGGGTCGGGCCAAATACCAGAGGGAGCAGAGGGGCCATTATCTGTCGAGAAAAAAGGTTGGTGGGGTTGAGCTCCCTCTCTTCCTCTTGAAAATCCTTATATCCTTTCCCAGTTTCGCAACGGCTGAGCAAAGGGAAAGAAAGGCCATATGGGGACAGGTCTACAATAACCTTTTAAGGTGAAAGTCTATCCGCCCAAGAAAGTTATTACGTACTTCGGGTCCGCGTGTCACGGCGGAGGAAGGGAGAAAGAGACTAGTTAGGAGCATCTCCAGAATAAGGAACTAAAGTGAAGGGACGCCCGTGTATGAAGGGGAAAACAACAACGGAAGTAGATAAAAGAGAGTAGAATCCATAAGCTACCGGATCCTTATATCCCATACTTCGCGGAGGGAGAAAAAGGGAGGGAGAAAAAAAGGGAACCGCATTCTAAAATCCGTTCCTCCGAAGGGAGCAGTTCGCCAGACTGGGCAATACGGAATGTTCCAATAAAGGTATTGTCGAGCGCGGAAGAGGGCACACCATCTTGGCAAGGAGGAGGGGCGCGGCGTGCGCAGCCGTGCGAAGGAAAACAAGCATCAAGGGCGTGGATCCTCGGCTTTCTCTGGGAACAGATACGCAAGGCTGCAAAGGGGTACAGCTGGGGGGGGAAAAAAGAACCACCACTCGGGGGAGCGAGGGGTGGCAGCTTGTGGCAGGGAGAAGGGAAGGGAAAGAGACCATCGATGGGCCGCGCCGCGACGAAAAAAATGTTGTGCTGGTCTGGGCAGGTCTGGCATACAAGGGGGTATCTTGCAAAACCCATACGAGGGAAAGTCCCAGAAGGGAAGAGGATTCCCACTGTCCAAGAAGGGGGCGAACTGGCGCCCTTAGGAGGGAGGCCATAATGTCAGTGCAAAAAAAAACGGGTGGTATCGTCCGTCCGGGCCGCGAAAAGGGAAAAGTAGGCTCGACCCGGAATTACGGAATGAGAGTCTGGGAGAAGGGGAAACCGGCTGCTGGGGGGACCGCCTTCAATCCAGGAAAAAATACTTTTTGAGACAAGCACCTACCGACCGAAAAAGGGCATTCCGAGAACAAGTCAGTCCAAGCTAGCAAAAAGTTTTAATAGAAGCCCGCAGTTAGTTCCTAGGAAAAGCGCGGGACGGAGGAAGGCGGGGGGGAGGGAGGGAACACGTTTGTCCCGGGCAAAGGAGTAACTGATTTCTGCGAGTGTGGGCGCGCCCTCCTGGCAAAGTTGCGTTACTGTAAACAAGGGGGGGGGAAGAGGCGTGCCCGAAAGATCCCCATCATCGCAGATGGAAGCGTTTCTTATCGGAATGATACAGAAGGGAGGGAATTGCTCGAGAAGAAAAAGAAGGGGTAAACTTAGTTATAGTCCCGGTCCTTTACTAAAAAAGAGGAGTCGCTGATTCGAAACCCTCGTAACTAGTGCGTCCCATTCGTGATAAGAAAGGGGGAGAAACCACCGATCATGTTTTTTTTCGGGGCCGGGAAGTGGGAGCGCGTGCCCCCGGTGAAATAAAATTGCGGGGAATCAGAAGTATCCTGGAGGAAAGGGGGGGGGCGCAGCTTCTGAAGAGGAGAAGGCGCGTCGAAATCCTGTCCTATAAAAAGAGAAAAAAAAAAAAAGAAATGTGGGTTCACGGAAAGAATTGCTTGACTTATTCCGCCCGCAGAGACAGGAAAAGGAAACAACCGGAAAAAAAAAGACCAGCACTGAATAAAAAAAGGGGAAAATTAACGTGCGGCTTCTCTAAAAAAAAGAGGAAAATGCCTTTAATCTTTTGCGGGGCAAAGGGGGAAAGGAAAGGACCTGTGGGGTTAAAGGGGGGCCGGCGGCGAATGGTGCGCGGACAGATTATATTTATCTATGCAGAAGGGGAGGTTGCTCAGACGTGGGCTCCCATTGGCACAGGGGGAGGAGGGGGGGGAGTTTATAATCCGAAGGAGGAAAAGAAAACCGGACAGTATGACTAATTTTTTGGGGAAAAAAAAGGACATCATTTGGTGGATCGTTGGAAAAACAAAGGGGGCGCAAAAAAATAACGCTGGTAGTCTTCTGTAAGGGGGAGAACGCGATAAAACGGGAAAAAAGGGGCCATTGCTTGTTTTCCGTGCCATCGAAGATCGGGTGTGCATGGAAGCGCGTGTTGACTTGCCGAAAAGTAGCCGTGTTTGAAAGGGGGGAACAGGAAGTATTTTGTTTCGGGGGAGGGGGTGAAATCTTACGGACACAAGGGCTGGTTAAAAGATTCTTACTGAGGAAGGAGGGAGGAAACGCGGAATAGCGTTTTAAGATAGGGGGGGGGAGAAAAAACGCAGGAAAGGGACGCAGGTCAAGGGGAGATCTGGCGGCAGTCAAGGGGGGGGGGGGACTGCTCGGGCCTGGAAGGAGATTGAGCGCGGTTAAAAGCCCGCTAGGGGACACAGGCTAAGGAGCCGCCTGGAGAGGGAGAAGAAAAGCAGGGTGCTGGGGGGGGAGTCGGAAATGATGGGACTGCCAAGGAGGATGCAGCTGCCTGGTACAGGTCAGAGACAAGGTAGTCTTAAATGAGTTCCGTGCCACAAGAAGGCCTGAAGGGGGAGGGGAAAGAGCCGCCAAATTTTGCAAGAAAGGAAAGGTGAGATGCTTTCTCGGAGAAGTGGTTCTTGTGCGCGGTCTCAAATAGCGAGGCTCATGAGGAGGAGAGAAAAGGAGTCCAGACCGAGAAAAAAGCAAAGAAGATTTCCAGGAGGTAACAATCTGAGAGGGGCTGCGGGCTTTGAGATCGTGAGGGGACTTCCGGGTCCGGCGGTGAGCCTGGGAAGGGGGGGGGGGGGACGGTGAGATTGGGGAGGGGGAATCGCGTCCGTCGAGTAAAAGAACGTTCTTTCCGTTCAGTTCGCCGCGAATGTCTGGGGGAAAGGGCCGCCTTCATTCAAAGAAAGATAGGAAGACGGGCCATCGGCTTGCTAGGAAAGGATTTCGCGGGTCCAGACGTCAGTCTGGACGGCCCTCAACTGGAGGGGGAAGAAAAAAAGCTCTTCGCTTCGGGGAGAAAGAGAAGAGGAGGAAAAGCCGCGGCCAGAAGAAGGAGGCGCAAATCTAGAAATGGGGAGCTGGGTGGACCGGCATAGATAGTGAGGAGTGAGTTATAGGGAGGAAGATCGGGGTAAAAGGGGAAGGGACCTGGTCTGTAGAAATATCGTCTTGACAAAATGAGGGACGGGGAGGACCGTTGGAGGGAGGAAAAACCCCCGAAGGGGGTGATTCCCGTACCATCGGTCTCTAAGCGTGGGAGGGGACTGAGGGAGAGAGGGGAAGTTCGAGAGAAATAAGAAAAAAAAGGGTTGTCAAAAGAAAGGGTCCCTCGGAATTTCTTGCGCTCTCAGCAAAAGGGGGTCGTGGCGTCGTAAAGTGGGCCAAAAAGGTGTGAGGCCGGTTGCAAGAAGAGGTAAAACGGGGCCGGTGCTGTTTTTTCTAACAAGAGTCAACATCTGCGCGCCCAGCGTCTGAGTGAAAGAAAGGGGATCCATGCAGCAGAGGGGATAGAAGGGAAGGGGCGACTTTTAGTGAAGGTAGGTGCCGTGGTTGCGATCGCGGTTGAGCATTCTCTCTTGAAAAAAAGGGGGAAGGGAGAGAGAGATGCTCAAAAAAAGAGAAAGGGGGAGGCGGACCTACTTCCCACGGGAAGAAGGCTTACAAAGGCAAGACGGGAAGAAAAGCAAGATTTTAAAACATCACTCAGCCGCTGGGAAAAGGAGGATCCACACTCAGGAAGAGGGTAAAAAAAAGGCCACCGGCCGAAGGGCAAAAAACAAGAGGGACCAGGCATACAACAGAGGGAAACCGAGAAATGCTTCGACGGAGCGCCGAAATGTCCACAAAAGGGGGGTTGCTTGAGGCGATGAAAACAACGGCCAGCCGCCTGAACGGAAACAAGCTGACACTCACACACCACGAAAGGGTGAGCCCCGAGGCGGAAATCACAAGCTGGCAGGGGGAGTACACCGCTAATAAAAGCGGGAATGGCTCGTCCCTCATAGAAGAAACCTCTACCCGACACATGCGGGAGGAGAGTTACACAAAGCGAAAAAAGTAAAAACATCACGACCTCGCGAAGAGACAACCAACGCGGAAAAAAGTCTTTGGCTCTCTTCGTGATTCAGCAAGCCTCGCCGGAAAAAATCCGAGGGAGAAAAGGAAAGAGCTGCTGGTCAGAAGAGTTCGTCTTTAATTGGCCGCCTAAACGATATCTTCCTAAGCAGGGAAGGAGGTCTTCGATAGAAGGGGGGGGAGGTCGAAGGGAATGCGGAAAGAAGCACATACATTCGAGGGAAAATTAACTTCTGGTATCCGCAAGCTCAATAGAAGAAAAGAAATTCAATTCTCACGGGAAAAGACGAAAGCTCACCGCCGGAAGCGAGACAGGCGAAGCGAAGCACTCTCACCGCCCGCAGACAGACCAAATATTGTTGAAAGCCTGGAACGGGTAGATGAAAATGGCTCGTTGGCGACAAGGCAGAGGGAGAGAGCCCTCCTATGGGAAAAAAACCAAGCCGACGGCAAATTTTCTCGGAGAAGAGAAGGTGCGATGGGCAAACTTTGCGGAGCTATCGCGTAGCGGGAATTCCGGGAAGGGGGAAGAACAGAAAAGTGGGGGGAACTCTGGAAAAAGGTAAAAGTCCGACGTTTCAATTGGGAAAATTCCGGCCGAAGAACCCATACCTGCTTTTTCGAGAAGGGCTTTACTGCGACCGGGGGAAGGAACAATTCGTGGCTTATCCGGAAATGGGGGAAGGCGTGCTCGGAAGGAGGGAAAAACCAATTCGACACCGCCATGGAATCTCCTTCGGCAAAAGAACACTTCTGGGTGGGAGAGAAAGGAAAAGATAGACTCGGTCACCGGCGAGACAGAGAACCTGACGCGGTACAAGAATTCGCTCGTCGATTTTCGTTTGACCAAAGCAGTAACGGGGATCGCCACGGCCCAGGAAGAAAGTGGGTTGCTGCAATTCAAAAAAAAAAAGGGGAAATCCAGGTCTTCTACTAAAAAAGGGGGAAAAAAACCTTGCAATAAAGCAAAACGAAGGGGGTTGCCGTTTTATCGCGGAAAGGAAGAAAAAGGAAAGGGGCGACAGCGATGTTTGAGAAAGGGTGTAAGCGGCCGACCACCGATCTCACAGGACGCTTTGCAGTGGAAAAAGGGGAAGAAGTCTTTTTGAAGGAGGATATCATGAAATCCTTGAACGTTGGGGAAAGTGCTGGGGGCCTAATCGTCTTAGAATATACTATCGAGAAAGGGTAATATATATGAAAGGGGAAGGGCGCGTACACGGGAGGGAAGGGGGCAATTTAGCAGGTCCTGTGGGAACTCCGAGAAAAAGCATCGGTCCCGTGTATCGTTCAAGAAAAAAGGCTTCTCCGGGCCACCCGGAAGGGCGGCGGGTTCTTGAAGAGAAAAAAGGCGCATGCGGGGCGAATAGAAGAAAAAAGAACGGGGGGGGCCCGTGAAACCGGATTTCTGGGTTTGCTTATGGGGAGGAGAGAAGGCTTCGACGGCGGCCAGTACGGAGAACGGCTGACGCAAATCGGGTCAAACCGAACTTCGAGTCTTCCCGGGAAAAAGCGAAAAATGCCAGCTTTGGCCGCACGAAAACACATTAATCCAAAAAAAAATGATTCGCCAAGGGGGAGGGGAGGATCGAAGGGGGGAGACGGACCGACCGAGCAAAGAAAGTATACCCGTGGGACTCTACTAGGGAGTGTTGATACGCTCAATTAGATAGGGAAATTCACGATCGGGTAGAGACGGACACGCCCGGAAACACTACAAGGGGGAGAATGCGGCGCTGATGGGAAAAGACGAAAGGCCTCGATTTTTCCACTTAAGAAAAAAACTTTTCCACTTGGGGGAAAAATACATACTCCGGCAGCTCAGTAAAAAATGCGGCCCATACGAAACGTTTCTGAAAGAAAAGGGCGTCTCTCCGACCGCGCTTGGGGGAACAGAGCGAGGAAAAGTAGAAGGAGGAAATTCAAGCCGGGGCTGTTGGCCTGGATCAAATTTCGGAGCGTTACCTTACGTAAAGGGATTTCCAGCTGGGGGATATAGGAGGAGGGGGGGAGCAAAAGGCGTGGTGGGGGGGAGGCGCTTGAAGGGGAACAGGTGCCTCGCGGCTGTCGCTCGATCGTGCAGGCCAAAAAAGTCCTTTTCAGACCGAGGGAGGGGCAAGGAGAAAAAGGGCGCTGCCACCGGGGGGAGGGGAAAGAACCAGGGGGGGGGGGGGGGGGGGTGTGTGGGTTGTTTTGGTTGTTGGCTGCTGGAATTATGGGATAAAAAAAAAAAAAGTCTCCTATAGTGGAGAAAGGGAAAGAAAGGGAAAAACAAGACACATATTGGGGAAAGAAAATATCGCTGTCGTTAATAGGGGGGGAGGATGGTGCATTAGCAGCACTTAATCTTTTGAAGGGGGGTCCTGGGCGAAGACAAGAGCGAGGGGGGGAGTGCCCGGAAAACCCATCGATGGCGAGCAGGGGAAGTTCATCGCCACAACACTCCGCCCACTCTAATGGGGGAAAAAACCAGATTTTGTGGGGGAGGCAAATAGGAGGTCCAACTCCAAAGGGAAATGGGAAGGGGAAAGGTCCTTCAGAGCCCCGCCACAGGGCTACACCTAAATGGCTGCTGCTTCTCTCTGTTCCCCGTTAGGGGAAGACCGCATTGTGTCTAAAGACAAAGGGGGGGGAAGAGAGAGGGGAAAGACCTTAAAGCGCGGCGCTAATCCGCGAAAAAAGGCTCATGAAAGGGCGTTTTACTTCGCACGTGTTCACGGGAGGGCGAGGTTCCCTCTCCTCAGGGATTCGCAGTCAGAAGAGAAAGGTTCAGCTCAGAAAGGGGTCAAAGGAAGTGCG
>Ga0179593_1316909_pt1 | contig 10361 bp, 12 predicted proteins | sample CZODoug2_1_08_16_FD_185931 | JGI IMG/M metagenome (GOLD analysis project Ga0179593, IMG submission 185931) | Vadose zone soil fungal communities from Angelo Coast Range Reserve, California, USA - CZODoug2_1_08_16fungal (PacBio error correction) | ecosystem: Environmental > Terrestrial > Soil >...
GAGTAAGAGAAAGAGGAGAAAGGTTAAGAAAGAAGGAGCGTGTCGCAGCGTGTCCGATCATTAACACTGGAAATTGAGAAAAGAGCCACCGTAGGGAGGTTCTCAAACTGCGTTGAGCCTGTGGTCCCGAGAAATTAGGCCTAACCCCCTTGGTGGAGTGGGATGGCGGGGTTTTGGAAAAAAGACAAACGTAGATTCGGGAACAAAAAACAGAATTCGAACACCGACAAACTGAAGGATCCAACGATTCAACGACCAATATCGAGTTCCAAGGGCCGATCAAGGGAAAAATAAGAGTCGTTACGGCGGGGAAACGAAGAAGAGAGCATTTCTGCAAATGGAAAAGGAGAGAAATAAGAGATGAAAAAGAAAGGCATAAATCACCGCCTGCTTTAATAGGGGCCGCTTTCTAAAGGTGTCTAAAGCAATTAGTGAAATGAAGAGAACTGAATGATCTCTTAGAGATAGGAAGAGAAAGCGGGTGTTGGGAGGGCTTTCTTGGGAAAAGACAGTTTAATCCATAATTGCAAGGGAGGGGGCGAGATACTTTACTGATCTCCGATGGGAAACGATAAGGATGACACGAGCCAAAAAAAAAAGGCAAGAACGTCCTTCTGTATTGCCTGCTGAGACGCCATGAGGAAAAAAAAAAAGAGGGGGAGTAAAGAGGATACCTTCTGCGAAAAAAGGCCTGTTAGTGATAATGACTGAATGCGCGACTACGGAGTAAAGGGGGGAAAAAAAGTAGAGCAGGAAAGGTCTGAGGACCAAAGAGCAGCCTGGCACAACTGGCAGAGGGAAAGAGAACCGATAACCTAAAAACACCGACGTCAAAGGGGGGATAGCGCTACTGATAGAGATCAGGCAATAAATTGCAGAGAACCAGAGGAAATAGAGCTTCAAAGCCGCAGGCGGCTTGGGGATTTGACGAGAAAGGCTCACATGCTTCCTGAACGGTGAAGGGAGCAAAAAAGGAAGGGTTTGCAATAGTCGAATCTACTAAGTTAAGGAAAACGGCAAGTAAGGGGAAAGAATTTGGCAATTTTTGAAGCGGAAAAAGAGGGAAAAGGGAGACGAATCTCAGGGGGCCGGCGGGGATCTTACGAGGAGGTGACGTGGGGACCGGTGTGCATCAAAGCACGGTGGGCAGGGAATCAAACGAAGAACAAAAACTCCAACCACTCGCTGTTTCGGAACGGCTACGAACACAGCTCCGCAGAGATCGGAAAGTGCTCCCTAAGAAAAAGGCACTTGCGACCAGACACGCAACCGAAAAAGAAAGGTCATTAGATCATTTCTACTCCGGGGGGGAGCCGAGGTTGATCAGTTAGGAGACGAATGAGGAGGGGATGATTGCATGAAGGCCACAACACCTCGAAATTGGGGCGGATAGGAAAGAGGGGGAGAGCGCATCTAAGTAAAAAGGCTGGGACTTAGGCTAGAATCAAGTGATACGATCGCAGCAAACATCAAAAAAGTGCGAGCAGTTCGAAGGAAAAAAAAGCAGGGAAAACATCCAGATGACGGAGGGCGCAAGCCGCCGGGGTAGAAGGTTTGAATGAAGAAAGAAAGGCGACGATGCGCGGAGCCGTGTAAGCGGAAAGAAAAAAAAAACAGTCTCGCCGCGAGGGAACAAGGCAAGGAGCGCGAAGCGTGGATTGATGGGAGCAATTTCACGGAATGAAAAAAGGGAAAGGCAAGGAGGACCAAAGAGGTGGAAACTTAAGCAGAGGAAGGGGCGCCTAGCCCAAAAAAAAGACACTGTTCGTCCGCGTCTAAGAACGAGCTTCAATTTTTGGGGGGGGGGGCGATAAGCTCTTCGCCAAAGTGCTGAAAAGGGGAAGGTTCCGATTGAATTTTGTGGCGAGATTAAAAGGTGAACCGCTCAGAAGGGGAAGGACCGAACTCGGTGATATTTCTGTGGGGTGTCAGGCTCTACCTCGAATTTCGTAGGAAGAGATAGGCATCACTCCGTTAAGGGAAGTCACGGCTGCTTTTCGCGAGACGTGATTGACTTGGAAGATGCTTCCCGCCCGGATCCAGGAGAGGTCACCGACAGTTTTCCCGAAGAGAGGTCGGGGTACAACGTTGAGAAAGAAACGAATAAAATCTTCCAGGAGTTGAGGGAGAAAAAGGGTGGTCTTTCATACCCTGGGGGGGGTGGGAGGCTTATAATGAACGAGACAACATCGAACAACTTTGAGGAGGAAGGGCTTAATTGAGGTTTTCAGGGGGAATTTAAGATGAGGAAGGAAAAAAGCGAAGCAAGTATTCCCTTAGATCGAGTGAGGGCGCTATGCATGCAATGTTTGCCAATTCAGCGGAGAGAAGGGGAATTCCTGTACTCGTGAAGAGGATTCTTAAAGTAGGGGTTGTTGAACGCAGTACAGAGTCCATTTAAAAACTTTTCACTTATTCGGGGGGGCCGCACGATTCCGATCGGGAAGGAAGCTACCAGACGGTTGGGGTCCTGGTAACACGAACTAAAGGCGGCGCTCCACATCGTCTCCAGGGAAGGTGGGAACAAGTGGAGACCGGATTTGGACCCCCTAGAGCATCTAGCTCGCAATCAACAAAAACGGAGGAAGGGAGGTAACCCAGGACCCATCCGGTTATCCAAAAGCCCGAATCAAAAAGGCAAAAGAAAGGGGGCGACGAAAATCCGCCATGAAAATTGACGAAGAGAACTCCCCGTTGCAAGGAACGGCCAACTCGGAATCAGAGAAAGAACGCAAATAAGTAAAAAGTATATTGACAGCTAATACAAAAGGAAGAAAAAGACGAGTTATAAAATAATCAGAGCAAGCAAGGACGCTGAAAGGAGTCCCTGAATTGGAAATAGTAGAGGAATAGGAAATCAGCGGACCTCCCGGAGCGAAATGTACAGAAGATGCTTCGTCCCAGCGGCCCTCCTCATTCCAACAACTAGACAAATAGAGAGGAAAAAAAACGCACTTAGATACAAAAAAAAAAAAGTCTTCGATGTTGGTCTTCAAAATGAGGCCGCCAACAAGGAAAAAAAAAAAAAGGAGTACTGAAAAATGAAAGACTCGCAGGGGGAGCCACTCAGGAAATGGAAGTGACAAATCGTCCCTCGCTGGGGGGAATCGAAAACGAACCGATAAAAAGGGGAAGAGAAAAGCAAGAATTTACGCCGGCAAGGAGAAAAAGGAAATCAAAAAGTAGTTTTGCCCGAGCTTAAAAAAAGAGGAAAAGGGAAAAAACTAAGCTTGCTGACTAACAGAAAAGAAAGGAGAAGAGAAGCAAAAAAAGGAGGAGAAAGGACTAGGAACTTCATGAGAACAGGCTAAAAACCGCCTAGATGGATAAAATGCAAATTAAGGCAAACTGAAGGGGATGCTTAACTTAAACTGTTCAAGAAAAAACGCAAAACCGAAACAAGGGGGGAGACCGCAATAGACGCGGATTGTCGGCCCAGAGGGATCCACTCAGTCGGACGGCCGAAAATGGGACTTTTGGGGAAAGGGAAAAGGATCCTCCAATCAGGGTAAATATTCACAGAAAGCAAAGGAACAAAGGCGGCAGGTTTCCACCAAAAAAAATCGAAGGAAAAAAGGTGAATCCGCGAACGCAGGCGACAGGGGGAAGCAGGTCGCTCATAAAGGAAATCCCGCCCTTCTTGGGCACAAAAATACACCCCCGTCGACGAGAGGGTGAAAGGGGGGAGAGAACTCTACTTCGATAAAAAGAGAGGGCACGCTCGAGAGAAATTAGGACTTTTGCGGGAAGAGGGCGGAGGCAAGATGATCCTCGATAACCGGCGGAATGTCTCTCGGACATAAACGAGAAGAAAAAAAGCCAGTTGGAAACTAGATGGCAATAAAAGATTCAAGTCCGTTAAGAAACTTTGTGTAAGGGCAACTACCGGAAAGGAAAGCGATTAAATAGGAGAATAAAGAAGGGGGAGGAGTCCGATCCTTCTAAAGGATGAGGTGACAAAGAGAAGCACGGTGGGAGAGAAGTTCAGCAGGTGAGCCTGGGCACAGAACGTCAGGCAAAGGATAGCCGAAAAACGCGCGTGTATTTGGAGGGAAACGGGGTTGATTCCCGAAAGAAAACAGACTTCGTTGTGGAAAAAAAAGGGGAAAAGATTTGACATCGCAGAGAGAAAAAAGGGAGAGATGTTCTAAAGGAAAAGAAGCTCGAATAAGAGGCAAAGCCGATATTCAAGAGAGCGTGCAGCCTTTGGAAAGAAAATTTCAGACCTCGTACGGCGAATAGTGGCAAAACCGGGAGAAGAACGGAAACCGATAAGGAAGATAGAGCCCTTCCCGACTCAGTAGATTGGCCGCTTTCTGAAAAAGGGAAAAAGGGCGGAGCATGGCGCATTGAGGACGAGCGGATGAAAAAGAGTATCATCCGACTCACTTTAGTCTTGTCTATCTGGGCGAGAGACGCCATTGGATCATGATTGTGAAGGCTGGGAGATAATTACTTAAGGAAAAAAGGGGATCAAACCATAAAGAAATGTGGTAACTCGAGCAAAAAAAAGCAGCCGTCTTTAGGGGGGGGGGAAAACTAGCCCCAGAGTAAAAAAACCACAAGGGTTAGAGAGTCTGCGAGAGCCGGGAGGGACGGGGTGCCGTATAGGGGGAGACTTGCGCGACCAAGAGGGGTGGACCAAGATCATAAAGATGAGACAAGACCTAACTGGCGGCATGATAAAGGGGAAAACAAAGATCATCCCTAACTAAAGCGTGAGGAAGATAAACTAAAAAAAGACGAGAAAAAGACAACTTCGACGACTAGAAAAAGGGAAGGGCAAACGCATCCCTGACAAAAGGAGCTTCGTCAGGATGAAGCAGGAGAGAAGAGTGCTTCGTATCTGTACCGCCGAATATTAGGGTAAAAAAATCTAGTGCGAAAAAGGGGGAAATCGAGAAAGAGAAAAAGAGGGGGTGCGAATTTTTCGCATTTGAAAGGACTCTGGAGATGGAGTGACGCTTCTCAGGTTGATGAAGGTACTATGAATGATCTTTCAGGAGGGCGGGTGTTGCAAGAACGGGAGGAGGGGGCCTGATCAACCGTTTCTACGAAAAAAAAGAAAAACAGGGTGAAGGTCAGGCCTGACGTTTTCTCGAACGAAGTAAGCGTCGAGAAGTAAAAAAGACGGTGGGGCAAAATCTAAAAAGGGGAAAAAAATCGTAGGAAGGATCGAATCGCGGGAGAGATATAAGCGGACTCATTGAGGTTTTCTCCGGATGTCAAAACGTTATTCTCGACGTGAAGGTTTACGGCTTGGCACAGAACGAGGGGAAAAGGTCCTGAGGGTCAGGGGAGGAAACCGAAGGCAGTAGGTAAAAAGAGGAGTAGCGAGGATCAGATGATACAGTAGACCCGCAAAACAAGTAAAAGAGCTAGGAAAGATGCGCAAAGAGGACATCTCCGAGTAGAATCCATAAAACTCAGAGGGGATAGCCGGGGCTAGAAGGGAAATAAACAAGAAGTGGGGGGGGGACAATCGCCGAAGGGCTTTCAATTCGTGTAGAAGAAAAGAGCTCCAAACAAGGGATCTCGGCGAGAAGGGAACCGTATCGACGGAGGGAGATGGTTTTCCCGTAATATTGACACCGCGCAAAGGAGTTTCGAAGGACCGCCGCGGAAAGAAAAGAATAGTACTTCCGGTCCGCACTGTAGGGGAGGAAGAATCTAAGCCCGTTAAGGTCAATTTGTGGGGGGTGCGGCTCCTTTGTCAGGCAGGCAATTTTTGAGTCCGAAGGGGGGGGGGGCATCGCTCGAGCCAGGGCTGCAGAAAGTATTGCTACAGGGTTTTTTCTTTCTACTCTGAGGGTCGCACGAGAAACCGTTTTCCAAAGGGGGAGTCAGTCATTATTTTCACGGAAATATATTAGTGGTCATGTGGTCGGTGATGTAACCAGCGCGGCGGAAGGTATTCACGGTCCACGCGCGGAAGAGGAGAGAACGTTGGAAAGCATTTGTGGAACCTTAAGAACTTGAGGTGGCTCCACGAGTGGGGGGTGCATTTGATCCCAGTTCGGGGAGGTGGATTGTTAGCGGGAAAGAAAAAATGCTGACGCCACATCGAACGACTTTGCGCAAAGAGTATTTCGTTGGGAGGAGCGGGGGGGGCGATAAAGAGTTTTGAAGGGGGGCAGAAATCAAGCTTCCATCTTCGTAGAAAGAGAACAAAAGTCGCAGCCGGGGAGCCGGAACTAAGAGAATGTGAGAAAACTCGGTCCGAGCCGCTAAAAAGGCGATTATTCTATAAAAAAGTGGCGGTGGGAAAGACATTTTTTGTCGCGATCAAAAAGCTCCGTGAAGCAATTGACCTATCCAGGAGGGGTCCAGGAGGATTGGGGCACAGGGTTATTGGTCGTGAGAAAGAGAAAGGTGAGTGCGCCACATAGGACAAATATGGATCTTCGTCGAAAATGTGGAAAAAAGGTGAATCTCTCTCACCGAGAGGAAAAAAGAGAAAGTTAATAAAAAAACGGGAAGGAAGACCTGTCTACACGTTGTTAAGAGACGAACATATTGGCGAAGAGGGGAGCCAAACCAGGGAGAAATTTGAATTTGTAAAAAGACAAAATTGTGGAAGTAAAGCGGCCACTCGATCGGAAGAGAAAACAAACGAGAATAATTGAAAAGGGGGTGGAATCTCAAAAACATGAGTTCCGAAAAAACAAAGGAAAATACGCAGGAAGTGAAGCTCAAGAAACGAAAAGGGTTGGAACATTAGCACTACTTAGAGACGAATCGAAAAACACGGCATGCGACAATTCGACAGAAGATGTGACGCTCATCCCAAAGATCAGGCCGAACTCAAGAAGAAGAAAATAGGTAACCAAATAGGCTCAAAAAAGAAAAGAACACGCCAAAGTGGAGTTGTGTTTGGATGGCCGTTCAGCATGCAGCACGCAACCAAAAAAGAGACTTAAATGCAAAAAAACGCACTCAAGAAAAAAAAAGGAATGAGATCCAAATCGACCAAAAAGAGGTTTCGGGCAGAAGCTAACGCGAGAGGGAAAGAGAGATCACTAAGGAAGCGCTGGCGGAAAGGAGACAAAGAAACCTCATCAACGAGGTGAACAGGAAAAATAAGAAAGGTCAAAACGGCTGATGAGTCGAGGAAAAAAGAATCAACCGGAGTCAAGAACGCAAGCGAAAAATAACCTGCCTTACGACGAAACAAAATTAAGGCGACTTGTCAAACATGGGGCTTACCGGCAGGAAAAGAATCAGCACACGCACAAACAAAGACAAATTGTTAGAGTCGCCTGAGCAGAGAAAACAGTGGTCGGCCCGAAGAATCGGGATAGAAAAAAGGGACTCAGCCATCTTTTCGAGGTCGCATCCAGAAAATCCGTACTTGAAATGAACACTCCAAAAAAGAAATGCCTAAAAGGCGCAGGTGCTGACGAGATATCCATTGTTGGGGGGGAAGAAGGGGACATCTACACGAGGAAAAGCAAAGGAACGAGCTGTCACAAAGCAAAAGGCTTGTTTACTTGCCAAACCCGAAGACCGCTGCGACGAGGGAGGAAGTAGGCTGAAAACGGCTTGCAAGACTCGGTGCCCGCAGCGAGGCGATCGGACTGTTGGCTGAGAGGGGGTCGTTATGGGGAAAATCGATCTAAAAGCCAAAGAAGACGGAATAACGGTACTCCTCAAACAAAAAGCTCCAAATTAAAAAAAAATGGGCAAGCGCCACAAAAGAAAGAAGAAACTTTAAGTCCACTCCCGAGAAAAAAAAGGGAAAAAAAAAAAAAATGATGAGATACAGAGGGACGGGTCGCGCGTTAGAGCAGGAACTCTGAAGGGAAAAACCGCGGGGGGGGAAGACGCTTCGCGGGAAAAAGGGACGAGAAAAAATCAGGCCATGAATATGAAGTAGGGTTGAGTTGGGGAGGATAAACGGGTTAAAAACAAAATAGTAGTGCTGATGCAAAAAAAAGAACAACGGCAAAAGACACGAGAAAAAAGAAAACAGCCTTGGTTAAGACCGAGTCCCCGAGAGTCCCGCTTCCAAAAGGGGGGACGGAACAAAGGCAAGAATTTTAATGCTGGGGAAAAGAGACAGTCTGCAAGTGTCGCTCGGCACGTCCCCGAAAGAAAAGTCCATTCCGTCGAAGCGCCTACGGTTGTCCGCTTCGAAAGATTATCATCTGTGCGAGAGGGATGTCGATGGGGTCTTGACCTGAGAGGAGGGAAGTCGTACCTCTTTCCGAATCGGCGGTAGGGGTTTAAGCTGGAGGAAGACTCGGAACACATTGGGTCCAGGCGGGCTTGGGGAAAAAATCATGAAAAGCGACCAAAAAAACCTCCAGTTGGTGGAACGAGACAGCCAAAGCCATCAAAACAAACGCCGGCACTTAGGGGGGGGAAAAAATGATCTCGCAGTATTCTCAAAAAAAAAGGGAAAAGAAGAGGTGCGACACAACAGGCCCAAGGAAGAGTGATGATTCTGGACGACGTGACCACAGACGGGGAATTTTGAAATCCAGGCAAGTCAGGAGTGAGAGAGAGAAGAACTGGAGGGAACACTGAATGATTCGGCAGCGCCCCAGATCAGAAAAACCTACAGGAGGAAAGGAGCGAGCTACTACGATAAAAGAACGACATTCATGGGCAGAACAAAAAAGAGGTAAAAAAGAATCAAGTAATAGGGACCAGAAAGAAAAACCGTCCCAGCTTTGAGTCCGTGAGGAATTCTCTCCTTGGAAGGATCGAGCAAGAGCTAGAGGAAAAGAACTGGGAAATCGGTGAGTGCCGCCGAGTGGAAGTAAGGCTAAAGCGGGAGGGGGGCCGAATTATTCCATTTAGAGGACGTGCCGTGAGGGGGGAGAGAACGCGCTCAGGGGGGACGGCGGCGGCTGACGTTGAATCAAGTTCAGGGTCGGGGGGTTAAAAAAAAAGATCGTTTCTTAAATGAGACCAGCCCCAAAGAAAAAGCGCGGGTTTAAGGAAGGAAGCTGAATCTCCGAACGAAGCGTCGAGAACGTGAGAGACCTGCGGTTGGGGCCTAATAGAAAAGAGGAGACTGCTCGAAGAACCGGCTCGCTGAGGGAAAAGAGAAGAGGGACAGCATTCGTTTTACCGGGGGGGATACGTATGCTCCGAGAAAGTTTTGACGGCTTGACAGAGAAGGTGACGGATTTAGGAGAGGGTAATCGTATTCGCGAGAGAGAAGGCGGGTAGAATTCGGGATCATGGAAAAAAAAAATGGTCACCAAAGAACAATCAAGACGGCGCAAAGTGCATGCAAGGAACCGTCGAAGGGTCCATTAACGACTGGAGATGTCCGCCGGGGGGAGAGAAAAAAGGGTTTCAGGAAAAAAAGAAGCGTGAAGGGGGGGAAATCGCGATGCGCGACGTACTGGCAAGCGTGTATAGTCAAAAAAGAAAAAGGTCAACAATGGATAGGCGAGGAACACGCACGCAGGAAAGATGAATACCGAGCTTGTGTGGGGAAAAAAAAGGTACGTCGGGCTTGGCGACACCGTAAGAGAGGAACCATAAAGGCCCATGAGGAAAAGGAAAAACACGTTCTTCCGCGTTACAGACAGGAAAAAATGGGGTTTTTGGTTGTGACTCTCTCCTTTGGCAAGTGATTTGAGTCCGCCTAATTTGGCATAGGAGAGGGAAGAAGGGTGAACTCAGGAAGTGAGAGCCGCTTTCGCCCGCCGGGGGGGTCTTTTCTATATGTGAAAAAAGGGGAGGGGAGAATATTCAGCACCGGGGGGGGTCAGACCGGGGAGGTCAAGGGGAAGATTTTCATCTAAGGGCAACGACCGGGGGGGGGTATCTTTGTCATCTTCGGTGATGGAAAGGAAAAGCGTCGTCCATTGTCAAGAGTTCCCGGGCGTAGCGGGAAAAGAAAAGCTTTGAGAAGATGGGAAGAAAAAATGAATGTGAGAAACAGCGGGTGAGTTGGGGGATACTCCTGGACGTTTGGGTGGGTTGGATTGTGGATGAGGAGCGCAATGCTGAAAAACAAAAAACGTAGGAAAAAGTAAGCCGTTTTAGAGGTATTTGACAAAATATGAGGCCTGAGAGGCCGAAAATGAAAGCGTCCATCGGAGAAAGGCGACGGTATGAGAAAGAAATTAAGTGCCTAAGATGGAAGAAAAAGACAGATCAGCAAACCCGCTCAGTGCCGAGTATTCGACTGAGTGGTCCCCTTTTCTGGGGGAACTCCTTTTGTCGCGAAGGCACTTAGAGAAGGATTCGCGTAAACGGGAGTAATCCCGGGGCAGGGAATGTTACAGCTGATTATTGGTCAAGTTACACATCAGAGAAAAGGTCTAGGCCTCCAAATCGTCACAATGAAGTGGACTGTGGATCTTCGGCGACACGGGGAACAGACAAAAGAGGTAACG
>Ga0179593_1364108_pt1 | contig 10361 bp, 17 predicted proteins | sample CZODoug2_1_08_16_FD_185931 | JGI IMG/M metagenome (GOLD analysis project Ga0179593, IMG submission 185931) | Vadose zone soil fungal communities from Angelo Coast Range Reserve, California, USA - CZODoug2_1_08_16fungal (PacBio error correction) | ecosystem: Environmental > Terrestrial > Soil >...
GGCCAAGAAGAACCCGGTAAAAACCGGAAGGGGAAGTTCAAGAGGATTGAAGCAACGGTTATCACAAGGGGTTTGCTGATAGATGGGGAGCCCGATCGGGATAAAAAAGAGTGAGGACAGTCTCGTCGGGGGAGTAACAAAAAAATCAAGTCACCGGGGTAAAAGCCGTACAAAAAAACGAAAGGAGTGGTTGATATGGAACCAGACCAGAGGGGGGGGGTATCCACAGACATAAAGGCCCGGACCAGCCATGAATTTTAGCGGACCAGGGAGTAACCTTCAAAACACAAAAATCCCGAGGAATGCAAAAAAACGAAAAATGGGCCGTTAGGAACCATGAATGCGAGGTAAGAGAAAAATGGGGAAAAAGGTCCCTGAGAAAAAAGGCACCAAAGCGGGAGCTAATGAGGAAGTGGTCGCAATAGAATGAAACAGGTATGCGAGGAGGCGGGGGAAAGGGGGGGGGCTAGCTGGCAGGGGAATTACCTGAAAACAATTGGTAGCTAGAAGGAAAAAAGCTAACTCAGACAGAGGACGAGTCAGGGAGGGCGACAGAACAGAATACTTTTGAGTCAAATGAAACCAAACCAGGAGAATGCAACCCGTGTAGCAGGAATCGCGGTAAGACAGAAAAAATGAGAGTGACACTGCTTAGGCGGAAAAGTCAGAACAGGCCAGGGGACGAGGAAGGAAGCGGGGGGGTAGATCTAGAAGTGTGGAAGACTCTAAGATGCCTGGGCAAAAAGTCGCTTGAGGGAAAATCAAAAAAAAAAGTCGATAGAAAGGAAAAAATACTACCAAAGAAAGGGCCCACGGGGGAGCGGGCGGGCAAAAGGGGGAAAGGTCACCGGGGGGCCAAAAGCTTGGGGAAAAGTCTAAAATGGGGGATGCGTCAGTAAAACCTGCTGAAATTTGTCAAAGCAATACTGACAAAGGGCGAAACGGACATCGCCAAGGGAAAAGCCGAGTCAAAAGGGGAAAAAAAAACTATGGGAGGTCCGTCGGGATAACCCGGCGGTCAAAAAAGGGGCCAAGGCGAACGCAGTTGACAAAAGAGGTGCAGATATTCGCAAAATGAAGGTGTTAGAGGGGAAGAGATTGTGAAGTCCCCGGGGAAGGGGTGGGAGAAGGATTTATGCCAAAAATTCGGGATTAAGAAAAGTCGATGAGAAGGCCCAAGTCCCACCACTGATAAAAAGGGAAAAGAAAAAGGGTGCGGGGGGAGCAAAAACTCGTGAAGCGGGGAGGGGAAAGAGCCAGCGCCCAACGCCGTACATTGAAAAAAGGAAGACGTAGACCTCATAATCCAGGCAGGCGGGGGGCAAAAACATCCGGAAATGAAGCAAAGAGGCAGAGACCAGTCTGTAGAACTATAAAAGCAGCCTCACGGGGGAAGGAAAGTGCCGAAACGGGTGAAAAATAACGTCCCCGAGTGGATAAATGGAGCAGGAAAGCCTATTGTGGGCCTGGGCTGAAAAAAAGGGAGATAAACCACGTACTAGGAAAAAATTGCAGAGAAATCCCCAATCTGAAAGGAAGGGATACCGAGAAACGAAGTCAATAACTAAAAGAAAAGCTGGGGGGGGAAAGCAGTGGACGGCGTCAGGGGGTCTTGGTAAAAAAACAGAAAGGGAGGATCTGGGGGGAAAAAAAAAAGGGCCGGAAAGAAAGACCAGGAGGGGGGAAAAGTCACGGTCAACCGCAGGGGTTCTGGCGGGTAGATAAAGCCCACAACCAAAAGCGACTTGGAGCACGAGCAATAGACCAAAGAGGAAGGTTTGGGGGGCGTTTACAGGGGGGGGGGTTGGCGCAAAATGGGCGTCAGGACCTTGAACTTACCAAAACGCGAAGAAGCGGAAAAGGATACAGGAGAAAAAATTAAGGCAAAGCAGTGGATGAGTAAAAAAGTCCGCTGTGGTGAAACTGAGTATCGAGGGGGAGCTTGGGGGCAATGATGTCAAAACATAGCAGAAGCCCGACCTGAGGGGGGATGACATAAAATGAAGAAGCCGAAGGTGAAGGGAGGCTATGGGGGCCTATGACATCAATGGAACGATGGGATGGCGGTCGTGCGGACTCAAAAAAATCTCTTAGCCACTCCCCACAACGTCCCTGGAGGAACCAGTGGCGAGGTTTGGATAGGACCCCTAATGGCAGGAGAGAGCAGCAAAAAAGGGGGAGTGGAGAAGGAAAAGGGGTTGGAGAAAAGTGTCGGGTTTGGGGGAACACCAACCCAAAAACGTATCAAGAAAGAAAAGGAGTGAGGAAAAAAGGGCCGTGAAAACAAACCCGAGGGGATGGGGGGAGGGGGGGAAGGAAAGATGTGGAAACGGTACTAAACTCCGTATAACGCATTTCCACCACGTAATCATGCATTGAAAGGAGGAAAAAATCAAAAAATCAATCAATGATCAAAAGAGACCGTATAAAGGAAAGAATCCTGGAGCGGGAAAAATGGGGCGGCTTAGACAGAAAAGGGCAGACTCTAAGTATAAATGACATGCAAGAAACAAAGTAGGGGGAGAAAGTAAGGGTATGCTAAAGAAAAGAGGCCATCGGACAATCTGCCCGACAACTACCCTGAAGTCAAGAGTTGGAGCAGAAAAAGGTCGGGGAGATTGATCTGGGGGGAGAGTCGGGATAGCGAATGCAGACCCGAGGGAGAAGTTTTGGGGAGAGTGCAGAAGGGATGATCAAAAAAAAGGAATCGTGCATCTCAAAAGCATGACACGAAACAAACTCAAAAATATTGTGGCAAAAAATGGAGGGGGCCTCAAAAAACCTGTTGTTCTAATCATGGGGGTGGGGGGTAAACCCACGGAAACACTTTTGATCACACCGTTACCATTACCCTCCCAAAAAAAACCTGAAAAAAACAAAAAAAGGGCATGCGTCAAAGGACAACCAAAGGAAAGACTCAGCCACTAGACCACTCGGTAGAACCAATCGGGGAAGAAGAGGCGACGGTGGGGGGTCGGTCGGAAAGGTATGCAAAGACGGAAGGATCGTCCACCAAAAAGAAGTCAGATGAAGAGCTCGCAAAAAAAAAAAAAGGCCGCAACTGTCAGGAAAGGGGGCGAAAAGGGCAATGACTCCAACAAGGGCAGCATTTGCCCCCCTTTGAAAAAAGGAAGCGAAAAAAAAGAAGAACAAATTAAGTAATAAAACAGGAAGTACTCCAGCGCGGACTTAAAAAGAAAAGGCAAATAACAGTTAACCGTTTGGCCTCAGTGGGGAAAGACTGCGAAAATGACCCCAAAACTCGAGGGTGTGGGGGAAGGTTCAAGGGGGGAAAAAAAAGGCACGCTCGTGGGATCAAACACCCTAGAAAGAGGACCAGCACAAGGAAAGAATGAGCGGAATCACGGAAGGAGACCGAGAGGTTCGGGTGGGAAAACTACACGATAATTTAGTGCGAGTGCAACAAAAAAAAAAAAAAAAAAACGGAACAAAACGGAATACCCAGAGAAGGGAACTGAAAAGAAGACGGGGTTGTCTTTAGATCGGCCTCGGAAAAAACAGTGGACCAAAGGAGCCCAAGGGGGTGATGATCACGAAGGAAAGAGGGGCAAAAGAGAAGGTGAGGTTCTCGGAGGACCATTCAGAGAAACTGGGTGGGGAAGGGGCAAGGGTTCTGTATGGGGGGGGATAGGGGGGGGCAGACACACAGGGAAATCTGCGAGGGTTCAGAAGGGGGAATTGGGATGACGTTGGAAAAGGGCGAAGGCCTGCGAGAGGGGGGGGGGAAAAGCAAGGGGGCGAATAAACTAAACTGAGTTGCTGTACCTATGAGCTTAGAGGGAAAACTCCCCGCCCTTGGGGAAAGCGACAAGGCACAACATAAAAAAAAAGGGGTCTCCATTCGAAAAAAAAAAAAAAAAATTCAAGAAGGGTGGGGGGGACCGATGTGGCCCAGGGGCCAGGGGGAGCCTGGAAAAAAGCAAAAAACAGACACCCGGGGAGACACAAACGGAAAAAGTGGAGGAAAAGAAAGAAGGCTTGGCAAATCGGCATGTTTCTTGTAACAGACAAGGGGGGTCGGAGGGCAGGAGGGAGATCAAATAGTCTCAGGGAAAAAACTGAGGACACAAAAGGGCAAAATAAAAAAGGTGCAGAAAAGTATCGCAAAAGAAAAAAAAGACCTGAGGAAAACCCATAAGGGCAGAAACGACTCGGCGAGAACCTCGATAAATAACCGCTTCAAGGGGACGGAAAAACCGGAAAGATGGGGGAAGAAGTTTTGCGGTGACGCAAAACGAGGTAGGTTCGCCATAACCGATACATAGTGGGGGCCAGACTGAAAGAACGCAACAGGCCCTTTTTCGGAAGAGCGGCCCAGAAAGGGAAATTCCGGGAAAGGGCACGAACAGCGAAAATACACGAACTTTTAAAACGGGTTCAAAAAGAAATGACTTCCCTGAAATGGAAAGGGCTACCTTGGGGAAAAAAAAAAAACTTGTCACAGCAGGGCAAAGAATTGGCCAGTCGATAGGAAAAAAAGAATGTTGGAATAGAGAACGAAACAAAACGTGAAATGCATAACAGATCACCCTGAAGGGGAAGTGACTGACAAAAAAAAAGTAGAATTTATGGGGGAGGTACCGGGAAAAAGGAAAGCTAGCTGAGACGACACAACAGAAAGGGGGTCTGTTGCAATTTCTACCTAACTGGCGGGGTAGATCAAAAACCGGAACAGGACGCTTAAGGAGGGAGCAGTTAAAAGAGAACGGTAAGGGGGGAATATAATCACGGAAGGGTCAAAGAACTGAAAAAAGGAAGAACCGGTTTAGAAGGGTCCCGAACCTTCCCAAAGAAAAAAAGCAGACTCAAATCGAGAAACCGTGGGAGAGATCGGCCATTGGGGGGGCAAATACGGTCCACGGACGCAATACAGGTTCTCAAAGAAATAAAGTAGGGGGGCCGCCATCAGGGGTTCGGTAAAGTGAAACATGGAAACAGAAAAATAAATGACACGGCAAATGGCGAGGATAACCGGGGCCGGCAACGCCTTGAAGAGAGAAAAACCCACTAAGGGGACCTCGGGGAGGGGGGGTGAAGAAAAGCCTCTGTAAATAGGTAAGGTCTTGGGTGGCAAAAAAATTACGGTGAAGATCACACGACACTACAATCCCAGGGACTCCGAGGGCGATCGGAAAAGGTGGGCATTTCCATGATGCACAAACCAAACGGTATAAAAGACTATGGGGGGAAAAAAGGAGTAATCTGACGTCAGAAGGGTTGCGGGGGGGGGAGGGGGTAGGGTCCGGTCAGATCAGGAAATAGAAAACAGAAACAAAGGAGGAGGAGGAAAAAAAGAGAGCATAACAACGAAAGGAAAAAAGGAAAAGGGGGGGGGAAAAAGAAAAAGCCCCGCCAACCTGGGCACGGAAAGGGGGAAAGGTCAAAAAATGATTAAAGAGGGAGAATGGTGAGAAATCGGCAATAGGAAGTCGGTCATCCAGGGGGGACCATGTGATTGAGAGAAGACAGTGTGAAACAGCCAAAAAAAAAACCGCACTAGATTGTTCAACTAACCCTAGGAAATTGGGTGAGAGGAAACTCCAAGCGACCGGCCCGAGGGGGAAGTTGGAGTCGACCCTAACCGTCCCCGAACAAAAACAGTAAACAGAGGGGCCCTGGGTCTGGCCCGTGGAAGGAAGGAAGGGGACGATGGACAGGCCGAGAAGCTAGGGGGGTGCTGCTAGTCGGAAGTGGGGGAGCGCAAACAGGAAAAGACTGAAGAGTCGCGGGGCTGGCGGGAAGATAGTCAACTTCAAAAAAGTAATAGGAAAAGACAAAGGAAAACTAGGGGACAACGAACCGGTCACTGTTACTCGAAAGATCTGTGACTCAAAAATTTAGAACCGGACCCGCGGCGTGGATGACGGCGTGTATCCCATGGGAGTTCCACAGAGACCATCACAGAGACAGAGATGATCAAAAAAAGCCCAGGGGGAAGGGGGGGGGTCCTTCGGGGGAAAAGATAGACGTGGTTAAAAAAACAATCACAGGAATCACGACAAAATGGTGACACTACACGGAAAGGCAAAAGCCAACGCAGGAGGAAACTTAAGGGGAGAAGAACGCAAAAGGGGCCTCTAGCTTCAAGTAATTGGTAATTACAAATTCCACTTGACGGAAAAAAGGTGGTGAACGGAAAAAAGTCACATTGGGGACACGAGATGAAATCGTGGGAAAAGGTGTCATCAAATTAGGGTTCACTAAAACCATGGACCCACCAAAAAGCATCAGTGAAAAGTCCGTTGGTGAAACAGAGGACAACGGGGGAAGAAGGTAGAAGAGAAGGAATGGAAGTCAGATTAACGGAAGGAGCGGCTGTCGAAAAGGGGGAAATTTCGAACAGGGAAGCCTCAATGCCTTGAACCTTTAGAAAAAAAATCACGGGGGAATCAGAAAAAGGGCCTAAGGGAACGGGGGAGGGTCAACTTCTCAAGATGCCGAAGAATAAAAAGGGTTGGGCCGGGGGGGGACAGCCGCGTCCAAGGGACAGCTTAGGAGGGAACGAGAGAAATCGCACCCACCTTTCATAAAGTGAATACAAAAACTATACAGATCAGTTCTATGATCATCAAAAAGAAGGGTACGAATTCAATCTGAAGGGGATGAATGCGACAGGAACAAAAAGGCAGAAGGAAAAAACATGGCAGAAAGTAAGAAGACAAACGTTAACAGCGCAACATCTTAATTCTGTTGGGAATGCAAAAAGAAAACAAAGTTGAACATATAGGAAAAAGGGGGGTGCATATCCCCAAGACGAGAAAGGGGGTCAGAGGAGAAAAACTAAAGAATACGCGGACTGGGGGCAGCATAAACCAAAACGAAAAAACCAGCGAAAAAGGGGGGGTTCGCCAGGTCCAAAAAAAGAGGGGGAAGATGGTACGGGCAAAAAGAAAACACACGGAGATGCGGTAAACCTAGATCGGGAGGAACTGGAGGAACACTCTGCAATTGACTAGCCACACAGAGAGTTTTGGGTCACCATCGGGAAAAAAGGGCAAGAAAAGAATGCAAAACCGAGCGGGAGGGGACCATTGAAGGGGAACCCCAACCAGACAACGGCGCAAAAAGAAACCGAATTGAGGGGGTTGAGGAAGGGGGTACTTCGTAAGGGGGAATAGCAACGATACAAAGGGTGCGGAGGAGAGGTAAGCATAAAGAAACCAAGGGCACAAAAAAGCGTAACAGCTCAGGAAAAGTGCGGTAGTCGAAAAAGGATACAGTGGAAAGGGGCATTGAACCGGGGGGGAAGTCAGGACGACAGGAAAAAAAGCGATCACCCCGCTGAAAAAAAAACAGTCAAATATACCTGGGGGGACGAGGGGGGGGTGAAAGAAGGGAGCCGACCTTCGCAACGCGAGACCCGGTGAGGGGTCAAGGGACGGTGGGGGGAAACAAAAGTGGGGAAGGGGGGGTTGGGAAAAAAAAAACGAATAACTAGCATTGCGTCAAAAAGCGTCACCAGGGTGTGGGACAACTCAGGGGGGAGGGGGTGTGGTATGCACACATGGGAAAAGAAAAAAAGAGAAAGAAGGAGCCGTCATGAAAAGACCCTCCTTGAACGAAAAAACAAGGGACGTCAAAAGATAAAGAAAAGAGAACTTGATCAAAAAAAAGGTTGTAGGCGGGCAAAGTCCAAATAACTGAGGAGGGAAAGAAAAGATCTCGAAAAAACAAACATGAAATATTAGAAAGAAGAATCTTCGAGCATCAAAAAACTCAGAATAACCCATTGTGTGGGCAGCGCAAAAGGGGAGATTGGGGATCTACAAGGATGGGGAAGTTAGTGTATACGTCCCACTGTCTAGAGAAAAATAGGGCCTGGGGGATGAAAGAAAAAAAGAAAGGAAGGGAGAACCCTTCCTCGGGGGGTGAACAAGAGACATGCAAAAAAAACCATCAACGTGTGGGGGAAGGGAAACTTGATGAGACCGATAAAAAAGGTGGTGGGGTTACAAGACAAAAAAACGACGTAACTGGGGGGAAACAAAACCAGGTCAATCCAAACATCAACCTACTACAAGAAAAATCTAGGAGCAAAGAAAACAAAGGGAGGGGGAAAAATCGGGTATAGAAGGGGGGAAATGGTGGGGGGAGGACGGCTTCGTTCCTGAGTGCCTAACAGTTGCAAGTAAATAGAAGGGACAAAGGGAAAAAAGAAAAAAATGAAATGCCCCAAGATCCTCCAATGTTGAAACATTCCCACACCCGTCTACAAAAAAAGGTGCTGAGACAAGCCCTTGTGGGGGACCAGGAGTGCATGAGAGGAAGCCCATCCCGCCACCAGCGTGGGATGAGAAAAGACACATACGGAGGAGTACTCACATCAGACCAATTCTCACGTACGTGTGAAAAAGGAAAAAAAAAGAAAAAGAGAATTTCCGGGTAAGGGGGGACATGAGGGTGTAAAAATGGTGACAATTAGATCTCCTGACAAAAAAGGCAAACCCTTAGCCCTAGCAAAGGTGGACAGGAAACAAGGTCTCAGGGGGAGGTCCTAGTGGGGGGGCAGAAAGAAGTGTTCGTGGGGCAAAAATGGACAACAGGAGATAAAAAAAAACAAGCCTTAGAAGACAACCTCCAGGTGGCAAGGCGAAGGGAACACAGAGCACAAAAAGTTAATGGCTTGTCTGCTGGTTTGACAAAAAACACCGTTGGGACGAGGAGGACGCCCTGCAACAACGCTCTGGAAGGAAGGCAGTACGGCATGCAGAGCGGGGGGTGAGAAGGAAAAGGAAGGACTGTACGGGGTGGTGCACACCGCGTGAAAAAAACAACACAAGGGGATCCCGATGAAGGTTGGACGAAACGGGAGGGGTTGACGGGGGAGGAAAAAATGGGACTGCGGGGAGGATGGGCCCGCTGGTGCAGACGCTGAGAACTAGAAAGGGAATTTCAGGGGCGACACCCTCAGGGGGAGGCTATGGATGGAAGGACCGACAAAAAAAAGGGCTTACGCATTCGAAATTCAATTACTTTGGGAAAACATGGGTGTCAGGGGAAGAACTCAACCAGAAAAGAGCTCGGTAGGGAAGCGAGGGGGGGCAGTGGGGGGAAGCAACAATCACCGAACCAGGGGGAATATAAAATGACTTTGAACCCTTCGACGTTCAGGAAAAAATTTCGGAAGAGGGGGGGAAAAACATAAAAAGGAAAGACAGAGAGAGAGGTGCAACGGGGTGTAGATGAGGAGGAGAAATCATTCAGGTGGGATGGCAACTGTTATACAACCACAGGAACAATAGCAGCCCTCACGGTTGCCGCAACTGTCCTCGTAGAAAGAAAAGAGGAAAATCAAGGAAATCTTCAGGCAGGGTCTAGGATGGGGGGCTATTTGCGTTGTCCAAAAGGGTGAAACTGAGAGTGGCTAACTAGTCAACGAAAATCCATTACATGGGAGAAAAAGGGTAGACAAAAACTGTTCAAGAATATCGAACGCAATTGGCGTTCAGGAGAAAGGACTAGGAAGTCGGACTTGGGGGGGTCTGTTCTTTCTTTCCCAAGGTACAGTTATCAGGAAAACTGAGGCAAAGTTTGGCCGTTCTTAACAGAAAAGGGATGACGAGTACGACAGATGAACACAAAAAGCATGAGAAGGGAAGACCGAATGCATAAATCGAAAAGGAAAAAAAAAAACTTGTGAAGGATGATACTCGGAGGGGTATGTGTAAAAAGAAGCCGGGTGGGAGGAAAACGCAGGCCAGGGGCCCGAGTAAAACAACGACCGCGTGCAGTGAACAGTGTGCCCCAAGGGAGAAAAAGGTCAAAGGGGGGCTATCCGAAACGCGAGGGCATAAGGGTGAGCGGTGAAAGCGGTATGAAGTAGGACCTGGGAAAACCTGGTTCTGAGGATTGAGAGAAATTTCCGATTCAACACAGAAAAAAAAAAAAAACAACTTTACCTACGAAGCATCACGGCAGGGAGCAGCCGTTTGGGCCCGTCCAAAAGCGCCATAAAGGGGATCTTAAAAAACGTACAATCGTGAAGACAGGTAATGGAGGGGGAGGAACAAGTCAAAGAAAGAAAGGAAAAAACAACTTGGGAAAACAAAAGGGGCAGACCGGGGGAAAATGGGCAGAATGGACCGACCAACAACATCGTTGCGTAAATAGAAAAACAACTGAAAAGGGGGAGATGTGAAGGAAGGTGAATAAGAAAAAACCTGTTAAAAGGCGCAAAAACCACCAACTCGACAAAACGGAGGGAAAAGAAATCAGGAATTAAACGAGGAGGAATCCAGGTCCCATAAGAAATCAAAACAAAAAAAAGTAGAAAAAAAGGGGGGGGGGTGAGTGGGAGAGACTTCAGGGTTTACTGTGGGGGGGAAATGTGTAATTAGTAG
>Ga0179593_1372572_pt1 | contig 10361 bp, 13 predicted proteins | sample CZODoug2_1_08_16_FD_185931 | JGI IMG/M metagenome (GOLD analysis project Ga0179593, IMG submission 185931) | Vadose zone soil fungal communities from Angelo Coast Range Reserve, California, USA - CZODoug2_1_08_16fungal (PacBio error correction) | ecosystem: Environmental > Terrestrial > Soil >...
GGGGCGGCACCAGTCAAAGGGGAAAATAATTCGAAAAAAGAAAGAGTCAACGCCGTCTCATGACAAGGACGGAATATCGGACCGGAGGCTCAAGGGGGCCCAGGGGGGAGGCAATGTCTTCGGCATAATTTGGGCGAATGAGGGCTCTCGGGACTTGAACTGTCCAAGAAATCACCTGAAAAAGTTCCGCAAAATGGGATACAGGAGGTGCATCAGATCGAAAGGGGGAGGATACTTCATAAGGAATCGGTTTAAGAACCAGCTTCAAATGGTGACCCAGGAAACTTCTATAACAGGCATGACGGGGAAATGGGCCACCAGCGCGGGGAGTGAAAACAATGGAAGAAAAGCCAGTAGGCAAAACCGGCGCATAAAAAGGCCCGGCGCTTCTTGAAAGTCGGGCGTCCAAAAGGGGACCGATCAAGGGCTCAACTTGCGCCAACAAGGGTACGAGGAAGACGGCACAAAAGTCCTGGGGAAAAGGGGGTATGGTGGGGTCGGGGGCATCATACTCCGTCGTCCGTCGGACGGGTTACCTCATGAAGAAGGTGGGGGTAAAAAGGGGCACCAAAGGGGAAAAGATGAAGGGGAATAAAGAAAGTAATTCAAGGAAGGGACATAAGGAAAGTACCGCGGCCCTGGTCCCAGCTTTGCACCCTCGTGCAAAAAGTAAGAGCTAGGGGGAAAGTTGGCAATCAATACAGAGCGCGCAGGGAGTAGCCACGGGGTAAGTGGAAAAATAGACACTTGTGACTTTGGTCTAGCAATGTCCGTAAGGAAGACCGAAGTCAGGGGGGAAAGGCATAAGTAGGACTTTAAGATGGGGTAGAATCAACGAGATAGGAGGGGGTGTGCTGGAAACAAATCTATACGACTAAGAGGAGAGATGGTAAAACGGATGTTAGGGGGGAAGAAAAAACCATTAAAAGACGGACAATGAAGGCAGTGAAGAAGTTAAGTCGTCCCGACATTCGCTCTGATGAGGAAGCATCTCCTCATCTTGATCTTAATCAGAAAAAAAAGCAGAGGGCACTAAGGGGCCCGTGTCGTTGACCCGGATTAAGACAAAGTTTCAAATTGTGATCCTTGTAGTTATGCCGTCTCGGATAAAGAAACCTGTAAAAGGGAAGGAAAGGTCTGAGGGACCGGCGAATTAGCAGGAAAAGTCCTCAGGAGAAAGGGTCGGGACTGAACAGAGACGTAAGCCGGGGGGGCGTTCCCCAAAAATCCATAGGGTACATCTTTCTCAGTCTGAGATTGTATACGAGGAAAACGGGGGGGGTGGCGGTACACAGGGGGTGGCCGTGGGGTATTAGCTCTGGAGAGGGTCTGCCACTTGGTTTGTCATTGGGGGACAAAAAAGAGCCCTCTCTCATGGAGTGGAGCGAAGGTGGACCAAAAGCTTCAGGTACGCCACGGAATTGAAGGCAGCTAATTAATACGACGGCAGTACCGTCAAGAGAAGGTGATCCCCATGAACTTCTGCAAATTGCAATTCGTCGCAAACCAAAGAAGAGGTGGCGTCGTCCATGCCGCAAATCCTGGGAACGGATCATACTTCGTCCCGCGGGAAAATCACGAATATATAGTATCGAAGCCTTGATAGGGAGGGTAGGGAGAAAAATTTCGGGAATACAGCTTCTTCTTGAATAAAAGGAGGAGGCTCCTCACGGCATAGTGGAAGTCCGTCCCCAACTAGGAATTCAAAAACAGGATTAGAGGAAAAGTATTTCTCAAACACAACTCGTTTCGGAAAATGATAGCATTGATGAGGGATTAGACGAGGGCGAAGAAGGAGGAGGAAAGCCGGCGGATGCGGAGGCGAGGTCAAAAAAGAAAAACCGAACTGAGGCCAAAATTGGTTTTTCAAAATCGGATGGACCATGGAGGTCTCCTAAACTATGAGTAAACTACAGGGAGGACAGAGAAGCTGGTAAGCCCGGGGCTCTTTCTGGCCCGGGGGCTCCGGACATACTTCTACAGACACCGAAATCGCCTAAATGAAAGAATCGCAGATAATTAAAAAAGCAACCATCGAAACAAACACAAACGGAAAAAAGATATATGGTATTGGGGGACGCCGCGGAAGAAAGATGGAACGTGCTTGGGAGGCGGTAAGGAAAGTCGAAGGGGGGGGGGGGAGGAAAAATTATCGGTTCTGGCAGGCCGAGAACTGCCGCTTCTAGACGACGGTTAGGAAAGAATAAGCATGAAGGATCCAGAAAAAAATTTGCGAATTCAAGAAATAGCGGGGGGTTTTCTGAGTTGTCCCACTCCGCATACGAAAGAATTAAGGGGAGTCCTCTTGAAAAAAAACCAAGTCCCCAGGCGGAGAATAGAAGAAAAAAAGGCCAAGGATAAAAGGGGGGGGGTAAATAATGTGAGGAGAACAAGAAATCAGGAGGGGCTTTTTGGAGGAAAAAAAGGAATACACCTAGGGAGGGATGCTGTCGGTTGCAGAAGGCTGTATACTTTCTTAAAAAAAAAGGCAATGAAACAGGGAATCGGACGGGAAGGAGGGAGGGGATATGGGCGGCGGAAGCGGGGCAATATCGATGACGGGGAAGGAGGGAAAAAGGAGGCGTTGGGAACTAAACCAAGTTGTAAATTTCCAAGCATAAGTGTCATTAGAAACGGTAAAGTAAGGGGGGGGATGACGGGATGTATCGTAGGAGAACGGGGGAACACGTGGCCTTAAATACGCTGGAGGTGAAAGGTTAAAACTTCTGCTGGAAATAAAAATATAAAGTCGTTGTTTGGGGAAATCAACAACGATTCTCTAAGGGAGGGAAGATTACCAACGGCAATATCAGGGTAAACCCGGTTAACATTATCCAAAGCTGATAAGTGAAATTAAGGGGAAAAAAAGCCGAAAGGGGAGGATAAATGTTTTTCCTCAAATAAGAAAGGAGGGTTCGCGAAGGTCCATCGGCGAACCTCTTTGGTCGCTAGTAGGTTATTCAGCCTCGCAAGAAACCCGGATCACAAACGGAAAGGGGAATATGGGGTCACGACAGACGGAAGGAGGGGTATGGGGAGGGGCCTCCGGGGCTGCGCGGAGGACCAGGGGAGGGTGTGCCTTTCCTTAGCAGAATGTCAGTTCTGATTCGTCATACTAGTTTGAGGCGGAGGGATTGCAAAGAAAAGGTCGGAGCGGCCACAGCGGGGGAGTCGGAGTCTTATAGAGTTGGGGACCAGAACAACGCCTCGCGAGGGGTGCTACAAAAGGAATAATACAGCAGTACGGGGATGGGCTCCCTGAAGGAAGGGAACTGCCGCGGTCGGTACACATTAAAGGAAAGGATCCCTGTAAAGCCCGGAGTCCTAAGACGGGGAGACTCAAGGAAAGGAAGGTGGGGGGGAAAGGGTAGTCCGCACGACGGAGCTGAGACTGTGGGAACCTGAGGGAAAGCTGTATTGGGTAGGGGAAGATGGGATACTGACCGGGCTCCTCCGGAAGGGAAGAAGGACTCAGGAGGAAAATCGATCTTTGGTAACGACGATGCATGCTGGAGGCCAAAAGGCGCGCGAAATGGCAAGGCACTGGGCACTACGACGGGCTATAGGAAAAAAAAACATCAAAACTTTGTGGCGTCGGCAGAAAATTACCGGTTAAGGATTAACTGCTCGAAGCCGCTGGCGGGAAGGAAGAAGTACGCGGTGTGGGAAAAGATCTTCAGTTGTTGACACGCCGCGCAGGGGGGGGGCTTGCCATTTGTCGACTCAATGCTGGTGAGAAATAGGAACATGTTGATAGGGGGGGGGAACCATGCGTTCTATTAAAATATGCGTGACGACAAGAGGGAGGAATGGTCCCAACATCTTGGGTTCCTTAATGCCAGGACAGTGGGGATGGAATGGTAGACTTAACGGATGTTACAAGATGAGGAAGGATTCAAAACAGGTGATAAAACTGAGAAGAAAGGGGGGGGATCCCGCTTTGTAGTAGGAGGAAAAAAGGGAGATATTAACCGATGTAAAAGGCGGGCGCGTTGTTTATGAGAAAGGAAGGGAATATGAACTGAAGGCCCAAGGAGGTCAGAGAAAAAAACAACGGAGGAGGAAAAGAAGGGGAAGAAAACTTGACGGTAAATTCGTCCTGATCCAAAGGACGTCAGAAAATAACGGATTAACACTCCTTCTAATGCAAGCGTCATATCACAACGAGGAGAAAAGGCCGGGAAAGAAATGGTGTAAAGGGATCATAAAAAAGGGGGCAGTTCTAATGGGCGGGGGAAAAATTGTGGGGAAAACGAATTGTGTCCTGGAAAAGAATCGGGAATGGGAAAAATTGAAAGATGGAAAAAACACTGGGTACGCTGGGGAATAAGGTCTACGTCGAGGACGGATCGGTCTCGGGAAAAAAGCGGTTGTTTCCTTTTGGTTGGACCCAATCGAAAAGGCGAGACATAGTCGAATCAAGCATTGTGCATGAATTACAGACAAAACCATGGCGTGACATCGACTTCAATGAAAAAGGCGCACCATGCCCGCCGCGCTTCTTAAACTGGACAAAAAACGAAGCAAGACCACCCAAACCTCACACCCAGGTAACAAAGGGGAATTCTCCTTGGAAGGGAGAAAATTACCTACACCCCCTCCCCCGGCACACCAACAATCCAAAGGGGGGGGGGGGGGGGGGGGGGGGGGGGGGGGGGGGGGGGAAAAAGGGGGAAAACAAACCCCCCACCAAACAGTGAATTTGTGGATTGTGCATCACTGGGATCTTGCCAGGCCTTTCCGGAAGAGCGAAAAAGAAAAACACCAAGATAGTAAAGAGCGGAGGGAAAGCGAAGGTCATAGAATGGGAAGGAGGGAATAAGGTCGTCAGAAGGAAGCGTGAAAAAAAGTCCTCCGATGGGGATCCCAATGAAGGTTTGACAGAATCGCCTTATGGAAACCCACCTGAGGAGAACGGGCGTCCCGAGGCAAAAGACTTTGAGGATCAATAAAAAAAGGGAATTTGTGAGAGACTGGAAACCCGGAACGGGGGGAGGAAGGCACGATTTAGGGGACAGTGAACTTTAAAGAGTATTTGTGTAGAATAACTCGCTAGGAACTCGATAACCTGCACTCCCTGGGGAGAGGTTACCCTTATGGCTCAGAAAGGCCTCTCTCATAGGATGTTGATGAAAAATAAAGGAGGGCCAGAATTACAGGGAAAAGATGAAAGGGAAACGCCTGCCATTTCAGGATCCGGAGAGAGAAACATCGTCCGGGGAACTACCTTCCGAACCCGGGAGGGGTTGACCCTTCATATAAAACACTTTGTCATGTTCCAGGTTAATAATTCTGGCCGCGGCGACATCACCTTCCACAAGGGGGGAGTGGGAGAAAACGGTCGGGAAAAACATCTAGTTGGAGGGATAAACAATAAATAAGTAAAATGTTTTCCGCCGACAAACATCAATTTTTTTCATCCGTCTAGGACGGGAATCCAAATGGGTCGGTAGAGCTGGCCAGGTTTCTGTAACAACATTATAGTTCAAAACGAGGGTGTTTCATTCGAATCTATAGGAAGTGGGGGGGCGTGGCCAAACAACCGAGGGTATCTCTCGGAGTGGGGAAAGCAAAAAGTTGTCCAGCGCATAATTCCAGAGAAGATTGCATGGAACCTTTTGGGGTCAAGCCGTAACTAAGCGCAGTCATCGCTCAGGGGGTGGGCACCCAGCGACATGGGGAGAAGGACTGTGGCATTTTCATTCACCACCACTTCAGAGGGCGCGTCGGAATCTGAAAGGGTCAATTATAGGGGCGTCACGCTTCCGGAAAAGCTAATAAGGACAGCACCCCCTCCACCGTTTGGAAATCGATGTCAGTGGCTTGATCGGAGCAGCATTTCTGATGACTTAAGTCCATCCGACGGAGTCATCCATAGGAAAAAAGGGGGGGCTTTCTCGAAAAAAAGACTCTCAGCTTCTTGTCCGACAAGCAATAGTATTATCCGAGGTGCGAAGGGGGAAGGCCACGGGGAGGGAGAAAGCTTCTCCATAGTCAAGGGGGAAGAGGAATCAGTCATCCGGAAGCCGAGGCTGACCAATAATAAAAAAAACCACGAATTTGGAAGGTGCAAAGTCAAATAGGATGATTTCAAGTCGGGCTCACTTGCCATTCAATAAAGACCGGTCGTCAGAATAGGGGCGCGGGAGGCTCTTAGGGCCGCAGAAGGGACCTGACAGGGTTCATCCGAAGAGGCTGACTGAACCGTGATCGAATAAGCACAGAATACTTTCTCGAAAGCTCAACATCTAGAAAAAAAAAAAAAGGAAAAGAGGGGAGAATGGGTTGAGGGTGGGAAAAAAGCTGGAGGAAAAGTTGGTTGATGGGTTATTTGAGAATGGGGGAACAGGGGTAAATGCCGTCTTAACAACATTCTCTGCGGCCGATAAACCAGGCTTACCATCTTCTCTGGTAAACGGTGTGAAAGAGATTGACTGAGGAAGAAAAAAAAAACTCATTGGAGGGACAAAGGGAAGAATTTCGCTGGGGGGGGGGGGTTGAGTCCTTTGGATCCTCGCCTGATAAGAACAGGAAGTCCGATTCAGCGGGTCAAAAGAAGGGACGAATAAAAAAAGCCTAATAACGTCAAAGGGGGATCACTACTATGGGGCTGAGACGCAAGGCCCTTAGGTAATTCTTGATTGGGAAAAACGGGACTACACCGTAAAGGGGGTGCGGGGAGGCATAAAATAGGGCGGAAAGAACGAACTTCCTAGAGGGTCGAGTACTTGAATAGGGGAGGAGGACCTGAGTGAAGCCTTAGAAGAGAAGGAAAGGGGGGAAGGGGGCAAGAGGAAGGTTTTTCAGAGGAAGTTAACAAGGGCAGAAGTTCATGGGGGGGACACGTGAGAGAATGAAGGGTAATGAGACGCGTAATCTACTGACACACCTATATACGCTGGCGGAAGATCTGGCTAAAAAATTAGTACCTTACCGCAAAGAGGAGGAAAAAGGAGTGGGGGTGAAAAAGCGATCACCCTCAGTATAGGTCGAAGATGACAAAAACAAGAAGGGGAAGTCATTTTACCGCAAAACCGCGGGGAAAAACAAGCGGATCCGACAATATTTCCTAAAGGAGGGAAAAATATGGTACGCGGAAACACAATCACTGTTTGAAAACTACGGACGAAGTTCAGAGAAAGTTAAAAAGAAGAGGGACCCGCGGAAATGGAAGTGATGCAAGGCCCGATCCATCAGAGGGGGACTCACTCAGAGCAAAAAACTTAAGGGGGGGGGGTAATCCGGGTAAGGACGGGCGTAATTTGAGGTGAAGTGGGACTTCTTCCTTGAGATCCTCGGGCAGGTGTCATGAGGGCTTTCAGACATGCGTAAAAAAGCCGACAAGGGGCTTCGTACCTACGTAGTTAGGCGGGGGGGAAAAAAGGTGGGATTTGCACTCAAGGGACGCCTATCCTGCACATCTGAGTCGGGGCCTTTAGGGGGGGAAAAAGAAACCGACAATATCGGGGTAATACAACCAGGGGAATACGATAAAGGAACTACTACCAGGATAAAAGAGGGGGGGGGTGGAGGAGGTACATAAGTTACAAGTCCAACGATTAGCAAATAAGGTGCCCGGACCGACTACCTGAAGTCGATGAAGTGGTTAAATATTTAGGCAAAGGCTTCCTACGTCAGGATTCCTGAGATCAGAAGGTAAAGCTTTCTGAAGGGAAAAAAGGGGTCATCAGGGACCTATAAAGGGGGCTGGGAAATTGAAAGAGGCTCAACGAAGAGGTTTATCATGATCGCGGGGAGATTCTGTGGTGGCATGTGGTCGGTAGTTGGGAAAAAGTGTTCCAAAAAACAAGAAAGGCTAAGATTCAAAGAAGAACCTACCGGATGGGGGGTTGTCAGATGGACCCTGGGAGGAAATTGACGCTAAGGACAGCTGGCGATCGAGGAATAGGAGAAGGGAGGCCTGCTTGGGGGGTGAAGTGGGGAAATTTTTTTAATCAAAAGCCTCGCAAAAGGGGTCCATTTGTAGACGTCCAGCACCATGTTGGACGGAGAAAAGATGCCTAAGGGCAGGGGGTCGAATTTTGAAGAGGGAAAACAAACTTCTGGGGGAGAACATGAGGCGTGGCTCAGCCGTACAAAGGTGATAAAAAAAAGTAGCGCCACAGGCGGAGGAAATCTTTCATGCCAGAAGGGAGGGAGTGTTAATCGAGTATTTTGCAAATGACAGTAACGGACACAAATAAGACCTGAACTCCCATGGAGAACGAGCGCTCAAGGGAAATAACCTCTGGGTGCTGCGTTTTACTACGGTGAGCTTGTTACGACGCGATGTAATAACTAAGCTGCCGCCAAGGGTTTCCCGTAGCGAGAGAAAACAACAACACGGGAAGGGAGATATTGAAATCGGCGGTCAGGGGCATGCGTCATTCAAACCATCTTCGGACAAAAAAAGGACCCTTCTCATGAGCGTGCCTATAAAAGAGGCTACGCAGGGCCCGTGGGGGGGGGGGGGGGAGCCAGGGAGAAAATACTATGGGGTCTGTCAGAATCTAAGGGCAAAACGGGAGGGACCACAGTCGAAAAGGGCATTTAAGTTTCCGCAATGGGATACTGTCTGGCTCAATATGTCGGAAAGTAAGTCAATAAGTTAATCGAAGAAAAAGGTTTTTTAAAAATGGGTTTGAACCAACTGAATTTTTACCCGCCCGGGGGGGGGGAGGGAATAGGCACCACAGGGGTGTGATACGTAAAAGGAACGCAAGCGCTGCGTTAAAAGAAGAGCATATTAAAAAAGCGCAGCAGCGCAAGGACACTTAAAAGGGAAAAAAGGGATCGACAGACGGGAAACGAAGGTCGGTCCTTGAAGAAAACGCCAAAAGTCAGGAAGGTGGTTTGAGGGGTAAGCATAAAAGTCGTCGTGCCAGGCCTAGTAGATCAGTAAAAGGGGGGGCAAAACCTGGAAAGACCGAGAGATCAGAAGAAAAATAGCGAGTTGAAGCAAATAAATAGGAAATGTCCTTCGTGCAAGCGGTCAGATACCGCACTTTCCATCCATCGTTGGGGGGCAGCCGCCAAATAGATATGAAGGGGGGAAAGGAAAGGGACCGGTCAATTCCCCACAGACTGGGAGCTCGGTCGGAGAACCTTTCACTTAAATGGAGAGTCCAGCTTTACGGTCTGCCATTCCGTGCGACGACGGAAATAAGCTACGGTTATCCATATCACATTGCTAGAAGGGGGTATTACGATTGGTTTTAGAAAAAGGTCGGAAACGCATACCCGAAGACCCCCGCTGTGCTCGGGGAAAGACTTTTTCTCAGATCGGCGCAATACGAAGGAGGGATAATAAGACAAAATTTTCGTAAAATGACCGAAAGGCGTAGGCGAACGGGACAAAAGGCAAAAGCTGGGCTCGCGGAAATGCAAAAAGGGCTGCCTTCACTAAACTAAGGGCCGCGTGTCGTGGACCCGGAAAAGATTTAGACCGTTTAGTGATCCACATAAAAAAGGGCAGGTGCGAAGGAAAAATTCAAAAGCGGTGTGAGACGTCGGGAAGGTCGAACTTCGCTCGTCTATGGAGGAAAGAACAGCAGGACTTACTTAAGGCTTCCCCGAGTACACATCGAAGTTTCTGGGGAAGTCGGTCCTGCCATAAGGGGGGGGAGGGACCGCTGGGGACAAAAAAGCGGGGTACACAGAGATCAGTGTCAGATTCGAGGAAAATCGTCTTTTGTGCATTTGCCAAAAGGAAGCTCTAGGAGAGGGGGGCGGCAGATTTCCAATCGCAATCTTCAAACTCGGATATTGAAAAAAAAGAAAAGCCGTTTGTCCAGTCGTAGCATTCCAGAGAGGCTTCAACGTGGTATTCCCCCACGACATGGAAAAGTGGAAAAAACCTTTGGCCCTTCAGGGGCCAGCCACTCCCTCGGGCGAGGGGACGGCTAGGAAGAGAATCTTAAAGCCCCACTTCCGTATAGTAATGAAAGAAGTCACGGGAAGATTCCGGGTCCTTGATCGGGGACAGGTCGTCATACACTTTTCGAAGAAGACGGGCGGCTTCATCATCCGGTGTAGGTGCTCGAGAAGAGAGAGTCTGGTCAGCCATATTAGTTAGCCACGCTAGTGGGCAGGGCTAAAAACGTGAATTGGCAAAAAGGGAAATCCCTGGGCGCAGCAGGGGCAAGAGATACAAGCGCCAGTTAGTATGGCGGCAGTCAAGAGCTAAAACAAGCGAACATGTGAACGCAAATTGAGTGGGAGAGGGATGGGCCTTCATGTCTCGAAAAGGCGAAGTCTATCATACCGTAAAGCAGGGCAGGAGGGCGGAACTACGTATTGACAAGGTGTGTTGTACGCCGGACCATACGGACAGAAAAAACAGGGACTCCCGTTAAGAAAAA
>Ga0179593_1384829_pt1 | contig 10361 bp, 11 predicted proteins | sample CZODoug2_1_08_16_FD_185931 | JGI IMG/M metagenome (GOLD analysis project Ga0179593, IMG submission 185931) | Vadose zone soil fungal communities from Angelo Coast Range Reserve, California, USA - CZODoug2_1_08_16fungal (PacBio error correction) | ecosystem: Environmental > Terrestrial > Soil >...
AGGGAGGAAGAAGGGCTTTTATCGAAGGAAGAGCTTGGGGTGTGCAACACCACCCGGTAATTGGCGAAACCGCTCTCGCTGGGGGAAGAATGCTTCCGTGAGCCGAAGGGGAGTAGAAGAGGTCTCGCACAAAGCATGACTTCGGGAGAAAAACCGGTGGGACCGTGGAACACAATCCTTCGCTCAGTATGAGAAGTACAGAGCGCGTGGACGAGACTTTGATAACGCAAAATAGAAAAGGGTGGAGAGGGCCTTTGAATCCGCTAAAACTGTTTGAAAAAGAAACCTTCCTGGCGACCGCTACAGGGAAAGTAGCCGGCCATGAAGAAGCAGGCAGCGCCTTCTAAAGGCTCTCGGGAAAAATGAGGACGCAAAAGGGAAGAAGCTCCGAGGGAACCAGCACCGGGGGGGAGCTTCTCAAGAAGGGAGAAGAAAACTCCTTAGCCGGGCCGAGAGAACAGCAGAACAGACCCTGTTGAAAACCCGAGGGGAGAAAACAAACGCGAAAAAAAAAGCCAAGTGAAGCGAAGACCTTCGAAGGAAAAAAAAAAGATGAAGTATCGAGATATAAACAACAAACACTGAAGATGAGTACAAGAGAGATGGGATCCTGTCTATAGAAAAGAGGTCCGGACTGTTAAGGCGGAGCTGAGAGATCTTCATGGAGGGAGGGACGCTGTTAAACTAATCCCGGAGAAGATAACAGCTCGGTAAAGAAGGGGAAAAAAGCTCAGAGCTAGTCGAAGGCTGTGGCAAGACGGATAAAAGGGACGGGGCTGGTTGAAAGGATCGCTATCAGGGAAGGCGGGAGTCTATCAGGAGAAGTATCGAGGGGGGAGGCATCGCGCTGACAAGGAAGGGGAGGCTAGTGTCCACGTAGGCGGAGCTGGAGATAAAGCATCTCCCACCTACTCAAACTGCTGCGGCAGCTCGGAAAAAGAGCAGGTCAGGTGCACCCAAGAACAAGTCATCTGAAAGAGGGGCGATAAACGAGTGGAGGAAAACGGACGTCCAAGCGCGTGCGATATCGTAAACGTAGCTTCAGAAAGGGAGAAACTAGAAGAGGTTTGCAGCGCCCTTTTGGTGGGGGGAGGAGCAAACCAACGAGAGAACGCTGATGACCACGCCTCTGTTCCGAAGAAAAAGGAGTGACGTCGGCGATCAATCCATGTATAATTTTCGCCGAGGGTCAAGTACGTCGGCAAAGCGCAGCGAGGCATCAATACGGCAAGCCGAAATTCAAACGTATTCCTTCCTCTATCAATTCGGCAGGGAGGGGGGGGGCGCGATCACCTCACAAAGAGAGAACTTAAGAGACTCGCGAGTCAAGGCTTGGGCTTGAGGGCCGAGGGAAGCGGCGCGGAAAGAAGGGGGTGCCAAGCCGTTCAGTCCGAAGTAACACCTCTCATAGGAACCCTAAGGATTAAACTCCTAAAAAGTGCATACGTGGCGTGACACGCGTCGGGTATAAGGAAAAGAAGACTGCCCCAGGACAGACGGCAGAAAGGGGGCTTATGGCACGAGGGGTTCTGCAAGTTTTGGGCTGGGGACGTCTTTCCTGGGCGCCGGCGGCGGCGTCTTCAATGTCGCGCAAAGATCTCGACGAGTGTGTCTGCCTTGTTCAATGGCTAAACAATTCTCTCTATTGGGTCAGCAGAGTAACATCGGGAGGTGTGTGCGGCGGCTTCCTCAGGGCGAAAATGTCGACATCTGATTCCGAACGGCCACAAGGGATTGGAAGGTCAATTGAAAGGGCGTGCCACGAAGGATCAAGGGGGGAGCGTTGATTCTGTCTCCAGCAGGCTGACTCACGCTCGGGGCGTCGGTCTTGGTCGATTAAAACGGCCGTCTCAAGGCAAGGAGAGAACCGAACTTAAAATCGTCAAAACTATGTCTCTGTCAGGAAGGTAGGGCATAGCCTACGTCCTACTAGGTCGTCCTGATAGAAACGCCCAAGGGCCAAATTTTCGGAGCCGGACGAGAAAATTTCCTACCACCATCGTCCCAGGGGTGACCGATAAAGCGGAACATGGGTTGACGAGCCACTCCGGTCCGAATCTTTCAAGGAACGAACACATAAACGAGCGTATTAACTCTCCATGCCGCCAGTATGTCAGCGCAAAATACGACGGATGGGGAGACCACTTCTCTCTGAACACCTCTATATCGGAGTGAAAACGTCAGAGTAAAGGATAGGCTCCCCCTCTCCGAAGGTCTGCTCGGTTCAAAAAAAAACGGAGAAAAAAAAGTGAAAAGAAGGGGCTGACAAGTAACGTAATCCATTCTTGGTATACAATCTGGAGGAGACAGAAGCGAGGACTAGAATAGGACTGACGCTGAAGAGGGCGCGATCGAGGTCCGGAATTCGGTGTTCTATAAATCACTCTCCCACGAGTAAAAACGTCACCTCAAAGGGGGGACCTGCGCTGCACACCGTCGGGTCGACGCTGGAGACAGGGGGGGGGGGGGTGAAGGGGGGGGGGAGGAGCTCAGGAGGGGAACCTATTTTATTCGCCTCGCCGAACAACTCCACCAGGCGGTGTTAGGCCGGTGCCAGAAGTCGACGGGGGGGAAGGAAACCGTGCTCAGGGATTCGGTAGCCGGGAGGGGACGTGTATAGCGTGGGCCCATCGTGATACCAGTTTTGTCTTCTCAAGGGGCAGAGGTCATAAGGAGGGGATCTGGCAACTCCTCTCAGAAAGGAGGATACGAGCTCATATTCATGTTGCACTGCTGGAAAAATGCATCAGGATGAAGAGAACCGCCGGAGAAAATCGAACAAATCTAAAGGTCTTCTACTGAAATGAACCGGTGGAAACAATCTCTGCTCCTCCCTGAGATCGCAAGAGTCGTCGCGACATGAGGGGGTGCCGCCGCAGCCTGTAAAAAGCAGCGCGCACGCAGGACCAGAAAAGAAGTGACCAGGGTCTCCTCGCCGCGCATCTTCTCCGTTGAATATGGGGGAGAGCTCGGAAGGAAAACGTCAAAAAGGGGGGAAGAACATCATGAAGCTGTTCTCCCAGGAATGTAATAATTGGTCAAGCTGCAATATTAAATCCGTGCCACGGACTAAAAGAGGAAAAGGAATGAAGGTCCGTAACCTCTTCAGGCTTTCCCCCAGGGTCGATTCTCACTTTGGGAACTTCCTGGTCTGGGGACGGAGGGGTTTACGTACTGCTCGGGGTCTGCTCTAGTCACTCGTCTCCACTAGGCGGATTAGGAGGACAAGGTGGATCTTATCGATCTATTGCGGAAGGGCTCTATATTCCTCAACAAAAAAAACGAGTGAAAGGAAGATATATAATTTGAGAGGGGGGCTGGACAAGAAAGTTAGTATCGTGCTCAAGTCCGGATAGAAACTATCGGTTTCTGTTCGCATGAGAGAGAACTTATCTAAACAAAAAATAAGCGGCTCTCTAGGGCTCCGCGAAAGAAAGGTGTAACGGAAGAAGGAGTCTCAGGGCAGGCTTCCGTCGGCAAGGGAGTAAGAAGGGGGAAGGGGAGTCCAATGCAATCAGATTTCCTACTTATGCCACCCTGCTCAGACCCTCAGGCTGTCTTTGAGAAGCAGGGAAGTGAAAAAGGGCCAAGACAAACCCTCACCGTAGATAACCTCTCTTCGTTACCATCTGACACTGGAACAATTAGGGAAGCTAGAGGGGAGGAGAGGCGAAGTCGAGAGGGAGCGAGGGAGGGGGGAAAAAAGGGGTAGGAGAGAAGAGAGCAAGCAAGATAAAGGGGAGGGTGATCGCCTACGGCGGCGAGCTCGAGTCTGTGTTGTGGGTGTGGCGGGTGGGGCGGGGGGCGTGGACCGGAGTTTGGAAAGGTGGAGGGGTGGGGGGGTGGTGGGGGGGGGGGGGGGGTTGGTAGAAGCTTGAGGGTCGGGGGGGGGGATTTGGGGGGGGGGTTGGGAGATGGTGGGTGGGCGGGGTTTGGGGGGGGGGTGGGTGGGTGGGTGGTGGGGGGTTGGGGGGGGGGTATGAGGTGGGGGAATGGGCATGGGTTGGGTGTACTGGTGGCGTTGGGAAAGGAGGGGTTTCGTTTGTTAAGTCGCACTTCTAGAAGTTACTGGGGGGGGGGGGGGAGAGGGGTGGGGTGTATAGGGAGCTTGAGGGGGGGGTGATTTAGGAGGAGTTGGTGGGGGGTGGGGGGGGTGTGCGGGGGGGGGGTGGTGGATGTGTGATGTGGCGGGTGGGGGGGTGGAAATTGTGGGGGGCGGAGGGTGGGTTGGCGGGGGGGGGTGTGGGTGGGTGGTGGTGATGGACTGTAATAGGGAGAGAGGGGGGGGGGGGGTGGGGGGGGGGGGGAGTTGAGCGTGTAGGGGGCATGGTAGGGGAGGTGGGCGGAGTCATGGAAGGGGGGATCGAGGGGGAGGAGGAGGGGGGTGGATTTCAACGTGAAAGGGGGGGGGGGGGGGGAGGAGGCGGGGGGGGCTCAGGGGGAGGGGTTTTGGGGGGAAGGGTGGGGGAAGAGTGGGGGGAGAGAGGGGGGGCGAGAGCGGGAGGGTGGGGGGAGGGAGGGGGCGACCAGGGGGTATTTGGTATGGGGGGGGGGCGGATAGATAGGAGATGAAGGGGGAGAGGGGGGGTGGGGGGGGAGGCGGGTTGTGGAGCAGGGGGTGGGTGGGGCGTGGAAGGGGGGGGGGGGGGGTGGGGGGATGGTGGAATTGTGAAATCGTGTGTGAAGGGGGGAGAGGGGGGTGAGGAGGAAGGGGGGGGGGGGTGGGGGGGAGAGTATTGGGGGGGGGGGTGCGAGTTATGAGGTGGGTAGGGGGGGGGGAGTGGAGGGGGGAGTGGGGGGGGGGGGGGATGGCCGGTGGAGAGCGGGGGGGGGGGGGGGGGGGGAGGGGAGGTGGGAGTGGGAGGGGGGATGGTGGGAGTAGGGGGTTTGGGTGGAGGGGGTTAGGGGGGGCAGGGGGTGGGGGGGGGGTGGAGGTGGGCAGGCGGGGGTGGGATGGAGGGGTGAGGTGGGGGGGCGGGTGGGGGGGTGGGGGTGGAGTGCCAGGGGTGACTTGGGATGCTTGGGGAGGGGAGCGTGGGGCTGGGTGGCGAGGAGTGGGGGGACTGGGGGGGAGTGTGCCGGTCGTGGACGGGCTGTGGGGGGTAGAGGGGGGGTAGGGGGGGGGTTTAGTGAGGTAAGAGGGCGTATTTGGGCGGTAGGGGAGTACAGGAGTTTGGTGGAAGGATTGGGGGGGCTGGAGCTGGGGGGGGTTGAGGGTGTCTCTAGTGAATGTGAAGGGGGGGGGGGGAGGGGGGGGGGGGGTGGAAGGAGGGAGGTTGGGGCTTAATTGAAGGGGGGGGAGGCGGGAAAAGGTGAGGGGGTGGGAGGGGGGGGGGGTCATGGGGAGGGGGGCGAGGTGTGTGGTTAGGGGGGGGGGGGGTGCGTGTGGGGGGGGAGTGGGTGAGCGTGGGGGGTGGGGGGGGTGGGGGGAGGGTAGGTCGTGATTTGGGGGGAGTGGTGGGGGGGTGGGGGGGTGGGGGTCTCGTTGGTCGACATCGCGGTTGGGCATGGATGGGTTTTCGATTAGTGGGTAGTTTGGGGCGCTCGTGGGCGGAGGGACTGCTAGCTAGGGGGTGCTAGGGGGGTGGGAATAGCGGGTGTGGGGGGGGGTGGGAGTAGGGGAGTGGTGACGGGTTTGTGGTATGGGTGGAGGGAGGGGGGGGGTGGTTGGTGGTGGGTGGGGAGTTGAAGGGCGATGGGGGGGGGGGGGGGGGGGGGAGGGTGAGAGGGGGATGATGGGGGGGTGGGAGGGGGTGAGGGCGGGGGGGGGGAAGGCAGTGGGGGAGGGGGGGTAGGATGGAGGTGAGGGCGGGTGGGGGGGGGGGGAGGAGTGTGGTTTGGGGGGGGGGGGGGGGGGGGGGGTGATGGGCCGGGGGGCGGTGGGGGGGTGGAGGGAAGCTCTTCAGTATCCCTAGGAGGCCGACCGTCCGCCGCGTCATTGACGAGATTGTTGAAAAGAACACGGAATATCGGCTTAACCCGATATCAGCCGTCCCAGGCATTCCGAAATCAAGGCAAAAAACCGCCGTCCGGAAAGGCAGAAAGGGAAGCGACCGTGGATCAGGCTGTAGGGCGCGACATCTAGGGCGCAGAGCGCCGCGTAAAGGAATCGCGACAAGATTTTCCCGTCCTTGCGGTTACCCCGTGAGGAAAAAACGTTGAAGGAAGGGGCAAGGGGACGGGGGGGGAGGGGTTTCGAAAAGAAAGCGAAGTTCCGGATCCGCGCTCCTAAAAAAAAGGGACTCCGCGGACGATTGCTAAAAATGTGCCGCCGCTCGTCTCCAAATATCGAACGATGCAGGAAAAAACATGGCTAAAATTGTGTCCGGAACACGCTCCCAAACTTTAGAGGTGACTCAGGACCTGAAGACTGGCTCGTTAAGTTCGAGCCGGGAGGGCCCGGTGAAGTATCTAAGGGTAGGAAAGGCGCAGTGGGTGTAATGACCAGTGCCAAGGGAGTGGGCAACCTCCTTTTGTACTGAGATACCCTCTGGGCTGAAAGGGTGAAATTAAAAGCACGAGAGGCACGTGGAGGGGGAGCGTGGAAAAAATCGGGAAAAACGCGAGTTTCCCTTTCGGAAACCGGCTCTGGCGCTTCAAAATATTACTTCCTGGCCAGTGGGCTGGACACTATAAGGAAGTCACGGCACTGCGCGTGACAGAAGGGAGAAAAGGACCTTGAGGTTTGGGCTCAATCCGGATTGGTGTAACACGTCGGGGACGGGCTTATCTCCCCGCCGACCCGCGGAGAGAGCTCGGGGAGAGAAAATGCGCTCGTGATGGACATTCTGCCGAGGCCGAAGCCACCGACGGCAACATGTGTGCTGGTGTAGGGGGAAGAAAACGTGGTGAAGAAAGGTTGAAGCGAGATAGGGGGGGGAACGCCGGAGGTCGACGCGCCATCAAGGCAGCGTGGCTTCCCTCAGCAACCAGCATAAAACCTTCAAACCCTGATCGGAAAAAAGGTGAGACTCCTGTCTGCAGAGAAGCCAAGGGGGAGAAGGCCCTCCTTCCCTTCGCGCCCTGAAAAGCCGGATAGAACCGAGCAAGATGGGCCGTATGTCCTCTTCTCTCGGATGCAATCGGGACTGTTGCAGACGAACTGGACACGGGGGAAACATCGCCTTGGAAAGTGCCCGGTATCTCAGGGTTTGGCCCGAAGTAGGCGTGCAGACGAATTTTTCAGGACATACTCTGGACCATGCGTGGAAAGGAAGACTCGGCGAAAGGGCGCAATGGGCACGAGCACATTCCACTGGGGTGGAAAAAGAGTAACTCGCGAGTTCACTTCACTACCGACTTTTGAGGAGCGGAGAAAACCGCAGCCCATGGCGATAAGAGCGGCCGTCAGAGGGAATTGCGGCTGCTACGGGGCGCGCGGTCCGCAGCACGTTGAAGGGCGAAGTCAACACAGTGATATAATTCAATTCAGAGTCATCTCAGGGCTGGGATCGGAAGGGGGGATGGGGGGGGGGGGGTACATCTTGAAGCAGTTGTGCTCCATGACAACAGGCGTCTTGAACAGCTACTTCGAGTCCGTCTTCCTACTTAAGTGCGTTAAGTTCTCGGAGTTAAGAAATGCAGTACGTGAAATGGGGAATGCCCCGGGATGCAGCATCATAGCCGGCCACTGGGACTATGAAGAGGTATTCGTGGAAAGACTTTCGCCGAACCTGAGGAACTTAAGGGGTAAGAGGGCCAAGGTTAGAGCCATAGAAGCCCGAACGTGGACCAGCCCCTTTTCACAGCGGAGCAACCTGAAAGTCGACTATCACGTCGCCGGATGATTCGGCCGCATCTGCGTTCTCCCTGCTGCAAAGTTCTACAAAAAAACCGGTAAGAAGGGAAAAGCGTCGCCACGCAGGGATTAGGAGTGAAAAAACGCTCTCCGCGCAGAGAGGGAAGGAGTAGAAGGGTCCAGGAACATCATAACTAAGCCTGGGTGGCCGCCGATGAGAGGGGGAAACTAAAGAATACTTTCCGGCTCCTAGGGACACAGAGAGATAGCCGAGGATCACGTCTGAAGAAAAAAAAAAGGAAAAGGAAAGGGGGAAAGATCATCGCGAATCGACAAAGGGGGCAGCCTAGGGGAAATGGATTCTGTCTGGACGGGGGTCTCCGCTCAAAGGGGAGGGATCACAATTCTTTAGGCTGACTCCGCCGGCCCCGGAGAACCACGCAGATAGCAGGGGCAGAAGCGCTCCTAAATGAAAGCGGGGAGAGAGGATGGCTGAGACTGTTGCTGTTAAAATTCATCGAATCCTTAGAATGCTCGGGCTTGGTCGCTCATGGCCGAAGGATCGGATATCAGCGCGCCGGAAAAGAATTCGCTCGTTCCACGTATGAGATCTGGAAAAAAAGGGGAAGCGCAACAATAGGGAGGCAGGGCTGGGGGGTCGAAACCGCTCTCTATGCACTTCGGCGGCGCGAAGGGGAAATCTGGGTGGACTCGTCTAATTTAGGCTTCACGGTTCCCCAGCGCGGTGCGAAGAGAGGGTCGGTACAATCTAAGAGAAGCGACATCTCTAAGAAGATGTTTCGCAAGGAAGCCCGTGTGTGGGGGGCATGGGAGCCCAAAAAGAGAGAGAAAAAACTTTATCCCTCGTCCGGCTATCAGCCGAGAAGTCAGTAGGGAGGACGACGTTCAAAGGAAGGGAAGAGAGTGGGGGGAACGGGTCTAGCTTGAACGTTCTGGGAGAAGCGCAGAGATTCACGCTGGGACGGGGGAGAAGAACTCAATTCTGAAGGGGCCGCGAAAAGCAAGTCGGCAAAAGAGGGGAGGGGGTGGTTGCGCTAAGCGCAGGGGGGAAAGTAGATCTGTCTTTCATCGCCGGGGTGAATGGAGGGACGGAGGGTGATAACGGGAGGGGGGCTTGCAATGGGGGTTGGTAGTAGGGCGGCCAACAGAAGATGATCTAACAATGGTAAAAAACTCTTTCTTCCTGAAAAGATCAGAAACGTCAGAAAGGGGAGGGGACAACCGAGAAGGGTTATCAAGGCGACGCACCTTTCAGGACGCTTGCACGATCTGGTCGTAGGCAAACCTAAAAAGGCGTCCGACGATTAAGAGGTCCCGTCTTTGGCCCTTGGGCGTTTGATCGGTTCTGGAGCGGGAGGCCGGTTGTTCTGGTGGGGGGAAATTAGAAGGCCTGGTCGCCGCAGTCTTCATCTCGGAAAATCTGAGACAGTCGTATATAAGGGGGTAGGGTGGGGGCTGGTGTGAAAAATCGGAGGCTGGGTGAGGGGGGGTGAAGGGGGGGGGCTTCGGGGGGGCGGCTGTCCTGCCTGGTTCGCAAAGTGTAGGGGTGCCGATCCTCGAGGAAAAATGGGAGACGTCGTCTTTCCTCACGGCGGCACTCGGGAGAGAGAGTTTTTCCGGGGTGCTTTGTAATCAGTACAAGAGTAAGATGGGCCATAGAAGAAGAATACTTCTTTCGGCCTCTCTTCTAAGTCGCTAGGTCTGCTCGGACGGTGGGAAAGGATTAACGGCTCAACGACGTAGTAGCAGAGGGTCGGGCGATATAGGTGCATCTATCAACAGGAAGCATTGGAGAAGTATCGGGGGGTCTAAGTTCGGGGTTGAACTCGGAAGGGGGGCCTACCGTTGAACGTTCAGGATGTGAACAAGACCCCGTGTCGGCGTCAGGTGGGGAACCTTTATGGGGGGGGATGCAAGGAGGAAGGAGATGTGGTTCCATGGCCCCGTATGGGGCCTGTTGGCACGGATCCTGCACTCTCAAACACGATCGTGCTGCCCATCACGGTATAGATCTGAAGGGGGGTAGAGGTTCAAAGATGGCATGAAGGAAGGGGGGTCATCAACCATCGGGGGGAGGGGGGGGAAAGTGGGAATAGGAAGGACTTGAGCTGATCTCTACAACCGTAGGAAAGATAAAAAGGCACACCTTACGAGTACGTCTAGGTAGATTTGAGCCCAGAACCAAGACGGCGATGAGGGCGGGGAGGGGGGGGTGCTCTTTTCCTTCGCACAACAATCTCGGTGTGGTTTCGGGTAGGAGGGGGGGGGGGGGGGGGGGGGGAAGAAAGAAAATGGGGCCATGTAGGGACAAATCTATACATCTTGATGGCTGACTTATCTGGTGACAGCAGAGAGGGCCCGGAAGGAGAGAAGATGGTAGAAAGGATCCAAGGGGGTTTCGCGGTTGAGGACATATTCCCCTAGCCCAGTCTTACTGAAAACAGGATAGCCGTCAAATAAAGAAGGGTAGAAGGGAGAAAGGCAAGGGGTACGGGGGGAGTGCGCGCGCGAGAAGACAGGAAAAGGGGGATTCAGCTCAGACAAAAAAAGGAGAACGTCCGCAGTATATGAGGGGGGGTCGTCAGGGTACAGAGACGGGGCG
>Ga0179593_1467046_pt1 | contig 10361 bp, 20 predicted proteins | sample CZODoug2_1_08_16_FD_185931 | JGI IMG/M metagenome (GOLD analysis project Ga0179593, IMG submission 185931) | Vadose zone soil fungal communities from Angelo Coast Range Reserve, California, USA - CZODoug2_1_08_16fungal (PacBio error correction) | ecosystem: Environmental > Terrestrial > Soil >...
GTGTCCAGTGAAAATACGAAGTTGGCCTGAAAGTATGAGAAAAAAGGGGAAGAAGGGGGGGGGAAAAATCGGGGGCAGGAAAAGGCGTTATGGGGTGGAAAAAAGATCACGAAGCTCACGGGGGTGGCTGGAAGGACAGTGGTGTGTTTGAAAAAACAGTAGAAAAAGAATGCCGCCCGGAAAGACCGCTTGGTAAGACGAAGCGGGGGGCCACACTTGGAAAAAATGGTGAGGGAAATTCCGAAGACGACGACCCAGAAGTTCCGAAGGATGAACTAGGGGATCAGTGAAAATATAAAAAAGGTACAGGGAAAGGCGGGAACGAAAATGGACGACAAGCAAATAGTGGGGTGTGGTGACGTCAGGGTCAGAGTCCCGGATTGCTCAGAAAAAGGGGGGGAAGAAAAGGGTTTGGGGGGGAGATTGTGCAAGAGGACGACCATTCCAAACAAAGGGAGAACAGGCCACCAAAGAGGGGGGTATCAAATTAAGAATGTCCGCCGTGTTCCAGTTTAGAAGGATAGAAAAACTAGTAGAAAACAAATAAGGCGCACAAGTTTCAAACGAAGCAAATTCATGCGAGCAGAAAAATGGTAGGGAATGGGACGCTGGGGGGAAGGCTGTCAAAACAAGGAAACTGAAACGGGCTTAAAAAAACAGGGCATCACACAAACAACAACAGCAAAGGGATGAAAAAAGAAGAAGAAGGCACAAGGCACACCTCCAGCTGTGGGGGGGAACATAGATGAGGGAACCTGGAAAGTCGCGCTGGACGCCAAAATCTCCATGAACGTTTGATAAGGCTGTACAAAGGGGGGAGGTAAAACTACAATACAAACAAGAACGTCAACATTCGCAAATGTGGAAAACTCGGGGAACGGAAATGGGTCACGGGGTATCTTAGAACAAATAAAAAGAGCAGGGGGTCGCGCAGGGATCGGCACCTCACAGAGTGAACAAAGCGGGTTGTGGAAGAGCTTGTGGGGGGAGGAGTCATCATTGTTCCAGGGAGAGTAACTGCAAAAAAGTGAAGAAAAGACAAGCTAGACCGACAGGTTTAAGTGACAAGGAAAGGAACGTCGCAAGGGGAAGCAAAAGGGCAGTGTGGGGAGGAAAAAGCTCAGACCAGAGTTCTGTGTGGTTCAGGGGAAGCCAAAGACATGAAATCGGAAAAGAGTAGTGGATGAAAAAGGGACAGAGAAGAGATCACACAGAAAGAGAAAGAAAGAGAGAGATATGTGAAACAAGCACAGGAAAAATATGGGTGACCGAAGGGGGGAAAAGGTTCCCAGGCGACTCAACAACTAAGAGAGAGGGAGAAGAAACAACTACTTCAAACGGGCGAAAGGCTAATGAGCCAGAATTTTGGTCATCCTCAAAAAAAAAAAGGTAAATATGATTGAGGGGGAAAGCGGAAGAAGGAGGATCACAAAAAAAGCATGTCAAAGTCAAACCAGGTGGGGGTTCAGGAGTGAGGAAACTATAGCGGGAAAAAAAAAAAGGTTGGGGGCAAAGGGGGAACAAACCTCTCCACAAGTGAAACCCGAGAGACAGAAAAAATAGAATCATTGCGAACCGGGACAGCGGCGGGTGTTTTCTCCCCGACAGCAAAGGGGAAGTTGCACACGGAGTGGGAAGGTAAAAAGAGTTTCGTGCAACTGGGAAAAAGAGGAACGAAAAATGAGTCTACCAGTAATTCGGTGGGGGGGATGATTCTTGCGTATTGCAAGGGGTGGGGGTTCTGGACGGGTGTTGAAGACCACAGAAGGAAGGTTTAACAGGTGGAAAAGACCGAACAAATCCAAGAAAAGAGGCTCAAAGGAATGGGGAAAAAAGAAGTGCGCACTGGGTTGTATTGGCGGTCGAAATAGGGGGGATCAGACGGGTAGAAAAACTACCATGAGGAAGGGCGATACACAAACGGGTGAAAGGCACAACTGGGGGGAGATCTCAGGGAAGGGAGGGGGGGTTCACATCGAAAAAAGTGACTGACAAGCAGGACGGGGAAAAAACAGAAAAAAGAACGAAAAAAGATGGAGGGGAAGAGAACCGGAACCAGGGGCAGTGAGGGGGAAAATTAATGTGAAAAAAAGGACTGCTTGGGGAAGTATTCACCAGTGCATGAGGGGGGGAAATTAGAATTTCCGAATGAGGAGGAAGTCCCCGATTCCTAAAGTGCAAGGAATACGAGGGGAGAAAAGAAAAAGAGTGGATGAAGGACAGAAGGCATTGGTGGGAGAGAGGGTGTGCAAAAAAACACAAGGGTAAGGTCGCATCCATAAACACGAAGGAAAGGAATGAGAAAAAAACCAAGAAACGCCGTACCGAACTGATAGGTCCGAAGAAGACCCTACTCGTTTGAAAATTACAGGACAAAAAAGCCAGACGGGGGAATAAGCAAGGGGGGGAAAAAAAAAAGACAATTGGGGGACCGATGGGGAAATTACCGGCCGCAGCGAAATCGCAACGCGACATGAATCATAACAAAAGGACAGGGAGGAGGTGAATAAAAAAGAGGCCGTCGTCGGCCTAGACTCTTGATGAAACCCGGGAGATAGAAAAAGTGGGTAACACAAGGAACACGGAAGGGAAAAGGAGTGTGCGGTTTTAAATCGAACCGGACATAAAAGATAAATGAATGCCGGGGGGGAAGTGCTATAACACGAACTGGAAAACCGCGGGGTCGGGTTGGTTGGAAACAATAGAAGAAGGTGTGGCGACGAATCCAAGTGCACGCCCGTTTATCGCAAAGGCATCAGACAGACGAATCAATGGGGAGTACGACAGTGGGAAAACAGAAAAAGTCAGAAAAAAAACAGCTCTATGGGAAACGCACTACAATCATCGAAAGAAGGAATCACAACCCGTTGCGCTAGGTCGCGAACAACGGAATTGGGTTTGACTTTACAGGGCAGGAGGACAAAGGAGCAAAACCAAAGCAAGTACTCAGCGAGACGTTTTGCAAAGGGCTTTAAGCCATTTAAAAAGGAGGACCGATGGAGGTGGTTGCTTAAAACAAGGAAAAACGCGAGGGGCAACCTTAAATTTACGAAGGATGATAAAAAAAAAAAAAAAGGGGGGTTGGGATCGTCAACACACGAAAAAGTGGGCAGTAACGTAGGGCAAAAACGTTTTCGAGTCAAAAAAACCGCGCCCCAACATCCATTGGACGCATGCCTAACGGGTAGGGGCATACGGGATTAGTGAAAAACTCAATTGTTGCTGATATGTGTTGAGTTCAAATGGCAAACCCGCCAGTCTCAGTCGCGGAAATGGGGGAAGGAGTGGACGTGTCTCAAACCAAAAACAAAACCGTTCATGCGATGTGATGGAATCGCCGAAACCAGGAACGGAAAGTACGACATCAAGAGTATGAACAGAAGAGAACTGAATGGAGGTGAATGGGAAAACGGGCGATAGGAAGGTGAGGCGTGGAAAACACCAAAACAGGGCGCACAAAGAAAAACGTCAAAGGAAACAAAACATAGAGGGGTGAGGAGTGAGAAATGGCCAGAAAACTTGGGGGGAAGAAAGAAAGCCCAAGACACTTTTTGACTACTATACTTCGATCGGAAAAAGGTGAGATGAACGACAGGACACATCAAGCTTTGTATGAAAAAGAAAAGGGGGGCACGGATTCTCCACCCCAAGTTATTCACGAAAAACGGATCAAGTTTTGGGAAAATTAAATATGACGAATGCAGAAAAGGAGAAAAACGAAAAAGAAGCTAAAAGTGACGTCTAACATTCAAAAACACTGTTCGGAACAAAGCAGGGAACAGCCGGGAGGTGGGAACAAGCGATATCATTGCGACGAAGAACAGAAGTTACGAAGGAAGAAAAAACAGAAGGAGAATACAATGCACCTTTACCGAAATGAAAAGGGAAGGAAATGGTTGGCAAAACGATGATAAGTGGATCAGGAGGGGAATGCTTCAAAGAATGAAGGGCTCCAAGGGTTGGGGAAGGTGCACGTAAAGATGAACAAGAATTAAAAAGTGCGAGTACAAAAGATTACAAAATATAAAAAAAATAATACTAAGGGGTATATTAAAACAAAGGGGGAAAGAGCGATATGTGGGGAGGCATAGAAAGTGCTCAGGGAAGGAAGGCGCTTAAAAGAAAATAACGCAACAGTCCGGAAGGGAAAAACACCCCATGCCGCCAAAGGCACCGAAGCCAAAAGGTCCAACAAAACACAAAAAACCTCCCGGCCCCACCAATACAAATCCCACGAAGCATCTTTCGCCCAAAAAACAAAAGGGAAAAGCAGGACCGCCGGCAACGCGAAACAAGAGCTATGACCGCCCCCAGAAGAAAAAAAGACGGATCCCGGGGAACCAACAAGAAAGGAAACCGCCCATAAGCCCACCGGTAAAACGGGCCCGCCGTAAATAAATAAAAAGGGAGGGAAAAAAATACGGAACAAACCTCGGCAAAGGAAAAAGAAAAAGGATGCTATCGGGCTGCGAGAAAGACAGGAGGAAGAGATCAAAAAAAAGGGGGGAGGGGGGGAAAGGAAAAGGAAGAGATCAAACCGCAAGAAAAAGGGCGGAAAAAAATCCAACCAAGCAAGAAGAAATTCCAGGGTGAGAAACGTCATCGAGGAAATGTGGTTACAGGGGGGTTTGGATACGGAGGCGGTAACTTCTTATGGGCACCATAGGGGGAAGTGGCGGGTTACCTGGGAAAAAACGGCAGGGAGTCTTGGGATGTTGAAATGACTGGGGGGGAAGAGGGGGAGGGCGGGTGCGGGAGGATTTCAGGGGCGAAGCGGTAGGGGGGGGGGGAAGTTGAAATGGTAAGGTTGCGGCTGTGGGGGGGGAAAAAGGTGCGGGGAGGAGGGCGGTGAAAGGCCCTGTTTCGTTATTTTAGAGGTAGAGAGGACACAAAAAAATTGTAACCCGGGGTGCAAAGGAAAAAGAATTCGGGGGACCATCCATGAGAAGGGGATGATTAGGTATAAAAAAGTGGGTGGATTAGTGAAAGAGCGACAAGAATTATGTATGGTGTGGGCACACAAAATGAAGATGGAACTTGCCGACAAACTGAGCTGCACATTCGGAGGTGTTGGAATGATAAAAAGAAAAGTTCATCACGTGGGGGAAAAAAGAACATACACATCTTTGATAAAACGGATCAGTGATTGTCTTGGACAAAAAAGGAAGCATTTGGATCTCGTGAAAAAAAGAGTTAAGGAACAAAATGCTACGCTTGGCACAAACGAAAGATTACGTAGAAAAAGAACCACCTGATTTGTTCGGACAAATAGAGCAAAAAAAAAGGGGGAATTGTGTACGAAAAAGGAGTGGGGGAAGGAATAAGACAAAAATCCCCCAGAACTACGTCGTGAGTGTCGAGAATAGCCAAGGAAAGGGACCAGATTCTGCATGGTGGGCAGGTAATGCAAGGCAACGAGGATCGACGAAGAAGGGGCGGTCCAAGGCAGGGGTATCGCCCATCGGTGGGAAGAACGGGGGGGGGCGCATACAAGAACGGAATCGATTGTGCATGGTTTTAGTGGGGGAAACAGGTCGACCGGTGGGGATGGGATGGGTGGTGAAACCAAAAGCCGCCAAGGAGGGGAAGCCATAAAAAGTCGCCCCCAGGGGGGATGCATATTGAAACTCAAAAAGAGAGCCTGAAGAAACGGGGGACCAGTGTCCGCGAAAGAAACGGGGACGTTCATCAGAGATTCATAACTTACAAAATTGCCCCAATTACGTTCAAGCCCGCTAATATACACCTTCTTAACGAACCGTAGAAATAAAGAGGAAAAGACAAAGGCACTCATAAGGGGAAAATGGAAAAAATCCGTGCGGCAACCGTTTATCGTGACCACTAAGAACTTTTGCAAACTACGTCAAAAAGAGGAAAACATAAAAGAAAAAACAAAAAACATGTTTTAAAAAGGGAGCAAAACGGCGCGGCACAGCGGTCAAAGGGGGAACGCCGCGTTCTAGATCAAACAACCCACAAAACCAGTTTTATGGCAGTGGTATAAAAAAAAGGATCGCCGAAATGCTTTGGGGTGATCGCACGGCAAAAAGTAACTCCTCAAGGGGGACAACAACAAACTCGAGAAGGAATGCGAGAGAGAGGATGAAGGGCAAATAGAATTATGACACGAATGGAAGACCCATAGAGAGGGTTAGTAATGGGTGAAGGGCAGGCGCATGAGGATGGGGCGAGGGGAAGGGGAACAATGTGTCGGAAATAAAATGGAGCCGCACAATCGGAAAAAACGGGGAAAGCAGTAAAGGGGACCCGTCAACAAGCAGAAAAAATTGAGGGGATGAGATTCTCTAGGAACCAAAATCACAAAAAAAATGGGTAAAAAAAAGGTTTGATGGTGGGAACGGTTTCACGGTGGAAAGGAACAAAAACAAACAAACCAGGGGGAAACTGGGGGACGTCCTTAATCCCGGACCACACGGAGCAGACAACGGTTGGGAATCAGAGATCAGCTACGGAAAACAGAGGGGTCTAACGGTGGATAACAGCAAAGAGTGGTGGGGGAGGAAGGGGAACGCGCCCTGGAGAGAGGTGTGTGACAAAGGGGAAAGATGCCAAGCCCTCATTGTCCTATAAACGGGCCTGAGGGGGAATTGAAAACGAGTCCGATGGAGGGGACAGAAAAAGGGGGTAACTACCAAACGGGCGTTATGTGTCATATCAAGGTTAAATGGCGGTTGGGGTATGAGTGGGGAGACAAGGGGGGGGGGGGGACCAATAGAGCAGAAAAACAAAATGTCATAAGGGCAAGTACCCCGCCTGGGTGTAAAAAAAAAAAAAAGGACGGGGGGGGGGGGGCGGGTGACCACGCCGACTGTGGGGAGGGAGAGGGGGGGGGGGGGGGACCATCAAAAATCCGGCGGAAGGAAAAGCCCATCTTCGACGGCTTAAATAGGGGAACAGAACGGGTAATCAGGGAAAGCACACAAGTAAGTTTAAAACAGGTATAGACTGCAAAAGTTTCGGAAAGGGGGGGGGGAAAAAAATGAGTTAAGTGCCAGTAGGTGTACAGAAAAGATGCTCGGTTTGGGAAGTGAGTTTTCGTCACGTTTGTTCGGCAAAACGGATGGGGGGGAAGAAAAAAAATCCAAAAAAGAAGAAAGTAAGAAAAAATGTGCCACCAAGGCTGGGGTCCGTCCATTAGAAAAAAAAAAAAAGGGTCCCATAGGGTGGCAAAGGTTTTTGTTTTCGGACATGATTAAAAAGGCGAAAACCGCAATAAAACAAGCGCCACTCGCCGGCAGTCATGCCGAAAAAATGGGGTGGTATGATGGGAGGGTTTGGGGTGGGTAGCCGGACGATGGACAAACAAGGCTGTGGCCTTAAAAAAAGAATCAAAAAAAAAAAAGCAAAAAAGGCAAGCGGAAAGGCAAACAAATAAGGTCAGGCAAAAACAGTCTGTGTCACAGAAGTTCCTCGTAAAAGGACGGAAAAAAAGAACACACTAGAAATCAAACCGTGTGATAATTGACTGGGGGGGACAAGAGACCTAACAAACGGGAGGCGTTACCGTGGAGGGGCTTTGGGAATTGTTGAGAGCGGCGGGTCAGGGAGGGGAAGAGCGGGATCCAAAGGAAAGATCGGGTATGTTCCGCGAATATAGGGCAAAGAAAAAAAAAACAATAGCCGGGGTTGCTTTGAATGCAGGTGTGGGGTGATCATAAATTGTTCAAAACACATGAGCACGGCTTATCCAAGGCGTCGGAAAAAACAAAAATTTGTGAGGGAGGGTGGAAAAAATTTGCCCAACACTGAGAATCGCCGGAAGCACCAGTAAAGGTTTTGGTTCGAGTCAGTCACAATGGGATGGGGGGTCAAAGCAGGGAGACAGGAAAAAGAGGGGGAAACTGGGGGGATGGCAAGGGGGGGGTGGGAAAATAATCTCTCGTATAACAAGAACAAGAGGGAACACCAAAAGGACATCAAGATGTATGATTACAAGAATGTGAGGGTAGCCCCGCTTTTCAAGAACAGAAAGAAAAACTATGAAAGAGAGCTCTCGAACAACTACTGCCTGATAAGGGGGAGGCGAAAAAGGGTGTGTACATCAGCAAACCTGGAGAGACTGGATGTTGGGCAGTACGGAAAAGGGGGGAAATCAAAAACAAAGCTATTCAAACCACCCGGGGGGCAGTTGTAGTGGGAGACAAAAGATAAGACCGAGAAAAAATACACAATGGACAATCGGTTCATTGTTTTGGAAAAAATACAGAAGATCAAAACATATGCCCGAAAAACGATGAAATAAAATAGGAGGGCTAAAGGGAAAAAGGGTTGGGAAGGTGCGTACTGATCAAAGTGTGTAACAAGGAAAACGGGAAAAATTGGAAAAAAAGGGGGACGGGGTCGTGACGTGAAGCAAAAGACGGGAAGGGGGGGACAAAACCTAACAGAAAAAAAAAGGGGTCGGTGGATTGGGTGCAACTTCAAAAGTCAAGTATTGCAACATTGTGCGGGGGGTGAAGGGGACATGGGGAAAGACACAGACTACTGAAAGAGGGGTGTTAATAGACGTAAACGAATCAAGGACAGATAAAAAAGCAATGAATTGACAAGAACGATTGGCTCCTTGGGATTGGACTGGGAGGGAAAACGAGGCCGTGGGGGGACCAATGGGAAAGAAACGCGACCAAGATTAAGTCAGGTACAAAAAAAAGGGACAGGGCAGACTTGTGAAACACCGGGTCGAAAAGAGGAAAACAATCGCCGAAAGGGAAATGGGAAACAATGAGGGAGACAAAAAAAAAAAGAGCAGGAAAAAAATTGTGCGGCGAAAAAAACATGTGAGGGGACAAGGAAAAGGCTGTAACTGACTGCTGATGAGTCCCGTGGGAAGTATTATCAAAAAGATCGACAGGGTGAGGGGGATTTCAGGACGGTTGGAGGGTAAAAGGAACAAACCAGTACGGCGCCGAAAAGAAACAAGAAAGCGGGATTGACGCCGGCAGTGGTGGCAAGCTAGGGACCAACACACGGGGGAACAAACTCAGTCAAAAAAGCCCATAACAACACCAATGAGGGGAGATAGTAACACAGAAAAATCCTGACAAGAAGGTCTCAGTCAGAAGACCAAGGACTCGTGAAAGCACTTTCAGCGCCAGCTGGAAAAAAGGGGGAAAAGCAAGGATGGCACGATCTTGGGGCAAGACAAGGAGCAAACAAGGCGCCATCGAAAACACAAGTTTTGGTAGTCTCACAAAAGGGGGAACGCGGGGGGTGTGATAATACTCGACGTTAGGGAAAGGGAGTAAGGCTGAAAAGGGAACCAAAAAAGGGTTGGGGGCGATCAGAGAGGAGGGTATACAAAAAAAAGAAAAGGAGGGGGTGCAGGGGGGAGGGTGTTGAGGTTTATTAATCGACCAAGAAAAGAACTCATCCGGGGGGCTTGACGGCATCTAAACCGCGGTGGGGGTGTTGCAAGTACTACGGAAAAGGAAAAACCGGATAAACAGGTATCGCAACCATTGAAAAAAAAAAAGCTCAAAAAAAAATCAACAGGGGCGGCCAGGTCCACCATCAAGAGGCAGACAGAAAAGCAGGACGACGGGGAAATCAAAAGGCGTGCCAGTAAAAATCACCGAGAGAAGGAAACACATGAAAGGGCTCCATGGACTCTATCCTGGTAAAAAGAAGAGTTTGTTGACTTAAGGAGGGAAATGACCCGGGGAAGGAAAAACAAAAAAGCAAGGTTGAAAGCAAGAGAGAATTGGGGTGACAGCCAGTGTGCAAGGGGGGGAGACAATAATGCCAAAACAAAAAGTGGTTTCTGGGAAATCGTGGAAACCCGGCGGAACACAAGGGAAAAAAAGGGAAACGAGGAAAAGTGAGGACCCGTTGAATAAGGAAGGGGGGGTGTACAGAGAAACAAAAAGGTATGTCTTCAAGGGTCACAACGAAAATCCCATGCACCAATGCGGTACCTGAAAGGTAATTATGGGGAGGAGCATGGTTTCGCTGATATGTTTGGAGGGAAACCAATTTGGGGGAGGGGGTGGAAGGTGGAAAAAATAGGGGGCCGGAAGGGGTCTGACAGGGTTTATGACGGTACGTGCAGGGAATAAGGGGCCTCCGGAGGGGGGGTATGATCAGTGAAAAGGGGGGCTTATTGATCAATGAAGGAGAGGGCGTCAGAAGGGGCACGGCGAATGGGTCCAACAAAAAAAAGTAGCCAAAGGGCAGACGTTGAAACAACTCACACTCTGAGGGAAAAAAAAAAATGTAAGAGGGCAGAAAAAAGAGGAATAAACGTCAAAAAAAAAACACCGGACAAGGGGAAAGGAAGAAATTGTCGGGAGTAGCGGACCGTGCAGGGAAAAATGAATAAGAAGGAGAAGGCAAAAAATCCT
>Ga0179593_1473839_pt1 | contig 10361 bp, 5 predicted proteins | sample CZODoug2_1_08_16_FD_185931 | JGI IMG/M metagenome (GOLD analysis project Ga0179593, IMG submission 185931) | Vadose zone soil fungal communities from Angelo Coast Range Reserve, California, USA - CZODoug2_1_08_16fungal (PacBio error correction) | ecosystem: Environmental > Terrestrial > Soil >...
CACCTTTCAATGACGCTTCTCCTCCATTCCTCTCCTTCGGGAAGGGCCGGCCAGTAACAAGGGCTGACAGGGAGGGCGGGGCTGGCGGCGGGATCATACCGGGGGCTAGGGGAGTGAGGATACCGGGACTTGTCGCGGCCGGTTCAACTTGTGACACAAGCAAAGACGCCCACGGCTTCGGGGACGGGGGAGGGGTCAAGCTTTAGCAGGAAACTAAAGGCGTCGAAGAAGGGGCTCGTTCTCGAAGATCACGCGTGTACCGGGCGGGCATAGAAAAAGAAAGTCGAGGATGGAACGGTGGTCAATCCGTGGTAGGGGTGGGGGTGCTAGGCCTGCTCTAGAGGCATTGCTTGGCAGGGGTGTCTTGAAAACGGGGGGGGTGCATAACGGAGTAGGGAGACGCTTTGCGCCAGATTAACTCACATTTGCCATAAGGCCAACAAGCAAACTTGCACGCTGAAAACACATCGGAATTGGGGGGGGGAATGTATGGGGTTTCTCGGAGTAAGGGGCGTCTTGGGAGGGGAGAAGGGCGGGAAACGGTGCCTTCGATTTGTGAGGTCGGTAGAGGACTAGTGGAAAGAGGTCGCAGAGGAAATTTCCCTGCAGAGGGTGCAACAGAGAAAGCATAGGGGAGTAGAGCATAGTGTAACCCTTGCGAGTGAATAAACAGGAGATAAGGGAGACTGGCTCTTGGGGGGAAGGTGTGAGCTGGAGTTAAAGCTCGCGGTCAGAATAAGCAAAGGGCAGCCTCGCTATGCAACATAGCCGAGGGGAGAGGGGGTCCGGGTAGATCCAACGGATGATGTGACCGTGTCAGTAAGTCCTCTTCCTACAAGGAACTAAGGAAATCAACCTTGTAGGAAGGTCATAACTGGGGGAGGTGGCCGCACAGGGAGTGGTTTTCTCAGGGGGAAGAAGCGGAACAGGGTGGTGAGGGCACTCTGCCGGTCCCGGAGAGAAAAACGTAAACGGAGGAAGATGCAGAGGCTCCGCAGAAGAAGGTGAAAAATCGCGTCTGTTAGGTTGTAGTGAATCGTTGGAGGGAGGAAGATAACATGAAGGGGACCAAACCTTTAATGTTCAAGGTTGTGGGGGTAAGAATGAAGACCTAACAACGCGTGGGAAAAAAAAAGGTAAGGGCCGGCTTGGAAAGAACAGCCTTCCTTCAGAGCGAATCAAGACAGAGACGCGGAAACGTGCAGAACGAAATGCAATATCCGCCCCCGGGGGCCCTTGCGAGGTTCATTTCGTCGATAACGGCCCCTCAAAGGGCCGGGGGGGTAACTAATGAGAGGATCCAGAAATAAGACGGACGATTAAAAATTTTGAGATTAACACGAAAAGTCTGTCCTCTTACGAGGGAACCAGGCCCGGTCAGGCCAGGGAGGTTTAGAAAAGTAGACCACAGAAGACAGGGGAGGGGCTAGTTGAGAACTCAACCTTTGTGAAGGGCATCATAGTTCAGGGGGAACCCAAGTAGGATTTCTCTGAAGGACATTACCGAGTAAAGTCGTCTCCGAAATCTCGAAAAAAAGGAACAGAAGGACAGACCCTCATACCAATTGGGACTGCGAAAAAAGGAACGAAAAATTGACCTCATGCTAATAGGTGGCAACTCGAAATAACTGTCCCCGGGGACCCAGGGTGGACCGGGGACCGGGAAGAAGTATCAAACGGAATAGTTCTCCGAAAAGAAAAAAACGGTCGTGTTAGGCAATAAAAACCATCAGTACAGGAGGAGGTTGCAGAAACAGATTCGTCCTTAACCGGGGGAGGGGACAGGACCGGCGTCCTCTCTCTCCTCAACCGCTCAGGACCAAAACGCGGGAAAAAAAAAGGGGAGAAGGAATTGGACAGAATAGGGAGAATGTTCCACTACCCAACTTGTCATTGAAAGAACGAAAGCGCTAACATACACGGAGGGGATAGCACGTGACCATCCTCTCATAAAGCCGCGGAGGCCGGAGGTCGTCGCGCGGGGCGGTACCGGTTTTAAAAAAAGACGAATACTCTGCTTAGTCAGGTAGTGGGAGAGAACAAAGGGCTCAGTGCGATTAGTCTTAAAAAAAAGTCAGATATCAACAAAAAAAGGGATGATGGAAAAAAGGGGAGGTACTCAAGAAAGATCACGTCGAGGATTCGCAAGAAGGAAGAAAGAAAAGTCTTCTGACTTGAAAAAAGAAAGGATAGTAAAGCACTCACCTATAGACTGCCATGGGTGGAGGAGGGAAGTCACCGCAGAGGTTTGACTCGGACAGAAAAGGTACTGATTAACAAGGGAAGGGAAAGAAGGCCATCCGCTCTAGGAGACAAGGAAGGGGCCGGTTGTAAACCGGCGCAGGGGAGAAAGGGCGGGAAAAAAGTGCTCTCTAGGAAGAGAAAGAAGCTTCCCAGGGGGGGGGAATTCTCGGAGTGGGCAGTGTGGGACGAAGCGTCGACCATAAAATTTCATTTTGAGAACAACTACGAACGGGGGCGAGGGAAGAACGAGTCATGTGATCTCATAAAGGTAAGGCATGGTCAAACGGGAAAAAAATAGGCCAGTCGCCTGTCTGCCCCGATGTGCGAGGGGGGAGGCGCATGTGGTTGAATCTTCCACCGTGGAGGAGTGTCTTGACAGAGGGAAAGGGGAAAATTAGAAAAACCACAGTTGAGTTGCACATTAGAACCGCAAAACGGGTCGGTACAACAGGAGTATCTGCAGGCACACGGTGATGGAGCTCATCCCCTCATCTCAGGCCTGTTGGTGAGAGGGCTAGCACCTAAGGGTCACTGGAAGAGAGATGGCGGGTAAGGAGAACAGGGTCCGCCGGGGATTGGAAAAATCGACATGGTCAGGATAGGGGTAAAGTTCTCACCAGAGCTTGCAAAATTTACCATGTTGTTTTAGTTAATCTATAGAACTTAGGCGGGATTACTTGAGAGAGCATCGTCATACGTGTAAGAAGAGGGAAGGGGACTCTGGAGCAAAAATATACTGCTTGAGTTTCCAACAGCCGGAGACTCCACCGGCCGTCCGGGTCTTTGAGAAGGGGAATCTGAAGAAAAAAACAGGCAACTGGCATTTGGGAACGGAGGCAGGACAAGTTAATCAGAGAAAGAGCATGCCCACCGGTACACAAAGGATAAAGTCGGCCGAGGATTCTAAAGAGTGCAAGAAGCCGAACGCGGGGGGTAGAGAAGGGACCTGCCTTCCGGACAGGGGGGAGAAGAAAATTCCAGCGGAGGGACTTTCACCCCGACCGGCGAGGAAACACACAGAAGAAAATGCCATAATATAGTGACTCTACTGGGTAGGCCGGGGAAGGGGGGGACGTAGCTTTGTCAAAGTAAATACGTTGTTGGATCCAAGACCGAAGATAAACTGAAGCTTCATCTCAGGGGAGTTTAGGAGGGAGAAGAGGGCAGGGGCCCGGTCTAAAGCTCAAAGACAGAAGAAAAGAAATAGTTGAAAGACCTGGATCATGAAAGACAAGAACGATTACCTAGGAAACCATAGGGGGACCTCATCTCTTAAGGGGAATTTCAATCGAAGAGGGGCAGTTCATTGCTAAAACTCAGACTAGAAATAAGAAAGTAAATCAGGCCATAGCGCAGACCCCGGCAGGAAATAAAATCTCCTGACGTCAACTTAAAGGGAGCGTGACAATTTTCCGTTGTACTGGAGGGAAAGCCGAGAGTTCTCTTCTCCCAGAGTATAGATCGAAGATTGACTGAAAACCTGGTTCAAGATAAAAGAGTAAAGGGTACTTGTAAGGAGGTATAAGCAGAGAAAAAACGTGAATTTCCAAAGAGAATCTGTCGCACTCTGGAAGGCGGGGGAAGGCTGAAAGGGACGACACATTGATAGGGAGCAATGGAAGGGACCCGCGGACCAATAGAACTTTCCGTTTTTACATTCTAGTCGGAAAGCATAAGGGGGAGGGGGTAAAAACGTGAACAAGGCAGGCCTTAAGTACTAAGATGGAAAGAGCCACTCTATCTGAGAAAAAAATCACCAGCAAAGAAATCACGGTCAGGACGTCGGGAATTTGGTCTCCATAAGTAAGAGGAGCATGATCTGAGAGAGGGACAGAGCAGTAGAAGATATCTCTCGAACACAACAACAACAGGATCTTATAAATATATAGATAGTATAGGGGAAAACTCGCCGAAAAGAGAAGCCGTACGGACCTGCTTAACAAAGAAGACGGTGTGAAAGGGGGGTCGTAAAGGTCTTGTCGGCGGAGTGGCTATCGGCCTTGGAGGAGGTCGGAGGACTGGGGCGGTGAACGAGCGAGACCTTTCACAACAGGGTTCAACAGAAACTAAACGCGTGTCGGGGAAGAGGGGAGCCAAACGGAAAACGATTAGAGCTGTCTTTTCCGGCCGGGGGCTAAAATAGATCTCTGGTGTCTATCAAAGGTTATCAGAGGAAAGGGGGGCGAACATGCAGGGAGAGATTCCTCGTTTGCCATCAGCTGGTGAGAGGGAAACAAGCATGAACGGTCCGCTGGGAAAGGTTAGAAATGGAAAGTTCACAGGTGTGGAAACCAAGAGAGAGAGGATGGTTCGAAGATTAAAGCCGGAATGCAAAAAAGAATCAAAAAAGAATGCAGATCGTACCTCGTGCCCGGGGGAAGGCTTGGGGGGGTCTAGCAGAATGAGCTAGGAGGGAGGGGAGCTGGAATGATTTGCCTGAGGACTGGAGGGAAGCGAGAACTACCTAAAGTCGGGAGAGAAACCAATTCGCCGTTCTGGGGAAAAATCCTCATCGGGGGGGGCCGGAGGGAAAATAAATTACGATGGTAAGGTCCGGATCTAATGCTTGGCCCTAGTTGACGTCTTGATGAAGGCGACTTTTGCGATAGAAAAAAGAAGAGTGAAAGAAGGCAAAGCATCCCCTTGCTGTTAAAAGACTAAAAGGGAAGACTTGTCGCGGTATGGCAAACAGAGGTACTTGGGTTAACCTGGCCGAAGGAAATCGGAGACCATCGGAGACTATACCAGTTTCTTGGGCAGTGGTCATCTGTGGTGCTTGTGGCAGAGCAGGTACGTTGGACGACACTTCAGCCTCGGCAGGTGGAAAAGAGGTTCAAGGAGGGAAAAGCTCGAAGAGACAACGGCCAGGTCGTTAAAAATAGAGCGGAGCGAAGGGGAGGAGAAATCGAATTCTGGTGACGGGGTGGGTTGGACGAAGGAAATAAGAAATGTCCTTGCCAACCTTTTAACTCATGGAAGGAACAATAAGGGAGGACTGAAAAAAGATGAGGAAAAGGGAGACGATCGTTAACCGCAAAGCTCCTTCCCGATCAGATCAGTAAGCTCTTCCACTGTCGGGAAATTCAGATCGGAAGGAACAAGAAACTAAGACATGAGCAGCGGATAAGAAAGGCCATCGCACCGTTAAGGGGGCCTATTCTTGTTAGAATAAACAAAAGTCGATGGAACAGTGTGGTAAACTGCCACTAAAACAGGAGTAGGCCATGACTGCTTAAGAAATAACGTGGGAATGAGCAGGGGCTTTTAGGAGACTTGAGAAACAGGAAAGAAGGGGGGGGGGGGGAGGGGAGGGGGGGGGATGTCTCTATCGAAAATTGGAAGGAGGGGATCACGGCAGGGAGCCCAACTTAGGGGGCGAAAGACCGGAAAGAGGCGGTGAGCACTCATCATCATAACCTGGGTCAAGAAAGAAAAACGCCGAGGGGGAGAGGAAAAAAACTGGGCCTAACCCTTGGCGCATCACATAGGGGGAAATAGTTTCGAAACGGGCCTGGCCCGTTCGGGACCCTTTTTGGACAAGGCAAGGAAATAAGTATAAAAGCATAGGTCAATAGACTCCACGCAAGGTAGTATTCATCCCCTCAATATAGGTCATCCTCTGAAAAAGGGGCGAAGAAAAACGGCACTTACGTACTCTTCCTTTCTGTCCCAGAGGACGGCCCTTCATCGTCCCGCGAGCGAAAAAACGGCCGGGATGTGAAGACTGCGGCGGGCAAGGTTCCACTCCAAAGGGGTACGGTCAAAGAAAAGAGGAGTAGTACAACTAGGAGGTGACTCGTTCAAAGATCCACTAAAAAAGGTGATCCATCTTACGAAGGCGAGTTCCTTCTCCTTGCTGGAAAGGAGGCCGAAGGGGCTGATTGAAGGTAAGTGGAAAGACAACGCCGGACGATTCGAAGAATCGAATATCAAAAAAAAAACTGATTATTAGTAAAAGAAGAAAGAGGGACGTCCTGAGCGGCGACTGTGTATTCTCCGAAACAGGAAAAAGGAAGACTTAGGCCTGTAGACAAATAGAGCAGGCAGCCTCGACTCCGTCTCCGGACCATGGGAAGAGAGAGGGACGGCGCTAAAAGACGCGTGTTAGTAGAAAGTGCCTGCTGAAAAAGTGGAGGGTTCAAGTCTGCCTACAGCGCTTAAAAAGAAGCTTCAATGGGGGGGAGTCCGAGCGCAAGGTACGATGTAAGGTAATTCTAGAAGGCCAAAGAGAGACAAAAGAATGCTTTCGCAAAGTTCACTCTGCTAAGGGGAATTGCTTAATAAAGGACTACAGGTTGTAGGATTAGGACAGTCAGGTTTACGTATTGAATTTCGTCCAACTGTACCGGGATTTAAGAGACTTTCGGGAGGATGAAAAGAGGGTAGGGCGTCTTTGTTAGGCAAGGTTGTTGGGACGGGAAAACACCGTGCGGAATGTCGGGATTTCCTCTTGACAGGTATTAGAGTATCTCAAGAGGGACATAGCGAAAGTTATCGTGCAAAATTTGAAGGAACTTGAAAGGAACACGGTGAGTACTGCTGAAGCCACCGCACTCGCTGTCCGGTTTTGAGAGGCGAAAGAGACACTGGCCCTTTAACTGTGCCGGGAGGAGAAGTGTAAAGGGACTAGCCGGGGGAGTGGCCTCTCGACAAAGGTGAGAAGCGCTACTACTGTGGGCTCGGATTCTCACTTCTTGGGACCGTAGTGAGGCAAATTACTAAAAAAGAAAAAAGGGTTGTGTGAGTGGCAGTTATAGCGATGAACGTAGAGAACTTTTCACGGAAGATCTTCAAACTTCTTACAATTTGAAGAGCGGAGGGAAGGATTGAATATCTCAGGATTGAAAAGCCAGGGGAAGAAGATACTCCAGAACGGAAGTTTCTTAGCCTGGCTTAATCAAAAGGAAACTGAAAGGGGAACAAAGGAGGAAAATGGAATCAAGGATGAAAGGACTCAAATAACAAACCAAGAAAGGAGGGGTTAATAGGCGGCGAGAATCTGGCATCCTCCTGACCGGGGAAGTGGCTCGCCGGAAGCCGGCCGGACGGGCGAGAATGACAGGAGTTAGTTGAGGAAACGAATGATGCAGGACCAAAGAACCAGAGCACCTGCAAATAGAAGGGAGCTGCCAGCTAGTCGTAAGGTCCGTCTTGAGTGTTCACTTGACATAGTTGTGGTCCAACAGGACCAAAGAAAAGCTGCCTCTTCATCTAAGATGGTGTGGATGTATGACGTGCTTGGCTCCTAAGAAAAACGCAGGGGCGATCAGAGGGCACCTCGAACCTTTGCAGAAGGGAAAGAATAGACACAACAGCTACATGCAGACTAAGAACAGGGACTCTGCTGGTCATAATAGTGTAAGGGGGGGGGGGGGGGGGGGGTGGAAACTTGCCGATCCTAAAATTTTACAGAGGCGTATCGATCATGCAGCAAAAAAGTCAAATCATCTCATCCTCTTCCAAGACGGTCCGCGGCACACCCACTCCGGACACCGACTAATATTTCTTCGTGAGAAGGTAATGGGGGGTGTACGGGATTGACCGGAGATTCGTTTATAACTGAAACCATACGCTCTAGCTTTGCTTCACACCTGGGTTAAGAGAAAAAAAGAGAAAAGTACATGGGGTGAATATCATTTCCTGGAGGACTAAAAACTTTCTTAACCTCTGGCGACCTCCACTGAAAAGTAGTAGGTCCGATTATTAACAGGGCGACCTCAGTGAGATAGATTCCCGGGAAAAGCCGGGCCCGCTACGAGGCATTCAGTACGGGGGAAACTAAAGAGGAAAAAGGCAACGGGGGGGGGGGGGTGGTGAAACTTTAAAAAGTCTTCGAAGGCAGAAGGACCGCCAGAGTATAAGAAAAAAAGGATAGAGGGCTCCCCTCCTCCACAACAGAAGGGAAAGAAATGATCAGTTGTAGGAAGGCAGGAATTCCCCCCCCCCCAACAACCCGCCAAAAAACGGAGTGGCGGAGAAAATTACAAGTCTCATAGATCTCATCATAACCTAACTGGAGGTGAGATAAGGATATTATAGAAAGACATTGGTCAAAGATCAGCCAGCCTTCCGCGCCTAAGTCCTGAAGGCTGAAGAAGGCATCAGGGCTACCTGGCGTCGTTGCTGGCTTCTTGTCTCTATACGAAGGGGTGACGCTCGCGGCTTTGAGGGAATACTGCTAGAGGGGAAAATGGTTGAAAGAAATCGCTGGTTCGTGGCCCTTTGTAAAGGGTCACCACGGCCACGAACTTTCACTCTGCTGACGTCTCGTATAAATATATACGCAGGGTACACTGTTCACATCCTCGAAAGCTACTTAAAGTTTCGCGATCCGCTTGGCCACCGGGGATAAGACGCCTAGATACGAAGGAAGTCAGGGGGTCGTCGGTGAAGAAGGGGGAAATGGGAGGAAAACGGAGCGAACTACTCATGGGCGCAATATGAAACGCCGGCCTTTGCCACGAATCCAAAAGAACTAGGAAAGATGCCCATCTGCGGGTGTTCCTGTCTGGGGGGGGGCGAAAAAGGCCATGGGAACGGTCGGAGCGGGTCTGGACACGGTTTGCCTGCTTGAGGAAAAAAACGGAGGGGAGGACGCCTGACAAGACTGTCGGAGGAAAGTGCAAAAATAAACTGAAGGCAAGCACGCTTCTTGTCCGTTTCACCCGGGGACGCTGGTGGAGCGGCGGAGCCATTGGAACTATTCTTAGGTCTTTCGGATGGAGAACTTGTGAAGTCTCGGGCTCCCCTCTCGTCTGGTACAAAAAGCTAAAGAAACCCGGCAGATTGGAACCCTTTCAGGGGGAGGGTTCGGGTTACTGGAGTCCCAACCGATGTCCCTTGGGACCTGGTCAAAAAGGATCGACCTGAAAAGGACGACTGCTATACTTTGGGGCCAGTGCTACAGGGGGGGTGAGATATTGATGGCAAGCTGATTTCGGTAGACCCGTCCTCAGCGGAGTTAGTAGGCGGATCCTTCCATGCAGGGAATGCGGAAAACAAAAAACGTCGGAGGAAAGTCTCGAATCCGAAGGAAAGACCACCTGGGGGGCTTGGAGGTTGAGGGATAGTTCTCTGATGCAAGTAGAGTGAATGGGGGACAACCTTGGACTGGGGACAGGGTGTTCCGCTCAACTTCGACGACCCCTGACGTCATGGGTAGACGGAGTCCCGCACTTTTTGGGACTAAAAGACGAGCCGGCATCGCGATCCTTAAAGCTCGCCACCGGTCTGACGATGAAGAATCACCCGGAAACGTGGAGAGGGGGGGTCGCAGGGATCGGGAGAACTAAAGCAATGGTCCCGGGCGTGCAAGAGGGGGTATTAGACGAACCGCCTCTTCGATGAGAACCAGGGGGGAAAAAAACTCCACCCGTCACGGAAAGGACGGAAGGTCCGCAAGCCATAGGCCAAGGGGGAAGTGATGTTTCTAACGTCTCCCACCTTAACAGCGTATGTCGGAGGGCTCTCAGAACGGGGTGTCCTGTAGTCTCAATCAGTCCAGGGAAATCCTCTCGGGGAAAAAGACTGGCCCGGAAAACACGTCGGACCTCAGCCATACCCGTCCCTGATAAGAACCAAAAAGCCAGCAATGTTTCCTTATGTAAACACAAAATGGGGCCAACCAGGGGGTGACGCAGAACATAGTGTCAGTCGCTACCCGTCGATTTCCCTCGGTAAAGTGGCGCGTGCCTTCAATAAGGTATAACAGACACGCGCCACTGGCTCCTCCGCCACCAACGTTACGGATCGTCCCTCCAACTTCGGCTCAGGTGTAAAAAACGCGGGCAAGGAAGAAGACGACCGGAAGTTTCGGGGAACTATCCGGTTAGGGTAACTCTCAACCAGCCCTGAAAGGAAAGAGATGGAAACACCCAAATATCCCGAGGAAGGGGGGGACAAGATGGGAGGGGACTTGAAAACTAAAAAATGTTTCCAGCCCGCCCGTTCGGGCTCTTCCAACCGCTTATGGGGGGTCAGGTGAAAAAGACACATCCGCGAAATGAAGGAGTTAAGGGGGGAAAATCGGGCCTTAGCCTGGTTTTGAGAAGCTGGCGAAAGCGGGCTGAGGAATGCGGGGAGAAGCCCCAAATAAAGCTACGATTCAAAGGCGGCCA